>Ga0335079_10008647_pt1 | contig 11612 bp, 10 predicted proteins | sample Lox_Sample_33_FD_206719 | JGI IMG/M metagenome (GOLD analysis project Ga0335079, IMG submission 206719) | Soil microbial communities from Loxahatchee National Wildlife Refuge, Florida, United States - Lox_Sample_3.3 | ecosystem: Environmental > Terrestrial > Soil > Wetlands | place: USA... | reverse complement strand
CACTCTTGGCATGCGTTCGAGCACGCCAGCTTTTTCGCGGCGGGAATTCTGTTTTGGTGGCCAGTGATTCAGCCGTGGCCCAGCGTTGCGAATTCGCCCCGTTGGTCGGTTCCGCTCTATCTTTTTTTCGCCACGCTGCCATGCGATGCCCTTTCGGCATTCTTGGCGTTCTGTGGCCATGTTGTGTACCAGCCTTACTTGTCCGGAGGCGGACATTTTCGACTGTCTCCTCTCGAAGACCAGGCACTGGCCGGGGCGCTGATGTGGGTTGCAGTGACGTTTGCCTATTTAATCCCGGCGCTCGTCGTGACAGCTAAGCTCCTGTCCGGCGAACGAAGGCGTGCTGCAGAAGTGGGAGCCTTTTGATGGCGGGTTCTTTTATTCCTGCGCTCGAGATTGAAACGGCCATACGGCCATCATTTTTGGTTACACTACGTGCGGCCGTTCCCGACTTCTGGACTCTCACAAAGCCGGAAGTGAACTTCCTCATCGTGATTGCGACGTTTACGGGCTTCTATCTCGGTTGTCCGAGTAATTTGCACGCGTTCCCCTTCGAGCGATTGCTCAACACGTTGTTGGGGACGTTACTCGTAGCCAGCGGCACAGGCACCCTGAACCAATACCTTGAATATCGCTTCGATGCGCAAATGAGGCGGACATCCAGACGCCCGGTTGCTGACGGCAGACTACGCCCTGCGACGGCTTTCTGGTTCGGAATCTTGCTTTCCACCATTGGCGCCGCTTACCTGTTCGTCGCTGTCAGTGCACTCGCGAGTGCGCTTGCTGTGCTTACCTTGATGAGTTACCTGTTTGTTTATACCCCGCTGAAACGCAAGACGCCGCTCTGTACATTCGCCGGCGCCTTTCCGGGCGCCATGCCGCCGCTAATCGGGTGGGCCGCGGCATCAGGTTCCATCGGCAGCGGAAAGGCGTGGATCTTATACACTATGCTGTTCCTCTGGCAGTTTCCTCATTTCATGGCGATCGCTTGGATGTATCGCGAGGATTACGCTAGAGCAGGTTATTTGATATTTCCGTCGAAAGGTGAGGGCAGCTTGTTGGCGTGGCAAACACTGGGCCCTTCGTTTGCCCTCTTTTTGCTCAGCCTCGTGGCAGTGGCTGCGAACAGCGGGGGCATCTTCCATTACTCCGCAACTGTCATACTGGGATCGGTCCTTCTCTATTACGCTACTCGCCAGGTTTTTCTGGAGTCGAGAATCGCTGCGCGCCAATTGCTGAAAGCTACCATTGTCTATCTGCCACTGGAGTTTCTGATTCTCGTTCTTGCGAGGCCTTGAGTTCAAAAGCGTTCGTCACTCCAGCAGCGGCGCCCTCCCCATTTCATTCCGGAGTTCTACAAGCCCAGTTCGAAACGTGTCAGGAGAGGCGGTCAAGAGCCACTTGAAACTCCTCGTGCCCGTTGCCGCGAGACCCGGGACGTGACGTCCAACCGACATTAAAGTCCATGTGCCGGCGCGCCGGATATCACGTCCCGCTTCATCTACTTCATTGACAAGGGCGGACTGATGGCCGACGAATTGCGTCTATCACTCTCGCAAGACGATCTTGAAACAGAGACAATAACTCGGTTGGCATGGTACTCATGACCTCTGCGGCGAAGAGAACGATGTCGCCACCACAAGCCTCCTGGAGACTTGGATTGACGAAACGGAACGGCGCATCTGGTTCCTTTTAGAAGCTACACGGAACAGATAGATTCGCCGGGCCAATCCAGGATCCTGCTGGGCGGAACGGGGTTTGCGCGATGGAATCATCACTGGCGAAAATCGTCGCCAGGTGACGCAATAGTGCTCGCCGCTCCGCCAGTTAGAATGCAGCTGTGGACGAGATGACAGCTCAAAGGCGCTTCGCGACTTACGCTTGGTTTGTTCTAGCCTTCTCGCTAACGGTTGTGCTATGGGGCGCGGGAGTCCGCGCGACGGGCTCGGGCGCCGGTTGCGGCGATCAATGGCCGCTATGCAATGGAGGATGGCTTCCGCAATCTTCGCAGCTTCAAACCATTATTGAATTTACGCACCGCGTCACGAGCGGGCCGACGTTGGGGCTGCTCGTCGTGGGCCTGGTCGCGTTTGCGTTTCGCTCGTTTCCGCGGCGGCATGCCGTAAGGTGCTTCGCAGCCCTAGCTTTGCTGTTCACCGCAACGGAGGCGCTCATTGGCGCGGCGCTGGTTCTGCTGGGCCACGTGGGAACGAACACGTCGCCGAATCGTGCGTACACGCTCGCCATTCACCTGATCAACACCATGGTCCTGCTCGCAGTTCTGGCGCTCACGGCATGGTTTGCGGCCGCCTCGGCAAACGGACGAACGGAGGCGAGGACGGAGCAGCCGGTCTCGCGCGCCCTGTTGGGGTGCACGCTGCTCGCGTTCCTTACGATCAGCGTGACTGGCGTGATTGCGGCGCTTGGCGACACGCTATTCGCATCCAGCTCTCTGGCCCAAGGAATACGGCAGGATCTATCGCCGTCTGCCCACATCTTTGTGCGCCTGCGCGTCTGGCATCCCATCGTTGCCGCTCTGCTTGGCTGTTTTCTGATTGGCGTTGCAATCGGAATTGTAATTCACAAAGGGCCAACACCGGTTGTACGAAGACTCGCGCTCGCCGTCGCTTTTCTAACTCTTGTGCAGGCGGGCGTGGGCACGGTGAATGTCTTGCTGCTCGCCCCCGTATGGATGCAACTTACCCACCTTTTCGTCGCCGATCTGCTGTGGCTTGCGCTGGTCCTGCTGAGCGCTGAAATGATTGCGTTCGGCAGCCGCGCTGCGATCCAGCTCAGAGCTGAAAGCCCCTCTCTGCAAGAAGTAAATCGTGCGAGTAGTTCGTCCTGACGGTCTGGCGCCGCATACAAGCATCTCAGGGAGGCCAGGTGTTAAGACGAGCCGCCAAATTCCGTTGCGATCTCCGCCGCAAGACAAGTTGTTAGCGCGTCTATCTCGCGAAGCAATGTGACGAATGAGTGGGCCGGCGCGGGCGGCAACTCTCGCGACGCTTCGCCTAGCGCATCGTACAGCCTCTGTTTCAGAACCTCGTGCAGTTCCTCGGCGCCACTTGCGATCTCCTGCTCCCGCTCCTCGATTCGATCCGCAATTTCTTCCAGCATCCGAGCGGAAGCGTCATCATATGCTTGCTGCCGCAGACGAACAGACTCCGGCAGTTCGAAACCGGGCAACTGGAGACGGTATTTCAGGGACGCCAACCGCATGACAAAAAGCGTGCGCAATTGCGGTTGCCACTGGCGTATGTAGCTCCGTAGCTCGAGGTCCCTGCGGCGCGACGGACCGAGCTCGAAAAGTACGCCATCGGCAAGAGCCCTTACCTTATCCAGATTTGCATTGATTGTCTCGCGAAGAGCGAGGCTCCGGCCGAGTGCAATTCTCAGGTCGTTTGAAGCCGGTTCCCTTGCAAACTGCGCCACCAATCGAAGATTGAGAATGAACGCCCTTTTCATTTCAACAGCAGCGCGTGCTCCCCATACCTGGTCAAAGAAAAGCCACATCATGATCAGGCCTAGCAAAATCCCGACAACGCGATCTCGAGCTAATCTGAGCGAGGTCTGTATTGTGAATTCCTGCAGGTGAATGAGGTAGAAAGCCAGAGCGAGCTGCACGCCGAAGTATGATAACCGGGGACTGGATGTCATGAACCAGGAAGACATCGCAGTGACGAGACCGAAAAGGACTAAGAATCCGGCGATCGAGTCGACGTGGGGCAGAATGAAAACCTGCGAGCCCATTCCGACCACAAACCCGCCTACGATCGCACCAGAAATACGTAGGATCTGCTTCTGACGCGATGCGCCAATCGTGGACAGCGCGGTCAGTAAACATGTAGTCACTGCCGTGCTGATTTCTGGCCAAGCCAGCGCGTTGTACATCACGTAACAAATGCTCGCGGCTAAGCAGCCTTTTAGCGCGAAACGAATGTGCTCAGGATTAACAAATGCATCTGGGGAAAGAAGCATCGGTCCCCCTAGATGGTCTGGTGAAGGTAGGTATTCTTGAGCCGATCGACTGCCCGCAAACACCTCCGTCATCAGAGTCACAGTACGCTCCATCTCGCCCAGTAGTGGAGCCACAGCCGCAGATTCTGTCTCTGCATGGAACTGAACCGGCGCCGGAATTTCGCGGTTCATCAGATCATTGCGAATACTTGCCAGAGTCGAAGCCAAGTTGCGGTATCGCATCCGATCATTAGCGGAAAACTCGAAGTTGAGCGGCGTCAGAGTCGCTGCAAGATCGACGAGCCGGCCAATGAGCACCGCAACGCCGCCTGCCGCGGCCGAGTACTGCGCCGGAATGTTTGAGCGCGTTAGGATTCGCCGCAACGTGGATGTTCCCAGCATCGCGAGCCGTACAATTTTCTGTTGGGTTGAGGGATCTGGAGCGCGGCCCTCTGCGTTGCAACTCAACAGATCTTCGACTGCCGACAACCGCTCTGTCACGGGTAAGAGGATTTCATCGCCCGGCCGCTGCCGGACAAACGCCAGTTCCACCGCCCCCGTAACCACGACTGCGATCAGTACTGCCAAACACAGCCAAAGCGTATCCTCCACGTTGGTCTCAGCTGAGACATGCAGGTCCCACAGCGGAATTCCAAGCGCGATTGTATTCACGAAGGCAACCGCCGCCAGGTAGTTTGTCAGCGTGCTGATCCCGTAAAACGCAAAGAACAACGTGGCGATGATCCAAAGGAAGTGAAGCGTGGGAGTATTGATTACCAACTTCATCGAGAGGATAATGTACGCCACCCCGATTCCAGTAACGAGGAATATCGTTGCGGCAGATTTTAGCGTGGCTTGCGGGCTTTCACGTGAAACCAGAAGCGCGTAAATCGCGCCTTGCCAGGCATACGGAATACGAAAGGTCATGCAGATGATCATGATCAGCGTCGCCGCCAGGACCATCCGCGCGACCAAGGAGAGTCTGCCAGGATATGGGCTCAGCTCGTCTCTGAGCCATTCCCATAGCCATGCGAGTGGGCGGTTCGAAGCAGGCAAGGCCTGGGCGATGGACGCCATCTCAACGCCCGCGAATCACTACCACTGCCGACTCGCTCACGCGAAACAGGTCGGGAGGAGGATTCTCGACACGCACCCGGACCGGATAACGGGACGCCAGATGCACCCAGTTGAGCGTCCTCTGCACATCCGGCAGACCTTGTTCGAAACGGCCCACAACGTCCACGTCCGGAGTCACGCCAAATCCTATACTGTCCACCACGCCCGAAAACCGCACGTTCGGCTTGGACATAACATAGACGTCGGCCCGCATTCCGGGCGCGATGCGTTGTAGCTGTCCTTCACGGAAGTTGGCGACCGCCCACCACGTCCGCGCGTCGATCAGCACGAACATCTGCTGGCCGGTGTGTGCATAAGCTCCTTCCGAAATAGTGAGGTTCGTGACCCGAGCGTCGAATGGAGCGTAGACCCGGCAGTTGTCCACGTTGTAGCGCGCAGTATCTATCGCCGACGCTTTTGCGCCGCGCTGGTTGACGAGCGGCTCGAGCGTCGTGACGGCATTCTGTGTCTGTTCATGCTGAGCTTTGCTCTGCGTCAGCATGGCCTTAGAGCGTTCCTCCTGCGCTATAGCGGATTGCAGCGCCGCCTGCGCCTGGCGCAGTTGCGATTCCGCCTGCTTCAATGACTGTGCCTGCGACACTTCTGAGGTCCTGGCCCGATCCACCTGGTCGAACGTGACAAATTGTTTCACCAGCAGTGGCTCAACACGATGCAGGTTGTTGCTCGCATACATCCACTCGGCTTTAGCGCGGCTGACACCCTGCTCGGCATTTGCGACTTCTGCCCTGGCCTGCTCGACGGCCGCCGCCCATCGGTTGACGTCAGCTTCCGTGCTGTGGATGTTCGCCGCCGAAACGGAGACGGCGCTCACCAGGGCGGCGATCCTTCTGCGCTCGTCCGAGATCTGTCCTTCGAGGGTTAGCTGATCAGAAACTGCTCTTTCGAGGGTATACCGGTACGGCCGGTCATCGATTTCGAAAAGGAGATCTCCTTTCTTCACGAACTGGTTGTCATGCACATTCAGACGGACGAGCGGGCCTTCAACCTGCGGCGCGATTCCAATAAAGTTCGCGAGGATCTCGGAATCGTCGGTTCGCGGATAATAGTCTGCGTGATAAACCACCACGAGCCCTAGTACGATTGCGCCCGTCAAAATGAGAGCGCTGAGAATGCGGCCAACTAAAATTTCCGTTTTGCTATTGCTGGTGGGCTCCATAGATTTCCTCGCTAACGGAAAAAGCCGAGCCAGAGCACGAATGTGAACAGCGCCGTCAGGCTCGGATAGGTCAATATTGGAACAGCGAGTACAACACGAACGCGTAAGAGCAGCCAACGGGCCGCAACCGTGAGCAGCAGGCCCAACGCCAGGCAGACGAGCCATGCCGGAAAGAAGGAACCTAGAATGTCAAAGGATGGTGCCCGGCTGCAGCCCGTGCAAAACGTAACCACAATCAACAACGCAAACCTAAGGAAGTTCCAGCTCAGGCCGCTTTTCTTGCTTTCCCTGCGTCTCGGTGTCTCCGCGGTGAAAACTTGACGTATTTGCATCATGGGCGAGTCCTCCTGGTGTTCGCTTGAATCCCATCACCGGTTCGGAATGCCAGATCCGCCAGCGCCGCCAGGACCTGGGTACGCGCCTGAATGTCGGTCGAGCGCGCTTGCGCCAGGACCTTCTGAGCGTTCGTGACGTCGAGCAAATTGCGTACACCGTAGTTGTAAGATTGGAGCGCGGCGCTATACGACTGAGTCGCGGCCGTCACCAGTGCGGTTGCGGCCTCCCGCTGTCGGAACGCCGTGCTCAAATTCGAATATGCGGTCCAAACCTGGTCTTCAATCCGATCGCGCGTGGCGGCCACTCGAGCCTCCGCCTCCCGGATATGAGCCTCTGCCTCCGCCTGCCGGCTTCGTCGCGCGCCTCCGTCAAACACCGTCCAGTTCAGGCTCAGCGCTACCCTCCCGTTCAAATCAGCAGTATGTCCCCATGGCAGAGTCTGCTGGAGAATATAGAGCGATTGCGCGCTCGGGCTGGCGCTAATGCTCAGGTTGGGATAGAAGGCTGATCGCGCCTGTTGCCGTTCCGCTTGTCCCAGGCGGACTTTGGCGGCTTGCGCTTGAAGATCGGGACGCTGCTCCAGCGCGCGATGAATCGCCTCCTCGACGGTATCCGACACCGATTCAGGCGTCGGCACTTCGCTTAGGGGTTGCACGCGAATTCGCGTGGTGGCAGACGTTCCCAGGGCAGTTGCCAGGTCGCCTCGCGCGATTTCCTCCGCTCCCAAAACGGCCTGTAGATCGTATTGCGCCTGGGCGGTCGCGCTGCGTGCTTCGAGAACGTCGGGCAACGTCGCCAGCCCGTTACGGAGACGCTCTTCGGCCGCCTGTTGCACGGCCTGCGCATTCACCAGGCTCGCTCCCGCGGCTTCTTCCTGCCCTGCCGCATCCAGCAGCCGGTAATAGGCCTGTGAAACGTCATAAATGAGTTGCCGGTGAACATCGTTGAACCCGAAGTTCGAGGCCAACAGGCGTGCGCTTTCCGCATTGATCCGGCCGCGGCGAGCGCCGAAATCGAAGATCGTATAGCTCAGATCCAACGAGAGCTGAAAACCCGGGATGGTCTGGCGGTAAAAGCGCGATCCTAGCTCGGCCTCCTTGCGATCCACACCTGCTAGCGCAACAGCAGCCAGCGTCGGAAACAACTCGCTGCGAGCGATTCCGACCGCCGCGGCCTGGGCGCGCGCGTTTTCCCAAGCTACGCGCGTTTCGGGGTTGTGCGCTTCCGCCAAATCAATCAGCTCGGCCAGAGAATAGACTCTGTTGGACTCGATGCGAAGCGCCGGGAGATGAAAGCTCCGTGCCTCCGTGATGATTTGCCGTTCCTCGAATGAATGCCACGGGCGATCGGGCGATTGGGGCGGAGCTTGGGCGTACAGGCGGCTGACCGCCGTCAATAGTATTGGCGTGGCTGTTCGCACCAGCCATTTGATCCCAGCCAATTGGACTACACCCGTATGATTCCGCTTCACTCTTGTCGTAGCGCTATCTTGCATCTGGCACACCAATGTAAGTTCCTTGTTCCAGATACCCCGCAATGCCCTGCATGACGGATCACCGACATCTGTCGCAATTTCCGACACTCTGCTTTGCTCAGTGCAAAGGGCTCGCTCTATTGGGCTTCGACGGTAGCTTGATCATCGGAATCGCCGCAGAGTTGCTCCTCAAAACCTTTGCAACGATTAGCTCGTTACGGGCAGGAGCGAAGGCGGCTTGTTGATGCCAAGTGCCGCGATCGGCGCTTCTATCGCGACGTTGATGAGCGGATCCTGGAACCGGATCCGGCCTGCCAGTCCGGAGGCATTCGCGGTTGTTGGTGGTACAGCGTTCTTAGCAGCGTCCATGCGAATGCCTCTGACGGCTATCGCGCTCATAGCGGGCCGATCCACGCTGTGGAGCGGCGGCACGGCGTCCTGGTTGGTACGGTTCTCGACGTGGGCTCCGCGGGCAAAACTGTCGTCGTCAAGACGGCCGACGGAACGGAACACACGCTGCTGTTCGTGGGACACACTGCCGTGCATAGCTCCAAGGACGTGGCCCGGGGACCGCCGGTGCGTTCCACGGATTGGAAAAGGGCAGCAAGGCCATGGCCCACTACACAGCCGAGGGAGGGAAAGAGACGGCCGATGAGGTGGACAGGATCGGAGACGACGGTTTGAGAGCAGTGAAGGTGACCGCTACTCACTTGGATCGTGGCGCCAAGACCGTTTCCGTGAAGACGGCGGATGGCGCGAAGGAGACTTTCCGCGTAACCGGGGTGCCGCCGAAGAAATTGGTAAGGGAGTGCCAAACGTACCGAAGACGCTGCCAAGGGAACCGTCTATTTCACGGATTGAGCGGGACACAAAGTGGTCCATTTCTTCGAGCGAGCCATTTAGGAGTAGGCGCGCAAAGGGGCAATGGTGCAAGCCTCAGGCCGACGCAGAGATCGGTTAAGCTCCGCCTTGTAAGTGATTGCGAAATTGGGCTCAAGCTGCGAGTGCCGCGTTCCACAGTTCCGTCATCGAGTGCTGCACGAGGCAGATCCTTCCACCTCGACTCAAGCCCTACGGCGATGTCCTCCGGCAGCTCTATCGTAATCTGCATGGTTGCCGGTCCCCCCTGTCAATTGTCTCAGGAGCAACTTTCTATGGCCACTCGGGCCGGCGCATCCAGCACTGGCTCATGCGCAAAGGCTCGGTATGCTCAGGTACCTGGTTGTAGCGCGCCGGCGGGTACCGGCCCTTCGGCGCGGGCATGCGATCGTACTCCCTTCCGAAGAGAACGGGTCTCGCGCGCGGCGGACTTTCGCGGCGCCGGGTCGGTCTTCCCAACGGACGGGATCGTCACGAGATCCAACTCGTCGTGAACATCAGTAGCCGGCGCCAGGTAGCGCATCGTGGTTTCCAGGGACTTGTGGCCCATCCAGTGCTGCACGGTCCGTACATCGAAACCCCTGCGCAGCATTCCCGTGGCATAGGTGGAACGAAATGTTTTTAGATCAAACTTTGTCGGGTCGAGTTTAGCGCGCTTCGCGATAGATTTGCAGTGGTCGAGCATGTGCTGTTCGCGGTTCCCTGTAGGGGATGGGAACACAAATTGGCAGTTCGGGCGATGCGTATGCTTGCGAAGCTCGTCGATGAGTTCCACCGGGGCCGGAATCTCACGATCTTCCCATCGTTTCGGGTAGAATCCCAGCTCCGGTTTCGAGATCACCCGCACGGTCCGCAACTCGAAGTTCACGTCGCTCCAGCGCAGGAACATCACTTCCTGCTCGCGGAAACCGGTCAGCAGAAACGTGGCGAACAGTGCACGTTCCTGATCGGAGCAGGCTGCAAAGAAGCGGGCAAGCTCCTCGTGCCGGTATATCTTCACGAGCGGCGTGATGCGCTCGGGTAGCGGTAATTCTTTCGTGATCCCGCTCCTACCATGGCGCTTGAGAAACTGCGCGACGATGACCGCGTTGTGCAGGATCGTATTGGATCCCAAGCCATGATCTTTCTTGAGCGTCACGACGAAGCGCGTTAGGTCGTCACCGGAGATCTCGTCGATCGAGACGCAGTCGCGGAAGAATTCACCGAAGCGGTTGAGCACGGCTTCATATTTGCGATGAGTGTTGGGCTTTTTCAGCGCTGCGATCTGCTCCAGGTATTTAGTGATGGCGACGTGCAATGCAGGTTTCGTGACAGTTTCGCCGGCTGTTTCAAACCCGGGGATACCCAGTTTGCGGCCTTCCAGTTCATGGTGCTTGCGCCGCTGTACCTCGAGTGCCTGAGCGGCCGTGACGCCAGCACTCACACGACGGCGAGTGCCGCCCACGTACCACTCGACATAGTAGCGGCCGTCGGCGATCGCATTCCAGTCGTAGTTTCCTTTGGCATTGCGAGGGATGGAAAACATCTTCCAGCGGCCGCCAATTTTGATGCGTTTGACGATGTTGACTCGCGACAAAAAGTCTCTCCTGCGAGCCGCATCTTTGCGGACAGCAAGGGAGACAGCACATGGTCTAAATGACAGAAAACAAAGGGGGTGGGTAGAAGCTGGCATTCTACCACTGAATTACTCCCGCGCTCTGTCACTTGCGGCAACTGCGAGTCCAATTGCATCGTTACGCTTCGAGAACTCAACTTTAGAATACACTTTTTCATGGATGTCTGCGGCATTACCCATCTGGTCAGCTCGGATATGGATCAACGTCTGGGGACTTCAAAAGAGAGCTGTGTGTACGCCGCATCACTGGAGTTGGAACGGCCCCACTTGAGCCCGAAGATTTCACCGGGCCTCATTCCACCGAGGCAGATTCGATCCGATGAAGCTCCGGGTTAGCCCATGCGGTATGGTAGACTCGCGCCGGGAGGATTTACGAATGATCGGTCATGGTAAGGAGAGACAAAGATCCAGGCTTGTTGTCGCCGGTTGCCTGGCTCTGCTTTCGTTCACATTAGCCTGTCAGCAGGGGCCGGACACACGGGCCGCAGACGAGAGTGCTCTCAAGGACCTGGACGCGCAGTGGTCCAAAGCGGCGGCAGCCAAAGACGTCGAGGGCACGGTCTCCTACTACGCCGATGATGCCGTTCTGATGCCTCCGAATGCTCCGATCGCGGCCGGAGCGGCAATCCGGGATTTCTGGAAGAGCATGATTGCGAGCCCCGGTTTTGCCGGGGGCTGGAAGGCGACCAAGGCGGAAGTGGCGCGGTCGGGGGACCTGGCTTACTTGAGGGGAACTTATGAGCTGACCGAGAACGACGCCAGCGGCAAGCCGGTCAACGACCGCGGCAAGCTCGTCGAGGTCTGGAAGAAGCAGGCCGATGGGAAGTGGAAGGTAGTGGCCGACATCTTCAATTCTGATCTGCCGCCGTCCGCGCCTGTCGAGAAAAAACCGGCAGGGCATCCTGGGAAAAAGCCGTCCGCGCATCACAGAAAAAGGAAGTAGCCCGCAAGAAAAAGAACCAGCTGTCCGGCAAGCAAGCGCTCGCTTGAGGTTGCTGGGCCTGGGTCGGTCCGGATTGAGGAGACAGCACAGCACACGGGTCGGAATTACAGTC
>Ga0335079_10008646_pt1 | contig 11613 bp, 8 predicted proteins | sample Lox_Sample_33_FD_206719 | JGI IMG/M metagenome (GOLD analysis project Ga0335079, IMG submission 206719) | Soil microbial communities from Loxahatchee National Wildlife Refuge, Florida, United States - Lox_Sample_3.3 | ecosystem: Environmental > Terrestrial > Soil > Wetlands | place: USA: Florida... | reverse complement strand
CTGCCCCTTCAGGTGAGATGCCAGCCGGCGGGCGCGAAAGGCGCCGGGGAGAGTCAGGATCTGTGCTCAAGCTCCGCGGCACAGACGCTGCAGAACGCGGGTCCTTTCAGATCGATGTCTTCCACGTACGACGAGGCATGCATCACGCACGACTGCTCCGCGCAGTGGATGAGCGACGCCACGTGCCCCAGCTCGTGCACGGCTTCCTTCAGCAGCCGTTCGGCGAGCAGCGCGTCGTCTGCCGGGAGGCCGTACCGCTCCGGCGCGAGGCGGCAGTACGACACCACCGCGACGCTCCCCCCCACTTCCGCTTCGCCGAAGACGTAGGTCAGAATCGGGATAAACAGGTCGAACGGGAGCAGGGCGAGCACCCGCACATCGGCGCGGGCTGCGGGAGCGTAGTGGCGCTTCAGGTGCACCAGGATCGACGTCGAGTTGTACTGTCCCCGCTCCGCGTCAAAGAAGCTCTCCAGGTCCACCTCCCAGCGGCGCTCTTCCACCGCCGTGCCAAACGCCGCGGCCAGTCCCCCGGCAAGCGCGGCGGCCAGCTCCGCGCGGGCGCCGCCGAGCGGCAGGAGATGAATCGCGCTCATTGCGTCCGCTTGAGGCCGAACTTCTCGATCTTGTGATAGAGCGTCACGCGGTCGATATCCAGGATCGCCGCGCTGCGGCTCACGTTCCAGCCGTTTTCACGCAGGACCTGCTCGATGTGGCGCTGCTCGATGTCCTCGAGGCGCTTCCCGTCCCTGACCGGCGTCGCCACGGTGTGCAGCGGGAGGTGCGCCTTGTCGATCACCTCTCCCTCCGCCACGACCATCGCCCGCTCGATGGCGTTCTCCAGCTCCCGCACGTTCCCGGGCCAGTCGTGGGCCTTCAGGGCAAGCATCGCCTCGGGGGAGAACCCGGAGACCCTCTTGTTCATCTGGCGGGAGAACTTCTCCAGGAAATGGTGCGCCAGCTTCGCGATGTCGCCACGCCGCCCCCGGAGCGGCGGAAGGTCGACGGTGAACACGTTCAGCCGGTAGTAGAGATCCTCCCGGAACGTCCCCTCCCGCACCGCAGCCTCAAGATCCCTGTTCGTGGCGCAGATGACGCGGAAGTCGGAGCGGATCACCTCCGTTCCCCCCACGCGCGTGAACTGTTTTGTCTCGATCACGCGGAGGAGGTCCATCTGCGTCTTCATGTCGATATTGCCGATCTCGTCCAGGAAGAGCGTGCCGCCGTCGGCAAGCTCCACTTTCCCCTTGCGGCGGTACTGGGCTCCCGTGAAGGCGCCCCGCTCGTGACCGAACAGCTCGCTCTCCAGGAGGCTCTCGGTCATTGCCCCGCAGTTGACGGTGACGATCGGGAAATACTTCCTCGGGCTGCCGGCGTGAATGGCCCGGGCCACCAGCTCCTTCCCCGTGCCGCTCTCCCCCCGGATCATCACGGTGGTGTCCGTGGGCGCGACCGTGCGAACCAGATCCATCACTTTCCTGATCTCGGGCGACTCCCCCACGATCTCGCCGGGGCCGGCGAGCTCGCTCACCGTGTCCTTCAGCTTCTGGTTCTCCCTGAGCAGGAGCTGCTGTTGCAGGGCCTTGTCGACCATGTGGTCGAGATAGTCCGGGTCGATCGGCTTGGTGATGTAGTCGAACGCCCCCTCCTTCAGCGCCTTCACCGCTGTGTCCACCGTGGCGAACGCGGTGATAATGATGACGATGACTTCCCTGTTCGTCTGCCTGACCCGCTGGAGCAGCTCGATCCCGTCCATGCCGGGCATCTTGATGTCGACGAGCATGAGGTTCCACTGGGCCGCCTGCAACTTCCGGAGCGCGACGGCCGCATTTTCCGCGCTGTCGACGCGGAAGCCGTCCTCGCGAAACCACTTGCTGAGCGACTCCCGGACGATCATCTCGTCGTCCACCACCAGTATGCCGATTTCACCTTTGTTCATGCGTGCGTTCCTTCAACGGAAGTTGTGACCGGCGGCGCAGGCGCGGGTGGCTGCCGGCGCGGGAACGTGAGCGTGAAGACCGTTCCCTTGCCGGGCGTCGAATCCACCTCCACGGTGGCATGGTGCCGCTCCAGAATGCCGTATGCCACGGAAAGACCGAGCCCCACCCCTTTGGTGTCGGATTTCGTCGTGTAAAAGGGCTCGAACATGTGGGCCTTCGTCTCCTCGCTCATGCCGATCCCCGTGTCGCTGACCACGATCCGCATCCCCTCCCCGGGATCGCCGCCGCGGAGCTCCAGCGACAGCGTCCCCCCTTCATCCCGCCCGAGCCCCGGCCCCATGGCCTCGATGGCGTTCACCATGAGCGCGATCAGGACCTGCTGCACCTGGTCCGGGTCGCATTCCACGATATCGTCGTCCTGGAGCGACGCGCGCAGCTCGACCGCGTGCATCCGCGCGTGATGGTTCATCAGGAGGACACACCGCTCGATGAGCGGCCCCATGTGCACCTGCTGGAACGCAACTCCCCGCTGGCGGGCGAATACCAGGAGGTTCTTGACGATGTTTCCGCACCGGAGCGCCTCGTCCGCCATGAGCTTCAGATCCTCGGTCATCGAGCGCGCATCCTCCGGGGGAAGTCCGAACCGCTGTACCCGTTTCATCAGGAGCCGGGCGAACGTGAGGATGCCCTCGAGCGGATTGTTGAGCTCGTGGGCGACGCTGGAGGCGAGGTTCCCCAGCGAGGCCATTTTTTCCACGCCCACCATCTGCCGGTGCGCGCGCTCCAGGTCCGCCGTCTTGTCACGGACCTTCTGCTCGAGCGTTTCCGACCACGCGGTGATCTCTGAACGCGCGCGGGCCAGCTCGTGCGTCATGGAATTGAACGTCCCGGCCAGCACGCCCAGCTCGTCCCGCGAAGCCGCGGGGAGCCGCTGCGTGAGATCCCCGGACGTCACCATGCGCATCCCCTCGGTGAGGCGGCTCACGGGACGGCGGACCACGAGCCAGATGAACCCCCCCGAGACGAGTCCGACCAGGAGCGCCGCGGCGAGCGACGCGCTCAGCAGCTCGCGCCGCGCGTCGGCCAGGCGCTCGTCGGCCTGCGCCAGCGACATCTTGACGTCGAGCACGCCCAGGATCGTCCGGGACGCGGGATGCGCGTGGCAATCCGCTTCCGAGCACTGGGGCTCGTTCCTGATCGGCGTGATGAGACCCATCACCCTGTGCCCGTCCGGCGCGGTGAAGAGCCGGGAGAGCTCCTGCGAGGGACTCCGCGGGTTGGCCAGGTTATTCCCCGCGTGGCAACTCACGCATGCCTCCGCATTCATGTCCACAGTCGTGTGGAGCTCCGACGGGATCGTGCTGTAGGCCACCTCTCCCGTCTTGCTGTAGACGCGTATTCCCTCGATCCCCGGCTCGCCGGCCATCGCCGCGAGTATCCCGTCCACGTCGGCATTCCGGTTGAACATCATGCTGTGCCTGGTCGCCCGGCGTATCATCTCGCTCACGCGCACCGCGCTCGACTGGACGTTTTCCTTCAGCGCGGATTCCTGGACACGGAGGAGGGCGTACGTGAGGAGGGCGAGGACAATGGTCTGCACCGACACGATCAGCAGGAATAGCCTGAACGCGATGGTTCTGGTGATGCTCATGGGGGTGCGCTCACTCGCACGGTAATTGCCGCGGGGCAATTTTCACAAATCATGCCATGGCATGAACTACGCGACTGATCAAATTGACAGATTTTTTACCGATTGCGGAGGTGTAACGAGAATTGAGGCGTTGAGGATTCCTACGGGTAAGAAGGTGTGTTGCAAAATTGAACAAAAAAGGGGGGCAGTAGCCCCCCGGTAGAATTCCGAATTCTGAGTTCAGAGCTCTGAATTCAGAATGGAATTCTGAATAAGTTCAGGCTCTTCCTCCATATGCGGCGCCTCTCCGAACACATTGAAGTACTTCGCGACGAATGCAAAGGCCGTGAAACCGAACGCCGCAAGGCCGAGCGTGACCGCCAGTTCCTGGAACGAGGGGACGTAGAGCCGGTCGGGCCAGTGCTCCATGCTCGTGATCGCGGTGTTCATCCGGTGCGCCACGAACCCGAGGAGCACCAGCGCGGCCGAATAAAAGAGCCCCGTCCTGCTCTCGCGGACCCTCCTGACGAGAAGGAGGCCGAAGGGAAGAAGGACGCCCAGGAGGATCTCGACAAGGAACATGGCGCTCTGGTACGTCGGCATGAAGACGTAGCGGAGCGCGTCACGGCTCATCAGGTCCTGCACGCGCACCGTGAAATAGAGGGCGAGCACGACGACGATGACGCGGCCCAGCTCGGAGAGGAGCGGCAGCTCCACCTCGCGGCCGAACGCGCGCGAGGAGAGAAACGACTCGACGATCGTCATGGCGAGGCCCGCGGCCACGCAGGAGATGATGAAGAGGAAGGGAATGATGTTCGAATACCAGAGAGGGTGCATCCTCCCCGGGATGATCAGGAACAGCGACCCGAGCGACGACTGGTGAAGCGTCGAGAGGATGACACCGAGGATCACGAGCGGGATGGTGATCGCCCTGATGACCCTGAGCGTGCGGTGGAGCCGGAATCGCTCCAGGACGACGGGGCTGAATTCAAGGGCCAGCACGGTGGTGTAGAGCATCACGCACCACGCGACCTCGAACATGACCGAGTGGGGATTCCACATGATGATGGCGTGCCAGATCGCCCACGGCCGTCCGAGGTCGGCCATCAGTCCCGCGATCACCAGCAGGTACCCCAGGAACGCCGTCAGGATCGTGGGGCGCAGGATCGGCCTGAACCGTTCGATGCGGAAGATGTAGACCGTCGCGGCAATCGTGAACCCTCCCGCGGCGAGACCGACGCCGACGAGGATGTCGAACCCGATCCAGATCCCCCAGGGAAACGTGTCCTTCAGATTGGTCGTGGCACCAAGCCCGAGCGCGTAGCGCTCCACGGCCGCCCCTGCACCGAGGGCCATCAGCACGATGGCGACGGATTTCCAGAAGGTGAGCTTCAATGCGCCGGCAAGATTCATGCTCGCACCTCGCTTTCCCGGGAGACCTGTTTCCCCGCGCGGCGCTCTTCGGCTTCGAAGCGGGCCACTTCAGCCCTCCGCGCGGTGATCCAGTTGATGCCGAACAGGAGCACGCCCGCTGCCACGGCATATTTGGGCACCTGCGAGAGCACGCGCCACGACAGGTCAGGGATCGGCTCCCGGGGAACATTCATGGGGAACCCGAGCTTCTCGAACGGGATCGCGGAGAGGAAGAGCACGGACGTCCCTCCCGCCTCGCTCAGCCCGTAGATGTAGTCGATGTAGGAACCTGGGGTGGCGTCGATCCGCGAGCGCGCCTCCCTGATGAGGTCGTCCCTGTCGCCGAACACCGTCGCCCCGGCCGGGCACGCCTCCGCGCACGCAGTCTGGCGGCCGGCGGCGACCCGCTCGTAGCACATGCGGCATTTCTGGATCTTCGGCGCAAGGCTCCCCCATTCGTAGCGTGGCACCTCGAACGGGCAGGCCTGCATGCAGTACCTGCACCCGATGCACTTCGATTCGTCGTACAGCACAGCCCCGGTCTCCATCTTCCTGAACGCCCCCACCAGGCACGCAGAGACGCACGTCGGCTCGTTGCAGTGCATGCAGAGGCGACGGACGAAGACGGTCCCGTCGTTGAAGCTCCTGAGAAACGTGTAGTGCGTGGCCGAGAGATCGGTGGCCTCGTCCTGCGGGAGGTTGTTCGCCTCCGCACACGCCTGCTCGCACGCGTGGCACCCCACGCACCTGGTGATATCGATCAAGAGACCCTTCGGTTTCATCGTCACACTCTCCTCTCACTCTCCGTCGGCCGGCATTGCGGCGCCGATCGACGTGAAGCGGCGCTCGAACTCGCGCCACACCGCTGCGTCACAGTGCATGAGCGCTCCTTCCACAAGCTCGCCGCCGTCGGGGAGCGAAGGGGAGAGCGCGCCGTGCGCCGCGGCGGTGAGGAACTCGCGCGCCGAAGCGAGCTGCCCGGCGAGCCACGCCCTCGCTCTCTCGCCCGTCAGGGCGGGCATGGCAGAGCGCCGCCGGTCCGGGGCGATCCTCAGCAGCCAGCCGCCGCCGTAGGGGTCCATCCGCGCCAGGGCGGGATTGTCCACGAGGCGCCTGTTCACCTCCAGGACCCTTCCCTGCACGGGGGATGCAAAACGGATGTGCCGCCCGCCGCGGGCGAGGGCGAACGAAGGGCTCCCGGGGGAGACCGTTGCGCCCGCGTCGGGGAGCATCACCGAGGAGGCTGCGCCCACGATGCGGGCGATGAATTCGTCCACGCCGACCAGCACCCCCTCCTTCTCCTCTTTCACCCATGTGTGGTTCGGCGCGAGCAGGAACCCCGCCGGGGGACCCGCCGGGAGGGCTTCGCCTGCGGCCGAACGCCGGGCGCGGGACCTCTGGACGAACCCCTCCAGGGCGAGAAATGTCACGATCATGCTGAGCATCAATATCACGGTCATCGTCGTATCTCCTGTTATTTCGTACGGACGTCGGACAGAAAGAATGTGTTCACCAGCCGCTCCCACTCCTCGTCCGAGCAACGGTCGCCCAGGTTGGTCATCATGGTGCCGCCGTCCTGGTACATCAGTGCGGGAGTGCCCGAGAAGAAACCGGCAAGCTGGCTGCGGACTGCATCGAGCCACTGCTGCGCCGGCTTTCCGGTGAGGAGGTTGTGGAGCTGCGCGTTCAGCCGCCGGGGGCGGACCCTGATCAGCCACCCGTCGCCGTAGGGGGAATCCCCGATAAGGGAGGGTGTCGCCAGGACCATTTCGTTCTTCCCCACCACGCGCCCGCTCACGGGAGAGATGAGAGGCACCGTGCGCGAGCCGTGCCGGACGCTCATCGCGATCTCCCCCTGCCTCACGTTCCTCAGCAAGCGAGGAAGCTCGACGCCGTCGACCGGACCGATGAGCGCGGCTGCGAAGTCGTCGATACCGACAAGGACTTCCCCGTCCGGCGTTTCCCTGACCCACGTATGTCCCGGGTGCATGTAGCGCTTCACAAATACCGCCGGGGCCATCGCCGGCTTCTTCCGCCGCAGAGCCGAAGCGATCAGCAGTATGATCACGGTCGTCAAGGCGAGTATGGCTGACATTTCTTTATCCTTCCTGTAGTTTCCTGACTGCTCCGTCATGTTTCAGTATTCGTGCCAGAATGCTGATTAGCGAGTGATGAATTTTTCAGGCGCGTGAACGACTGAAGATCAATCAGTTAGCGGAAAACGAACCGATTTGGCTGCAATTCCAACAGATTGTTAACAAAGAACAAAGTTGCATTCCTCAACAGCCCCCCGGACTCTCAATGGCTTGTATGCTTGCAACTCCCAATATCGCTGTGAGTTGAGTTTATTGTGGAAACTTTCAGCGCCTATGTTGCAACTCGCAACACATCGCCGTCCCAAATTCTCCAATCTGTTTCTACTTTTGGGAATGCTTCTCCTGGCAATCTCAGCACATCAACAGGGCCCTGGAGAGGGAAAATGTCAAAGCAGTGTTTAAATCATTTAAACCCCAAGTCCATCTGGCATTCTCCTGAGGTGCAGGACCGGTTTTCTGGCACGGCTGGTGCACATCCTTGCGCAACGCGCACATTCCCCTGATGCGTCTCGACAGGCGTGCGCCTTGTAAGTTCACGCAAAACCTAATAATTTGAGTACACAATATTCCAGCCACATCGTGAGGAAGGTATGTCAGAGTATGTAAAGAGCCTCATCGCTCAGGTGAAGGCGAAGAATCCGAACGAACCGGAATTCCACCAGGCAGTCCAGGAGGTCGCCGAATCGCTCGATGTTGTGCTCGAACGGCACCCCGAATACAGGGCGGCGAAGATCCTCGAGCGCATGGTCGAACCCGAGCGCGTGGTCATGTTCCGCGTCCCGTGGACTGACGACCAGGGGGAAATCCACATCAACCGCGGCTTCCGCGTGCAGATGAACAGCGCAATCGGTCCCTACAAGGGGGGGCTCCGCTTTCACCCCTCGGTGCACCTCGGCATATTGAAATTCCTCGCGTTTGAACAGGTGTTCAAAAACAGCCTCACGTCGCTCCCGATGGGGGGAGGCAAGGGAGGCTCCGACTTCGACCCCAAGGGGAAGAGCGACGGCGAGGTGATGAGGTTCTGCCAGAGCTTCATGACGGAGCTGTTCAGGCATATCGGCCCCGACATCGACGTCCCCGCGGGAGATATCGGCGTCGGGGGGAGGGAGATCGGGTTCCTCTTCGGGCAGTACAAGCGCCTGACGAAGGAGTTTTCCGGGGTCCTCACGGGGAAGGGGATGAACTGGGGTGGATCGCTCATCCGGCCGGAAGCCACGGGTTACGGGGTGGTCTACTTCGCCCAGGAGATGCTCAAGTCGAAAGGACTGTCGTTCGAGGGATCGACGGTCGCCGTCTCCGGGTTCGGCAACGTCGCCTGGGGCGCAGTCGAGAAGGTGACGCAGCTCGGCGGGAAGGTCACCACGCTCTCGGGACCGGACGGGTTCATCCACGACAAAGAGGGCATCAACGGCGAAAAGATCCATTACATGCTGAAGATGCGCGCCAGCGCGCGCGACGCGGTGAAGGATTACGCCGACAAGTTCCACGTGCCGTTCTATCCCGGGAAACGCCCGTGGGGCGTGCCGGTGAACGTCGCTCTCCCCTGCGCGACGCAGAACGAGCTCGACGCCGCGGATGCGCGGGAGCTGATCAAGAACGGGTGCAAGTGCGTCTGCGAGGGGGCCAACATGCCGACCACGCTGGACGGCGTCAAGGTGTTCCTGGACGCGCACGTCCTCTACTCCCCCGGCAAGGCATCGAACGCGGGGGGCGTCGCGACCTCCGGTCTCGAAATGAGCCAGAACTCGATGCGCCTCCCCTGGCCGAAGGAAGAGGTGGACCACCGGCTTCACCAGATCATGCAGAACATCCACCAGACCTGCGTGGAGACCGCGGAGAAATACGGCTCCCCCGGGAACTACGTCACCGGCGCCAACATCGCCGGCTTCCTCAAGGTCGCGGACGCGATGCTGGACCAGGGGCTGGTCTGAATGGGACGCGGCGGGGCGCACCTCCACCCGGCGCGCCCCGCCGCTTGCAGGTGAAGTGGCATTCACGTATGTTCCTGTGAACGTATCTGACCTTGGTTCTTTAGAGAGACTGCCCGGGGATCGGGTTCCCTCAGGATCGGATACGTTTTTTTCTTCCCACGGCGCCCGGCACGGCTCGTCCATGGACAGAATCGACCACCTGCAGATCGAGGACATCTACGGGAGCCGCCTGAAGTCCTTCCAGCGGCTGATGCACTTCAAGATCCGCGACATCCTCCTTGTCGCCAGCCTGTACGACAACTACCTGTTTGAGGAAGACGGCCGCCTCTACGAGCTGATCCGCCAGGAATTCCAGGTCCTGAACCTGAGCCAGCCCCCCGAGATCACGCACGTCACGAGCGCCGCGGAGGCGATGGAGCTGCTCGAGGGGGAGGACCATTTCGACCTGATCATCACGACGCTCCACATCGAGGACACGAACGTCGTCCGCTTCGCCCAGAAAGTCCGCCAGGCGGGGATCGCCGTGCCGATCGTGCTCCTGGCGTACGACAACAGGGAGCGGCGGGAGCTGGTGACGAACTACGACACGTCGATCTTCGAGCGGATATTCATCTGGCAGGGGGACTACCGGCTCCTCATCGCGATCATCAAGGAGATCGAGGACCGGCGGAACGTCGAGAAGGACACGCTCACCGTCGGGCTCCAGTCGATCATCCTCATCGAGGACAACGTCAGCTTCTATTCCTCCTACCTCCCCCTCATCTACACCGAGATCCACCACCAGTCGCAGCGGCTCATCGCCGAGGGACTGAACATCTCCCACCGGTTCCTCCGCATGCGGGCGCGCCCCAAGATCCTCCTGTGCACGAGCTACGAGGACGCGCTCGCGCTGTACGAGCAGTACCAGGACTTCATCCTGGGCATCATCTCGGACGTCAACTTCAAGCGCGGGGGGGTCAAGGACCCGGAAGGAGGGTTCACGTTCGCCTCGCTCGTGCGCAGCCAGCACGCCGACATCCCGATCCTCCTCCAGTCGAGCAACGCCGAGTTCGCGGACCGGGCCCGGGAGCTCGGCTTCGCGTTCGTCCGGAAGGGATCCCCGCGACTGCTCCACGAGCTGCGCCAGTTCATGATGGATCATTTCGGGTTCGGGGATTTCATTTTCCGCACCCCCGACGGGCGCGAGGTGGGGAGGGCGACAAACCTCAAGACGCTGGAGGAGCAGCTCCACCACGTCCCGGACGAAAGCGTCCTCTTCCACGCGGAGCGGAACCACTTTTCCAACTGGCTGAAGGCGCGGACCGAATTCTGGCTCGCCCACCAGCTCCGCCCCCGGAAGGTCTCCGATTTCCCCTCCGTGGAGGAACTCCGCAAGGGACTGATCCTCTCGCTCCACGGGTACCGGGAGGCGCAGCAGCGGGGGGTGATCACCGAATTCTCGCGGGAGACGTTTGACCCTGCATCGAGCTTCGCGCGGATCGGGACCGGCTCGCTCGGCGGCAAGGGGCGCGGGCTCGGGTTCATCAACACGCTGATTGCAAACTACAGCCTCAGGGACAAGTACCCCGACGTGGAAATCGCGGTCCCCTCCGCCATCGTGGTGGCCACGGACGTCTTCGACCGGTTCCTCGCGGAGAACCAGCTCGAGACGTTCGCGCTCTCGGCCACGGACGACGCGGAGATCCAGCACCGGTTCCTGGAGGCCCCCCGGTTCCCGCGCGAAGCCGCGGCGCGGCTCCGCGAATTCCTCGAGATCATGGAGGAGCCCCTCGCGGTCCGTTCCTCCAGCCTCCTGGAGGATTCCCAGTACCAGCCCTTTGCCGGCGTCTACCAGACGTTCATGATCCCGAACAACCACGGGGATCTCGACGTCCGCCTCGACGGGCTGCTGAGGGCCGTCAAGCTCGTCTTCGCCTCCACGTTCTCCTCCCGGGCGAAGGACTATATGAAGGCGACGTCGTACCGGCTGGAGGAGGAAAAGATGGCCGTGATCATCCAGCGCATGGTGGGGGCCCGCCACCACGACAGGTTCTATCCCGCGTTCGCCGGTGTCGCAAAGTCGTACAACTTCTACCCGGTCCCCCCCCAGAAGTCGACGGACGGGATCGTCCAGGTCGCCCTCGGGCTCGGAAAAACCGTCGTCGACGGGGGAAACGCGGTCCGCTTTTCCCCCCGCTACCCGCGGCACCTCCTCCAGTTCTTCTCCACGCTGGAGACCATCCGCAATGCCCAGCAGGATTTCCTGGCGCTGAACCTCGCCCGCGGGGGGACGCGCGAGGAGTCGCCCGAGGCATACGTGGAGCAGTACGACCTGGGCAAGGCCGAGGAGGACCAGACGCTCTACTACGTCGGCTCGACGTACTCCCCCGAAAACGAATCGGTGTACGACGGCGTCTCGCGCGAGGGGAAGCGCGTGGTCACGTTTGCGCCGATACTCAAGCACAACATCTTTCCCCTTGCCGAGATCCTGGAGCTGATCTTGGACATGGGGACCTGGGGCATGGGAACGCAGGTGGAGATCGAGTTCGCCGTCACGATGAACAGAGGTCCCGGGCGTCCCAAGGAGTTCGCCCTCCTGCAGATCCGCCCCCTGGTCCTCTCGCTGG
>Ga0335079_10008645_pt1 | contig 11613 bp, 12 predicted proteins | sample Lox_Sample_33_FD_206719 | JGI IMG/M metagenome (GOLD analysis project Ga0335079, IMG submission 206719) | Soil microbial communities from Loxahatchee National Wildlife Refuge, Florida, United States - Lox_Sample_3.3 | ecosystem: Environmental > Terrestrial > Soil > Wetlands | place: USA... | reverse complement strand
ACGAAAGCAAGGTCAACAATAATAAGTTGCTTCTTACTTTGCTCCATAGACAGAAAAGGGCCAGGCCACTTTATGAGAAGCGCAGCCTGGCCCTTTTTTTACCACCTGTTATGCAAAAAATACCTCTCTACTCGGTGCGGCTGGTGACCTCCAGCAGGTGGTAGCCGAACCGGGTCTGGACCGGACCGAGGACCTTGCCCACTTCACCGCTGAAAACGGCCTGATCGAACTCCTTGACCATCTGCCCCGGACCGAATTCACCCAGGCCGCCACCCTTCTTGCCGGAAGGGCAGAGGGAATGTTCCCGTGCAACTGCCGCAAAGTCGGCACCTGCTTCAATCTGTTTTTTAAGGTCCGCGCAGACCTCCTCGCTTGCCACCAGGATGTGGCGGGCAGTCGCTCTTGCCATGGTCTACTCCTTGTCGTGTTAGTGTCTCCCTGTGATGGGGTGAAAAGCATATCACAATCAATCAAAGGGTGACAGAGAGAAATATCTAGGCCGCGAGATTCCGCAACTTAGAGTCGGCAAGCAGGACGCTGTTATTTATTCATCTAATTGACCCTTCAATCCGATCTAAAATCCATTTAACTGGGGAGCCGCTGCCGTGGCGCTTCACCAGTTCATCCTTAAACTAAAACAACTTCTTTAACCCCATCCCAATCAATTCGTAATGCCAGTCCGCCGTGAGGGCCTCGGTGATACGCAGCTCCTTCATGACAACAAAGGAGGTAAAATCGGCAAAAGAGATGCCCGGCTTGTCTCCAAACTTTTTACTCAGCTTCCATGCGGCAAGCCATCGCTCTTCGCCGATTCTTTCGATCCTGATCCGGTCGCTCTTCTGTGCGGCGAGGATGCCGTCGATTAAGCTATCTGTCCCCTTGGGAGTTGTCCTTGAACGAAGCAGCGAGATGGTTTCAGCCAGGATGTAATCGCTGGTAACCGGCACTCCCCCTGCAGCGATAAACTCCCGGTAGAAAGATGCTGCCTCGGCATGACGGCGGTCATCCCGGTGCGCAATGGCCAGCCATCCCCAGGTATCGAAGAAGATTTTGCGCACTTAAGCCTTTTCACCGGGTAGGTACTGATCATGGTTATCGGCCAGGTCGCTAGCGCCACCTTCGCAGACACCGGCCAGGGAAAGCAGGCTGTTGGCCTGTTCATCCAGGGAGGGATAGACCGTTTCCGCAGATTGTTCCGCAACCAGACGGTCTATGGCCTTGCGGACTAGCTCTGCGACCGGCACTTTCAGCCGTCGGTGCATGTCGTCCAACATCCGTTTCTGCCCTTCGTCCATAAACATTTGATATCGAACCATTGCCATGGTATGCCTCCGTTTATATATACTCACATTGTACCCGTAAAGCATGTGTATATCAAGGAATAACCTTAATCTTGCATCCTCCGTCAAAGCAGCCCAGGCTGCTGCGGCCGTTCAGCTCTCAGCCGATGTTTAGTTCCGCTTGAATTGCTTTGAAGTTTTTGAAAAAGATAATACCAGTTCTGCTGGCAACACGACTGGACGGCGGTCTTCCTTTATGGGTAGAGCCAATCCAGCTACTGCCCGGCCTGGGGGTTATGACAGATTTCGATTAATGCCTCAAGGATGTCGGTCACGGTGAAGATGCCGACCAGGTTGTCATGGTCATCGACCACAATGACCCCCCCCAGCTTCTGGTCGTGGAGGATCTTGGCGCATTCGGCGAGCTCGGTTTCGGGTTTTACCTTGGTGGGATTCGGGTTCATCGCCTCGGTTATCGATGTTTTGGAAAGTATGTAGTGGATCTCCCACAGGTCGAGGGAGGTGGCCCTGGAAGGCCTGAACTCGGCCAGCATCTTTTCCGTTACGATGCCGGCTATCCTTCCCTTGTCCATGACCGGAAGGCGCTGGAGATTCTTTTCCTTCATGAGATGGATCGCCTCGATCACCGTTGCGTCCTTTTCGATAACGATAACCTCTTTTTTCATCCATTTTCCGATGTTGGTCATTTCCGCCTCCTGTAGGGGCGAACGGCCGTTCGCCCTGGGCGCATACTGCGCCCTTACATCCCTAAGAATGCCCTTTTCACATGCTCGTCGTTCAATAGCCCCTCTCCCGTGCCGGTCAGGGCGACCCTGCCGGTCTCCAGGACGTAGGCGCGATGGGCGATCCTGAGAGACTGGTAGACGTTCTGTTCCACGAGGAGCACGGTCACACCCTGCCTGTTGATCTCCTGGATGATGTCGAAGATGAATTTGACGAGGAGCGGGGCCAGGCCCAGGGAGGGCTCGTCGAGCAGGAGGAGTTTGGGATTTGCCATGAGCCCGCGGGCAATGGCGAGCATCTGCTGTTCGCCCCCCGACATGGTCCCCCCCAGCTGTTTGGCCCTTTCCTTTAGGCGGGGAAAAAGCGTGAAACAGCGGTCCATGTTCGCCTGCCGGTCCCCCTTTGCGCTCTTGATGAATGAGCCCATGGCTAGGTTCTCGAGGACGGTCATTTCGGAGAAGATCTTCCGTCCCTCCGGCACCTGGACGATCCCCAGCTCCACCACCTCATGGGATTGCAGCTTTCCCAGGTCGATGCCGTTGAAGGTGATGAAACCGGAATCCCACCTGACCAGTCGGGAGATATTCTTCAGGGTGGTCGACTTGCCGGCGCCGTTGGAGCCGACGACAGTGACGATCTCTCCCCGGTTCACCTCCAGGTCAATCCCCCAGAGGACCCGGAGATCGCCGTAGCTGAATATGAGTTTGTCTATCTTTAGCATGCTCCCCTATTCCTAAATATGACAGTCTCCCAGATATGCCGTAACGACGTCCGGATTTTTAACTATCTCTTCAGGGCTCCCTTCGGCCAGTTTTTCCCCGGAGTTCAGGACGACGATCCGGTCGGAGATGCGCATGATCGCCTTCATGTCGTGTTCGATGACCATCTGGGTTATCCCCTTTTTTTTGATGTCGAGAATCAGCTGGATCAGCTCCTCGCTTTCGGCGGGATTGAGCCCACCCATGACCTCGTCGAAAAGGAGCAGTCGCGGCCCTGTCGCCAGTACCCGCGCCACCTCCAGCTTTTTCCGCTCGCCGATGGGAAGCCCTTCTGCCAGGAAACCGGCCTTGTGTTCGATCCGCACCGTTCTTAGCTGCTCCAAAGCCATCTCCCTGGCCCTTTTCAGCGAATTGGTGCGGCACAACGCACCGACCATGACATTGTCAACAACCGTCATCTTGGCGAGCGGCCGGACTTTCTGCCAGGTGCGGACCATTCCCATCCTGCAGACCTTGTCCGGTTGCAGCCCGCTCAGGCTCACTCCGTCGAAGAGGACTTCTCCCCGGGATGGGGGATAATAACCGGTTATGCAGTTGAAGAGGGTGGTCTTCCCCGCGCCGTTCGGGCCGATGAGTCCCATGATCGACCCTTTTCCCACGGTGAAGGAGATGTCGGCATTGGCGGCCAGGCCACCGAAAAATTTACTGACTCGCCTTATCTCCAGAATCGTCATGATTTTGCTCTTCTGGCCAGCATTTTCTTCATGAAGCCCAGTACTCCGTCTGGCATGAAGAGGATGACGATGACCACCAGGATGCCGTAAATGAGGGCATGGGCATGGGAGAGGTTTTCCCTTAAGAAAATGCCCATGCCCGATTCTTCCGATACCATGCCGCTCTTGAAGATCGCCTGGGCGATCATGTTGCTCCTTAACCCCTCGGAAAGGGGGACCAGCAGCAGCGAGCCGATTACGGGACCATAGATGGTGCCTATGCCGCCGATAATGCAGATGAGGACGATCTGCACGGAAACATCGAGGGGGAGCACGGTCGATGGATCGATGAAACCGATGTAGACGGCGTAGAAGCTCCCTGCCAGGGAGGTGAGCATCGCCGAAATGACCAGGGCGATGTTTTTGTAGAGGGAAAGGTTGATGCCGAGGGAATGGGCGGCGTCCTGGTCTTCGCGTATCGCCTGGAAACAGTAGCCGAGCTTGGAATGCTGGATAAAATAGGTGACTATTATGGTCAAAAGCGCAAAGGCAAGGCCCGTGTAATAGAAAGGGACCTTGCTCAAGAAATCGGTAACGATGACCCCGCCGATTTTCAGGGGGGGTATCTCGGTCGCCAGTATCCCCTCGGCGCCGTTGGAGAGCTCCTTCAGGTTCATGGCGGAAAGCCTCAGGATCTCGGCCACCGCGATTGAGGCGAGAACGAAATAGGGGCCGCGCAGCCTGAAGCAGATGGAGCCGATGATGAGCGCCACCAGCACGACAACCGCGGCGCCTGCCCAGACGCCGTACCAGGGGGGTATCTGCCTGAACTGCATGAGCATCATCGTGACATAGGCGCCGGTCCCGAAATAGGCGGCATGGCCGACCGAGTATTGACCGGCGTAACCGCCGAGGATGTTCCAACTCTCTCCCATGATGGTGCTTAAGAAGAAGAGTATCATGATGTGGAGGGCATAGGGGCTCTCCACGAAACGGGGAAAAAGGAAGAGAAAGGCCAGAACGGCTATGCCCGTGACCATGCGGAGCGGGGAGGACCAGTTATTGTTTGCAGATATTCTGTTCACGTTCATCCGCAACTCCCCCCGTTACATCCTTGTCTTGCCCATGAGGCCGGAAGGTTTGAAGAGAAGCACCAGCAGGAAGATGGCAAAGACGACCACGTCTTTCCAGCCGCTGGAGATGTAGACTGCCCCCATCGATTCCGCCACGCCGATGATGATCCCTCCCAGGGTGGCGCCGATTACGCTTCCCATTCCGCCGAGCACGGTGATGACAAAGGCCTTGAGGGTAAATGCGCTGCCGATCTGGGGAAAGATGTAATAGGTGGGGGAGATGAGTGCCCCGGCCGTGCCGGCCAGCGAGGCGCCGAGCCCGAAGGCGATGATCGACATCCTTTTCACGTTTATACCCATCAACTGCGCCGCTTCCCGGTCCTGGGCGGTCGCGCGAATCGCCTGGCCGGTATCGGTCTTCATCAGGAACCAGTAAAGCATGGCGGTGATGACAAAGGTTATGACAAAGGATATGGTCAGCGGCTCGGAAAACGAGATGCCGAAGAGCTTGACGCTGCCGGATGAATAGGATGTGGTCAGGATCTTGTAATCCGAAGTGCAGATGAGCATCATCGTATTGCTCATGATCAGCCCCAGCCCTATGGTGAGGAGTATCTGGTTCTGGGGAAGGGCGTGCAAGACCCGGTTGATGAAGATTTTCTGCAACAGACCGCCGTAAAGGAACATGAGCGGAATGGTGATCAGGATCGAGAGAAACGGATCGATCCCGAGCAGGGTGAAAAGTCCGTAGGTCAGGTACATGCCGACCATCAGGATATCGCCATGGGCGAAATTGATGACGCGCATCACCCCGAAGATGATGGTCAGGCCGATCCCGATCAGGGCGTAGACCCCGCCGACCAGGATGCCGCTGATGAGTGATTGGAAAAAGATGATCACGGAAAGATACCCTCAAAAGCAATGGAACGCGGATGAAACCAGGTCTGAACGGATTTGCACGGATAAAGCTTTAAGCACAGCCTAAGCTCAAACAAATCCGCGAAAATCTGTCCGATCCGCGTCATCCGCGTTCTATTGATAAGTGATCTGCTTTTGCCAACTGATTTACTGCCGTAATTTAGTCACATCTTGCTGTTGTATGCGCCTAATCATCTCCATTTCGGGAAGGGATAAACCGCTTTTCTGGTGGCGAATCTGGCTGGGAAGACGGTTTCATACCTGCCGTTCTGGAGCTGCTCCACCAGCATCTGGTGGTTGTTCTGGTTGGTGAAACCGGCGTAGTCGGCAAACTTCACCTCCCCCATGATGCCGTTCCAGTTGCCGCTCTTAAGGGTGGCGCGGGTCTTTTCCCGGTTGCCGCCCGCTTTGGCGGCGGTTTCGGCCATGATCATCATCGACTCATAGGCGCAGGCGGCATGGTAGGTCGCTTCCCTGCCGAATTTTGCCTTGTAGCGTTTCCCAAATTCGCGGGCACCCGGCCAGTTGACGTCGTCCGTCCACTGGGTGCTGGCGAGGACATTGTTGGATATCACTTTTTCCTTTGCAAACTGATCGGTGGTGAAGCCGGCGCCGCCACCCAGGAACGCTTGGGGTTGAAGGCCGATTTCCCGCGCCTGGCGCATCAGGAGGATCGCATCGGCAACGTACGAGACCATGAAGACCATGTCGGGATTTCTCTCCTTGATCTTGGCCAGGGTGGATCGATAGTCGGGAGAGCCCTTGGAATAGGGTTCATCGGCGACGATGCGGATCCCCTTCTTCGCCGCATAATCCTTGGCGCTCTTGGTCGTGGAGGTGCCGAAATCGGTGTTTTCATAGATAAAGGCGATGGTCCTGGGTTTCCCCAGGGTCAGGGCCGCGTCGATGATGACCGAGGCATAGACATCGGCCGGCGCATTCATCCGGTAGACCCATTTGTACCCCTGCCGGGTGATCTCTTCCTTGGCGGCGGCGGGGATGAGCAAGGGGACCTTGTATCTCTCCGCCAGCTTGGCAACGGCGTTGGCGCAGGCCGAGGTGTAGGGGCCGACCACGCCGGCCACGTTGTCCCGGGTGGCCAGCTTTTCCATGGCGCTCATGGATATCTGCGGCTTGCCGGTGTCGTCTTCCCAGGCAAGCTCCGCATTGATCCCCTTTTTCTTCAGGTCTTCCTGGGCCAGCTTTATGCCGTTGGTGATGTTCTCGCCGATGGGGGCCTCGGGGCCGGTCATGGAGTTTATCACGCCGATCTTCACGTTTGCCGCCAGGGAGATCCCCGGGATTGCCAGACTTATGGCCAGAAAGACGCCGATTACCCTGCTTGCCATAATACTCCTCCGTTTTGTTGCTCGCTTTCAATGCATGGAAAAGACTGCATAATGTAACAAATTTAAAGGAAAATGTAAATGATCTATAAAAAACTGCAATTATTGGAATTTAATCGAGATTTTATGTTGACTTGTCCCGGAGGGTGAATTAATAAATGTGTGGGTGAGACGTTTACGCATTGAAAGGGAGAGATGGGATACCGCAATCTGCAGGAATGTGTGAGGGATCTGGAAGCCAGGGGGAAGTTGATCCGGATCGATTGTGAAGTGGACCCCGACATCGAGGTGGGGGCCATCCAGCGGCGCGTTTACCGGGCGTGCGGGCCGGCGCTCCTCTTCATCAATGTGAAGGGGTGCGGATTCCCCATGCTGGGGAACCTGTTCGGCACGGTGGAACGGACCAGGTTCATATTCCGCGACACGCTCGCGGAGATCGAGCGGCTGGTGGCCATGAAGGTCAATCCCGTTTCCCTGCTGAAGGATCCGTTCGGCTCTCTCGGCCTTCCCCCTGTCCTCCTCCACCTGCTGCCGCGGAAAGTCGCTAGGGGCCCCATTCTGGCCTTTCGAACAACCATTGACCGGTTGCCGCAGCTGAAATCTTGGCCCGATGACGGCGGCGCATTTGTCACCCTCCCCCAAGTCTATTCTGAGAGCGCGGCAAGGCCCGGTTTCCGCCGTTCCAACCTGGGGATGTACCGGGTCCAGCTGTCCGGCAACCGCTATCGTCCCAACGAGGAAGTGGGCATTCACTACCAGATCCACCGCGGCATCGGCGTCCATCACGCGGAGGCGATCGCGCGGGACGTCCCCTTCAGGGTCAACGTCTTTGTCGGCGGTCCTCCCGCGCTCACCATAGCGGCGGTCATGCCGCTCCCCGAAGGGATGCCGGAACTTTCATTCGCCGGGCTCTTGGCCGGACGAAGGATTCAGATGATCTGCCGCCAAGGTCTCCTGCCGATCCCGGCGGAGGCCGATTTCTGCATCAGCGGGACCATCGATCCGGACAAAACCCTGCCGGAAGGGCCGTTCGGCGATCATCTCGGCTATTACAGCCTGGTTCACGATTTTCCGGTGCTCAAGGTGGAGAACGTTTTTCACCGGAAAGACGCGATCTGGCCCTTTACCTCGGTGGGGCGGCCCCCCCAGGAGGACACCTCCTTCGGCGCCTTTATCCACGAGTTGACCGCGCCTCTCATCGCCACCGTTCTTCCCGGTGTTGATGCGGTCCACGCAGTCGATGCGGCCGGGGTCCATCCCCTCTTGCTCGCGGCCGGGCACGAGCGTTACACCCCTTATGCGGCGGAGCGTGAGCCCCGGGAACTCCTCACCATTGCCAACGCCATCCTCGGCCAGGGGCAGCTGTCGCTTGCCAAGTACCTCTGGATCTTCGCCCGCGAAGACAACCCCGGCCTGGACGTGCACGATGTCGCGGCGTTTTTCCGGCACATGCTGGAGCGGGTGGAGTGGCGGCGCGACCTCCACTTCCAGACGCGCACCACCATCGACACCCTCGACTATTCCGGCGAAGGGCTCAACAAGGGGTCCAAGGTGGTGATAGCCGTTGCCGGTCCGAAACGCCGCACGCTTCCGACCGAACTTCCCGTGGACTTACGCCTGCCGGAAGGTTTCAGCGACCCCAGTATCTGCATGCCGGGGGTGCTCGCGGTCAAGGGTCCTCCCTGCACCACCTACCGGGAGTGCGCCTGCATTGACATGGCGGCTTTCTGCGCTTTCTATTGCGCCAGCGATTCCATTACCGCATTCCCCCTGATCATCGTCGTCGATGACAGCGCGTTTACGGCGCGGACCCTGAACAATTTTCTCTGGGTCACCTTCACCCGCTCTAATCCGGCTGCCGACATATACGGGATCGGCGCTTCCATCCGCTGCAAGCACTGGGGGTGCGAAGGACCGCTGGTTATCGACGCCCGCAGCAAACCCCACCATGCCCCACCGCTCATCGATGATCCGGCCGTTGAAAAACGGGTTGACGCCCTGGGCGCGCCCGGCGGCCCGCTCCACGGTATCATCTGATATTGCAAAGAATTGCCCCCTCCTTAGCGTCGATCAGCCTGGTGCGACGGGCTACCCATAATGCATAAAATTAATTTAATTGACATAATCTAATTCTTGATGCTATCATTGCAACCTGCAAAGCAAATTCCCGTCAATAAATCCGGCTTTTCGAAGAATACTTGATTCCTTATCAAAATGTAATTGGAACAATCTTAACTATTCGTCATGACGGGAAATTTACCTAAGAAAGGAGGTGGGAATTCATTACTGGCTTGTGTTGTAAAAGTTCAATATTTTTTGTTTTAAATTCAGGAAGGAGGTTATTGTGGGAAAAAGTGGAATTGCAAAAATTTTTATTTTAATGTTGAGCGTGGCATCTGTCTTAACACTGGCTTCGGTCTGCTTTGCCGCCGATAATGATAATGATTTTGACCGCTATGGTGTCAGGATCCGCGGCATCTATATCATCCCGGACCAGCACATTGACGGCCGGCTTGCCCCCTTGGGGGTCCAGGTGCAGGATGCGGTTGCACCGGAGCTGGACCTTGAATATTTCATAACCAGAAATTTTTCGGCAGAACTTGTTCTCGCCTTAAGCAAACATGACATAATGCTGGACAACGGCGGCATCAACGCCGGATCACTCTGGCTGCTGCCACCTTCGCTTTTAGTCAAATACCATCCGATCCCAAAGGCTATCGTCAGCCCGTATGTCGGATTCGGAATGAATGTGGTAATGCCCTTTGATGAGAGGCTTACAGTTGATGGCGCCCGCGTGCCCTTCAAGGTTGACGCGACTGTCGGCTGGGCGGCTCAGGTCGGCGCTGACATCCCTATTAGCAAGCACTGCTTCTTCAACATAGATGCCAAATACTACTCCACTGGAATGGATATGCACATTGCCGGAACGAGATACGATCTCGACATCAATCCTTTCATCATTGGTACCGGTATAGGATTCAGGTTCTAGTATATATTAGTTTTAAACTTATTTCCTCTCCGCCCTCTACTGGCATGCATCGGGCGGACCTGAAAATTGCTCGATAATAGAAACCCCGCCTGGTATTGTCAGGCGGGGTTTCTGTTTGTCCGTTCTTGTCATGATATTCCGTTTCGATTCTATCCCTTCCATGTGGAATGCAGGAAAGTGCCTGTTCTTTTTTCCCCGTGATTATTCTTTCGTCAAGGGGGGGCCCATCCAGATTGCTCATCGTTCCGAAAGAATTTCATCCAAAAATTTTGGGTTGATTTGTCTTCAATTTTGTATAAAGTTAAAAACGGATTTGAGATTACGGATGAAAGGATGCGGATAATGCCTGAAGGACCGGAAATCGAAACGGAAAAACTGCACGAGGCAATAAAGGAAGAGATGGAAAGGGAAGGGGGGACATTTCTCCGCCAGATATCCCTGACAACGGCCGTCCTGGCGGTTCTTGCCGCCCTCGCTTCTCTTCGGGCCGGGGCCACTGTCAATGAGGCGCTGGTGCTCAAGACCGAGGCAACCCGCCTGCAATCCGAGGCATCGGATCTATGGGCCTATTACCAGGCAAAAGGAATCAAAGCGGCTGTCCAGGAAGCCTCCCGCACCCCCTGGCTGGCAATGGGGAAGACGCCGCCGCTCCAGTATCAAGAGAAAGTGAAACGCTATGGTGAGGAACAGGCCGGGATACAGAAAAACGCGCGGAATAAGGAACGGGAAAGGGATGAGAAGCTTAAGGAATCCGATCAACTGCTGCACGAGCACCACAGCTTTGCCGATGCGGTTGCCCTCTTACAGGTCTCAATCGCGCTGGGAGCGGTTGCGGCCCTGACGCGTTACAGGCTGGTCTGGTATGGTTCACTTTTGGCCGGCGTGGCAGGAATAGCTTTCTTTGCGTGGCCGTTGCTGCAGTGAAACAGAGTATATCCGGGAGCTGACAGAAAAATCGGCCACGAATGGCTGCTGATAAAGAAAACTGGGATTTTGTGATTTTCATCACATATCTTTTCAACGAATTTAAAGTTATATTAAAACAAAATAAAATTAAATATAATTGCGAGCGGTAAGCGACAATACTAAACCATCCGCGAGGATGGGACGGAAAACCTATAGGGTCTCGAAACAGACAGCCGGGTTGCCGAAATATCACACGATTTTCGGCCCCGGCTTTTTTTATGGGAAAATACCGAGACAGGAAGCTATCGTTAAAAGGGGAATTTCCAATCTATTCCAAAAAGCAGATAATTTTTTTGAATTGAATCCGCACAGATACTAACAAGAGGAGGTAATTGCAATGACAACTTCGACTCGCGGAGTTATGCGGAAGTTGGCGATGATGTTGTTTCTGCTGGCCTGTCTGCCTCTCAATGGAGGGACGGCGTTTGCGTCGGACTTTTCGATATATGCGGACAGCCTCACTTCCGGATGGAGTGACTGGTCATGGAACACTACCCGCGATTTCTCCAACACCTCGCCAGCCCATAACGGCCCATATTCCCTTGCCGTGACATTCAATTCGGGTTGGGCCGGACTTTACCTACATGCCAATTCCCCCGTTGATGCGGGCGGTTACGACCAACTGCGGTTCTGGGTCAACGGTGGCAGCGCCGGGAATCAAAAGCTCCAGGTGATTGCCAACGGCGACGGCAGCAGTACTTTTCCCGTTACAATGCAGGCGAACAAATGGACAGAGGTTGATGTGCCTCTTTCCGCCCTGGGCAGCCCGGTTTCTCTGAGCGATGTTTACTGGCAGGACACCACCGGTGCTGCTCAGCCCACATTCTACATCGATGATGTCTCACTGGTCGCATCTACAACCCAG
>Ga0335079_10008644_pt1 | contig 11614 bp, 12 predicted proteins | sample Lox_Sample_33_FD_206719 | JGI IMG/M metagenome (GOLD analysis project Ga0335079, IMG submission 206719) | Soil microbial communities from Loxahatchee National Wildlife Refuge, Florida, United States - Lox_Sample_3.3 | ecosystem: Environmental > Terrestrial > Soil > Wetlands | place: USA... | reverse complement strand
TTCGAAGAATACTGCCATGCGGACGACCCGGTGCAGAGCGGCTCGGTGGTCGAGCCGCCGCAGAAATAAGTGCTATGAGACTTCGGCATATCGTGATTCGCGCCTCGGCCATTTTGGGTGCTCTGGCACTCTGTTCGTTGCCGGCCGCCACGCAGAATTCGAATGGAACGAACCGGGGCTCCGGGGCTTCGCTGAATCTCTCGGGCTATTGGGAACTCCACTTCGACAGCAGGAACGTGCCGCCGGCATCTCTGAAACCGGAAGTCGTGGCGGAGAATCCGGCTGTCCAGTACAAGAAGGACATGACCGAGCTCCGCTGGTGTCATTTTATGGGAGTTCCCTATTCCATGGAAGGCTCCCCGATCGACATTTTGCAGAACCGGAACGGCAAGGAAATCATCATCACCTTTTCCTTGCGGACGCCGGCGCGCCACATTTACACCGACGGCCGAGGCCATGTGAGTCCGGACACCTTCGACCCGGTGTCCAACGGCCATTCGATTGGACACTGGGAAGGCGACACCCTGATCGTGGATACCGTCGGTTTTTCCGATGAAGGACTCACGCGAATCCCGGGCGGCGGGCGCCGCACAACGACATCTCACCTCGTGGAACGCTATCGTCTGCTGGATGGCGGCAAGCGCCTGTCTGTGACATTTACATGGGAAGACTCAAAGATCTTTGCCCGGCCGCACTCATACGAATTCCAGTATTACCGGTCGCCCAAAGGCATGGAAGCGCGCGAATTCGACTGCAATGCCAATGATGAACAGCGCGCTAAATTTTTGTTGGGCGGGCCCAGCAGATAAGCACATGCACGCCCACTAAGCAGTGAATGGGATGTTTGAAGTTTGGAGTTCACAATGAATATCAAAATCTTCGGAATAAGCTGTCTGCTAGGGATCGGCATCCCGGCGTTCGCGCATCATTCGTTCGCCATGTTTGAACTGACGAAGGACGTCACTTACGAAGGGATCGTGCAGGAGTATCGCTGGGAAAACCCGCATACGCACATCATCGTCAAAGTCGATGCTGGCGCCGCAGACCCCTCCACGGTGGGCACCTGGGATATCGAAGGCGGGGCGACGAACATCATGGGCAGGCAAGGCTGGAACCGGGCCACATTCAAAGCCGGGGACCACATCAAAGTGGTGGCGCACCCAATGAAAGACGGGACCAAAGGCGCGTCGCTTTTCTATGTGATCTTACCGGACGGCAAGCGGCTCTATCATGACATCGCCAGGCCGAAAGGCGAAGGCTCTTCGAACCCGTAGCGCATTCCGACAATTATGCCGTTCCTCAGCTGGTGCCATTGGCTCCAAAACACTCCGTTTGCCACTGGCATTCGCCAATCGGATCTCCTGTTTCCGTTGATAGAGGGCAGTCACATCATGGCACTGGCCGTCTCCGTCGGTCTGATTCTGGTCTTCGATCTTCGGCTGCTTCGGCTCGCGTTTGCGGCGGAACCGGTCTCCCGGATCATGGAACAGTTTGTTCCCTTGTCCCTGCCTGGCTTCGCGGCCATGTTCATCACCGGCCTGCTGTTGTTTATCTCGCAGGCAGAGAAGGTTTATCAGAACACGTTTTTCCGTTTCAAACTGGCGCTCCTCGTGCTCGCCGGCCTCAACGCGTTGCTTTACCAGCTGAAGTTCTATCCCAAGATGGCGGAATGGGACAAAAGCGGTGTGGTGCCGTGGGGCGCACGCGTCTCGGGCGCACTGTCGTTGATCATTTGGGCGTGCATCATCGCGCTCGGGCGGACGATGGCGTATGAACTGTAGTCCGGGCGAACTCTAATGTCACTTCAGCAGATATGGGAGTGGTCGTACAGCTCGAAGACCGTCGACGTTCTCCGCAATGCCAAGTACGCCATACCCGTGATTCAATCGTTCCACCTTTTCGGCCTCACGCTGGTATTGGGAACCACTGTGGTTTTCAACCTCCGATTGCTCGGCCTCGGCGTGCGCAAGATTTCCATGCCGGCGCTTACGAATCAGCTGTGGCGTCTGGCGGTCGGAGGCCTCCTGCTGTCGGCCGCGACGGGGATCCTGGTTTTCATCCCCGACCCCGCCCGGTACGCCGCGAATACGGCCTTCAAAACCAAGCTCGTGATTCTGGTCATGGCGATTCTGTTCCACTTCACCGTTTTTCGGAAGGTAGTTCGAGCGAAGGTGCCTCCGCGGCCACGCCGGGCAGCACTGATCGCTGCTGCCTCGCTGACGCTCTGGTTTTGCGTCGGATGGGCCGGCCGGGCGATCGCGTTTCTGGGATGAGGCGCTGAACCCGAAATGAAACACTGGAACACTGCGGTGATCGGAGCCGGTTTTATCGGTCGCGTGCATCTGGAAGCCATCCGGCGGCTCGGACATATCCAAATTGCTGCGCTGGCCGATCCGGAGCTGGAAAAGGCCAAACAGCTGGGCGCGGAGTTTTCCGTCGGGCGGATTGATGCCGATTTCCACGGAATTCTCGAAGACCGATCCATCGACGCCGTGCATGTCTGCACCCCCAACCATCTGCACTTCCCGGTCGCCAAAGCCGCGCTGGATGCAGGCAAGCATGTCCTCTGCGAAAAACCGCTGGCTACCTCAGTCAATGAGGCGAGTGCGCTCGCGGCTGCAGCCAGTCAAGCAGGCAAGCGGAACTGCCTCTGTCACAACCTGCGCTATTATCCGGCAGTGCAGCAGATGCGCGCTATGCGCGAGGCCGGCGAACTGGGCGAGATTCTCGTGATGCAGGGCACCTACTCGCAGGACTGGTTAGCGGAGGAGACCGATTGGAACTGGCGCGTCCTTTCTTCGGCCGGCGGCCCCTCCCGCTGCATGGCCGATATCGGTTCGCATTGGTTCGACATGGCCGAGTACATAACCGGGTGTCGCGTGTCGGCCCTCTGCACGGATCTGCACACGTTTCACAAAACCCGCAAGCGGCCGAAATCTTCGATCGAGACGTTTGCCGGAAAGTTCCAACGGCCGGACGATTACGATGTGGTCGCGATCGATACCGAAGACTATGGCGCAGTCATCTTTCGAATGGGCGAGCGCACGCGCGGAGCGATGACGGCGAGCCAGGTATCCCGCGGCCGCAAGAACCGGCTCAATATCGAGATCTACGGTTCGAAATGCGGAGTGGCTTGGGATCAGGAGCGGCCCGACGAGTTATGGATGGGGTATCGGAACACGAACAACCAGGTGCTGGTCAAGGATCCGTCGCTCTTGCGGGAGGCCGCACGCCGCTCTGCCGACCTGCCCGGCGGTCACAGCGAAGGGTACGGCGACACCTTTAAACAGGTCTTCCGCCGGTTTTACGCATCGCTCGAAGGCACAAGTGCGGAGCCGGAGTACCCGCAGTTCCGCGACGGGCTGCGCCAATTGCAGTTGGTCGAAGCCGAACTGGAAAGCAGCCGGAAACACGGCTGGGTGGAGGTGTCAAGCGCATGCTGATCCTGGCAGCCATCCTGGCCATCTTCGTTTATGGCATGATCGCCGCAATGCTCGGCACGATTCTTCCGGGGTTGTCGGAGCGCTTTCAACTCACGCCTCGCCAGAACGGCACGATCGCGTTTGGCCAAGCGCTCGGCCTAATGATTTCCTCCGTGGGCGTGGGCCCGCTGATTGACAATCAAGGCAAGAAAATCGGATTGATTTTGGGGTTGGCGCTGATCGCGCTGGCGTTGGGCGCGTTGCCGCGAACGCGCGGGTTCGGCGCGATTGTGGCGCTGCTGTTCGTGCTCGGCTTGGGCGGAGGAATCGTCGTCACCGGGGCGAACGCGCTGGTGAGCGACGTGGCCGAGGCGCGGCGAGGCGTCGCGCTGAATCTGGTGAACCTGTTCTTCGGTCTGGGAGGCATGGCGACGCCGTTCATTTCGGCCAACCTGCTCAAGCGGGATACCGTGAAACTCTGTTATGCCGCGGGCAGCTTCGCCGTTATCGCCTTGATTGTTCAAGCCGCCGCCCCGATTCCCGGGCCCACCGGCGCGCAGAGTTTTGTCTTGGCGGATGCAGGCCCGGTATTGGGACGGCCCATTCTATTTCTTCTCGGCCTGTTTCTGTTTCTTTACGTAAGCTGCGAGGTGGGTATCTGGAACTGGCTCGCGCAGCACCTGATTGCCCAAGGGATACCGGAGACACGGGCGCTCAACGTGCTGTCGCTCGGTTTTGCCCTGGGCATTTTGGTGGGCCGTGTGGCGGTTTCGCCCATTCTGATCAGCGTACCGCCGGAGACCGTCACTCTGGCCGCGTCCGTCGCAATGGCAGTCACGACCTGGCTTGCCCTTCGCGCTCGCGGCGTGACTGGCGCCTGGATCCTGGTGTTCCTGGCCGGCGTTTCGATGGCGCCGGTGTTTCCGACGGCGCTTGCCATCGTAGGCGGCGCCTTTCCCCGCATGACTGGCACGGCAATCGGCTTTGCCATTACGTGCGGGTGGGCCGGTCTGGCCGTCAGTTCGCGCTTGATCGGCGCAATCGCGGGAGGTGACGCCAAGCGGCTGAAGAAAGCCCTGCTGGTGATCCCGGCATTTTCCGTCGTGATGATCGGGCTCAACCTCGTGATCCGGTCGATTTTACACTAATGGAGAAAAGAGAAGACATCGGATGAGAATCGGCGTCTTTACCCCTCTGCTCTCGCAATTGAGCCTGGAAGAGGTTCTGAAGAAGCTCAAGTCGAAAGGTATCGATACGGTGGAACTCGGGACCGGTAATTATCCCGGCAATGCGCATTGTAAGCTCTCAATGCTGGATGACGCGTCGGAGCTGGAGCGTTTTTGCAAAACCCTGGCGAATCACGGATTTTCGATCAGCGCGTTGAGTTGCCACGGCAACCCGTTGCACCCCGATGCCGCCCGTGCGAAGCATGACTCCGAAGTGAGCCGCCAGACTGTCGAGCTGGCCGCCAAATTGAATGTTCCGGTGGTGATCGATTTTTCGGGCTGCCCGGGAGATTCTCACGCCGCCAGGCAGCCCAATTGGGTGACGTGCCCCTGGCCGCCGGAGTACTTGGATGTTCTCAAGTGGCAATGGGACGAAATGGTAGCGCCGTACTGGACGAAGCACGCGGCATTCGCCGCCGAGCGCGGAGTAAAGATCGCGATCGAAATGCATCCCGGTTTCGTCGTGTACAACCCGGAGACCATGTTGCGGCTGCGCGCGATTGCTGGTGAGGCGGTAGGCTGCAACTACGATCCGAGCCACATGTTTTGGCAGGGCATCGATCCGATCGCCGCGATCCGGGTGCTAGGGGATGCGATCTTTCACGTGCACGCCAAAGACACGCAGATCTATGGCGTGAACTTGCCGCGAACCGGCGTGCTGGACACGAAGCCCTACACCGATGAGCGAAACCGTGCCTGGATCTTCCGCACCTGCGGATACGGTCATGGCGAGGAGTGGTGGCGCGAGTTCGTTTCCACTCTGCGGCTATTTGGCTACGACTACGTGCTCTCCATCGAGCATGAAGACAGTCTGCTCTCTCCGGAAGAAGGTCTCACGAAAGCCGCTGGTTTTCTGAATCAGATTGTTATCCGGGAGAAGCCCGCCGCCGCATGGTGGGTCTGAAAGTACGGGATAGGAGGGACGAAAATGCTGCAATCCAGACGTCAAATCGGAAAGTGGGTTCTCGGGGGAATGGCGCTGAGCGCCCTGCCACGGCTAAGAGCCGCAAAGCTCGATTCCACGGTGCGCGGCGTGAAGTTAGGGCTGATTACCGGATCGCTCAATCCCCTGCCTGATACTCCGGGCGGAAAAGACATCATTGACACGGTAATCGAGGGTTGTCTTTCAGTCGGCGCCGCCAATATCGAACTCGTTAACCTCCTCGAGCCGCGGCTTCAGGGAGCGGTGAGCTTTGGTCACCCGCCGAACCCGATGACGCCCGAGTACGAGAAATCCCGTGCCGCCGTGCGGGAGTGGCGGCTAAAAACGCCCATCAGCCGGTTTCAGGAGATCCGTAAGAAATTCGATAATGCCGGCCTGAACCTGTTCTCGTATGTCATGACATTCGACCTGGATTTCACCGATGAAGAGATCGACGCCGTATTCAAGCAAATGCAGGCTCTTAAAGTCGGCGTCTTCTGTACGAACCAAAGCCGCCAGGATGTGGCGCCTCGCCTTGTCCCGTTCGCCGAAAAATATAAGATCCGCCCTGCCTGGCATCCGCACGCCATGGTGAACGATCCGAATGAGGTGGCCACGCCCGAGAGCATGGAAAAGCTCCTGGCGATCTCTAAGCAGTTTATGATCAATCTGGACATCGGCCATTTCACAGCGGGGAACAACGACGCAGCGGATTTTCTCAAAAAGCATCATGACCGCATCACGCACATCCACGTCAAAGATCGCAAGCGGAATGGCGGACCCAATGTTGCTCTTGGCGCCGGCGATACCCCGATCAAGGAATGCCTGACGCTGATTCGCGATAACAAATGGCCGATCTACGCGATCATTGAACGCGAATATCGGGACGCTCCCGGCAACGCTGTCGAGCAAACGAAGGCGCAGATGGATTATCTGAAGCAGCTTCTGAACTCCTGAAGCCGGCTCCTAACCGGCTCGCTGATTCTAAGGAGGACCTGAATGTACACATCGCGACGCAACTTTACGAAATGGGCGTTGAGTGGACTTCCGAGCCTCACCGGGCTCGCCGCACTGCATTCGAGCGCCTCGGCGCAGGCCCGCGCCAACCCCAACCGATCCTACATAAACGGTGTGCAATTCGGCTTGCAGCCTTTCTGCTATCACGATCTGGTGATGAATACGCAGAACCGCCCCGAGTTAGTCCGGCGCCTCGTGCAGAATGGCATGGGTATGGTGGAACTCCACGCAACCTGGTGCGAACCACGCTTTGATGGCGGGGGCGTCAGCGCGTCGGAGGCCCGCGAGAAACTGCGTAACTGGCGTATCGCTGCGCCCGCGGACTACTACCGGAACATCAAGCGGGAATTCGACGATACCGGCATCACGATTTTCACCTACTACGTGAATATCAGCGATGCCGATACCGATGCCGAAATCGATGCCACGTTCGAAGCGGCTAAGATTCTGGGCGCCAAGGGCTGCATTGGCTCATATGGGCTGCAGATCGCGCATCGTCTTGTTCCGTTTCCCGCGCGGCACGGCCTCTTTGTGGGGCTCCACAATCATGACAATCTCTCGGACCCGGACGCCTTCAATACCGAGCAAAGTTTTGAGAAGGGTCTCGCCTTCTCGCCCGATTTCAAAGCCACGCTCGACACGCGCCACTTCACAGCCGCTAACGGCGATTGCCTGGGATTCCTCGAACGGCACCACGAGCGGGTGTCCGGCGTGCATCTGGGAGATCGAAGAAAAAACAACGGCCGCAGCACGCCCTTCGGTGAAGGCGACGCGCCAATCATTCAAATCCTAAGGCTCATCCGGGACAACCAGTGGCCGATTGTCGCGCTGCTCGAATTCGAACACGGTACCCTGCGGACCGAAGTCGAGGAAGTGCGCTTAATGTTCGACTATTGCAAGCGGGCGCTGGCCTGAGGGGGAGAAAGAGATGTTTACCCGCAAATTGTCTCTTCTGATCGTGGGTGCGGTCGCGATGGCATCCGGCTGGTCGCAATCCGTCTCCAAGGAGACCTATGATTTCAACTACATCGGGCAGCCCTTGCCCGACCCGGTCCTGCAACACAGCAAGGAGACGTTCGTACTCTTTGGATGCGCCTATTGCCATGGTCTGGACCTGGTCAGTCGTGGCGAAGCCACAGACTTGATGCATTCGGCTCTGGTCGGCCGCGACACAAATGGAAACTTGATCGGGCCTCTCCTTCGTGCGGGCATACCCCAGACTGCGAAGCTGTCTCCCATGCCCCAATTCTCCGACCTGAGCGACCAACAAATCGCCGCTCTGGCGAGATGGATCCATTACGCCCGCGCCCAGGGCCGGTACAAAGAGATTGTCGAAGCGAAAAATCCGGGTCCAGGCAATGCGGCTGCTGGCAAGTCATACTTTGACGAGAAGTGCGGCTCCTGCCACTCCGCCTCGGGCGATTTGGCGAGCCTTGGCAGAAAATATGATCCCTCCACCATCAGAGAGCGAATTCTGAGGCCGGTGCCCCTGGCCGCCGCCTCTTCCTGGGAAATCGAGCGGCTACATGATACGAAAACCGCGACCGCGCGGCAGCAGCATCAAGCCTTGCTGGAAAACTACTCCGCGAGAGATGTGCAGAACTTGGCTGCGTACTTACAGGCGCCGCGGTAACCGCCTCAACACCGGCAATACACTCATGGTTTGACGGACTTGACGGTTAGGTAGTTGATAAATCCGTTGACCTGCTTGAACCAGTGCGGCTGCCCTGCCGGTATCACCAGCACGTCCCCCTTCTTGAGGTTGTAGGTTTGGCCGTTGGCGATGTCCTTGGCGGTCATCTGTCCCGGTCGTGTCGGCTTCGGATCAACCGCCGTGCCGCCCACAACGATGGTCGCGCTACCGTCCATGATGTAGAAGATATCGGTTTCCTTCTCATGGATTTCGATATTTCCGTTCGCCGTGCGTCGGTCCGTCTGGACGCGGTAAGAGTCGCCGGGAACGAGAGGGTTTCCGCCTTGCTTTCCAAAATTGTCGAGTACCCGCTGGCTCTCCACGTAAACGGGGCCATCGGCCGCCATCAGCCGCACCTCGGAAAGAAGAGCTGCCGTCAGCACGACGAATAGAACAGTTGCATAGGCCGGAACCGGATGGTCGTTCTTCATAGAGACAGTTCCTCCTCCTCGGTTTGGCTGGAACTGCACAATGCTACCGGCTGGGAAGGCAGCTGTCAATCAGGGGAGGCTCTAGTAATTTACGAGGAATTCTCAAGATGACCTACGAACCTCTTGGCTGGCGGTAGGTTTCCGGATACACTGTTCCGAGCGACGTCTCTCGGGAACGCTGGAGTCGCTTGTGGCCAGCCGCTTGGCCAAGGGGGCGGAATGATTTTGAAAGAAGTCGGACTTGTCGCCTTGTTGTGCTGCTGTGGAACTGGCTGGCTGGGCGCCCAGGACCATACTAATGTCATCAGCAACCCGTTCGCCACATCAGAGGACATAGTTGCGGGAGAGCGTTCTTTCCGTTCCCAGTGCGCGGCGTGTCACGGCCCGGACGCATCCGGGGCTGCCGGACCCAGCCTGACCACCGGCACTTTCCGGCACGGCGATTCGGATGAAGCCCTTTTCGTGACAATCACCAAGGGCGTGACGGGAACGCCGATGGTCGCTTTTAAGCTCGACGGCCGGGAAGTCTGGCAGCTGATTTCGTTCCTTCGGTCAGCGAATGTCGGGAAGGCAGCTGGCCAGGCGCCGGGCAACCCTGGTAAAGGCGCGCAGATCTTCACCGAGAACGGCTGCGCTCAGTGCCACACCGCCGGTAAGCCGGGCGGTTTCTCCGGCCCCGACTTGACCGACATCGGCTCGCGCCGCTCGCTCGTCCAATTGGAAACGGCCCTGCTCAATCCCAACGCGGAGGTCGATCCGGACTATTGGTCGCTTCGGGCTCGAACCAAAACCGGACAGACGATCAGCGGCATCCGCATGAACGAAGATACGGATTCCTTTCAGATACTCGATTCATCCAGACGGCTGCTCTCGATATGGAAGGCCGATCTGGCGAGCTACGAAATCGTGAGGACTTCACCGATGCCCTCGTTCAAAGGTAAGCTCCAGTCTTCCGATTTGGGAGACCTCGTCGCATACCTGGCGAGTCTGCGCGCACAACCTTCCCGCGAGGCTCAGCAATGAAACGCCTGGTACTGATATCGACCCTGATCACAACGCTCGCCAGCTTCCTTCCGGCGCAAGTGTCCTTCGAGAGGCTGCTTCGAGCCGCTGGTGAGCCGCAGAACTGGCTAACCTACAGCGGCAACCTCCAGAGCACCCATCACAGCAGCCTTACCCAGATCACCCCCGAAAATGTAGCCAACCTGAACCTGAAGTGGGTGTGGCAGGCACAATCACTGGAAAAGTTCGAAGCAACCCCGCTGGTCGTGGATGGGGTTATGTATGTGACCGAGCCCCCAAACACCGTGGCCGCGATTGATACGCGCACAGGACGCCCCTACTGGATTTATCAACATCCGATGCCCGAGACCACGTTTGTCTGTTGCGGCAACGTGAACCGCGGCCTGGCGATCCTCGGCAATACGTTGTTTCTGGGCACCCTCGATGCCCACCTGGTGGCGATCGACGCCGCCACGGGGCGGAAAAAATGGGACACCAAGGTGGCGGAGTATACGCACGGATACGGTGTGACCGTAGCGCCCCTGGTGGTGAAGGACAAAGTGATCGCCGGGCCGGCTGGTGGCGAGCGAGGGATCGCCGGCTTTCTCGCGGCCTACGATGCGCAGACCGGGCGTGAAGTCTGGAAATTCAATACAACCGCGCATCCGGGAGAACCCGGAAATGAGACGTGGGCGGGAGATTCGTGGAAGACCGGGGGAGGCTCGGTCTGGGTCACCGGTTCCTACGATGCCGACCTCAACCTGGTTTACTGGGGCACCGGGAATCCCGGACCCGACTGGAATCCGGCGGTCCGCAAGGGAGCCAATCTCTATACCGATTCGGTCGTGGCGCTCGATGCCGATACCGGCAAGTTGAAATGGCACTATCAGTTCACGCCGAATGACGAATGGGATTTCGATTCGGTTCAAGTTCCCGTCCTCGCGGACGTGACTTGGAAGGGCAACTCACGCAAAGTGATGCTGTGGGGGAACCGCAACGGGTTCTTCTACGTGCTGGACCGGGCGACTGGCGAGTTCCTTTTAGGAAAACCTTTCGTAAAGCAGACATGGTCCAGTGGAATTGACGAAGCCGGAAAGCCCATTAAAACGCCTGGTAAGAGTCCGAGCGCCGCAGGGACAGATGCCTACCCTGGTGTTCAGGGAGGAACAAATTGGTATGCGCCCTCGTTTAGCCCGCGGACGGGATTGTTCTATCTGACGGCTTGGGAAGACTATCACACCACTTATTTCCAGTGGGACCAGGACTATGAACCCGGCAAATCCTTCACCGGCGGGGCCGCCCGATCGCCGTTTCAATCCATCCGCCGGGATCCGTTTATCAAATGGGGACCCGAATGGGGGTACGGCGTGGTTCGAGCACTCAATCCTGCGACCGGCGAGAAGGTCTGGGACTACAAGATGCGCGATGTCAGCGATGCCGGGATCCTCACCACCGCCAGTGATCTGCTGTTCTCCGGAAATCGGGAGGGGTATTTCTTCGCTCTCGACGCTAAAACGGGTAAGGAACTTTGGAAGTGTTACCTGGGATCGCAAGTCGCCGCGTCGCCAATTACCTACACCGTCGACGGCGTGCAGTACGTCTCAATTGCGGCAGGCCACTCCTTGTTTACATTCGGCCTCGGCAGCACGGGAGAAGTTCGCCACTGATCTTGTAGGCCGCTGATTTGAAACGCTTGCTACAGGCCCTCTCTGCGTTTCCTTAGAGATTCCTCAATTCGAGCTTATTGACACCGATCGGTTAAAGGCGCATTTCTAGCTCATTGCACGGGGACCGTTCGCTCCGGAGTGGGTGAGAGGAGCAGGCAGGGGAATTCTTCAACTGCGGAAACCCGGCAGGAGGCTGCGCCATGACACGCTTCATCCCGGACCGGATCGACGCTT
>Ga0335079_10008641_pt1 | contig 11616 bp, 9 predicted proteins | sample Lox_Sample_33_FD_206719 | JGI IMG/M metagenome (GOLD analysis project Ga0335079, IMG submission 206719) | Soil microbial communities from Loxahatchee National Wildlife Refuge, Florida, United States - Lox_Sample_3.3 | ecosystem: Environmental > Terrestrial > Soil > Wetlands | place: USA: Florida... | reverse complement strand
GGATGATTCGCGATGCACAGAAAGAACTGGGCGCGGACCTGTCGAAGCACACATTGTTCGCGTACGGAGGCAACGGTGGGCTGTTTGCCTGCGGCGTGGCGGAGCAGGCCGGCCTCGCGAAGGTGCTGGTGTTTTCGTTGGGGCCGGTGTTCAGCGCATTCGGTTCCTCTGTCTCCGACATCTGCCACCTCTATGAACGGGCGCTCGCCGGCGGTATCACCGACGAATCGGCGGCCGCACTCCGGGCTCTGCTCGAAGAGATTCGCGCTGAGGCGGCGAAAGACCTGCTCGGCGAGGGCATTCGTCCCGAGCAATTGAGTTACGCCATCGAACTCGAGCTGGCGAAGGCGGCCGGGGGCCCGGCCGTTGTGGCCTGCACCGAGGCTGCGCTGCGGGACGCCGCGGCTCTTCGCAGCGCAATCGGCGGTGGAGCGGGGCGGCAACTCGAACTGCTGAGAGTGCAGGTGAAAAAGTCGATGCCGAAGCCCCGCCTCGAAAACCAGAAGGCGGCCGCCGCGGACGCCTCAAAAGCGCTGTTCGGGAGCCGCAAAGTGTTGTGGGGAAGCAAGGACGGCGCCGCGAGGATCTATCGGTGGGAGTCGCTCCGGCCGGGCAATCGCGTGCCGGGCTGCGCGGTTCTCGAGGGAGAGAGCACGACGTACCTGATTCCGGAAGGCTGGACGCTCGAAGCCGACGGTTACGGAAACGCTTCAGTCACGAGGTAGAGCCGGCCTTCAGGCCGGCCCTGCAAGCGGAGTTTTGTGGAGCAGGACATCCGATGCCCGACACACGCATTCGTTTCACCGAGTATCTCGATCTGGACCTCGAGGGCGAGCAGTGGCTGTGCAACCGCTGCGGCCGCGCTCTCGGCCCCTCGAAGGAGAACTACAAGCGCGGCTGCCTGATCTACGACCGCGACCCGCGGGAAATCCATCCGCCCATCGTTCCCGGCGCGTTCAGCTTCTCGCCCGACCCGCTCTGGGTGCGCATTCTCGAGTTCTACTGCCCCGGCTGCGGCACGCAGGTGGAAACGGAGTATCTGCCGCCGGGCCACCCGCTGACACACGACATTGAGGTCGACATTGCCGGTCTGAAGGAACGCCTCCGCAAGGGCGAGTTCGTCGTGAAGGAGAACAGGCTCGAGGTCGCGGAATGAATGCCATCGATATCGACGTCGGCGGAACGTTCACCGACATGGTGCTGACCTACGCCGGCAAGTCCGTGGTGAAGAAGGTCGCCACCACGCCGTACGACCTTTCCGTGTGCTTCTCGAAAGTGATTGAGGAAGGCGCCGGCGCGCTGGGCCTGAAGATCGACGAATTGCTGCCTGCCGTGGACATGATCCGCTATTCCACCACGTTGGCCATGAACCGGCTGATCGAACGCCGCGGGCCGCGCCTGGCGCTCATCACCACCGAGGGCCATGAAGACGTCGTGCTGATCGGCCGCGGCGCGCAATGGATCGACGGCACACGCGTGCAGGAGCGCCGCAACCTGGCCATCCAGCGCAAGCCCGACCCGCTGGTGCCCCGCGACCTGATCGTCGGCGCGAAGGAGCGCGTGGATTCCCGCGGCCTGGTGGTTCGGCCCCTCGACGAGAACGACCTGCGGGAAAAGATCCGCTATCTGGTGTCGCGCGGCGCCCGTGGCTTCGTCGTCTCGCTGATGTGGGGCTTCCTGAACCCGGTGAACGAGCGCCGCGTGAAGGAGATCATCCGCGACGAGTACAAGGAATTTCACATCGGCTACCTGCCCGTGGTGCTGGCCGGTCAGGTGGTCGGCAAGCTGGGCGAGTACGAGCGAACGCTGGCGGCCATTCTGGACGCGTACCTCCAGCGCTCCATGCAGATCGAGCTGTCCGCCATGTGGGACAAACTGCGCGAGCGCGGCTACAAGAAACCGCTGCTGATGATCCAGAGCTCCGGCGGCATCGCCGAGGTGTTCCGCACCACGGCCAGCCGCACCTTCAACAGCGGGCCCGTCTCCGGCCTGATGGGCGCGCATCACGTGGCCAAGGCGCTCGGCTACCAGAACGTCGTGATGACGGACATGGGCGGCACCAGCTTCGACGTCGGCCTTGTGGTCAAGGACAGCGTGCGCAGCTACGACTTCCGCCCCATCATCGACCGCTGGATGGTCGGCATCACCATGATCAAGACGCTCTCCATCGGCGCCGGCGGCGGCTCGATCGCTTCCGTGAACCGCCTTCTCCAGAATCGCGTTCAGGTTGGCCCGCGCAGCGCCGGCTCCATGCCCGGCCCTGCTTGCTTCAACCTCGGCGGCACGGAACCAACCGTCACCGACGCGGACGTCGTCCTCGGCTATATCAATCCCGAGTACTACTTCGGCGGCAAAATGCGTCTCGACCGCAATCGCGCCGTCGCCGCCGTCCGCGACAAGATTGGCAAACCGCTCGGCGTCAGCGTCGAAGAAGCCGCGCTGCTCGTGCGCAAGATCGTCAACGGCAACATGTCCTCAGCCATCATGAAAGAGGTCCACCTGCGCGGCTACAGCCCCGACGAGTTCATCCTTTTCGTCGGCGGCGGCGCCGGCCCCACGCACGCGGAAGGCTTTCAGGGCGACATCCCCAAGGCCGTGATGTTCCCGTTCTCCCCGGTCTTCTGCGCCTTCGGCTCCTCCACCATGGACATCATGCATGTCTACGAAACCTCGCGGAAACTTACGCTCTCCGCTCCCGGGACGCAGGAACTGACCCAGGACTACGCCGCTTACAATCAGACTGTCGAGGCGCTCGTCCAGCAGGCTCGTAAAGACCTCATCGCCGACGGCCTCGACGCGTCAAGTGCCGCATTCGTTGTCGAGCTCGACATGCTCTACGGCGGCCAGTTCCATGTGAAGCGCGCCCTATCGCCGCGTATGGCTCTGCAGTCCGCGGCCGATGTGCGTGCCGTCATCGACGCCTTCAACCAGGAATTCAGCGAAGCCTTCAGCCCCTTCGTCGTCAATCCCGAAGGCGGCGTTTTCATCGAGAGCTTCATTCTCAAAGCCATCGTCCAGACGAAAAAGGTGGAGTTGCCTGAGATGCCGCTCGAAAAAAGCGACCCGTCCGCCGCCAAAAAAGGCGAGCGCCCGGTCTACTGGCTGGGCGCCGGCGACTACCGCACCACGCCCATTTACGCCAGCGAATCTCTGCGCCCCGGCCACGCCGTCGAAGGCCCGGCCGTGATCGAAAGCCAATACACAACGATCGTCGTTCCCGAGCCGCTGCACTACCGCATAGACGCGCGCGGCCTGGGAATCCTCGAGGCGAAATCTTGATGCGAGCTCTTGAAACAAGTCTTGGAGGTTGGCTGTCATTCTGAGCGAAGCGAGGAACCTGCTGTCGCTCGTTGCATTTGAGCCCTGACGGAGGAACCGATGCCCATTCCCACACTGGCTGAAAAACTCGAGTGGCTCAAACCCTGGCCCGCCACGCAGCATGAAAAGGAGTGCGCCGCCCGGGTCCCGCAGGGCGACTACGAAATCGGCGTCCAGATCACCAACGACATTCTCGACGAAGCCATGGAAGTCTTCGTCCGCGCCTCCCGTAGCTATTTCGGCGTATCCGGCGACTCCATGGTCGCCATCTTCACCGCCAACGGCGACCTCATCAACGCCTCCTGCGGCACCTATCTCCACGCCATCATCCAGCCCATCATCATCAAATTCGTGAAGAAATATTACGCGCAGAATCCCGGCATCAAGGATGGCGACGTCTGGTACACGAACGACGCACTCTATGGCGGCATCCACAACCCCGACCAGGTTTGCTTGATGCCGGTCTTCTATAAAGGACAGCTCCTCGCCTGGGCCTCCGCCGCCCTGCACACCACCGAAACCGGCGCCACCGAGCCGGGCGGCATGCCCGTCAGCGCCAAGTCGCGCTTCGAAGAGGGGCTCAATCTCCCGCCGATCAAAATCGGAGAGAATCACGAGCTGCGCAACGACTTCCTGGAGTTCTACTCGGTCTACGGATTGCGCGCGCCCGCCATGTTCATTTCCGACCTGCGTGCCCGCTGCACCACCGCCGACCGCGTGCGCATCCGCCTGATCGAGCTGGCCGAAAAGCGCGGAGCCGATTTTGTCATCGGGCTGCTCCGCAAAATGTGCGAAGTCGCCGAAGAAGGCGCGCGCAAGAAGGTGAAAGCCCTGCCCGACGGCAAATTCCGCGCTGTTGTTTTCAACGACGCCATCGGCTTCACCCCCGGCCTCGTCCGTGCCTGCAGCCTCACCCTCATCAAGCAGGGCGGCAATCTCACGTTCGACTTCCACGGCACATCGCCGGAAACGCCCTCCTCCTACAACGTTCACCCCCAAGCCGTCGTGGGCCACATCGCGAACTTCATGTACGAGTACATCTTTCACGACCTGCCCATCTGCAGCACCACCTTTGCGCCCATTGATTTCGTTTTCCCCGAAGGCACGCTGCTCTGTCCCGACAAGATGGCCGCGACGAGCTGCTGCGTCTACATCGGCATGCAGGCGCGCTGCGCCACGCACAACGCCTTCGCGAAAATGGCGTTCTCCAGCGGCGACCTGTGGAAGCAAGTCGCTGCCGCGCCCGGAAGCCAGCACACCTCGCAGATCTGCGCGGGCCTTTCGCAATGGAAGCTCGCCGTCGCGGACGTGCTCTCCTTTTCATTGAACACCATGGGCCAGGGCGGCCGCGCCGGCTCCGACGGCATGGACGCCTACGGCTTTGCCTGGTGCGCCTTTGGCCGCGCTCCCGATTCCGAGCAGGTCGAGAGCGAACTGCCCGTGACCGTCACGCTTTCCCAGCATTGGAAGGATTCCTGCGGCCACGGCATGCATCGCGGCGGCGCAGGCGGCGTGCAGCAGTGGATGATCCACAAAATGCCCAACCTCGTCTCCATGTGCATGGGCAACGGCACCAAGGTCCCGCTGGGCCAGCCGCTGTTCGGCGGCTACGCCTCCGCGCCTATTCCCGGCATCAGCGTGCGCAAGGCCGACCTGCTGAAGAAAATGGCCGAGGGCGATTCGCGCCTGTCGCTCGATCACCGCGACATCCTCGAAAACAAAACCGTGGATGGCGACTGGGCATTCGAGTTGGTCGCCCGCACGCCCAAGGTGTACGAAGAGGGCGACCTGCTGTTCGGCTTCTCGGGCGGTGGTCCCGGCTACGGTGACCCGCTCGAGCGCGACGCGCAATCCGTGCTCGACGACATCAAGAAGAAAATCATCTCCGATTGGACGGCGCAGAACATCTACAAGGTAGCCTACGAGGCTGAGCGTGCTCCCGGCGCCGACAAGAAACTTGATGCCGTGAAAACAAAGCGGCAGCGCGAGGAGGAAAGAAACGCCCGCCTCGCGCGCGGCAAGCCGTACGCCGAGTTCGAAAGGGAATGGAACAAGCAGAAGCCGCCGGATGAGATTCTGCAGTGGTACGGCTCGTGGCCCGATGCCAGGCCGCTGGGGCCGGTCTTCCGGCCGTAACGCATGGCCGGGATCTTCGAGCCGCGGGCGGCCGTCAAGGAACTGCTGCAAGGCGGCGCGCCCGCCAGGCCGTTGTTTTTGCCGGTCGTGTTTTCGCTGGCGGCGCGTGTGGAGAACGTGCCCTTGCGTGCGTTCCTGGGCAACGCCACGAAGATCACGAACGGGCTGCGCCAGGTTCGCGGGCATCTGCGGGCGGACGCGATTACCTGCTGCTTCGACCCGTTTCTCGAGGCCGAAGCGCTTGGTGCCGCGCTCGATTGGAAAACGGACGACGGGCCGGCCGCTCTGGCCTGGCCGGGTCGGGGGCAGGGAAGCGACGGGCTGCCGCCCGGACTGCGCGCGCCGGAAGATGCCGCGACCAGCGGGCACGTGCCGGTCGCTGTGGAAGTCATCAAGCGCATGAAAGCGACGGCACGCGACACGCTGCTGATGGCCGCCGTCACCGGGCCGTTCACGCTCGCGGCGCACCTTTCAGGCGACCAGGCTGGTGGCGCCACTTGCGCAGCTCTCGAAGTTGCCGGCGCGACCGCGGCCGCCGTCGCGCGTGCTCTGCTGGAGGCCGGAGTGGACGTATTGGTCATAAGGGAGGGGGATTTCGGAGCAAATCTAGGCGCAAATGAGCGGAAAGCGGGGCATTCTCAGACGGAAGTCGCGGTTAACATAATTCGCTTCTACGAGGCTCTCCCGATTCTCTTGCTCGCACCCTCGGCCCGCCGTTCCGCCGCGCCCGAACCTGGTCTCGGGTTCGACTGCATCGTCTGTATGGAGATGGCCCACGCGGATCGATGCGCCATGGCCCCGGAGCGGTGCGGCCTTGCCCTTCCGGTCGAGTCGTTTCGTTCGGAAGGCGAGTTCGCCCAGATGAAGCAGGAGTTGCAGAGCACATTGGAAGGAATGGTTCCGGCTGTGGTGACCACCTCGGGGGATTTTCCCGCGGCGGCCAAAGTCAAGCACCTCGCGGAGATTGGCGCGGCGGTCATGGCCCTGCGCTAGCGTAGGCGGCGGGATTCGAGAGAGAAAGAAGGGAACACGAAATGAGCGGCAACAAAGGCGGATTGTTCATCGCATACGATGACGTTTGGCTGCTGGATGGCGTGCGCACGCCCTTCGCGGACTACAACGGAATCCTAGGTCTGGTGTCGCCCATCGACCTGGGCATCAAAGCGGCGCGCGCAGTGCTCGAGCGGTCCAAGACGGCGCCGGAAGACGTGGATGCGGTGATCTCCGGAAGCGTGGCGCAGGCGAGCTTTGATGCGTTCGTCCTGCCGCGCCACATCGGACTCTATGCCGGCGTGCCGGTCGACCGGCCGGCCCTGCTGGTGCAGCGCGTCTGCGGCACGGGCTTCGAGACGATCGCACAGGCCGCCGACGCGATTGTGCTGAAGAAGATCGAGCTGGGGCTGTGTGCCGCGGCCGAATCGATGAGCCGCAATCCGATCGCCGCGTTCACCCATCGCGGCGGGTTCCGCATGGGCCAGGTGGAGTTCAAGGACTTTCTGTGGGAAGCGCTGATGGACACCTGCCCGAACAGGACGATGGGGCAGACGGCGGAGACGCTCGCGCAGAAGTACGGCGTCACACGCGACGATGCCGACCGGTTCGCGGAGACCAGCTTCAATCGCGCTCTCGCGGCGCAGAAGAGCTGTTTCCTTTCGGGCGAAATCGTACCGCTGGTGAATGAAGACTTTCAGCTCGCGGGATACCAGACGCGTGGCATCAAGCTCAAGAGGGGCACGGACAAACTCGACGCCGACACGCACATTCGCCCCTCGCCGCTCGATGTTCTGGCGAAGATCCCGCCGGCCTTCGGCGGCGTGCAGACGGGCGGCAACAGCTCCGCGATTGTGGACGGCGGCGCCGCGGGGCTGGTTGGCTCCGGCGCTTACGTGAAGCGGCGCGGGATCAAGCCGCTGGCGCGCATCGCGGCAGTGGCTACGGTGGGTGTTCCGCCGGAAATCATGGGCATCGCGCCGGCCACGGCGATTCGCAAAGTGCTGGCCGGCACGGGAATGAAGCTGGACGACATTGGCCGCGTGGAAGTGAACGAGGCGTTCGCCGCGCAGGTGATTGCAGTCGAGAAAGAAGCGGGCCTCGACCGCGCGAAGCTGAACGTCAATGGCGGCGCCATCGCCATCGGGCACCCGCTGGCCGCGTCCGGCCTGCGGCTGACGGTGACACTGGCGCGCGAAATGCGCGCGTCGAACCAGCGCTACGGCATTGCCTCCGCGTGCATCGGCGGCGGCCAGGGCATCGCGGTGCTGCTGGAGAATCCGGCCTGACCTGGAAGAACCAAGGGGAGTTGAGGAGCATGCTGATCAATCGAAGAACCATCCTGCTGGAGTGGGGAGACTGCGATCCCGCGGGTATCGTGTACTTCCCGCGCTACCTGGAATACGGCGACGGATGCACGCATGCCCTGTTCGAGCGCGTCGGGCTGCCCAAGCCGCGCATGCAGGAGAGGTACGGCATCGTGGGCATTCCCATCGTGGACGTGAAGGCGAGGTTCGCGCAGCCGTCGAAATACTCCGAGACGCTGACGGTCGAATCCTCCATCACCGAATGGGGGCACAGCAGCTTTACTGTGAGCCACAAGTTCATGCGCGCGAAAGACGTGGCCGTGGAGATCACGGAGAAGCGCGTATGGTCGGGCCGCGCGGCGGATGGCTCCGGCCGGCTCGAATCGCGCGAAGTGCCCGCGGAAGTGAAGGAAAAGTTCGGCGGCGCGCCGTCCGCGCCTGCAGTGAAGAAGTAAGGGGGCCCGGAAGAGAGCGGGATGAACCCGCCCGGCCGGCACAGGTGGCGATGGAGCGAATCCGCACACAAGTGGGCATCGTGGGCGCCGGTCCGGCGGGGCTGGTGCTGGCACACCTGCTGCACCTGCAGGACATCGAGTCCGTGCAGGTGGAGAACCGCAGCCGGGAATACTGCGAGAGCCGTATCCGTGCGGGCGTGCTGGAGCACGGCACCGCGGAGCTTTTCGCTCAGACCGGCGTGGGCGGGCGCATGAAGCGCGAGGGGCTGGTGCACGAAGGCATCTACCTGCGCTTCCGGCGCCGCAGCCATCGCATCGACTTTCCAGCGCTCACCGGCGGCAAGTCCATCATGGTCTACGGCCAGCATGAGGTGGTGAAGGACCTGATCGCGGCGCGCCTGGCCGCGGGAGGGCATATCTTTTTTGGGGCCGAAGATGTCGGCGTCCACGATCTCGACGGCAGCGCGCCCCGCATCCGCTTCCGCTCCGCCGGCAGCAACCGCGAAATTGCCTGCGATTTTATCGCCGGCTGCGATGGTTTCCACGGCGTGTGCCGGCCGGCAATCCCTGAGGGCGCCATCCGCGAGTATGAAGAAGTGTTTCCGTTCGCCTGGCTGGGCATCCTGGCCAGCGTCGCGCCGTCATCGGACGAGCTGATTTACTCGCGGCACGAGCGCGGGTTCGCGCTGCTCAGCATGCGTTCGCCGGACGTGTCGCGGCTGTACCTGCAATGCGCGCCTGACGAAGACCTGGCCGGGTGGAGCGACGCGCGCATCTGGCAGGAGCTGCACCACCGGTTTGCCAACGACGAGGGCTGGACGCTGCGCGAAGGTCCCATCACGCAGAAGAACGTGGCCGCCATGCGCAGCTTTGTGGCTGAGCCGATGCAGTACGGCCGCCTGCACCTGCTGGGCGACGCTGCGCATATCGTCCCGCCCACCGGCGCAAAAGGCATGAACCTTGCCGTGGCCGACGCCGTCGTTTTCACGCGCGCGCTGAAGGCGTTCTACCGCGAGGGGAGCAAAGACCTGCTCGAGCGCTATTCGGAGACCTGCCTGCGCCGCGTGTGGAAGGCGGAGCGCTTCTCCTGGTGGATGACGTGGATGCTGCACCGCGACGGAAACGACGCCTTCGGTGAGCGCATCCATCTGGCCGAGCTGGATTACGTGGTCGGTTCCCGCGCGGCGCAAACAACGCTCGCTGAGAACTACGTGGGCCTGCCGTTCGAGGAGTTGTAGGAACACGCGCTTCTGGTATGGTTGCGAAAAGCAGTTGTGCGTGAGGCTGCCTAGCGGGAGGGAACATGGGAACCACGAGCATCAGTCCAAGCCTGGCGGCGGTGATCCAGCAGTACGGCCAGCCGGATTGCCACATCGGGGCAAGCGAAGAGGAATCGCCTTACGTTCCCTTCGCTGAAAACGTCTACATCCGGCACTTGATGTTCGACGTGCGCACCAGCTCCTGGGCCAACATCCTCTGGGTGAAGAAGGGCGGCTCGCTCGGCCGGCACCGCCACCGCGGCCCCGTCTTCGCCTGCACGCTCGAGGGAAGCTGGCGCTACCTCGAATACGACTGGGTGGCGCGTCCCGGCAGCTACGTTCGCGAAATGCCCGGCGTCATTCACACGCTCGTCTCCGACGATCCCAACGGCATGAAGACGTTCTTCTGGCTGAACGGATCGCTCGAGTTTTACGACGACAAGGACAACCTGCTCGACACGCTCGACGTGTTCTGGAATATCAATCATTACCTGAGCTACTGCAGGGAGAAGGGCATGAAGATCAACCCGAAGCTGTTCCTGTGAGCACCATCTTGTACCGCCGGCTTGTCCTGAGCGCAGCCGAAGGGCTTCCAGCCGGCGTTCGAGAAGTAACCGGCGGCCGGAATCTCGCCGCCAAGCCTCGGTCGCGTCCCCGGTAGCCCCGCAGACGGACCGCAGCACGGAACGGAGACGCGCGTGAGCACCACAGTTGACTTGGTGGCCTCCTACTGGACGATTGCCGCGGGCGCCCAGCCGCACACCGAGCACGAGTACAGCACCGCCGACTTCAAAGACCGCGTCGAGGCCATCGCCCGCGCCGGCTTCAAAGGCATGGGCATCTGGCACGCCGACCTCGCGCACACGATGGAGAAGTACAGCCTCGCGGAAATGAAGAAGATCCTGGATGACAACGGCATCAAGCATCTGGAGTTGGAGTTCCTGACCGACTGGTTTCTCGACGGCGAGCGCAAGGCGAGGTCGGACGTTACGCGAAAGATGCTGATGCGCGCGGCCGAGGTGCTGAGGCCACGGCACATCAAAGTCGGCGACTTCTTCAAAGAGAAGTGCCCGATGCCGAAGCTGGTGGAGAGTTTCGCGGCTCTCTGCCGGGAGGCGGCGGAGCACGGGACCCGCGTGATTTTCGAGCTGATGCCGTTCGCCATGATCCACACGCTAGAGGGCGCGATCGAAATGGTGGCCGGAGCGGGAGCGAAGAACGGCGGAATCATTCTGGACACATGGCACGTGGTGAAGCTGGGCATTCCGTACGAGCAGGTGTCGCGCATTCCGTCGCAGTTTCTGCTGGGCGTGGAACTCAACGATGGAACGACCAAGACCACCGGAGATTTGGTGGACGAAACAGTGAATCACCGCAGGCTGTGCGGCGAGGGCGACTTCGACGTAAAAGGGTTCATCCGGGCGGTGCGGGCGGCCGGATACCAGGGGCCGTACGGCATTGAGGTGCTGAACAAGGAAATGCGCTCCTGGCCGCTCGAGAAGATGGTGACGCAGGCGTTCCGCACGACGGCAGCGCAGTTCGAGGGCCTGTAACCGTGCCCGTCCGCGCCGACTCAAATTCCTGAAAGGAGCGACATGAGCGTATCGATTCGAGCCGACCACGTGGGCAGCTTTCTGCGTCCCGCGGAGATTCTGGAAGCGCGCAAGGCAAACGTAGCGCCGGAGAAGCTGCGGGCCCTCGAGGACAAGGCCATCGAGGGGGTGTTCGCCAAGCAGAAGGAACTGGGGTTTCCCGTCTTCACGGACGGCGAGCTACGCCGCCGCAACTTTATGAGCGATTTTACCGACGCCGTGGAAGGTTTCGACTTGGGCGATTCGCTGCAACGCTCGTGGCAGGGCGGCAGCGGAGGCGCAGGAGCCGCGGCAGGGACGGCGTCAATCCGCGTGGCGGGCGTAGTGACGGCAAAGCTGCGCCAGGTTCGTCCCTTGACGGGACATGAACTGCCGTACCTGAAGGCCCATTGCCCCGGCAGAATCAAGATGACGCTGCCGAGCGCAACGCAGTTTCCCGCCATCGCGTTCAAGGCCGGTGTGACCGACAAGGTGTACCGCAACCACTCCGCGCTGCTGCGCGACATCGTGGAAATCATGAAGAAGGACCTCGCGGAGCTGGCGTCGAGCGGCGTGAGCT
>Ga0335079_10008640_pt1 | contig 11617 bp, 18 predicted proteins | sample Lox_Sample_33_FD_206719 | JGI IMG/M metagenome (GOLD analysis project Ga0335079, IMG submission 206719) | Soil microbial communities from Loxahatchee National Wildlife Refuge, Florida, United States - Lox_Sample_3.3 | ecosystem: Environmental > Terrestrial > Soil > Wetlands | place: USA... | reverse complement strand
TCAGCTACGATATCGCGAGACAGGGCACACTGTCCTATAACGTCGAGCAGCGGGCCCGCCGATTCGGAATCCGCTGGTTCGATCTGCTCGCGGGCCTGTCAACCGGGTTGCCCTCCGATCCGCTGGCGTGGCTGCGCCGCTTCGGCCTGCGAGCGGCAATCGTTGTGGTGCTCGGGCTGGTGCTATGGATCGCCGGTCCCCCGATCCTGCGGATGGCGCGGGTACACTTGCGCGTACGCCGTGTACGGATGGGCCAGGCGAGCGCAGGCGATGCAACCTTGCTGTACCGGCGTATGCTGGAGATCCTCAGGCGCCGCGGATATCAGAAACCGGCCTGGTTCACACCGGCCGAATTCGCTGCTTCTCTCCCCAGCACCGGGATCGGTTCGACGGTTAGCGAATTCACGGCAACCTACAACCAGTGGCGTTTCGGTGGCCGAACGGATGTCGCTCCGCGACTGTCTCAGCTTCTGGACCGGCTGGAACAGAGTGTTTCCGAGCCGTGAGCCAGATGGCGCAGCAAATCGGCGCAGGCGGCGTAGCCGGACGCATCGAGCTCAGGACTGCGGAGTTCGGACAAGACGCTTTCCAGAACTTCCCGGCGCTCAGCTTCCCAGCTATTCCCTGAGAGGTATTCGCGTGGCGCAGCGCGACGTCTGTGGGTGGCCTGCGACCAGCAGACCACATAAACCGGCCATCTGTCCCCGGTGCCTGTCATAACCGCCTCACCCTAAAGCATATCGGAGCGACCGGAGAGAGCTTGAAACGGCCAGCGCGGATTAACGGAACCGGTGCACACAGCCGATATGTACTACGGAGTTTCCATGGTCCGGCTCACGCGGCTGAATCACGCGCCGCTCGTCCTAAATTCCGATTTGATTGAACACATTGATATCACTCCGGATACCGTGATCACGCTGACCACGGGACAGATTCTACGTGTTCTGGAGACTGCCGAGGAGGTGGTGGAGCGGATCGTGGAGTTCCGCAGGCGGATTCACGGGCTCGAGTTGCCGCGGCCGGCCGAACCAGACCAGGACACTGCGGAGCCGATCGAGTGAGGGCTGATGGCAGATAAACCGGATGCCAAAACGCAGCCACCCAAAGTGTCGCCGCCCAAAGCGGCACCCAACGGGGGTGGAGTCAAGCCGGATATCGCCACGTTGGCGGGTATTGGCCTGGCGATGGCCGGCATCCTCGGAGGCCTGATTCTGGAGAAGGGCAGCATTCAGGATGTGGCCCAGATGACGGCGGCCATGATCGTGCTTGGTGGCACTTTTGGAGCCGTCCTGGTGACCACGCCGCTGCCGGTCTTTCTGCGCGCCATGAAGGGCATGCGCGACGTATTCCTGGAACAGGTGAGCAGTCCGTCGGCCACCATCGAGCAGCTCATCGGGTTTGCGACGCAAGCTCGCAAGAACGGAATTGTCAGCCTGGAATCGGAGGCGGCCAAGATCACCGAGCCGTTCCTGCGTAAAGCGCTGAACCTGGCTGTGGACGGCACGGACCTCAATGAACTGCGCAAGATGATGGAAGTCGACATGGAACTGGCCGAGCAGGATAGCGATGCGGAGGCCAAAGTCTGGGAAGCGGCCGGCGGTTACGCACCCACTATCGGGATCATCGGCGCCGTGATGGGCTTGATCCAGGTGATGAAGCACCTGGACGATATCAAAGAAGTCGGCCACGGGATTGCGGTAGCGTTCGTCGCCACGGTGTACGGGGTAGCCTCGGCCAATATCCTGTTCCTGCCGGCGTCCGCCAAGCTGCGGGCACGGATTAACCGGGCGAAGATCGTGAAGGAGATGGTGCTGGAAGGGGTAATCGGTATTGTCGAAGGCTTGAACCCCACCTTGATCCGGATGAAGCTTACGGCCTTCGACTCGAGTCCCGAGGCTGCCAAGAAGCCTAAAGACGTCAAGGGCGCTGCGGGCGCCAAGTCCGACACCAAGGGCCGCTCGCCGCAATCGGCTCCGGCGGGAAGCTGATATGAGAAAGAAGAAGGCCGCCGAGCATGCCAACCATGAACGCTGGCTGGTGTCTTACGCCGATTTCATCACGCTTCTGTTCGCCTTTTTCGTGGTGATGTTCGCCACGGCACAACAGGATAAGTCCAAAGCCAAAATCGTCGCCGAGGCGGTGCGCGATGCCATGGAGCATGGAGAGCTCTCTAACGTCTGGACGAACCTCACCAAACCCAAGAAGCAGTCCGATCGCAAGGCCGATTCGCCGAAGCCCCCCGCTGGATCTGATCCGGCCGTTGCGGCAGAGAAGAAGGATCCACCCAAGAAGCCCGCCATGGCCACTCAATCTGACCTGGCAAAGTCCATGGAAGCCCTGAACAAAGGACTGGCCGCTGAGTTGAAGAGTGGTAAAGTAACCGTCAATCTGAACCAGCGCGGTCTAATCGTCAGTCTTCGCGAAGCTGCTTTCTTTGCCTCTGGAGACGATACGGTCAGCGCTACCAGCTTTCCGATTATCGAAAAAATCGCCCAGGTGATCACTCCGCTCGCCAATCCGTTGCGTTTGGAAGGCCATACGGATTCCGTTCCGATTCACAACTCCCACTTCCGCAACAATTGGGAATTGTCGACGGCGCGGAGCATCGCCATGCTTGAGCTGCTCGAGCAGCGGTATCAGTACCCGAGCGAACGCTTGTCGGTAGCCGGATATGCGGAAAACGCACCCGTGGATTCCAATGACACGGAAGAGGGCCGCGCGCACAACCGGAGGGTCGACTTGGTAGTGCTATCGGCGGAAGCGCTGGCCGCGGAACCCAAAGCGGCTGCCTTCTTGGCACAACCGGGCAATGCAACCCCGGCGGCAACCAATGCGAACGCGGCCAGGGCCAATGCGAAGCCCGCTATGGCCCCCAACGCGAACACGGCCACGACCACCAACACGAAGACGGCCACGCCGCCAAAAGTATCGCCAGCGCCAGCCTTTGCGCGACCGACTCCGTTTCCCGCGACGGTCGCCGCAGCCCCCAAGAAATGAAAATCGCGTTACTGTGCTTCCGGGGGCTTGTGGAGGATTCGGGCCCGCGGATTGGATTCCGGGGAGCCGAACCGCGCCGCTAAGCGGGAAAGGTCGGCGGGTGAGGGTTGCACAGCGGCAGCGGCCAGATTCTGATCGCGCACCAGCTTCACTTCATAAGCGATCACGGGCATGGACCGCGGAGCGCGGATTCCTACCTTCACCCGAGTTCGCCCTACATGCGCTATCAGGATTTCAATGTCGTCGCCGATCCGAATGGTTTCCCCTTCCCGCCGCGACATTATGAGCATACGGCGGTCTCGGGAGGAACCAATGGATGCTGATGGGAATAGCCGGGTTCCGGCGCGATGGCCTGGACGGCTTTCAGGGTCTTGGTATTGATGAGCACGGGCGCCAGCAGATTCGCCGTCGGGCCGCTCTGCTGTAGAGAGACCACGATCAGACAGGCAACATCGGGGCCGATCTGCAGCCGGTGCCCCGGCGCAAATCCCAATTCACCGAGGTCTTCATCACTCACCTGCAAACGGTAATCCGGATCGACACACTTCACCGGCAAGGTGATGAAGCACAGGCCGGCATCGGCCAGGCTTTGCAGGAACACCAGCGGCTTGGTGTTCTCGTAGTTCAGAGCCAGAAATTGCCGCTGTTCCTCAAAGCCGGGAAGGCCATTGGGAAACTCTACAACCGAGCCAGGCTGGTAGGAAACCGGCCCGAAGTTCTTCGTTTTAAACGTTGGCATGCCACCTCACTGAACTGGGTCATCGGCCGCTTTTTCGAAAAACTTTAGGGTTAATATTTGGTGACATGGCGCTCTAAGGTAGAATCGGCTATTCAGCAAATGCATTCGCGCCGTTTGGCCTGTCTGTTCCTGGGGATCTGGTTGGGTGCTTCCCTTTTGATGGCTTGGGTGGCCACGGAGAATTTCCGCAACGTCGATCGTCTGTTGGCCAAACCCAGCCCGGCCGCTATACTGTCCATCAAGCCGCTGGGGCCCGCGGCCGCAAGGCTACTGCTCCGATATCAGGTTTCCGAGCAGAACCGCCGGCTCTTCCAGGCGTGGGGGACTATCCAGCTGATCGCGGGAGCCGGCTTCTTCCTGTTTCTGCTGTTTGGGACGCGCGAAGGCAAGTACCCGCTCATGCTGGTCGTGCTGATGTTGTGCGTGGTGATTCTGCAGTTGTTCGCGCTGGTTCCCTCGATGGTCGCAGTGGGCCGGCTCATCGATTTCGCGCCGCCGGATCAGCTCACCGGCGAGCGCAGCCGCTTCTGGGTGTTGCACACAATGTACGTGATCACCGAGGTTTTTAAGTGGGGCTTGGGATTGTTTCTGGGCTTGAGACTGGCGCGCCGCCGCGGCCGCTCAGGAAACACCGGGCAGAATCTCGATCCCATCGATAAAGCCAATCACCGCCATGTCAATCGGTGACTGAGGGCGGCCCACGCTGCTCGAAGCGGCATAGCCGTCCGTGCTCAGCAGCACGCGATCGCCGACTCCCGCATCCACCGCATCGAGCGCGATTACGGCGTCGCCGCGATTGCTGCCATCGAGGTTGAGCGGCTGCACGAGAAGGATCTTTCGGCCTTCGTGGCTCGCGTGTTTCTGCGTCGCCACCAGCTCGCCGATGACACGGGCAATGAGCATTACGGTTTCCCGCCCGGCGGCGCCGCCGTGTCGCGTGCCACGTGCACTTCATCGACGATTCCCACGATGGTGGCGTCCGCGGCCACTTCCTTGGGAAGAAACGGAAAGCACGCCTCGCGGCCGCGCACCCAATAGATCAACTCACCCGCTCCAGCGCCGGCCGCATCCGCGCAGACAATAGGCTTGCCGGTGTTTTCGAGTTCCGGGGTCAGAGGCTGCACCAGGAGAAAACGCATCCCTTCCATCTGCGGATTCTTGGCGGTCGCCCAGACGCAACCCATCACACGGCCAAGGAACATGGCTAATCCAGCCGCACGTCGTCGACGATGCCGACGATGGCGGTATCCACCGGGGTATCTTTGCAGCCCTCCGCCATGCGCGCGGAACTGCCCGAGACCGCGAGAACGCGCTCGCGATATCCGGCGCCGACTGTATCCACGGCAATCACGTAACCGGACTCGTCCTTTCCTTCGGGCGATACCGGTTTCAAGATGAGGAGCTTCTTGCCTTCCAGGCGAGGGTCCTTCCGTGTGGCCACGACCGTTCCCACCACGCGCGCCAGAGTCATGGAGATTCCGAGCCCGGTTTACTTAGCGGCCGCGGCTTGTTGCGACTTGCCGATGGGCAGCACGTCTTCCAGGCTCTGGTGCGGACGCGGGATCACGTGCACGGCGATGAGCTCACCCACGCGGCGCGCCGCGGCGGCGCCCGCATCGGTGGCCGCGCGAACGGCCGCCACGTCGCCACGCACCATGGCGGTCACGTAGCCGGAGCCGATCTTCTCCCATCCCACCAGAGTCACCTTGGCCGCTTTGACCATGGCGTCGGCGGCCTCGATCATGGCGACCAGGCCGCGTGTTTCGATCATTCCTAAAGCTTCACCCATTTGAACCTCTTCCACGCCGCTTACCAACGGGCGCGGTTCTTCTCCGCCCTGTTACGCCAACCCGCGTGAACGCAAGGCCTCGTCCACCAGGCCGATCAGCTCCGCGCGCGTTACCCAAATGCGGTCATCCGCCGCCCCGTTCAGTTCCTCTGCCACCACGGGGCAACCCAGCTCGCCCGCGGGCGCCGCCTTGACGCCGTAGCGCGTGCGCGAATCGAGCAGCTTGTTCACTTCCCGGCGCGGCAGCACGTTCGGACCGCCCAGCATCTCGGCCACAAACTGGATGCGCGCGCTGTGTTCCACTGTCTCCATGCGAAAGTACGCTTGAAATACGTCTTCTCCGTAACACACCGCGCCATGATTGGCCATCAGCAGCGCATTGTGTTTGGGAATCAGCGGCCGCATCGGATCGGTCAATTCCGCGGTCCCGGGCAATCCGTATTGCGCAATGGGGACGCAGCCGAAGGCAATGATCACTTCCGGCAGCAGCGCCAGGTCCAGCGGTTTTCCAGCCGTCGCGAAGCCCGTGGCCACTGCCGGATGCGCATGCACCACCGCCCGGACGTCCGGCCGCAGATCGTAAATCGTGAGGTGCATGTTGATTTCAGTGGTGCGTTCGCGCGCGCCGGAAATCTTGTTGCCCTGCCGATCCAGAATGATCAGGTCGTCGGGATGCATCATCCCTTTGCACATTCCCGTGGGCGTCGCCAGGATGCGGTTCTCATCGAGACGGATGCTGATGTTGCCGTCGTTGGAAGCCACCCACCCCTTGTCGAAGACCAGGCGGCCAATCTGAACGATGTCGTCGCGGTATTCGCGCTCCGTCTTGTGCATCGGGGATCTTCGATTGTAGCAGAATGTTCCGCGCACAACGGGCGTAAAATGAGGCAGATGGAAACCCGCCGGATGTGCCCGCACTGCCGCGCATTTATCACTACCGACGACCGTGTCTGCCCCTATTGCAACGAGAAGGTGGGGGCCCGGGCTATCGATCGCCGCAGCCCTTCTCCGATCCTCGGCGGGCTGATTCCGCACGCGCAATTTACCACCGTCATCATCCTCGTGATCAATGCCGGCATCTTTGTGGCGAGCATGCTCAACAGCTCGCTGCTGGTAATGGGAGGCAGCGTTCGCGAGTTCATTCGGGAAGGCCAGTATTGGCGGCTGGTAACCGCCGGATTCCTGCATGGCGGACTGCTGCATATCGGCATGAACTCCTGGGTGCTTTTCGACGTCGGTTCGCAGGTGGAGGAGATTTATGGCGCCAGCCGCATGCTGGTGGCCTACTTCGTGGCCACGGTTTGCGGATTCTATCTCAGCACGCTCTGGCAGGCGGGGCTCTCCGTTGGCGCTTCGGCGGGAATCATGGGCTTAATCGGAGCAATGATCGCCATCACCGCGCACCACCAAAGCGCGCTGACGATCGCTCTGCGGGGCCAATACATCCGGTGGGTGATCTATATGTTGGTAATCGGCCTGCTGCCGGGGCTGCATATCGACAACGCCGCGCATATCGGCGGTTTGGCGGGCGGCTTCGGCATTGCCTATGTGGCCGGCCTGCCCAAATGGGAAGGCGCCTGGCAGGAGCGTTTCTGGCGCATTGCCTCTTACGTATGCATCGCCCTCACCGCTCTGAGCTTCTTCAAGATGTATCAGTGGATCACCACCGCTGGCCAGCAGTTCTAACAGGAATTACTCGCCGAGCCAGTCAGCGTGCGTGTCCCGCTCCCGGAAATCCGCCGTGGCCGGTTTTGATGGTGTAACCGGACGGCACTACGAAGAGCGACGCTGCGGGTTCGGCCTGGACAATCGAGGTCAGCTCCATATCTCGCGTGCCGAAACGCGGATCGCTGGTCTTGACCTCGACGGGGATCTTCAGCTCGGTGGAAATCCAGGTGATCCGTACGACCTGTATGGGCTGAGCGTTACCGAATGCTCCGGCTGGAATGGTCTCCGTGACTTGGGTCCCCGTGGCCAAGACACCGTTCACTGTTTGCGTCCCTAAACTGCTGCTGGTCACTGTGGGGCTGTTGGGGCCAGATGGTCGTGCAGGGCGGCTGCCAGTGCTGGCAGAAGTCCGGGGCGGAGGCAGCGGCGTTTGAAACGCAGTCATCGTTGCGGAATTCAATTCATACCTGTAACCCGCCACCGGATCGACGATGGTGACCTCAGTAAATGATGGCTTTCCCGACGCGGCGGGAGGTGTGATGGTCCGCTCTGTCCGCGTGCGCCCCTGGCTATCCCGATAGACATTCGACTGTTCTGAGCGAGTAATCTGATTCCCGTTAGCTAGCAGCTGCTGGCTTTGTTGGGTCTCAACGGCCGAATATGGCAAACCGGTCACCGGCGTTCTGGAAGCGCCAAAACTGCGGCCGCGCATTCCGAAAGCGCGATCCCGCGGCCCCTGGGCTGCTAAGACTGATGTAACCAGTGAGAGAGTGCAAAAAACCAGCGTAGTTCGCATACGTGTCTTCCTTACTGGTATTGACTTTGGTAGCATAAATAGTTCCAAAAGTTACTGTTCGGACGGGTTAGCCGCAATCGTTGTACGAAACTTCGCGCGGAGGGTGAGCGTCCTAACATGCAACGGGCCCTACAAGTTGCGAACACATGGACCGTTAGCGCAACATTACAAATGAAATGGAGAATGCTGATATGAGATCCCTTCGCGGGTATCTTCCCTTGCTCGCGCTGCTACTGGCGTGCGCCCCGTTTGCCGGCGCACAGAGTTCCTTCGATTTGAACCTTGGTTTCGGAAGTGCCCACGATGCATCCAACGGGACGGGCATTGACAATGCCTCGTCTCCCACCAATCCGTTTGGAGGTTGCACGCCCGGAACGGGCGACATTTACTGTCAGACGACTCCCGCCCTGAGCGGCTTTTTTCTGGGCTTCGGAGGAGACGTATTATTGCAGAAGCATTACGGTTTTGGAGCAGAGGTAAGCTTTAATCCGGCCAAACAAGACTACGGTCCGCTGCAATACCGGGAAACATTTTACGACTTCAACGGGATCTATGCGCCGGTAAATGAGAAGAAGGTCCAATTAAAGATAATGGGCGGCATCGGCGGCGCTCGCACCGGTTTCTCGTTTACGCAGAGCACGTGCATCGGAACGGCGGCCTGCTCCAGCTACTCGACCCCTGTAGCGAATGCCAATCACTTCCAGTTGCATGTGGGAGTGGGTGTCGAGATCTTTGTGACGGAACACGTATTCATCCGCCCCCAGTTTGATTTTCACTACGTTCCCGGGTTTACGGACGAGTTCAATAGCACCGCGGTGCCCGCCGGAATGGTCTGGGTTGGTTATAGCTGGGGCGACCGGTAGCTCGCCGCGACATTTAGGAGGACGCGCCCTCCGAAGTCCGCGGACACCTGCCCACACCGATGCGGCACGGACTGGTCTTGACCGGCGTGCCGCAAAGTTCCGCAATCTTCAGTTCACTGGCCTTCAGACGGTCCGCCATTGCGCGCAACAATCCCTGTAAGATTTCCCGGCACAGGATCGGGTCCGTCCGAAACGTTTCTTCCAAGGCGGCCCCGTCGATCTGCAACATAGTGGCTGCTTCCTGAACGCGTACCTGAAACATCGTCTCCCGAGACCCCAGTAGAGCCGACCAGCCGAACATCTGGCCCGCGCCCAAAACCTGGACACCGACCGTATACCAGTCCTTACGGAGCTCCACGACGACGGTTCCGGCCATGATGATGTAGATCGAAGTGGAAGGCTGGGCTCCCTCCAAGATAATTGCGTCTGACGGGTAGGCCACTTCGCTGGTGACAGCCGCCAACCGCGAGATCTGCGATCGACTCAGCGCGTGAGTAAGCGCCTGATTTGTCAACAAGCCCTTCACCAGTTCCATGGCCTTCAATCCTTCCGTAACGGCATCGGCCGATTGACTGTTGATATTCACAACAATCGGTGGCTTTTTCTGCAGCCGTGACGAGCACGTTCGAGGCCACCGCGTTTGCCAGGGGCTGCAGGTGCAGCCCACGTGGCTTAGGCCCCCTTATCCCGATAACTCATAAGGGCTATTAAGGCCTTAAAATGAGATATTTGCCTCTGAATTCCTGTGGGAAATCGCGCAATCGCCGCCCCCACATGAGAGATTGCACTCAGCGGAGGTGGCTTCTTCCCGAGGGTAAAGCACGCCAGCCGTTCGAGAGTTCGTTTGGCCGCACGAATGCTTGCCTCCGATCCACAGAACCGCAACTTACGGATCAGGAGAGTTACCCATGGGAGAGATCGTTGCAGCAATGGCGAGCGTGCATGCGCCCCAGCTTTTCACGCGTCCACCAGAGGAAGATCCGAAACAACTGGATGCGGGAATCGCTGCCATGCGCCGGCTCGGCAAGGTTCTGGATGAGACCCGGCCCGACGCGTTGATTATCTTCGCCAGTGATCACATGGAAACCTTCTTCCTGCGAACCGTGCCGACGTTTGCGGTGATGGTGAGCGACCGCGCCAACGCGGCGTTCGCGGGCAAGACCTGGAGTCCTCCGATCCACCAGCCTCTCGCCGAGGCGCTGTTAGAGGAACTGGTACGCCGCGATTTCGACATGGCCTATTCCCAGGACGCCGATCTGGGCCACTCCTTCGCCGCCGTCTTCGAGTGGATTCTGGAAGACCGGGCCATTCCCGTGGTGCCGATTTTCGTGAATACCTATTTGCCGCCACTGCCGAATGCGCGGCGTTGCGCGGCCCTGGGAAAGGCCATTGCCGAGGTGATTGCGGGGCGGGCCGAACGCGTCGCCGTGTTAGCCAGCGGCGGCATGTCGCACTATCCCGGCACCGCCAAATACTACCAGCCGGCGTACGATTTCGACCGCTGGTGCATCCACGAGCTCGAGAATAGCCACGAGGATTCCTTCCTCAACCTGACGCCTGAGCAACTCGACGAAGTGGGCAACACGGAGATGCTGCCCTGGGCTCTGGCGCTAGGTACGGTCGGCAGGCAGCACCTGGAACTGCTGTCCTATCAGCCCACGACGCACCACGGTCACGCGGTGGTGCGCTTCCACCCCGGTGAGAAACCCAACGCCGAACCCTCTCAAACTTACTCTTTCCACAACCATCCGTATCACTACTACAATCATCCGCCGCTTGCGGCGTATAAGCTCAACAAGCTACTTTACGATTCGCGATTCAAGCCGAGCTTGCGCGCGCGGCTGTTCCAGGATGCGGCTTCCGTGGCCAGGGATTACGGCCTGACTGTGGAGCATACGCAGGCGCTGCTGGAAAGCCTTGCCTTCCGGCACATCGACACCGACAAGGCGGGGAAGGATGCGGATGCTCTGGTTGCGGCCGGCGCGCATCCGATCGGCGCGTTGATGGCAATGCACGGCCTGCAGCAGGAAAAGCGCAAGCTGCGGAAGGATTCAGCGGTGAAGCCGGAATTGGTCGCACATTAGGATTTCACCAACCAACCAGAGGTAAGAGCGATGTCTCTTCTCAGCATTTGCCAATGGATTCAGCAGACCCCCACTAGCACCGGAATCCGGGAATCGCAGTGGGTCTTTCCCATAATCGAAGCGACGCATCTGCTGAGCCTCGCGGTTTCAGTGGGCACGATCGTATTCGTGGACCTGCGGCTTATCGGCGCTGCCATGCGCCGCCAGCCGGTGAGCGACGTCATCGGACAGCTTCAGCCGTGGGCATTGCGCGGCTTCGCGCTGATGTTCTTGAGTGGCGGGCTGCTTTTTTGGTCGGAGCCGCTGCGGTGCTATCACAGCGTGTTTTTCCAGGCCAAGTTCGTCGTGTTGGCTTTGCTGGGCATCAACGCTTTGATGTTCCACAGCGGGGTGTACCGCAGCGTGGCCGCATGGGACAAGGCTCCCGATATTCCATTGCGGGCGAAGTTCGCCGGCTACGTTTCGCTTACGCTCTGGACCAGCGTAATCCTGCTCGGCCGAGGCATCGCGTACTTCAGCCATTAATTGAGGAGGGTTCACCGTGTCTTTACAAGTGTTCTTTGAATGGTCAGGTAATACCTGGCTAAGCCTCGAGATTCGCGATTCCACCTGGCAGTTCGCCGTATTGGAAATGGTTCACCTGGCCGGCTTGGCCATCCTGCTGGGCGCGCTGGTCGTGAT
>Ga0335079_10008637_pt1 | contig 11618 bp, 7 predicted proteins | sample Lox_Sample_33_FD_206719 | JGI IMG/M metagenome (GOLD analysis project Ga0335079, IMG submission 206719) | Soil microbial communities from Loxahatchee National Wildlife Refuge, Florida, United States - Lox_Sample_3.3 | ecosystem: Environmental > Terrestrial > Soil > Wetlands | place: USA: Florida... | reverse complement strand
TTGGTACGGCTGCGGGCCGGCTCGTCGTCGAGGTCCGTGGCGAGGCGCTCGAGCCCCGCGCGGATGTCGTCGGGATCGGCGGCCAGCAGCGAGGGCGCGTAGGTCACTTCGATGAAGCGGCCGGTGACCTCGCCGGCCGAATTGCAGTGCGTGATCCGCCACACGCCCGGGTAGGCGCACTCCTGCAGCTCGCTGCGGCCGAGCGCGTCGAAGGTCGCGCACAGCTCGCCGACGCCGAGCGCCTCGAGCAGCCGCTCCTCCTCGCCGGGCCCGAGCGGAATCGTGCGCAGGTCGATCGTGTGGGTGGTCCCGGTCGCGAGCAGCCGCTCGAGCGCGTGGCGGATCTCGCCGAGCAAGAGCGGCACGTTGCCGCTGCCGGGACCGGCGCCCACCGCGAGCGGCGCCTCGCTGACGACCGCGATCGCCGCGAGCCGGCCGCGCGCGTCAGTGCTCATGGCGCTCGTCCGCGGGCTGCCAGCGCTCGATGAAGCCGACCGCCGCAGCGACGCAGCGCGGCACTGCGGCGGCGACCGGCGCGCTGAGTTCGAGGCCCCAGCCGATCAGCTCGGGCTCGACGCCGATCAGCGCGCGCCTGTTTGGCAGAACGCCCGACAGTCGCGCCATGTCGAGGAGGTCCGCGAGGCCGACCTCGTGGACGCTGCGCCCGCGGCGCTGCACGAAGCGGTCGAACTCCTCGCCCTCGCAGATCCGGACATCGCCGGGCCGGCCGCCGTGGCGGGCGGCGTCCAGTGCGATCAGCGCATCGGCGTCCTGCAGCGTCGAGAGCAGCGAGAAGCCGAGCGTACCGGCGTCGAGGATCGTGAGGTCGGGGCGGGCGCCTTCACGCTCGCGCAGGCACAGCGCGGCGTGCACGCCGACGCCGTCATCGGCGAGCAACGAGTTTCCAACGCCCAGCACCAGAACTCGCGCCACGTGTCCCTCCCGGGGGTCGGGACGTCGGCCAGTCGAGCGGCGCGAATGATCCGCGTTCGCATGCGGCGCGCCAATGTGGCAAATGCTTAGCCGGGCGGCGCGCGACGGCGCGTTCCGGCTTTGCTGCGGTGCAGGAGCGTCCCGGGTGCCGGGCCCGCGCGCGCCGTCGCGCCGGCCGGACTCAGGAGCGCGTCGCCGCCGGCCGGCGGCTGCGAGGTTTCGCGCGCGCCGCCGCCCCGGCGCGGCGTTTTGCGAGCGCCGTAAAGCCGGCGGCCATGAACGGCGCAAAGCGCGCGTGCACGCTCTCGAGGTCGGTCGAGCGGCACAGCCGCCCCGAGAGCTTGTCGAGGCGCCCGGTCTCGGCGAAGGTCAGCGTCAAGGCGCCCGTCAGGAAGTGATAGCCCCAGTAGATGTCCCGGAGGTCCGCTTCCGGCAGCGCCGCCTTCAGCACGTCGATGAACTTGTGCACCACCGGGTCGAAGTGCCGGGTCATCAGCACCGAGAGCTCGGGGGAGTTGTTGACCTGCGCGACGAGCGCGAAGTAGCTCTTCCACTCCCGGCCGCCGCGCGCCGAGCGCAGGATCAACGGCTCCATGAACGCGTTGACGACTTCCTCGAGGTCGAGCCGCCCGCCGGCGCCCGGTTGCACCGCCTCGAGCCGCTCCATGCGCTCGCGGTTCAGGATCTCGGCGCGGCGCTCGAACACGCGCGTCAGCAGCGCGCGCTTGCCGCCGAAGTGGTAGTTGACGAGCGCGACGTCGGCGCCCGCGGCCTCGGTGATGTCGCGGATCGACACGCCATGGTAGCCGCGCTGCGCGAACAGCCGCTCGGCGGCGTCCAGCAGGCGTTCCTTCGCCGGTCGGCCGGCCTTGAGTTTCGTGGCCATGGTGGTGTGCAGCGCAACAGGGCCGGCCGATTCTCGCCCATCTCGTGGCGCTGAGGCAACACAGTTGCCGGCGCGCCGCGATTCTGTCTATTATTCAACGAACGTTCAATGAATATTGAACGAACGATGAATCAACGATCACGCGGTGCGTGATTTGCAGGGGGTTTCGCTCATGGCATCCAGCACGCTGCTTCGCACGGCTCTGCGCGCCGTCCTCGGTCTCGCGCTCGCCGCGCCCTTCGCCGCGACTCACGCGCAGACCGCGCCCGCGGCTCCCTCGGTCGCCGCCGACACCGGCCAGCTCGAGACGATCGTCGTCACCGCGCGCCGGCGCTCGGAGAACCTGCAGAACGTGCCGCTCGCGGTCACGGCGGTGAACGCCGACCAGATCCTGGCGCAGGACATCACGACCCTCGAGGACCTCAACAGCCTCGTGCCGAACATGAAGATCTCGGCCGGGCGCGCCACCTCGAACACCATCAACGTCTACATCCGCGGCGTCGGCCAGAGCGACCCGCTGTGGGGCTTCGAGCCCGGCGTCGGCATCTACATCGACGACGTCTACATGGCGCGGCCGCAGGGCGCGCTGCTCGACGTGCTCGACGTCGACCGGCTCGAGGTGCTGCGCGGCCCGCAGGGCACGCTCTACGGCAAGAACACGATCGCCGGCGCGATCAAGTACGTGACGCGCGACATCGCCGGCCCCGCCGCCGGCAACTTCTCGCTCGCGACCGGCAGCTACGGCGAGCTCGACGCCAAGGCGAGCTACTCGATGCCGCTCGCCGACCACGTCTACTTCGGCATCGCGCTCGCCGACATGCAGCATTCCGGCTACGGCGAGGTCGTCGCGCAGGCCGGCACGGCGCCGAGCCCGTACAACCACGTCGGCGAGGGGGTCTCGGACAAGGACATTCTCGCGGCCCGCGCCAACCTGACCTTCAGCTGGGGCGAGAGCTCCAAGCTCAAGTTCGTCGCCGACACGACCCAGGACAATTCGCACGCCGCCGGCGGCCAGCGGCTCAACGACGGCTACGCGCTCGGCATGGGCCTCGTGTCGGCCACCGGCATCCCGGTCGCGGTACCGGCGCTCGACAGCCGCTACGACACGCGCACCGACATGCCGGTCGACAAGGACTTCTTCTACCGCAGCGGCATCTCCGGCACCTACACGCAGGGCCTCGGCGGCGGCTTCGACCTCAAGGTCGTCGGCGCGTACCGCGAGGGCCACGGGCGCCAGTTCATCGACTTCGAGGAGCTGAACTCGAACCTGTTCCAGGTGCCGGCCCGCTACCGCGAGCGCCAGAGCTCGGCCGAGACGCAGCTCACCTTCACCAACGACCTCGTCAAGGCGGTCGGCGGCGTCTTCTACATGGACGGGCTGGCCTGCGGCGACTACAACGCCTCGCTCGGCATCGTCGCCTTCGCGGGCCTGCAGCTGACCTCGCTCGTCGACGGCTGCGTCGACACCAAGAGCACCTCGGTGTACGCGGACACGGCCTGGAAGGTCACGGAGCGCTTCAACATCGACGCCGGACTGCGCTGGAACCAGGACAAGAAGTCCGCGCAGGTCTACCAGGCGCAGTGGGGAAGCGCGGCAACGAGCCCGCTGCCGGCGAACCAGGGCATCTTCGACCTGCAGGACCCGACCCAGCCGCCGCCGGGCTACTTCTTCTACCCGAGCGCGGCCGCGGGCATCCTGTCGAACTACACGGCGGCCAGGACCTTCTCGAACGTCTCGCCGCGCCTCGGCGTCGACTTTCACCTGACCGACAAGGTGATGGCGTACCTCTCCTACAGCAAGGGCTTCAAGAGCGGCGGCTTCGACATGCGCGGCAACGCGCTCCTCTACCCGCAGACCAAGAACGGCTACGACTCGGAAATCGCCAACAGCTACGAGGCCGGGTTCAAGTCGACGCTGCTCGACAACACGCTGCTCCTGAACGTCACGCTGTTCTACGACCCGTACACCGACGCCCAGATCGGCGTGCAGCAGTTCGTCGGCACCTCGAACGTCACCGCGGTGCTCAACGCCGGCAAGCAGATGAACCGCGGCGTCGAGATCGAGACCCAGTGGAAGCCGGTCCGCGCGGCGACGCTCGGCCTCAACGTCGGCTACCTCGACTCGTACTACGAGGACTTCATCGTCGGCTGCACGGCGCTGACGCCGGGCTGCAGCCCGAACTCGACGATCAACGTCGCCGACCAGAACCGCCCGATCAACGCGCCGGCCTGGACGATCGACGCGAACGTCGCCTACAGCTGGATGCTCTCGGGAGGCGACATCACGGCGCGCGCCAACTACGACTTCCGCAGCTTCACGAAGGTCGCCAACACGACGGCGAGCGTCACCGACCAGCCGGCCTACGGCATCGTCGACGTCGGCCTCGCGTACACGACCTCCGACAAGGGCTGGCGCTGGTCGCTCGACGTCAAGAACCTGACCGACAAGTGGTACCGGGTCGCCGGCTACGACTTCGGCACGACGGGCCTGACGGCCGGCGTGAGCCAGATCGGGTTCTACGGCGCGCCGCGCACCGTGAGCGTCGGGGTCAGCCACCACTTCTGAGGGTCCGCGCGGCGCGCCCATGGCGCGCCGCGCAACGGGCGCGGACGGCCCGGCGCCGTCCGCCGTCGTCCCCGCGCTCCACGAGGCGAGCATGTCGTGGTTCCAGGCTCCGGCCCCCCTCGTGCCGGATCTCATCGAGCAGAACGGCCGCTGGCACGCGGCGGAGCCGGCGCTCGTCGACGGCGGCTACCGGCTGAGCTGGGCCGAGTTCGACGCCGCGACCGCGCGGCTCGCGCGTGCGCTCGCAACGCTCGGTGTGAAACCGCGCGAGCGCGTCGCGGTGCTGATGGACACCCGCCACGAGACCGCGGTCGCGCTGTTCGGCATCCTGCGCGCGGGCGCGGTCGCCGTGCCGCTCAACGTGTCCATCACCGACGAGGCGGTCGCAGCGATGTGCGCCGATGCCGCCGCGGTCGCGGTGTTCGCGAGCGGCGAGCACTGCCGGCGCATCGATGCGCTGCGCGCCACGCTCGCGGCGCGCCACTTCATCGGCTGCGACGGGCCGCGAACGGGCTGGCACGAGATCGGTGCGCTGATCGCCGCGGCGCCCGCCGCGGGCCCGCGGGTCGCCATCGGGCCGCAGGACGAGTGCAACCTGATCTACAGCTCGGGCACGACGGCGCTGCCGAAGGGGATCGTGCACACCCACGAGTGCCGGATGCACTGGGCCTACGACAGCGCGCTTGCGCTCCGGTACCGCAGCGGCTGCCGCACGCTGTGCTCGCTGGGACTCTTCTCCAACATCAGCTGGGTGTCGATGCTGTCGACGATGCTGGTCGGCGGCACGATCGTGCTGCAGCGGCACTTCAACGCCCGCGCGGCGCTGAAGCTCATCGAGGCCGAGCGCATCACGCACGGCTCCTTCGTGCCGGTTCAGCTCGAGCGGATGCTCGACGAGCCGGGGCGCGATGAGTTCGACACCGGCAGCCTCGAGGCACTGATGTGCTGCGGCTCGCCGCTGCCGCCCGACGTCAAGCGGCGGTTCGCGCACGAGTTCGACTGCGCGCTGATCGAGCTCTACGGCCTCACCGAGGGCCTGATCACGATCCTCGCGCCGGAAGACTTCGAGGCCAAGCTGACCTCGGTCGGCAAGCCCGTGCTCGGCGCCGACATCCGGATCCTCGGCGACGACGACCGGGAGCTTGCGGCCGGCGAGACCGGCGAGATCGTCGGTCGCGGGCGGCTCGTGATGGCCGGCTACCACGCGCGCGAGGCCGCGAACCGGGAGGCCACCTGGATCGACGCCGAGGGCCGGCAGTGGCTGCGCACCGGCGACCTCGGGCGCCTCGATGCCGACGGCTTCCTGTACGTCGTCGACCGCAAGAAGGACATGATCCTGTCCGGCGGCCAGAACATCTTCCCGGCCGACATCGAGAGCGTGATGCGCCGCCACCCGGCCGTCGTCGAGGTGGCGGTCGTCGGCGTCAAGAGCGCAAAGTGGGGCGAGACGCCGGTCGCGGTCGTCGTCGGTCGCGACGGCGAGACCATCGATGCGGCCGCGCTCAAGGAGTGGACCAACGGCCGCGTCGGCCGCCAGCAGCGGATCGCCGCGGTCGTGTACCGTCAGGCGCTGCCGCGCAACCCGAACGGCAAGGTACTGAAGCGCGTGCTCAGGAGCGAACTCGAGGGCGGAGAATTCGGATGAACACAGCCTCCTATCGCGACGTCCACTGGACCTCGGCCGACGGCCTCGCGCTCTACGCCCGGGTCTACGACGGCCCGGGCGCGGCCGCGCCGGCGGTCCTGTGCCTGCACGGACTCACCCGCAACTGCCGCGACTACGAGGACCTCGCGCCCCACCTCGCGCGGCGCTACCGCGTCGTCTGCCCCGACCTGCGCGGCCGCGGGCGCTCGGCGCGCGATCCCGACTTCAAGCACTACCAGCCCGCGACCTACGTCGCGGACCTCGCGGGGCTCCTGCAGGTGCTCGGGCTGCGCCGCGTCGCGATCGTCGGCACCTCGCTCGGCGGGCTGCTCGCGATGGCGATGGCGGGGCTGACGCCGGCGGCCGTCGCCGGCATCGTGCTCAACGACGTCGGGCCCGAGATCGACCCGGCGGGGGCCGAGCGCATCAGGGGCTACGCGGGGCGGCTGCCGCCGGTGACGAGCTGGGACGAGGCGATCAAGCAGCAGCGGATGGTGTTCGGCAGCGCACTGCCGAACCTGAGCGACGAGCGCTGGGCGGCATTCACGCGGCGCGGCTACCGCGCCGATGCCGACGGCCGCCCGGTGCTCGACGCCGACCCCGGCATCGGCGAGGCGCTGCGTGCGCAGCCCTCGCAGACCGCCGACCTGTGGCCGCTGTATGCGACGCTGACGGGCGTGCCCACGCTCGCAATCCGGGGCGAGACCTCGGACATCCTGAGCGCCGCGACCTTCGAGCGCATGCAGCGCGAGAAGCCCGACCTCGAGCGCCTGACGGTCCCGAACCGCGGCCACGTGCCGCTGCTCGACGAGCCCGAGTGCCTGGCCGCGATCGACCGGTTCCTCGCGCGCCTCAATTACGCGGCCTAGCCGCCGGGTCCCAGGTACTTCTCCAGCCAGGCCGCGACCTCCTGGTAGAAGTAGCGGCTGTCCTCGCCGCGCAGGATCCAGTGGTTCTCTTCCGGGAACACCAGCAGCCGGCTCGGGACCTGCTGGCGCTTCAGCGCCGTCCAGTACTCGAGCGTGTTGTTGAGCGGCACGCGAAAGTCGCGCTCGCCGACCGACAACAGCACCGGCGTCCTGAACTGCGCGGCGTAGCTGATCGGGCTCTGCTCGCGCCACAGCGGATCACCGGCCCACGGCGGCCCCCCGATCGTCACCTCGCGATGGTAGACCGCATCGCTCGTGCCCCACTGCGCCTCGAGGTCGACGAGCCCGGCATGGCTGACGAGGCAGCGGTAGCGCGTCGTGCTCGCCTGCATCCAGTTGGCGAGGTGCCCGCCGTAGCTCGCGCCCGCCGCGCACTGGCGCGTGCCGTCGATGAACGGGTAGCGGCGGACCGCCTCGTCGGCCGCGGCGTTGATCTCCTCGGCCGGCCCCTTCAGCGGATCGCGCTCGATGGCCTGCGCGAAGGCCTCGCCGTAGCCGGTGGAGCCCGAGTAGTCGGTCAGCAGCACCACGTAGCCCGAGCGCGCGAGCAGATGGTAGTTCCAGCGCAGCACGAACTGGTCGCGCCACATCGTCGCGGGACCGCCGTGCAGCAGCACGAGCAGCGGGTAGACGCGCTTCGGGTCAAAGCCCGCCGGGCGCACCAGCATGCTGTGGATCTGACGGCCGCGCGCGCTCGTGAACCAGAAGTGCTCGACTGGCTGCCAGTCGATCGCCGCGACACGCTCGGCATTGAACTGCGTGAGCGCGACGTGGCCGCGCGCCGCGTCGATCCGCACGACCTCCGCCGGACTCACGGCGCTCTCCCAGCGCGCGACCAGCGTCGGCTGCGCTGAGCGCGCGGCGACCGCGAGCGCCGTGTAGGTGCCGGCGGTCGATGGCTGCAGCAGGCGCGCCGCCGCGCCCGGGGCTGCGACGTAGAGCTTCTCGAGGCCGGCGTCCTCGGCGAGGTAATAGACCGTCCCGTTCGCCGCGACGCCCCAGCTCGTGACCGAGCGGTCGACGGCGCCCGTCAGGTCGCGCGCCGCGCCGAGCGTCGCGCCGGACCCGAACTCGAACGCCGCCACGTGCCGGTTCTCGTAGACGTGACCCGAGCGCTGCGCGTGCTCGGCGTACAGCGTCCTGCCGTCCGCCGAGAAACGCGGTCCCGCCCAGGTGTCGCGGCCCATCGTCAGGCGCTTCGGCTCGCCGCCGCCGGCGCCGACGTACCAGAGCTGCGCGCTCGTGAAGTCGCGCGCCGCCTGGTCCTGGTCGATGCTCGCGGCAAAGACGAGTCCGCGGCTGTCGGCGGTCCAGACGGGGTCGAGCGTCGTGCCCTCGTCCTCGCGCCTTCCGGCATAGCCGCTCGCGGCGACCAGCGCGCTCCCGGCGAGCAGGTCGCGGGCGACGGCGCCGGCGGCGAGCGACTGGACGAACAGGTGCGGCTGGCGCTCGTCGAGCCAGTGGTCCCAGTTGCGGATCGGGAACCCGTCGTAGGCGCGCACGTTGTACTTGCGCTCGGCTCGCTCCTTCGCGAGGCGGCGGTTGTCGGCATCGTCCCTGGCGCCCGGCCAGACGTCGGCGACGAACGCGATGCTCTTGCCGTCCGGCGAGAAGCGCGGCGTGCGCGCGCCGAGCGCGACCGAGGTCACGCGCCGCGCCTCGCCGCCGGCGGCGAGGTCGAGCACGTAAATCTGCTCCTCGCTGTCGCCCTCGCGCTTGGTGCTGAAGGCGATCTGCGCGCCATCGTCGCTCCACACCACGCCCGCCTCGCTGCCCTTCGACCACGTGAGCCGGCGCGGCGCCGCGCGACCGTCGGTCGCGACCAGCCACAGGCCGGAGGTCTGGTCCTTGCGGTCGTAGGCGGGCTCGGTGACCGCGACGACCGCGCGCCGGCCGTCGGGGCTCAGCGCCGGCGCGCCGACGCGCTTCATCAGCCACAGGTCCTCGTGCGTGATCGGATGCAGCGTCGCGGCGCCCGCGGGCAGCACGATGAGCAGCGCCGCGGCCGCGAGGCCGCCGAGTTGGGAGAACCGCATCATGGATCCCTCGTCACACGACCCGGCGGGTCCGACGAGGGGCGACGATAGCGCAAAGTCCCGCCGTCTCGGGGCCCGTGCGAGAATAGGCGCTCCCAACCCGCGAGTAACACCATGCCCCTGAGCATCGTGATCCTGGCCGCCGGCCAGGGCAAACGCATGAGGAGCGACCTGCCGAAGGTGCTGCAGCCGCTGGCCGGCCAGCCACTGCTCAGGCACGTCGTCGACTGCGCGCGCGAGCTCGGGGCCGACGCCATCCACGTCGTCTACGGCCACGGCGGCGAGCGGGTGCGCGCCGCGCTCGCCGATCAGGGCCTGCACTGGGTGCTGCAGGCCGAGCAGCACGGCACCGGGCACGCGGTGGCGCAGGCGATGCCGGCGATCCCGGACGACCACGTGGTGCTGGTGCTGTACGGCGACGTGCCGCTGATCGAGGCGGCGACGCTGCGCGACCTGCTGGCGCGCGCCGGCGAGCGCGCGATCGCGCTCCTGTCGGTGATGCTCGACGACGCGAGCGGCTACGGAAGGGTGCTGCGCGACAAGGCGGGCAACGTCTACCGGATCGTCGAGCACAAGGACGCGACGCGCAAGGAGCTCGCGGTGCGTGAATCGAACACCGGCCTCATGGCGGCGCCGGCCGCGGCGCTCAGGCGCTGGCTCGGCAGCCTGAAGAACGACAACGCGCAGGGCGAGTACTACCTGACCGACGTCGTGACGCTCGCGGTGCGCGACGGATTCAAGATCGAGGCGGTCGTCGCGCCGACCGCCACCGAGGTGCTCGGCGTCAACGATCGCGCGCAGCTCGCGACCCTCGAGGCGGCGCACCGCGAGCGCTGTGCCCGCGCGCTGCTCGAGGACGGCGTCACGCTCGCCGACCCCGCGCGGCTCGACGTGCGCGGCATCGTGCGTTGCGGGCGCGACGTGCGCATCGACGTCAACGTCGTGCTCGAGGGCGAGGTCGAGCTCGGCGACCGCGTCGTCGTCGGCCCCGGCTGCGTGCTGCGCGACGTCGTGATCGGCGCCGACACGGTGCTCAACGCCTACTCGGTGCTCGACGGCGCGCAGGTCGCGGCGGGCTGCATCGTCGGTCCCTATGCGCGCCTCAGGCCCGGCGCGCGGCTCGAGGCCGGCGCCCACGTCGGCAACTTCGTCGAGCTCAAGAACGCGACGCTCGGCGCGGGCAGCAAGGCGAACCACCTGACCTATCTCGGCGACGCGACGATCGGGCGCCAGGTCAACGTCGGCGCCGGCACGATCACCTGCAACTACGACGGCGTCAACAAGTGGCCGACGGTCATCGAGGACGGCGCGTTCATCGGCTCGGGCACGATGCTGGTCGCGCCGGTCACGGTCGGGAAGGACGCGACGATCGGCGCGGGCTCGACGGTCACGAAGCCGGCGCCGCGCGGCGGGCTGACGCTTGAGCGCAGCCGCCAGCAGGTGATCGAAGGCTGGCGGAGGCCCGCCAAGGCTTCGCCGACGGAGCGCGAGCGGCGTGTGGCGGCCTCGCGCCTGCCCGACGAGCCGTCAGAATAGTACGGCCGGCGTCGCAGCCGGATCCGGTTCACAATCCGCGCCGCGCGGATGCGCCATAATCGCCAGGGCGGGAATCCTCAGGAACGAGGGCGGATGACATGTGTGGAATCGTCGGCGCGGTCGCCAACAGGGACGTGCTCCCGATCCTGATCGACGGGCTGCAGCGGCTCGAGTACCGCGGCTACGACTCGGCGGGCGTCGCCGTACTCGAGGGCAACGGCCACGTCGCGCGATTAAGGACCGTCGGCAAGGTCGCGCGGCTGCGCGAGGCGCTCGAGGAGACGCCGACCCAGGGGCTGCTCGGCATCGCCCACACCCGCTGGGCCACGCACGGCGTGCCGAGCGAGCGCAACGCCCACCCGCACATCTCGCGCGACGGCATCGCGATCGTGCACAACGGCATCATCGAGAACCACGAGGAGCTGCGCGCCGACCTCGCGGCACGCGGCTACACGTTCGCCTCGGAGACCGACACCGAGGTCATCGCCCACCGCATCCACTTCCAGCTCGCGAGCCACAAGGACCTGTTCGACGCGGTGCAGGCGACGGTGCGCGAGCTGCACGGCGCGTACGCGCTCGCGGTGATGAGCGAGCGGGACCCGGACACGATCGTGCTGGCACGTGCCGGCTGCCCGGTGGTCGTCGGGCTCGGCGACGGCGAGAACTTCGTCGCCTCGGACGTCGCGGCGCTGCTGCCGGTCACGCGGCGCTTCCAGTTCCTCGAGGAAGGCGACGTCGCGGCGATCCACCGCAAGACCGTCCGCATCGTCGATGCCAGGGGACAGCGCGTCGAGCGCGCGGTGCGCGAGAGCGAGCTGTCGGCCGACTCGGTCGAGAAGGGCGAGTTCGCGCACTACATGCTGAAGGAGATCTACGAGCAGCCGCGGGCGGTCGCGCAGACGCTCGAGGAACGGGTCGCCGGCGGCAAGCTCCTTGAGGCGGCGTTCGGCCCGGCCGCGACCGGCGTCCTCAAGCACACCGAGGCGGTGCAGATCGTCGCCTGCGGCACCAGCTGGCACGCGGGGTCCGTCGCGCGCTACTTCATCGAGCAGATCTGCCGGCTGCCCTGCTGGGTGGACATCGCGAG
>Ga0335079_10008636_pt1 | contig 11619 bp, 8 predicted proteins | sample Lox_Sample_33_FD_206719 | JGI IMG/M metagenome (GOLD analysis project Ga0335079, IMG submission 206719) | Soil microbial communities from Loxahatchee National Wildlife Refuge, Florida, United States - Lox_Sample_3.3 | ecosystem: Environmental > Terrestrial > Soil > Wetlands | place: USA: Florida... | reverse complement strand
GGTGCTGAGCCAACTGCTCAACCAGTCCATGCAGAAAAAAGCGGCGGAGGTGCCCGACGCCGACATTTCCGACTACTACGACAAGAACAAAGACAATTACCAGGAAGCTTCAGTGCAGCGGCTGTTTATTCCTCGCACCAAGCTGCTGCCGGCGTCGAAGGAAAAGCTGACTCCTGCCGAGAGCAAAAAGAGGCAGGCGGACGCCGAAGCGGCCATGAAGACCGAAGCCGCCTCCTTGCAGAAGCGAGCGGCTGCAGGCGCTGATTTCGCAAAACTGCAGGCCGAGGCCTACACCATGGCGGGGATGAAGTCGAAGCCCCCGAGCACCGACATGGGGAAAGTTCGGCGCAATTCACTGCCGCCTTCACAAGCCTTCGTGATGGACCTGAAAACAGGAGAGGTTTCCAAGCTGATCAGCGACCCCAGCGGCAATTTCGTCTACAAAATGGGAGCGAAAGACACGCTTCCGGAGGACAAGGTGAAGGACGAAATCCGCAATACCCTGCGTATGCAGCGTTCCCAGGCGTCGATGCAGGCCCTGCAGCATTCGGCACAGCCGGAACTGAACGACACCTATTTTGCCGCTCCGCCACCGAAACCGGCGGCGCAATCGGACGAAGATAACGACAACGATTAATAGCCGTGCACCCCAGGTGGGTTAGCGAGTCATGGCCATGGCCAAACCAACTGTGGTGGTTACCGGAATTTCCGGAAACCTGGGTCTGCGCCTTTTGCCGGAGTTAGGCGACTTTTCGGTGATTGGCGTGGACCTTTGTCCGCCGGCCACGGACCTCCCCGTGCGTTTCGAAGAAATCGATCTCGCGCAGGAGGAGTCCTGCCGCCAGCTTTATCACCTGTTGCGGGAGACCCGGCCGGTTGCCGTGGTTCACCTGGCCTTTGTGATTGATCCGGTGCGGAACGAAGTGCTCGACGTGGACCGGATGTGGCACATCAACGTGGCCGGAACGGCGCGGGTGATGGAGGCTATCACCGAAGCCAATCGCAACGAAGTGGTGGTTCAGAAATTCATTTTCCTCAGCAGCGTCGCCGCGTATGGTTCTGATCTGCCCGGAATGGTGACCGAAGAATTTCCCCTGGGGGCTCATACTCTGCCCTACGCCATTCACAAACGGGAGGCCGACGAGGTAGTGCAGCAGCGAGCACCCTCGCTGCGGGGCTGTAGCGTGTATTTGTTGCGCCCGCACATTTTCGCCGGGGCCAGCGTGGAAAACTACCTGATCGGAGCGTATCGCGGAACTCCTAACGGAAAGGGCAAGCGCGCCGCCAGAATGCGTGCCGAGGGCAGACGCCTCCCCTGCCTACTGCCGTACGGCCAGAAATACCTGCAGAATCGCATCCAGTTCATTCACGTCGACGACATGGCCCGGCTGCTGGTTTTCCTGCTGCAAAAGACCGAGCCCGAACCCCAGCGTCTCACGGTTCTGAATGTGGCGGGAAGGGGGCAGCCGTTGACCTTTGGCAAATGCGTCGAGATGACGGGCAACAAGCTGAAACGGGTGCCCGGGATATGGCTTTTCCGGGTGCTGCTGACCCTTTTGTGGAAATGGCAGATTTCCGCTATTCCGCCGGAGGCCGTCCCGTACATGACCGGGGAATACGTGATGAATACCGACCGCCTGCAGAAATTTCTGGGGGCCAAGTATGAAAGTGTAGTTCGCTATTCAATCACCGAGGCGTTCGAAGATTGTTTTAACCGGGGCGGTGTCGTGAGTGCCCAATCGGCGGGCAGTCCAAACTAGGCTCCCGCGTGGGGTTTTGGCGTCCGCACGGGAGATTTGGAGAGGTGCCGCTGCTGGTTTTGGTTCCTTTGTGAAAGAAGTTTCACACTAACCTGCGACTGCAACAGTTTTCCTGTTGACATTTAAATTTTGTCACGCATATAGTCCCCTTCCAGACTTGAACGCCCGGCTCTATGACCGGTTCTGAAAGAGGCGCACAGGCGTTCCGGGGACTTCACAACATTTGAGGAAAGGCAGCGCGTGAAGCCAAGTTTGGCCTGTGCGTGAATTTGTCCAACCCCCAAAACCCAAAGACCATGGAGGAAAATCCGTGAAGAAATTACTCGTATTGGCAGTCTGCGTAGTGTTTGTTCTGACAAGCATGACGGCTCTGGCAGCCAGCAAAAACGGAGTCATCACCAGCGCAAACGGCAGACAAACCATCGCCCCCAGAGCCAAGAACTTTACTCCCTATGTTGAAAAGGACTCGGGTCTGAGCGTGATCGCCAGCAACGTCGCCACCAAGTATCCGTTGGGCATGTACTGGTGCTGCACCGGCGGCACCATTTCGGGCCCCCTGTCGATCATCGGCACGGAATACTGGGAAGCAGCCGGCTTCACTCCTGCAGCAAACGCCACCGTGAAGAAAGTTGGAGTGGCGGTTGGCTACGTCACCGGTGCCACGACCGACGTGGTTCTGACCCTCAACGCAGATGCGGGCGGGGTACCCGGAAAGGTGCTGGCGAAGTGGAAAGTATCGGGCATGCCCAACTTCGGCAGCTGCTGCACTCTTGACACCAAGAAGAGTTCCGGCGGAGTAAGCGTCACCGCAGGCACTCTGTACTGGCTTGCCGTCACCACCGAGTCCAACTCCGACATCTGGGCTGCTTTCAACTTGAACGACAGCGATCAGGTTGATCCTGGTCCGACCGCCTACGCACAGAACGGCGCGTGGACCGGCTACCAGGGCATCCCGGCCTTCAGTTTCGAAGTTCTGGGCAACTAGTTTTCCTGCCCGGTTCGAAGCTCATAACCGCCGGTGCCCGTTTTCGAGTTTCCTTCGAGAACGGGTGCCGGCATTTTTTTTGTTCGTCAAGGAGCGGAACACTGCGGCTCAAATCGACGGTGGGGCGTCCGGGCTGGCGGCGGTCTTCAGCAGCTTGGTTTTCAGCGTGAACTTCTGATTGGGAGCGAGATCCACGACACTCTCAAAACTCTCAAACCCAGGAAGGCTGATGGTAATTTTGCGCTTGCCGGGAGCGACCAGCAGGCCGCGGCCCAGCTCTCCGGCATGACCGACGAACAGTCCATCGACAAACACCGCGGCCCGATCGGGATCGACGGAGAACTTTACTTCGGCCGTCACCTGCGGCATTTTGTAGCGCGGGTCCTTCACCAGCGTGACTGGCACCAGGTGTTTGTCGCCCGGCTGCACGCTGACTGACTGGACGAAATCCTCGTAGCCGGCTTGACGCACCACAATCTGATGAGGTCCGGGCAGCAGCAGCACGCTCTTCGAACCCTTCAGCTCTTCCAGGTAGCCAACGTACTGCCCATCGACCCATACACCGGCGGTCTTTTCCACTTTAGTGGCTCCATCGAAGTCGATTTCGCCCAGAACCTTGTTTTCGGCGGTCAGGAAATTTCCGGTCATGAGGAATGCAAGGCCGAGAATCATTGCCAGCAGGGAAAGGGAATTGCGTCTCGGAAGGATCAACTTGTGGTACTTCCTATCTCTTCGGCCAGCTTCATTTTACCGCCGGCTGGGCGTTCGGCGGAAAGTCCCAACAGGACACTAGGCAGTGGCAGGCCAACTCCAGAAAAGAGTCTATTCCCACACCTTGGGCTCGCGGGGGCGTCTTGCGCTGCCGGCAGAGCTCGGGAAAGCAACAAGGGTAAAAGATTCAGGCGGATAACCTGGGATGCACTTCTTGCGTCCAAGCTAATAGGAATCGGCAAGTCGTGTGTTTCCCGGGCGTATAATTGACGCAATGGCGAGTCCGAGGTTCGGGCGCACAGAGGGGTATTTTATGAGATCTCGACTTTTGGCGGCGATGCTTGCGCTGCTTATGTCCACCTGCATGGCGCCGCGGATGCTGGGGCAGGACCAGGGCAGCAGTTCCACGCCGCCCGCTCAAACCACGTCTGCACCTCCGCCCCAAACCACATCGACTCCGCCAACCCAGGCCGGTCCGGCCGATGGGACGGACCAGACGACAGGGCCGGCCGATCAGGATTCGACGTCCACGCCGCCGGCAACTCCTCCAAATGCCAAAGATCCGGCTTCGGTTCAGCCGGCCGACCCAGACAAGGTCAAGCACGATGGCGGCAAGAACGACGTGGATGCAATCGGCAACCGCAAGATGGGCGGTCGCGGCATGGGCAACTGGTACTCGCTCGAAAGCGAGATGAAGATGGGTAAGCAGTATGCCATGCAGGTCGAAGCCAGCGTGAAGCTGGTGCAGGACCCGGTGATCACTGAATATGTGAACCGCATCGGCCAGAATCTGGTGCGGAACTCCGACGCCCAGGTACCATTCACCATCAAAGTCATCGATTCCGACGAGATCAACGCTTTCGCTCTGCCGGGCGGGTTCTTCTACGTGAATACCGGGCTGATTCTGGCTGCCGATGAAGAAGCCGAGTTGGCGGGGGTCATGGCGCACGAGATCGCCCACGTGGCGGCTCGTCATGCGACCCGGCAGATCACCCGCTCGCAGTGGGCGAATATTGGAACCATCCCGCTCATTTTCGTAGGCGGCGGCATCGGCTATGCTATTCGAGGAGCAGCCAGCATAGGGTTGCCCCTGACCTTTCTGACCTTCTCCCGCGGCTTTGAAGCCGAAGCCGACTATCTGGGTCTGCAGTACATGTACAAGACCGGGTACGATCCCCAGGCTTTCATAAGCTTCTTTGAGAAGATTCAGGCGCAAGAGAAGAAGAAACCGGGGACGCTCGCAAAGGCGTTTGCCACCCATCCCCAAACTCCCGACCGCATTGAGAAATCGCAGGAAGAAATTGCCAAGATTCTTCCGGCACGGCCACAGTATCTGGTGACGACGTCGGAGTTTGACGAAGTGAAGGCGCGGTTAGCGTCTCTGGAAAATCGTCGCAAGATCGTCGACCAGAAAGATGCCAGCAAGCCGAGTTTGCGGCGGACCTCGTCGAAGGATTCAGGCGGCCAGGACAGCAAGACTGGCGACGACCATCCGACGCTGAAGCGGCGTCCGGACGACAACAATAACTAGCGACTGCGACTGTTTGAGATTGCTTTACGCAACCGGCGGCTTCGGCCGCCGGTATTGTTTTGCGGATTAGTGCCGGATTCCCTTGACCGCAAGAGCTATCGCACGCCAGACCGCTGAAAGTGGTTCGTAGCGACGCTGCATGCTGCGTCGCTGCCCTGGTTAGCCTTCCAGACCTGGGGTGTAACTCGCTGCGCCTGACTCGCGCCTACGGTCCCGACTCCTTTGTCTGATCGCACACTCCATCGGTTGGTTGGGTGTTCAGCACCTGCGTCCAGGGCATACCATTGGGCGCTTGCAGCAAGGCCGGCGTCGTGAAGTCAAAAAATTCGCTCATGTCGCGGCTGGGATCTTGCCAGTAGGCGTCACGCGCGGTGAGCGGCGGAATCGTAAACGTCTGTTCGATGAAAGCTAGGATTGCCGTGTAGTCGCGCGGTGTGTGCGATACGAAGTGCGGCTTGGCGTAGGGCGAGAGCACGGTGAGCGGCACCCGGAAGCCGGTCAGATCGAATGTCCCCCCCAGCTTTCCCACAGCGCAGTAGCCCGGCGAGCCATTGTTGGGATCAGGACACTGTCCCGGTCCGTAGGCGTCGGGCAACGGAACCATGAACGGCGGCACGTGATCGTAGAGCCCGCCGCCCTCATCGTAACTGAGGATGAAGGCCGAATCCTGCCAGGCGTCGCTGTTCATGAGCGCATCGACGATGGATTTCACGTAGGCTGCTCCCTTTTCGACATTGTTCTCGGGATGCTCATCCAACCCGCTTTCGCCGGAAGCGCTATCGATAAAGATCACCTGGGGCAGAGCCTTGTCGGGATCGCACGGGCTGCCGCTGCAGATACCCTGCAGGGTGGACAGCAGGTTATCCACCGGTACCGTCTTGGGCTCGATGTGGGGGTCGGTGAAGTCGGCAAAATTGGCCAGAAAGATTCCGTCTTTGTAGTAATAAGTCCAGCTCACGTTGGCGTCGTTCATGGCGTGGAAGATGGTCTTGGCCGCATATTTGGGATGAGAATCCGTATCGGGATATTCATGTCCGAAGGAAGTGGCCGCCATCAGGTACATGCGATTGGGAACGGTGTTGGCCATGATGGGTGAGTGCCAGTTGTCGCTGGTGGGAAAGAAGGTGTCCAGATCGTAGTAGTAGGGAAGGTCGTCCTGATTGTAGTAACCCATGGCTCGCGATCCGTCGGGATCGTACAGTTCGGGCACGGAATCAGTCGTGTCTAGAAAGCCCTGCATAGCAAAGTCGTCGTTGGTGAAGGTGTTGGTGGTCAGCCATGCGCTGTCCCCTCCTTTGAGTGAAACGTCGTGGTGGCTCTCATCCCAGGCAGGAGTCAGGTTCTCGGTACACTCGGTGGTTTCGTGAAACGGAGTGATCTGGGCGCCGGTGTGAATGTTGGTGAGGGTGACGTTAGGGTCAAAGGCATCGATGGTTTGATCGTCGGTAATGCCAAACTGGGCTAAGCGGGTCGACCGGTAAGGCGCCAACTGTCCAAAATACATGTCAAAGGAACGGTTCTCCTGCAGCATGAAAAAGATGTGCTTGATTACTCCGGAATTTCCACCGCTCACGGTGACTGTGGCCTGTTGCTGGATGAGAGTGCCGTCCTGCGCGGTGGCGGTTGCGGTATAGGTCGTGGTCGCAGTGGGTGAAACATTGGCGCTGCCTTTGGGCAAGGTGCAGGGGTTGCACACACCGTTGTCGATAGACAGAGATTTCGCGGTGCCATCGGAAACCTCCCAGGCCAACGTCGATTGCTGACCGGGGGTGATATTGGCAGGCGAGGCGCTAAAACTGAGCGCGATGGGCACGGTCACCGTGACCTGTGCGGGCGTGGCGTCCCCACCGGGCCCTGAGGCCGTGATGGTGAAGGTTGTTGTCTCGGCTATCGGCACCACATCTGAGCCAGACGTAGGCAGCGGCCCGGTATCGTCGCCCTGGGGAATCGGTGGCGTGATATTGACCGAAGTTGCGTTGGTTGTCTTCCAGGTCAGGGTCGTGGTCTGACCCGCATTTACCTGCATTGGATCCGCGCTGAACTGCGTGATTTGTGGCGGAACGGGTTGCGAGACCGTGACATTAACCTGCTGGGGCTGGCTGTCGCCTCCGGGCCCCGTGGCCGCCGCCGAATACGTCGTGGTTTGAGTGGGCGAATCATCAATGCTGCCTGAAGCTTTAGAACTGGTCGTCACCACGCGCGAGGAGGAGCCAACCATCGCCTTGATGGTGATTGAGGTGCCGTTGGTCATCTGCCATTTCAGGGTTACGCTTTGGCCCGCGGTGATCGAGGTTGGGTTTGCCGAAAAGATGACCGTGGGAACCGGCGGCGGTGGCATACTGACCGAGCTGCCTCCTCCGCAAGCGAACAGAGCAAACATACAGAACAACAGGATGATGAAGGCGAGGCGGCGGAACGTGTTTCGGCTCATAGCGTTGGCACAAACTCCGTTTCGAGTGCCAATTTCAGATGCGCCAGCGGGGGAGAGAGTTGGTTTCGAGGGCGAACGCAGAGGCTCTGCGGGACAAGGGATTTAGCGCGCAGAAGATAGTACTAGGCGAGCGTGCAGCGCTAAACCCGTGGGTGAGAAAGAGAAAGCGGACTCCTACAACGCCAGTTGGCCGGTTCTACAGGATTGCGGCTTTGCCAGTCTGGGCGGCCTTACCTTACCAGTTTCTTCTCATATCCGATGGGCCTTGCACTTCGAGGGGGGCGCTTGACGCCGTCGCGCAACTGGCGCACATCGATCTTCAGCTCGGAGATGGTGCGACTCAAGGTGTTACGATGCATGCCGAGTTCGCGCGCGGCCCGACACTGATTACCTTTATTCTCCTGCAGGACGGTCAAGATGAATCGCTTCTTGAATTCGCGCACGGCCTCGGAGTAGAGGATGTTGCTCTTGTACATCTGCATGATGAGAGCTTCGAGCTGATCTTTCACGGCGTCCCTTTCTCTGGAGATGCTTCGTTGTCAGCCGGTGTCATCTACGAATCGCGAATCGGATCCGATCTAGCGCTGCGCGTGGTGCAGAATGTCGAGTCCTTGATAGAAGCGAGCGCGTAATGCTGAGGGAGCAACCCAGATGGCGGCGCGTCCCACGACCAGAAAATACGGCGCCAGCTGGGACTGATTCAGCCACCGCGAGGACGGGGTAAACGCCGCCATGCCCATCAAAACTACGGCGACGACCAGACAGCCACGCAGCAAACCAAATACCGCTCCCAGAACGCGATCGAATAAACTAAGCCCGGCTTCCTTGACCGCCCAGCGCACAATCCGTCCGGCGATCCCGGCCAGGATCACTACAGACAGAAAGATGATCAGGAAACCGGCAATTTCAGCCAACCAGAACGAGTTCACATAAGGGGCGAACCAGTTCGCCACCCGCGGATACTGCCAGGCGGCCAGCAGATATCCGACTACCAAGCCTGCCAAGCCGAAGACTGAGTGAAAAAAGCCTTCGCTGGCTGCGGTCATGACCGATAGAAACAACGCAACCAGGATGATCCAATCGGCGCCATTCATCGAGCTATCCGCTGAGCGGCGTGCCTAGACATCCAGCTCTCGTCCGGTAAGCTGGCAATAGGCCTCCAGGTACTTTTCGCTGGTTCTACGAGCCACGTCCGGGGGGAGGGCCGGCGCGGGCGGCTGTTTGTTCCAACGAATCTCTTCCAGATAGTCTCGAACATACTGCTTGTCGTACGAATCCTGCGGACCGCCGGGCGAATACCTTTCCGCAGGCCAGAAACGAGAAGAGTCGGGAGTGAGCACCTCGTCCGCGAGGGTCAGACCCTGCGGGGTGCGCCCGAATTCGAACTTGGTGTCGGCAATGATAATGCCCTTTTGCCGCGCATAATCGGATGCCTTCTGATATACGGTCAGGCTTGCATCACGCAACTGGCGGCTCAACTCCGGATCGACAATCTTGCACATTTCTTCGAAAGAAATATTGATGTCATGACCGGTGGTCGCCTTGGTCGCCGGTGTGAAGATGGGTTGGGGAAGCTGGTCAGATTCCTTTAAACCCGGGGGCAACGGGATGCCGCATACCTTGCCGCTCGCTTGGTACTCCTTCCAGCCGGAGCCGGAAAGGTAGCCGCGTACCACGCATTCGACCGGGAACATATCGCCGCGCATCACGATCATGGAGCGGCCCCGAAGTTGGTCGGCATATTTCTTCAGACTCTCGGGATAGGCGTTGACGTCGGCGGTGATTAGATGGTTCGGAACAACCTCCTTCAGAAAATCGAACCAGAAAAGCGAAATCTGCGTGAGCACGCGTCCCTTATGCGGGATGCCGGTGGCCAGCACGTAGTCGAACGCCGAGATACGGTCGGTGGCGACGAACAGCAGTCGATCATTGCCTAAGCGGTAAACATCGCGAACTTTGCCGCTGGCGTAAAGTTCGAGTTCCGGGAAGTCGGTCTGCAGAAGAACGGGATCGAGAAGTTGGGGGCTCATGCTTCGATTTTACAGACGAAAATCGTCGCGTATTCTAGCCTGTCAGAATTTTTTGTCAACGGCTTTTGTCACCGATGTTTGCCCACTTCGGGCGCGCTTCGAAAGAAAAAAGTTGACAGCGGACGGTATCCCAGAAATGCCTGTCTGGCAAGGCTTTTAGGGCGCTAGCGGTGTGGAAAAACTGAGGACGGGTGAGGAAAAAGGGATTGACGAGAAATCAGCGGCAGCCTCCATTCCGAGCGAATTAGGGTTGCGGTTCCACTTCTGAGATGCCTGCCAGCAACTCTCGATCAATGTGGATCAGCCTTGCTGGCTGTCGCGGGGTGGAGATGCGAGTCACATTGGGCGACGCATTGGGACAAGCGCCGGGCCTCGTCGCGCTCCGAACTCTCCAATTCCCCGCGTTGTGTTTTGTCCTGCCAGAGCCCCAGGCTCGTCGCGCACGACGACCGGGCCTTCCGCCAGTATTCCAGCCGTCTGTTTTCGGACGTGTTCTCGACGGTTGCCAGGGCGGAATACGCTTTACCGAGTCCAGCATAAGAGTCGGCCAGTCCACTGCGGATGTAGCGGTTGCCGGATGTCGCCGGAGCCATGTCCTCGAAGGTGGCGACGGCTTCCTGAAAGACTGCGAGCGCAGCAGCCGGCTTGCCCAGCGTTACCAGACTCTCGGCAATTCCGTTGTCAGTGAATCCGAAGTTTGATTTCGCCAGGGAATCCTTGGAATCGGCTACCCGCAGGGTGCGAAAAATTTCGTGGGCGGCGCGGAACGCGCGCAGGGCGGCAGTGGCATCGCCCTGTTCTTTGCGATAAGAGCCGAAACGATTGGTGGCCTCGCCCAGGTATTCGCGAAACACTGCATTGGTCGGGTTCGCTTTCGACGTGTCCTCCAAAATGGCGACGGCCCGGGCTTGCATTGGCGTGGCGCGGAGAAGATCGCCTTTCTGCTCCAGGCATTTGGCAACGCCGGCATAGTCGGCGGCAAGATGCGTGCGCAGTTGCAGATTCTGCTGGTTCGCCTGCAGCGCTGCTTCGCGGATGGCGGCCGCCCGCTGGTAATTTTCCAGCGCTGCGGTTGGGTCCCCACTCTCAACCTGGAGATTGGCGGTGAAGTAGTAGCTCCCGGCCAGCTGATCGGCCTGCGAGGGATCATGGCTGCCCGCGGATATTCGCTGAGTGATGGCCATTGCTTTACGCACGGCCGCGAGCGCCTCCGGAAAGTTACCGGCTGACTCCAACACGTCAGCGACCCTGAAGTAATTGCCGACGAGGTCTCGTTGGAGTTGGGTGTCGTTGGACCCGGCGGCGGCCAGGGATTCGCGTATAGCCAGTGCCTTGCGGTAGCTTTCCAGTGCACCTGCCTTATCCCCCAGATTGGCGGCGTAGGGATATCCCAGGACATCTCCGACTCGCTCATATGCCGCCGCTAATTCTTTCTGCAACGAGACATCGCCCTTGGCTTCCTGATTCAGACGATCCAGATACTCCAGGGCGCGGGTGACAAGCAGTTTCCTTGCCGGGATGGAACCCGGCAGATCCCGGATGGAATCGTGAATTTCGAACATCAGGGAGTTGGCAAGCCTGCGGACATCGTTGAATCGCTTCTCCGCTCTAGCTCGTTCGGCTCGAGCCACGCGGGCTTCTCGTACGGTTGCGGCCACGCCTCCAATCAAGGCCAAAAGCACCAGTGCAGTGGCCGCCATACCCACCCGGTGCCTGCGAATGAATTTTCCTGCCCGGTAACTCCATGAGTCGCGCCGCGCGATGACCGGCAAACGCTCCAGATGCCTGCGGACATCTTCGCCGAATTGCTCAACCGAGGCGTAGCGACGTTCCGGCTCCTTGCGCAGCGCCTTGAGAACGATATTATCCAGATCACCGGCCAGCCGGCGCCGCAGTCTGGCGGGAGAATTCCCGGGCAAAACGCCGGAGGCCGATGCCGCAGCGTTTGCCACAGCGCTGCTCGGCCATGTGGGTTGGACTTCCGTGACGATTCGCGCCAATTCGTGCGCAGTTCGGGTTTCCGGTCCGTAGGGCGAAAGCGAAGTCAGCAGGCGGTAAAGCAGTACTCCGAGCGAATACACGTCCGACGCGGTGGTTATGGTCTCACCGCGAATTTGCTCGGGGCTGGCGTATTGTGGCGTCATAGGACGCGCGATCGTAGTTTCGCTGCC
>Ga0335079_10008635_pt1 | contig 11619 bp, 12 predicted proteins | sample Lox_Sample_33_FD_206719 | JGI IMG/M metagenome (GOLD analysis project Ga0335079, IMG submission 206719) | Soil microbial communities from Loxahatchee National Wildlife Refuge, Florida, United States - Lox_Sample_3.3 | ecosystem: Environmental > Terrestrial > Soil > Wetlands | place: USA... | reverse complement strand
GGGGCCGTGCCAAGCTTCCCATGGCATTTACGCTGACGTACAGATGAAGTCTAAGACGCGACGATCCTCGCGGCCGGGGCAGAGTGGGAGCCGGCAGCGAGCACGGAGCGCGCGATGCGCGACTATCTCGCGTCGCGCGACTCTCGAGCGCTTCGATCACCTGTTTATTTCTTCCTGCGAGTCCTACGCGGTACCTTGGCTCCGGAGCGGCGTGCCTCGGAGAGACCTATCGCAATCGCTTGCTTGCGGCTGCGAACTCTCCGGCCTGAGCGACCGCTCCTGAGCGTGCCGCGCTTCATCTCATGCATTGCTCGTTTTACCTTTCTCCCGCTCGCTTTGCCGTATCTGCGCGCCATGGCCACTCCTTTCAGTGATGTCACAGGTATCCCGCGAGAAGCAGGACGACCAACACGATAACGACGAGACCCACGCCGCCGCTCGGGTAGTAACCCCATCCCGAGCTATAGGGCCAGGTTGGAAGAACGCCAATAAGAAGCAGCACCAGAATGATCAACAGAATGATTTCCATGCGCCATCTCCAGGCGAGCCTCCCACGGGCTCAACAATCAGCCATGGCTCGCGTTCCGGCTCGATTATGGCGTGCGGGTATGCGGCCCCGGCAGGGTCGGTCGCGCAGATCGGTTGTAGGCATCGGCTGACGTGCGACGGAGTAGTACACCCAGACGATCACCACGATCAGCGAGCCGGCCGCTCCATAAGGCGATCCCACGGCCGCTTTTCCCAGATAGAGCCCCAGCAGCGCCTTGCCGGCCGTGAATAGGAGAGCGGTTGCCGAGGCGCCCTGCCAAACGTCGTCCCATCGCAGCGAGACATCCGGGACATACCGCAGGATGAGCGCGACGCGGACAAAGATGCCCAAAGGAGAGAGCGGCGTTGCTCATGCTCAGCAAGGCACTCGGCAAGGACAGATGAGCGCTGAAGAAGCTACCGAACGCGGCCAATGCTGCGCCCCCGGAGGTTTGCGTCGCGCACCTGCGCAAGCCTTTTTCGGCGGTGCGGCAAACGGCGGCGCGAGCTGTGCCCGGCACTTGCGTCGGGCAGCGCTTACAACCCTTCCTCTGTAAGACCGACCGACCTGCTCAAGACATCGGCGCACATTTGCGCAACGGGCGCGTTACGCGCGGCGAGCCTTTGCAAGGAGACGTCATGCTTTACTGGGCCGTGGTATTCTTCATCATCGCGATCATCGCGGCGGTGTTGGGTTTCGGAGGAATCGCGGCTAGCGCCGCCGGGATTGCCAAGATCCTGTTCTTCATCTTTCTGATCATCGCCATCATCACCTTCGTGGCCGGTCGCGGCCGTGTGCCCCCTCCCTGATCCGCGAGAAGGAGGTCATCCATGTTCAGTCGAGTCTCGCGTCGTACTCGCGCCAGGGTGCACAGGGCGGCCAAGGTCCTCAACCAATATCCAGCCGATGTTGCGAACGAGGAAATGCGGATGCTGATTTCCACGGTCGATGATCTCATCGAGCGGCTGACGGCAACCGCAGATCCCGAGTTGCGCCGGCTGCGGGCGCAGACCGAAAAGGCGCTCGCCAGTGCCAAAGCCGCCGTCGCTGAGGGCGGCGCACAGGCGCTGAACCGCGCCCAGGAGCTCGGAGAAGCACACATTCGGGGACGCCCGTGGAGTTCGATCGGTCTGGTGGCGCTTGGTGTGCTTGCCATCGGCTTGTGGACGGGTCGCGCGGTCATGAGGGACTAGCCAACGGGCCCGCCCAGACCCGCCCGCGCATTTTGACTAGGGCCGGCACCTCGGAAATAGTGGTGTAGGCCGCGTCCTACAGAAGATCGAGGAGCCCGCCGTGAGACTTGTGCGTGGACATTGGCGAGGCTACAGCGTTAGCCTTCAAGCGCTCGCGCGATCGACATGCATATCGACATGAACGCGGACACGGACGAAATCGAGATCCTGAGTTACCGAGAGTTTTGTAAACGGCAGGCGTTAGCCGCCTGGCGAGAGCGGCAGCGCGCTTACGAACATGATAGCGGGCGCACCGAGGCACGCTCGGACGCATCCATAGCGCGCCAAGAGCTGCCGCGCGGCGCTCGGGCAGCACCGCACAACGCCCCGCATTGAGGCTCAAGCCACGCCTGCGTTTGGCGGCAGGTGGCGCGGCCAGTCTTCGCCTCGATCCCGACTTGAACCGCTCGAGCCCGCTTGGTATCTCTTTGCCCGCTAATGGCGCGTTCAAGGGATTTCACCGAAGTTGGCTGTCAAGCCGGGAGGAGGGCGTTCATTACGTCCCTGGGCGCCTCACGGCGGCGCATGCGGGATTGCGCTGCCTGGATCCTCATGTTGGCCGTGCTGGGCCGGCCCCATGTTGCAGCGCCCGACTCCTCCAGCACGGCAATCCACAAGCCGGTACGCATCGTCGCGCTCGGAGACTCAACCACCGCTTCTGCGAAAGACTGGGCACCGGAGATTCGGGAGGTGTATGCGGATTGTCTGCCCCGACGTCTCAGGTCGTCGGGGATACAGGCTCACGTCTTCAACGCCGGAATTGGTGATACCACAACCCGGGATGCAGTTGAACGACTGGATCGCGATGTGCGCTCGCATCGGCCTGACGTCGTCATCGTGCAGTTCGGCATCAACGATTCGTGGATCGACGTCGACCTCGGCAGCACACGACCACGACTGACACGTGCCGAGTTTCGCAACAATCTGCGCGCGATCATTCGTGTGTTGCAAGCGGACGGGGCTCGCGTCGTGCTGATGACTCCAAATCCCATGCGCTGGTCGGACCCCTACTACATCGAGGCCTTCGAACAACACCCAGGACTTCTTGACACCGCCGATGAACGGGGGATCGACCAGCTTCTTGAGCAATACGCGAACGATGTACGCACGGTCGCGAGGAGCGAGCGGGTCGTGCTGGTGGACGTGTATCAGGCATTCGAGGCGTACGGTCGAGAACCGGGGCGATCGGTCAATGAACTACTGCTCGCCGGCGACGGTATTCACCCCAATCAGGCAGGGCAGGCGTTGGTTTGCCGGCTGCTGGCAGAAGAGCTCGTGAAACGGGTGCTGTGAGCTGCTGAGCCTGCTGATGCGCCGCAATATCAACTGGATTCGGCCCGAACTGTAGCCGAAAGATAGTCGCATTCGACCGAGTCTTGGCGTAGAGGTAGACCCTTTTGGAAGCCCAGTCTCCGCTTGGGATCAACTCTCGGCCGAGTGCCAGTGGTACCGACGCGGAAAGACTACTGATTCGTTCCAGGACGCGTACTTGCGGGGAGTCGCGGCCTTCGGCAAGTGTCGCGGTCCGCCGCGGCGAAACGTGCTGCCGTGCCGTTGGACCAAAGGTCAATTGTGACGCCGGCGGCACAGCTGCAGAGTGTGCAACGTCTGTCATACCATGAAAGGAGCTGCGCCCGCACTCTCGCTGAACTCCTCGGCTGTGGTTACAACGGCCCTGCCGAAACAACAGAGGATTGAGAAGATGGGAGACACGCACAATGGATATGTCGGCGCGCGCACCAAAGCCGTCGGGGGCATGCGTCGGCGCCCGCTGCACGCCGCTGAGCTACTGGAGTCCGCCCTGAAACGCGGCAAGCGGCGCGACTTTGCCGACCGTTCGTTCATTCGCCCTTTCGAGCACCTGCTCCAAGCCTGCAACGAGGAGGCGGATCTGAGTGTCTTTGGGGTCCGCGCGTTGCGCATCGATGTTCTGCGCTGCCTGAGGAACCTGCTGCGCTTCGATGAGGTCGAGGCGACACATCCCGGCGTGCTGTCGCGCCCGATCCGCGCCCCGGTGTTCATCACCGGCATGCCACGCAGTGGAACAACGTTTCTCCACCGCCTGATTCTGCAGGACCCGGGAACCATTGCCCCGCGGCTGTTTCAGCTCGTGTACCCGTATGCGTCGCACGCCAGCCTGCGCAAGAGGTGGGTCAGCCTGCAGCTCGCACTGTTCCGTATGATCGCCCCGGAGCTCAATACCCTTCATCCGGTCACGGTCGATGCGCCCGAGGAGTGCACCGACATCACCGCACAGGTGTTCCAGAGCCTGCGCTTCGACGCCATGTATCGAGTTCCCTCTTACAACAGCTGGCTGGAGCGCAGCGGGTTTCTCGAAGCCTATCGCTTCCATCGGCGCTTTCTCCAGCATCTTGACGACCAGCTGCCGGGGCGCAGGTGGATACTGAAGTCGCCGGATCATCTGTTCGCACTCGAGGACATAAGGAAGGTCTATCCCGATGCGCACCTGGTGTTCGTCCATCGCGATCCCGTCCGCGTGCTCGCTTCGGTTGCGAGACTGACGGAAGTGTTGCGGCGGCCCTTTACACGCAGCATCGATCGGGTCGAGATCGGACGCGAAGTCAGCGCGTCCTGGATCAACGGAGCTCAACGAATGAGCGGATTGGCATCGAGTGGCGACGCGGTGTTACACCTGCACTATCGGCAGATTGTCTCTCGCCCGCTCGCTGCCATCAGAGCGGTCTACCGGCACTGCGGTCTGGCGCTGAGCGAGGAGGCGGAGGGACGCATGCGCGGCTGGCTGCGCACCGGGACCAATGTCAGCCGCCCGTGGCGGGACTACAAGCTCGGCGAATTCGGCCTCGATCCGCATCTGCTGCGCGAGCGCTTTGCGCGCTATACGGATACTTTCAATATCGAGATCGAGCACTTCGACGGCGAGGCAGGGGCCAGAGCCCCGGCCTGACGTGCAGCGACGCACGGCCATCGCGCTCCTCATCGGCGTCGCCGGCGTCGTCGCAGCCGTGGTCTACGCGGGGGCCGGCGCTGTCACGCAAGCGGTCGAGAGCCTGCACATCAGCGGTCTGTTGCTGCTGGTGCTGGTGCATCTGCCACTCGTCGTCCTGATGGGATTCGCCTGGTGGCTGGTGGCCGGTGTCAGTCCCCCGGCCTCGCAATCACGATTCGTATGGGCGCGATTCGTCCGCGAGGCGGCCGGCGAACTCCTGCCGTTTCTGCAGCTCGGCGGTATCGTCTTCGGGCTGCGCGCGCTCGGCAGGGGGCGGGCGATCACGGTTGGGGCGGTCTCCGCATGCATCGACGGTGTCATAGAGCTCACCGCGAAGCTGCCCTACGTGTTTGCAGCACTATTGGCCCTGCTCGCGCTGGCACCGCAGTCTCGACTCACGCGTCTGTTATTCCTGGCCTTGGCTGCGACGGGCGCCATTGTTGGGGTTCTGCTGTTCGTGCGCCGATCGTTGGGTGCCTCGCTGGAGGCGGTGGCGCGGGCCATCAGTGCGCGGTGGCCCGCCATGCTGGCCCTGGAGGAGGGCGCTGCCGGTCGCGACGTTCAGGCGTGCTTCAGCAGCATCTTGAGCCAGCGCGCGCGACTGTGGTCGGGCTTCGCGCTGCACCTGTGCTGCTGGTGTTTGGGCGCCGCAGAGGTCTGGGTTGCTTTCCGGCTGCTCGGCGTAGATGTGACGCTACCTCAGGCGCTCGCCATCGACGGCACGGTAGCGGGGCTGCGTACCTTCGGCTGGCTGGTACCCGGTGCCGCCGGAATACAAGAGGCGAGCTACCTGCTGGCTGCTGCGGTGTTCGGGATCCCCCCAGCTGCGGCAGTTGCCGCATCGTTCGCACGCCGCGCCAGGGATCTGGTGCTCGGAGTCGTGACGTTCGGCATCGCCAGCGTCGGCGACGCCAACTTTGCTCTTCTGAAACGCTCACGGTGCTGATGGGGCTCGGGCGAGACGGCAGATTGCGCGGGTAACGCCCCCCAGGGCCTGCGATAGAATCGCACCACCGCTCCTGCTACACGAGCAGGTTCGTGCGTCAGGCGTGCACGTTCTGGCACGTCAATGCGTTGACGATCTCAGGTGGTTTTCCTAGTCTGCGCCGCAGTCGGGTACCCGATTAACGGACAGATTAGCTGCGTGAGCATCTCGCCACCCACTCCGGCCATGCGCGAATGAACGACGTAGCCGCCCCAGTAAGTGTGACGGCCTCTCTGATCGTCCACGTTGTCGGTCGGTGTGTCGCGCACGCGTGGATCATCGTGACAGCGGTAATCATCCTTTTCGTAGCGCTGGCCCACTACGTCACGACCCACTTTGCGATGAATACCGACACCTACGCACTGTTGTCGCCCAAGCTCCCCTGGCGCGTGCGGCAGGCGGCGTTCGACGCAGCGTTCCCACAGGACAACGCGAATATTGTCGTGGTAGTCGACGGCCAGACACCGGAACTGAGTGAGGCGGCCGCCGCCAGCCTCGCCACGACTCTTATCGCCCAACCGAAGCTGTTTCACTCGGTGCAGCGACCGGACAGTGGACCGTTCTGGGAACACAATCGCCTGCTTTTCGCTTCGACCGAGGACGTTAAAACTGCCGTCGCTCAGCTGCTGAAGAGCCAGCCATTCCTCGGTTCCATGGCGTCCGATCCATCGCTGCGCGGTCTCGCGAATACCCTTGCCCTGCTGGTGCGAGGCGTGAAGCAGGATAAAGCCACGCCGCAGGAACTGCGCGCTCCCATCCGGACGCTCGCCGACGCGCTCCAGGAGCTGGCTGCTGGCACGCCGTCCTTCTTTTCCTGGCGCACCCTGATTACCGGGCACGCGCCAGACAGACGGGAGCTGCGGCACATCATTCTGGTCGATCCAGTGCTCGACTACACCCAACTTCAACCGGGCAAATTACCGATTGCTGCGATCCGCGCCACGGCCAGGCGGCTGCAGCTCGATGTGGTTCATGGCGTGCGTGTTCGCCTGACGGGTCCGGTGCCCTTGGCGGACGAAGAGTTCGGAACTCTGGCGCAACGCGCAGGCTTGATTGCTTCTCTTGCGACCGGGGCAATCATTCTGATGCTTTGGTTTGCCGTAAGGTCGCCGTGGCTGATCGCCTCAATACTGGTGACGACTTTGGTCGGGCTGCTGACGGCTACTGCGCTGGGTCTGGCCCTGTTCCACCAGTTCAACGTCATCTCGGTCGCCTTCATTCCCTTGTTCGTCGGGATGGGTATGGATCTCGGGATTCAGTTCAGCGTGCGCTATCGGGCGGAACGCGGGACTGGGGACAACGTCAGGGCGGCTCTCACCGCGACAGCTCGCACCATGGGTAAATCGCTGACCTTGGCTGCGGCAGCTATTGGCGCCGGCTTTCTGGCGTTTACACCCACAGCGTACTACGGAGTGTCACAACTCGGCGTGATCGCCGGGCTGGGGATGTTCACAGCCCTTGCGCTGAACCTTACGCTATTGCCAGCGCTGATCGCACTCACGCGAGCGCCGGGCGCGCGTGTTCGCCCCGGCACGCGCTTGACGCTGATCGACAATTATGTGTTGGGACACCGGGTCCTGGTGGTGGGCATAGGTGCGGTGGCGGCTCTGATATCCGCCGCCCTGCTGCCGCTGGTGCGGTTTGATTTCAATCCGATCCACCTGCGCAGCTCGAAGGTGGAGTCGGTCGCCACGCTTGTCGATCTGATGCGTGATCCGGACAGCTCGCCGAATACCCTGGAGGTCATCCGACCCAACCTCGCACTGGCCGACCAGCTTGCCGCGATTTTCAGGGCCAGCCCAACCGTTCACAGCGCCCACACTCTTTCTAATTTCATCCCAACCGGACAGCCGGAGAAGATCGCGGTGATCGCCGATGCGGCCGACCTCATGGATCTCACCCTGAACCCGGTCGCCGTTGCATCACCGGCCACCGATGCGGAGGTCGTCGACAGCCTGAGCCGTGCAGCGACCAAGCTACGTCAAGCGTCAGCTGAAGACCCGTCGTTGCGCGCCGACGCCCCGAGACTCGCCGATGAATTCGATACGCTGGCTCGGGGGAGCCCGTCGGCCCGAGCCGCGGCCGAAAAGATGCTGGTCCCCGGTTTTGTCACGGCCCTCGGGCAAATACGCAATCTCCTGCAGCCTCGACCGGTCCGCATCGAAACGCTTCCACCGGAGATCGTGCGCCAATGGCAGACGGCTGACCGACGCGCACGGCTTTCGGTCTTACCGCAAGGCGACTCGAACGACAATGCGCTCCTCAGGCGGTTCATCGCCGCTGGAATCAAGATAGCACCGGACGTGACCGGCACGGCCATCTACCTGCAGGCCTATGGTCAAGCGGTAGTGAGCGCATTCATCGAGGCCGGTGTGCTGTCGTTCGTCGCCATCTGCGGCCTGCTGCTCATCGCGCTGCGCCGCGTGCGCGATGTGGCGATCACCATGGCGCCTATCGTATTAACCGGGCTCTTGACCATGGGTACCTGCGTAGTGATCGGACAGCCGCTGAACTTTGCCAACATCATCGCCTTGCCGCTGCTTTTCGGGATCGGGGTAGCGTTCCACATCTACTTCGTCATGTCCTGGCGCTCGGGCGGCTCACATCTTCTGACATCGAGCCTGGCACGCGGGGTATTCTTCAGTGCGCTCGCGACAGCTACCGGCTTCGGCAGCCTGTGGGCCTCGAGTCACCCTGGAACCGCCAGCATGGGCAAGCTGCTGATGATATCTCTGGTATGGACCCTGACGTCGGCGCTGCTCTTCCAACCCGCGCTGATGGGTCCAGCGAGCGTGGTGAGCGGGACGGCCGACGCCGGCGCTACTTCATAAGACCGTCGCTGGCTTTGTTGAGATGGGCGATGAGGACCGGAGCCCCTCCCGAGGCGAGGGCAACGGCGAAGTCCGAGCGGCGCGTGGTCAGTTCACTGACGCCGTTGGAAAAGACGTCGATGATCTTCCAGGTGCCATCCACCTCGTGCATCCGATAGAGCAATGTGACCGGAGTGTCGTGAGCGGGAATGACCCGTGTCTGGACAATCTTATCCGTGCCTCGACTCAACACGTTGTCGTCTATCTCAAATTTCTGGCCGTCGAAATCGCGAAAATTGTAGGCGTAATTTGCCACCGTGAAGCGGGTGAAAGCCGCGATCGTTTCCTTCTGCTGCTCGGGCGAGAAGTTTGCCCAATCCGGCCCTACCGAAAGCCGTGTCACGAGCGCGAGGGCAAACACCTGTGCGATGACGGGCTCGAGGTTTCGGTATCGTTCAGCCATGGATTCAGCTGACCCCGCTCGCATGGACTTCAGCAGGGCTGTAACGAGCGTCTGTACCTGAGTCACGGCGGGGTCACTCGCCGCGGCAGACGCCGAATCAGCAGCCAGCGGGAAGAGCAGCGCGCACAGCAGAACCACTTTTGCTATCACAAACATTGGCCTCGTTCTTCAAGGTCGGGGGATCATGGCTCGGATAGGTCGATGACTGCCGGCTATGGGGGCTCGAAGCGGAAATGTGCCCTAATCGGAACGGGCCGTCACAGGGGGCGGTGAATGCCGGGTGGGAACCGCGGACAGCGAGCTCATGGCGGCCGGCGCTGACCTGAACTTAGGCTCGACTGCAGTCATACTTTGGTCTCATGGACAGGTGTGCGACAGGAGACGGCACAATCATCAACCGGCTGGCTTGGACCTATATCCCATCGAAGTAAGACAAAGTCTTTGGCCGCGGCCAACCATTGTCCCGGGTCCACGGCGGACTGGTACCTTCAATCGTTCGAAACAACATTCATTCAGTTCACCGCGGGAGGACGTTCATGACAAGTTTGAACCGGCTCGATGTGATCCGCCTGCTGGCATTCGGCATGCTCGCGGTGCTACCCGTCAATTCCGTCGCGCAGCAACTTCCGCCATCGGCCGAACAGATGGCGAAGACCTTCGGGCTCAATTCCTTTGGGAAAGTCGAGGCGATCCGCTACACCTTCGCTATTGCTGGCCTCGTGCCTCCCAGAACGTGGGAATGGCATCCACAATCCGATACGGTCACCTACGAGGGAAAGGACAAGCAGGGCAACCCGGTGCAGGTTACCTATAAGCGCTCCGAGGTCGACAGCCAGAGCGATACCGTAAAGAAGGAAATCGACCCCGGGTTTGTTAACGATCAGTATTGGTTGCTCCTGCCGCTGCACGTAGCATGGGACGGCGCGACTGTGACCGATCAGGGTATGCACGAGACGCCCCTGGGGAAGACTCAGGCAGAGTTAATCGTGGTGAAGTACGCTGACTCCGGCTACTCACCTGGCGATACCTGGGATCTCTACGTCGGCCCGGACAAGCGAGTCGTGGAAATGACCTACCACCGCGCTGTGCCTGCCCCCAAGTTGCCGAACCTCGTGAACGCAAAGTGGGAAGGCTACAAGAAGGCGGGGCCACTGCTTTTTTCAACTGAGCACCACGGAACGGCGGACGGGCAGCCCTTCGAGCTTTCCTTCACGGACGTGGCGGTTAAGCTGAAGGGATCCGCGAACTGGATCAACGCGCACTGAAGCATCGAAGTTCTCGCATCTGGCCGGCTGCCGGAGTTCATCGCAATGCTTCGCAGCAGCCGACCGGGCGATTCGATCGTGGTAGTGGGTGAGAAGGAGAGTCTTGAGTCCGGGTGTCGTCAGGTAAGCCGGTCGAGCCACCGAGCGGAGAGCGCACCGCCCATTCGTCCGCTCGCGCGGCGCTCAACGATGATCGCATCGAGTCCCAGACGCCTCCCATAGCGGTGCAGCGCGAAGATCACCATGAGCACCAAGAGGAAAAAGTAGGTCCACGGCCACTCACCCTCGGCGTTGTACAAGCCGAGCCACAGATTGAGGACCTGCAGCGCCCCGATCAGGCCCCACAGTCGGACAAAGATACCGAGTATCAGCGACACTGCGGTCAGTACCTCAAGGGCGTAGACCATCGGCGCGAAAAAATAGAAATTTGGCAGTACGAGGTGATTCACGAAGTCCGCCAGCAGCGGGATCGCCGCCGATTGGCCCTCCCGCATCATCCAATAATGGAGACCACTGTTGGTCGGGTCACTCGGATTGTCTGTATATAACGGAGGCAGCTTCCAGAGCGTCTGCTGCCACCACATCGAGCCGATGAAGAAACGGCACAGCCAGTCGCCCACATTGCACCACGACCGCTGACTCGCGATGCTCCTCCACGCATAGATGGCAATGCCGATGCTGCCGAGCACCAGCAGCCAGTAGACCGCCGTCGTCCAGCCAGGACGCACCAGGAACTGCAGCGCATCGGACAATGGATTATTCATGATTTCTCCTGCGCGGCTCGATCCCGAGCCGTAGCGAGTGGACGCGGCGCGGCCGTGCGAGTGCCACACGCGCGAACGTGAGACTGATGCCGAGCGCGGCCTTCAGCGTTCCTCTGACCGTGCCAGATACCTTGGAAGCGCTACCCAGGCGGCGGCGATGCGCGACCGGGAGCTCGAGGATGCGCAACCCGGCCGCCGCGGCGCGCATCTGCATTTCCAGATTCCAGCCATAAGCCTGCTCGCGCATCCCGAGCTGCTCGAGGGCCTCGCGACGGATGGCGCGAAAGGCACACATGTCGGTGTACGCAACGCCGTAGAGCAAACGCGTCAGCGCGCCGGCCCCGTATCCGGCGGTGATCTGCAGCATATTCATGCTGCCGGGCTCACGCTCGCCGCGGGTGCGTGTGCCGATCACGAAGTCGTGTGTACCGGCGAGAATCGGCGCCAGCAGCAGCGGCACCAGCTCCGGTCGATCACTACCATCGCCGTCGAGGAAGACGATGATGCCGCAGTCTCGCGCCGCCCGCGCTCCGGCTCCGCAGGCCCGGCCATAGCCGCGCTGCCGTTCTTCGATGACACGGGCGCCCGCACCGCGGGCGCGCT
>Ga0335079_10008633_pt1 | contig 11620 bp, 5 predicted proteins | sample Lox_Sample_33_FD_206719 | JGI IMG/M metagenome (GOLD analysis project Ga0335079, IMG submission 206719) | Soil microbial communities from Loxahatchee National Wildlife Refuge, Florida, United States - Lox_Sample_3.3 | ecosystem: Environmental > Terrestrial > Soil > Wetlands | place: USA: Florida... | reverse complement strand
CAGCTTCAACGTCCCAAGGGCAGGCCGTTTCAGAAAAAAGAATCACCGCTTACACCCTGCCGCCTGATCTTTACAAAAAGGCCCACGAACGCAACCGCATTCATTTTCACCTGGCCTTGATCGGCTTTGTGTATGGCCTGTTAGTACTGTGGCTGATCTTGCGCTGGAAGCTGGCGGCGAAATACCGCGATTGGGCTGAGCGGGCCAGTGCACGGCGTTTCGTGCAGAGTCTTGTGTTCTCGCCGTTGCTGTTGCTGACCATCGCCGTGTTCACGCTGCCTTTGGACATTTACGGCGAGGTGGTTGAAAAACGGTATGGAATTTCGGTGCAAGGATGGGGCTCGTGGAGTTGGGATTGGATCAAAGGGGAGCTGATCGGTCTGGTGATCGGAATTATCCTGATCTGGCTGCTCTACATGGTGATTCGACGCAGCCCGCGCCGGGCCTGGTTTTATTTCTGGCTGATGGCGATGCCCTTGGGCGTGTTTGTCTTTTTCCTCGGGCCTTGGGTGATCGACCCAATGTTTCACAAATTCGAGCCTTTGCGGCAAAAGAACGCGGCGCTCACCGCCGGCCTGGAGCAGATGGTGCAGCGGGCGGGAGAGAACATTCCTCCGGAGCGCATGTTCTGGATGGGCGCTGGCGTAAAAACGACAGCAGTGGACGCTTATGTTACCGGCGTCGGGGCTTCCAAACGGATGGTGGTTTGGGACACGACCCTCGCCAAGATGACCAATCCGCAAATTGTGTATGTGGCGGGGCATGAGACTGGCCACTATGTGCTGCAGCACATTCCTAAAGGGCTGGCGTTCCTGGCCGCGCTGTTACTGCTTTTCTTTTATGTGGTCGATCGCCTGATTGGATGGGTGCTCGGGCGATGGGGAGCAAGTTGGGGCGTTCGCGGGCTGGAGGATTGGGCGTCGTTGCCGGCATTGCTGTTCTTGCTGTCACTGCTGTTCTTTGTGGCAAGTCCGGTGGCGAACGGCTTTAGCAGATACCTGGAGCATCAGGCTGATCAGTATGGGCTGGAAGTGACCCACGGACTGACACCGGACTCAGCGCAGGTTGCGGCACAGGCTTTTCAGGTACTGGGCGAGGTGGATTTGTCGGATCCCGATCCTAACCCGCTCAATGTTTTTCTCTATTACACCCACCCGCCGATTTCCGAGCGGGTGAAGTTCTGTTTGACCTATGACCCATGGAGGAATGGCGGGGGAGGGGAATTCGTGAAGAATTGAAACCCACGGCTTGCGCCGTGGGCTTTATTCTGGCGCCGCTTTGCGGTGACCTCTCCAGAACAACGTCCGAGCTTCAGATGTGTTCGGTCTTGCCCCGGTACTTTACCGTTCCAGTGCCCTGGTTCAAACGACCAAGATCCTGGTTGGTGTAGGTCCGGGAAGCCTTTGCGACTGGGGCTGAACCCGCCATCAATTGGGCTACGCTCCAGTTGCCTTCACTGGGCCCAGCGATGAACTCGGCCGCACCTCGCTCCTTCTGGCCGTGCATATGGCCGTGCATGGGTTCGGGCATGGGTCCGCCAACCTCAACCGCCGCGGATGGCCCATACCAAGTCGGCTGGGTAAAAACGCCGACCGGCGGATCCGCCACGAATTCGTTCGACAAAGTGGCGTTGGATGCGCCCGCCACATTGCCCCAAGTGGCATTGCTGGCCCCGACCGGGGACGGCGATACGGTGGACAGGGTTAGGGACGGAGTTGTCACCATCGGAACATAGGGCGCGGCGTACACGCCGTAGGCTGGAACCCAATTGCTAGCGGTTCCGCCAATGATGGTGGCTTGAGCAGCGGCCAATCCGGAGAGCAAGAGAAGCAGGCACAGAACTGAAAGCTTACGCATAAGAATCCTCCACTTCCTGGTTAGTCAGATTCGCGGGACGGCGACCTGGGATGCCTTTTCGCGGCTTCCGCGGAATCCTGGGCTGAACGATCATACACCCGAAACCAGGCTCTGGGCGCGGCTTTTGTCAGGTTCCGATATAGCGGGAATAGAGACTTCTGGCCACGGCGGGATCGGTGGTTCCCTTGATGATGGCGCGACCGTCCGGAAACAGCGTCAACTCATAGGGTTCGCGCCAGAACTTGAGCACAAAGTCGTTATGCCGGACGGCGCCATGGGGCCGGAGGCGTTCGCTCATCGCCGCCAGATCCAGCGGGCGGCTGCGCTCATGGATCTGGACCGAGTTGCGGCCGCACAGGGTAATGTGAGGACGGCTTTCGCCGGCCAGGTGGGGGAATTCGCGGCGGTCGCAGGTAAGGCAGCCGGGACGGGGTTGGCCGGCAGCAATCTCGGCGCGGTCGTTTTGCCAGACGTCGAAGGACAGCAGGGTGCGGCGCAGTTGCTGCCCGGCCCCGACCAGAAACTTGAGGGCCTCGCTAGCGGCTATGGAGGCGGCCAGGTTGACCACGGAATTCAGGATGCCGGCAGTCTCGCAAGTTTCCAGCGCACCTTGCGGAGGGCAGGGAAATACGCAGGCCAAGCAAGCGGTCTGGCCGGGGAGGATGTTGAGAGTCACGCCATAGCTGCCGACGGCTGCGGTATAAATCCAAGGCAGGGAATTCTTGACCGCGAAATCGTTGATCAAGTACCGGGTCTCGAAATTGTCTGTACCATCGAGAATGAGCTGGGTATTTTCAAACAAAGAAGCGATGTTGGAGGGGGTCAGATCGGCGACGTGGGGTTCGACCACGATCTGGGAGTTGAAGGCGGCGATTTTTCGCGCAGCGGCGATGGCTTTGGGGAGCGATTCCGCGGCATCGGCTTCGTCGAACAACGACTGCCGCTGTAGATTACTGGGTTCGACGTAGTCGCGATCCACGATGCGAATGGCGCCGACCCCGGCGCGCGCCAGCAGGGAAGCGAGCACGGAACCGGTGGCGCCGCATCCGACGATTACGACGCGGGAGGCAGCGAGATGGCTCTGACCCTCGGCGCCGATTCCGCGGAAGAGCACCTGGCGCGAGTAGCGGTCGTCCAGTTCCAATTTCAAAGAGATCACCGTTCACAACCCTACAAACCTTTATTATAGGGGCCGCCGGGTTTTGCAAATGGTACGCTGCCTACGGTTAGGAGCGGTTGACCGCAACGGACGCAAAGGGCTCGCAAGGATCACGTGGAGAAAACCTTAACGCTCGGACACTCCATGCGACGCAAAAGCGCCTTCAACTTGGTTGGCGGAAGAGTTGCGGCAGACAACATTGATTCAAAGGGTTTCATCGAAACTATTCAGTTCCAGGCGAACAGAGGGACCGGTTTGCGCGTAGGGAGAGCTTTGCTCACGACTTTGCTGGCGTTCGCGCCGGTATGCGCCGTGCATGCGGCGGCCGGAGCATTCCCTCAGCAAAGTGAGGAAGCGCAGGCGCCGCCGCCAACCCAGGACAACCTGGCGAAGTACCAGGGCCTCACCATCGTGGAAATCCGTTTCCCGGCAATCTCATCCGCCGCCGGACAGCAGCGCCTGCGCGACCTGCTCCCAGAGAAACAGGGCCATCCTTTAGAGCGCGACGAGATTCGCCGAAGCATCCATGTGCTCTACGATACCGGGCGCTTCGCCGACATACGGGTCGAGGCGGAGGCCACGAGGGAGAACGAGGTGGTGCTTTCGTTCTTGACCACGCCTAATTACTTTGTGGGCGAGGTGCGAGTGGAGGGGGCACCGTCTCGTCCTTCGCCTGGGCAGATTGTAAATGCGTCGAAGCTGGCGCTGGGGAGCCTATTCTCCAGCGAGCGGATGGATATTGCGCTGAAGAACATCAAGGATCTCCTGGAGGAGAACGGTTATTACCGTTCGACGGTTACTCCGCTGCAGTCCGAGGATGCGAACACACAACAGATCGCCATCCGGTTCACGGTGACTCCCGGCGAGCAGGCACATGTGGGCAACGTGACAGTAAATTGCGCTTCTGGGTGTGTGGCAGCGGAGATCCCCAGGATCGCCAAGCTGCGGCCGGGCGACCGGGTCTCGGCGCAACGCACGCGCAGCGCTTTACATCGGCTGCGCAAACGCTATCAGAAGCAGAACCGGCTGCTGGCACAGGTTTCGGTTGCCAAAAAGTCGTACCGTCCGGAAGCCAATGCGGTGGACTACACGCTTGAGATCGTGCCGGGCCCCCAGGTGGAAGTGCTGGCGGAAGGCTTCAAGATACATCGCAAGGTCCTGAAGCAAAACGTTCCCGTGTTTGAGGAAAACGCGGTCGACGAAGACCTGTTGAACGAAGGCCGCCGCAATCTGCTGAATTATCTGCAGGGCCGGGGATATTTCGACGCCAAGGTGGACTTGCAGAAGCGCAGCGAGGAAGCCACCGGGCAACTGCACATCGTCTACACGATTGACGCCGGCGCCCGACACAAGCTGGTCAAGCTGGAAATCACAGGAAACCAATACTTCCTTACCGAGAAGCTACGGCCGCTGCTGCAGGTGCAACCGGCTGGACGGTTGTTTGCCAATGGCCGCTACAACCAAAGATTGCTGGCAAACGACGTCCGCAGCCTGGAAAATATTTATCGCGCCAACGGCTTCGCCAAGGTTGCAGTTACGCCCACGGTGTTCGACGACTACGAGGGACACGCGAATGACATTGCGGTCAGGTTTGCCATCGACGAGGGCCCGCAGATGCGGGTGGGGGCTTTTCGCATCGTCGGCAACACCAGCTTCGCTGAGGCGCTGCTGTCCCGGGAAATCAACACCGCCGAGGGGCAGCCCTTTTCGGAGTATTACATCGCCGAGGATCGCGACAATATTCTGAACTATTACTTCAACCGTGGATTTCCGGAAGCCACTTTCGAGGCAACGGCGAACCCGATGCCCGGCCAAAGCAACCGCATGGATGTAACTTTCACCATCCACGAAGGCAAGCAGAGTTTTGTGGACCGGGTGCTGACCTCGGGCCGGGGACACACAAGGCCTTACATCATAGATCGCGAACTGCAGGTGGCCCCGGGGGATCCTCTGAGCCAGATCGATATGCTGAAGACGCAGCAGCGTCTGTACGACCTCGGGATCTTCAACCAGGTGGACATCGCGGTGCAGAATCCAACCGGAGACGAGCCCACCAAGAATGTGCTGCTGGATGTGCAGGAAGCCAAACGCTACACGTTCACCTACGGCCTGGGGCTGGAATTCCAAACCGGGCAACCCACCGCCATCGGCACCGATCAAGCCAAGGGCCAAACGGGAGTGAGTCCGCGCGCGTCACTTGCCGTGACCCGGCTCAACCTTTGGGGCAAGAACCACACCATCACGTTCAAAGCGGACGTAGGCAGTCTGCAGCAACGGGGTCTAATCAGCTACGCCGCGCCCCGCTTGCTGGGAAGTCCGAACTGGAACCTTTCGTTCACCGGGTTTTACGACAACACGCTCGACGTCACCACATTTACCTCGCAACGACTGGAAGGCACGGTACAGGCGCGGGAGATCATCAACAAGACGAGCACCCTCGACTACAGCTTCACCTACCGCCGGGTCAAGGCCAACAACATTGAGATCAGCCCGGCAGAAATTCCGCTGCTGTCACTGCCGGTGCGAGTGGGCGAGCCGGGACTGGCCTATATCCGCAATACGCGGGACAGCGATCTGGAAAGCACCAAGGGCAGCTACAACGCGGTGATCGCGGGAGTGGCCTCCAGCTATTTCGGCTCGCAGGCCGATTTTAGCCGGCTTCTGATCCAGAATTCGACCTACCACGCCTTCGGCAAGAACCGTCCCCGGGAAAAGAAGTTCGTGATTGCGCGCTCCACACGGGTCGGGCTCGAAAACGCTTTCGGGAACACCTCGATCCTGCCGCCGGAACAGAGGTGCCCCGATCCGACGCAAGTCAATTGTCCCGAGGCCACGGTCATCCCGCTGGCCGAGCGTTTCCTGGCGGGTGGAGGAAACTCGCACCGCGGATTCGGGCTTAATCAGGCCGGCCCCCGCGATCCCGTCACCGGCTTTCCGCTGGGCGGGAGCGCATTATTTCTGAACAACCTGGAACTCCGTTTTCCCCCGGCGTCGCTGCCCTACGTCCAGGACAACATCAGCTTCGCGCTGTTTTGGGATGCCGGGAATGTTTTTGCCGACGGCCGCAGTATGCTCGACAACCTGCTGCGCTGGCGGCAGAAGAATCCCCAGATGTGCCTGCAGGAAAGCACGGCCAACCAGTGCGATTTCAGCTACGTCAGCCATGCGCTGGGGATCGGGGTGCGGTACCGTACGCCCATTGGACCAGTACGCTTCGATTTCGGGTACAATCTAAATCCACCAGCGTTTCCAAGTTGTCAGGCGACACCCAGCACAAGTGGGCAGGGGCCTTCCCCGGATTACTGTGTGCCAAACAGTAATAAGACGCTGCCCTACTTTGTGCCGCAGCACGAGTCGCACTTTAACGTTTACTTCAGTATCGGGCAGACTTTTTGATGAACCGAATAAACCGCTTCGTTTGGGCTGTCGCATTATTGGTTGTCCCGACTGCTTCGTGGGGCGGGGACGTACTGGACCGCATCGTGGCGACGGTAAACGGCCATATTATCCTGCAGAGCGACTGGGATGACGCGTTGCGCTGCCAGGCGTTCGAGGATGGCCGCACACTTGAGCGGTTACCGGCCGCCGAGCACAAGGCCGCGCTGGACCGCCTGATCGATCAGGAACTGTTGCGGGAGCAGATGCACTCCTCCAACTTTCAGCACGCGAGTGAACAGGAAGTGGCGCACCGAATGGAGGAGATCCGCCGTCAGTATGCGGACGCGACTTCGCCGGAAGGCTGGCAGGCCGTGCTTACCCGGGGCGGATTGACGGAAGATGAGCTGAAACAGCACGTCTCACAGGAGCTCGACTTAATGCGTCTGGTGGACGACCGCCTACGCCCCAACGTCAGCGTCGATTCCAAGAGCATTGAGAGTTACTACAACCAGCAGTTGCTGCCACAACTCCGGCAGTCGGGAGCGAAGGAAGTCCCGCTGGCTGAAGTCACTCCCAAGATCAAAGAGCTGCTGACCCAACAGCAGATGAATCAATTGCTGGTCGCCTGGCTGCAGAACCTGCGCTCGGGCAGCGAGATTCGCCGCGAGGCGGCCGACACCAAGGGCGAGTTGCAATGACCGATGCCGGCGCCAAGCCGGGTCGGCGCAAGTGGGGAAAGCGTCTGCTGATAGCGGCGCTGGCGGGGGTGCTGGGATTAGGCGGCCTGGCCTGGTACGTAACCACCGATTCCTTTCAGGCCATGGTGCGCCGCCGCCTGGTGGCGGAGTTGCAGCGAATCACTGGCGGCCACGTCGAGATTGGCAGTATCCATACGACTCCCTTCCGTTTCGGGGTTGACGTTCGTGACCTGACGATTCACGGCCGGGAGGCAGCCGGCGAACTCCCCTATGTCCACGTTGACCGGTTGGTGGCGAGGATCAAACTGCGCTCTGCCCTGGGCATCGGACTCGGATTTGAATCTCTGGTGCTGGAGCGCCCGCAGGTTCACATCATTCTGTATCCGAACGGAACCAGCAACCAGCCCGAACCCCAGGTAGCAACGAGTCACGGCAGCAGCGTGGCAAAGCTGGTTTCCTTTTCCATTGGACACCTCGAGGTACGCCATGGCGCTCTGCTGTGGAACGATCAGAAAACGCCGCTTGATGGCGCCGCGGACGACGTGTCCGCGGAACTGAATTACTCGCTTCTGCACCTCCGATACGACGGCAATCTGCTGATCGGCAAGATTAATACCGAGTTTGATGGGTACCGGCCGGTGGCGTGGATGGCAGAAGCCCATTTCACGCTAGGCCATGACAGCCTGGAAGTGCAATCGTTGAAGGCAACTTCTGGGCGGTCCCATCTGCAGGCCAACGGACGGTTATCAAATTTCCGCAACCCGGAGATCGCCGGGACATACGACCTGACGTTGGATCTGGGGGAAGCAGGTGCGGTCGCACGCCACGCCGAGGTGCATTCCGGAATGCTGCAGGCGAGCGGCAAGGCTTCATGGTCGTCGTCGCAGTTTGCATCGGCCGGAAAGCTGCTGGTCAAAGAGCTCGATTGGCGGTCTACGTCTCTGAATTTTCGCGTTGACAGCGTGAGCACACAGTACAGCCTGGATCCCCAGCGGCTCGCACTGAGCGGTATGACCGCGAAGGTGTTGGGCGGGGATGTGAGCGGAGATGCGGAAGTCAGCAACTGGATCCCGCCGGCAACCATAAGGAAGAACCGCGCGCAGAGAGCGGCTGCGGAGGAGAGGGGAAGCGTGCGCTTGCGGGCGAAGAACCTCTCGGCCCAAGAGATCGTCGCCGTCTTGTCCTCAACAGCCCGGCCGTTTCAAGGCTTGAACCTGGCCGGGGCCGGCAGCGGCACGATCGAAACGCGATGGCGAGGCTCGCGGCAAAATGCGGAAACCGAGATCACATTGGAAGTCGCGCCCGCAGCCCGGGTCGCACAGGAACAATTGCCGGTGAGCGCACGCGGCCATGCGATTTATCGGAGTGCTCCGGGGGAGCTCGAGGTGTCCGAGTTTAACGCTAATACTCGCTCCAGCCAGGTCCGGGCCTCGGGGACGCTTTCGACCCGTGCCGCCATGAAATTGTCCGTCAGCACCAGTGACCTTGGTGAATGGGAGCGCGTCCTGGTGGCCGTGGGTTACCGGCAGCGTACCCCCATCGAAATGCGGGGCCAAGCTTCCTTTAACGGGTCTGCGACGGGACGTCTGACGGAAATTGATTTTGAAGGCAAACTGCAATCTCAGGATTTCGAGGTCCTGGTGCCAGCAACCGCAAGCACGTCCAGGAAAGAAATCCGATGGGATTATTTGGCGGCGGAGATCGAGCTGTCTCCGCACACTTTTGCGGCCCACAATGGCACCCTGCGTCACCGGGGGACAACCGTAGGATTCGACCTGGAGGCCGGACTGGACGGACGGCTATTTACCGATTCGAGCGCCTTCACCGCCAGTATGCAGATGCGCGATGCCGATATCGCCGAGATTCTGGCCATCGCGGGTTATAACTACCCCCTCAGCGGGAAAATGGACCTGTTCGTACACGCGTCCGGGACGAGAGCGCAGCCGCATGCCGAGGGCACCATCCATCTGGCGGACGCGGTGGTACGGGGAGAGCCTATTCAGCAATTCGATTCCAAGTTCTCGATCAGCCGGGAACATCTCTCTCTCGAAGAGATGCGCCTGGCCCAATACGAAGCCAAGGTGAGCGGCGACGGAATCTATGATTTCCTGACACGCGCGTTCAGCTTCCACCTGTACGGGAGCAACTTCGACTTGGCGCGTTTTCCCGCGCTACAGTCCACGCGGGTGCCGGTGGAAGGCAGTATGGACTTTGAAGCGCAAAGTTCCGGAACCCTGGACGAGCCCATCATCAACGCGAAAATCCGTTTGCACGATCTCACGCTCGACCATGAGCGCATGGGAGAGTATAGGTTCGATGCAGTCACTCACAGGTCTGAGCTGCGCCTGAGCGGGCACTCCGAATTCAAGGACGCTCAACTCGACATCGATGGAACGGTCAACCTACGGGGCGACTGGCCTTCGGACGTAAGCCTTCATTTTAATCACCTCGATGTAGATCCAGTGCTGCGGAATTATTTGCGCGGGAGGGTTACGGGACACTCCACTGCAGCGGGCGATTTACGGCTAATCGGACCCTGGCTGAACCCGAGGGAATTGCAAGTCAGCGGAAACATCAGCGACTTCTTTGCTAACGTGGAGCACATCCAGGTCCGCAACAACGGCCCCCTACGGTTTGCGATCTCCGGCCAGGTGCTCGATATTCAGCAATTGCGCCTGGCAAGCCAGGGCACGGACCTCACGGTGGACGGAAAGGTCGAGTTGGGCGGAGAACGCCAACTTGATTTGCGGGCTACAGGCAATGCGGACCTACAGCTGATTCAAAGCTTCGACCCCGAGTTCACGTCCAAGGGCACGGTAGCCGTGAATTTGGCGCTGGCGGGTACGATGGCGCGGCCTGCGATCCAGGGCCGGTTGCAGGTAAGCAATGGCTCGATTCAATATGGCGACCTGCCAAGCGCGCTCAGTGACATCAACGGATCGCTGGTGTTTAGCACCAATCGCCTGCAGATCGAGACGCTGACTGCACATGTCGGCGGCGGTCTAGTGTCATTTGGCGGGTACGCGACCGCCTACAACCGGCAACTGAATTTTGATCTCACTCTGACGGGACAGGATGTGCGCCTGCGGTATCCGCCCGGCATCAGCTCGGTGACCAACGCACAGCTGCGCTGGGCAGGCAGCTCGGCGGGTTCTACGCTCTCCGGGGACATGACCATCACCAAGTTGGGAGTGACGCCGGGATTTGACTTCGCTTCGTACCTGCAGCGCAGCGCGCAAGGCTCGGTTTTGCCTCAGACCGACCCGGTGCTGAACCGCATCCGGATGGATGTGCACGTTGTGACCACCCCGGAACTGGAGATGCAAACGGCCATAGCGCGGCTGTCCGGCGATGCCGACTTACGTCTGCGAGGTACGGCGGCCAAGCCGGTGTTGCTGGGGCGGGCGGATGTGATTGAGGGCGAGCTGTACTTCAGCGGCACGAAATATCACATGGAGCGCGGCGACATAACCTTTTCGAACCCGGTAACCACCACGGCGGTGCTCGATTTGCAGGCATCCACCCGGGTGCAGGACTACGACATTACGGTGAACCTAAATGGCGGGACGGACAAACTCAATCTGAGTTATCACTCCGAGCCGCCGTTGCCCGCAGGCGACATTATCAGCTTGCTGGCCCTGGGGCAAACCCAGGAACAGTCGGCCCAGATGCAGCAGAGCAGTCAATCAGCGTTTTCCGGACAGGCATCGAACCTGGTATTGGGTGAGGCCTTGAACTCGGCCATCAGTAACCGCGCCCAGCATCTGTTTGGCATCAGTCACATCAAAATCAATCCACAGGGGATTGCCACCGAGACTACACCCACGCAGAACAACCCCTACCCCGCCGTGACCATCGAGCAGCAGGTGAGGGACAACCTCTCCCTCGCCTACACCAGTAACGTGAACCAGACCTCGCAGCAGATCATTCAGGGCGAATACAACGTCAGCAAGAACCTCTCCATCGTCGGCATACGCGATTACAACGGCGTGGTCAGCTTCGAAGTCCGGCTGCGGCAGCGCCGGAAGTAAGGCACGTTACGCCCTTGATTTCTCCTTACACAATCCAGGTTTTGTTTTGCAAGCCCGGGGACGCTCTGCGTTCCTGATCCAGCTACGGGAAGGATTTCGAGGAGGGTAACTGAATGCGGAAGAGTCGAGGCTTTTCGCTTATTGAATTGTTGATCGTGGTGGCGATCATCCTGATCATCGCTGGCATTGCCATTCCCAGCCTGATCTCCGCCAAAATTGCGGCCGACGACGGCTCCGCCGTGGGCTCGCTGCGCACCATCAACAGCGCACAAATTACGTATGCGTCAGCCTATCCGGCGGTTGGATATGCTCCGACCATCGCCGCATTGGGGCCGGCCGCCGCCACGGGCTGCACTACGCCGAGTTCGGCGAACGCCTGTCTGCTTGACTGGGTAGTCTCGCAAGCTACGAGCGCGGCAAACGCCAAGAGTGGGTATTACTTCGGCATGGGGGTGGTCGCGGGCAACGGAGTGAACGTCGGCTACACCCTTGGAGGC
>Ga0335079_10008631_pt1 | contig 11621 bp, 18 predicted proteins | sample Lox_Sample_33_FD_206719 | JGI IMG/M metagenome (GOLD analysis project Ga0335079, IMG submission 206719) | Soil microbial communities from Loxahatchee National Wildlife Refuge, Florida, United States - Lox_Sample_3.3 | ecosystem: Environmental > Terrestrial > Soil > Wetlands | place: USA... | reverse complement strand
ACCGTCGCCACCTCGGACTTCGCTGACGTCTCGATGCAGTTCTGTCTGATGGGCGCGTCGCAGCTCGCCGGAAGCAGCATCCGGCCGAACGTCTTTGCGGCATGGCGCTGCGTGATCGGCAAACAGGGCGGCAGGGGAGCTCAGGGTCGGAAGTAGCTTTCCCCGGCTCGCGGAGCTGTGTGTTCTTGCGAACGCAGCAACGGTGCATCGCTCCAAACCGCCGACGGTACAAATACCCGCGCACCAACATGTCCTCGTTCGTCCCAGCCAAGGTGTGACGGCCCCCGCGCGCTTCGCCGTGCCGGATTGGACAGACGATCAGCCCCGGTATTGGTTGGATAACACCACCCCCTGCGCTGGCTGCGGATAGCGCCTGGCATGGTACCGCCAAGCCGACACGAAAACATCCCACTTGCCCATTCCGACCCGTCAACTGCCGCACGAATTGCCGCGCCCGGTGCCGTTCAGCATCGGCGCCGTGGTCGGCTCGCCAACAACTCTTTTCTTAACCATTTGCACAGCGCCTCCCTTCTCATGAAGGAGGCATCGAGGCAGAGGCTAAACAAAGGTTTAGGCCGACCAACCACGAGAGCACCCCGCGATACACACGTGCAATAGGTTGCGCCACTCAACTCTTTAAGATGCGATCCGTTGAAAGGATTCAGAGAGTCGAATGCCCGCCAGTGCTGCACGTCTCGGGGGCGTCGTTGTTCAGACGCTTGAAATTAGCCGATCTCTGTCGCGCCGAGGAGCGACATACCTGGCGCACATAGCATTGTTAGCAGCGCTTTTTCTGCTGTGCCCGTTTACGACAGTTAACCTCAACGCGTCGCAGTGCGATCAAGCATCAGCGGTCGTGGGATCTCATCTCCGATTCGTGCGCATGTCACAAAACAGCATGCACCAATCGAGCAGTAACGACAATTGTCATGCCCTCCTCAACCAATTCGTCGCGTCTGTCACCGCTCGTCAGGGCGCCGCGTTATGTCAAGACAGCGCGGTTCGTCAACGCGCCCTCGAAATCCTCGACGAGGAAATTCAAACGGCTAACGACCGCATCGCAGAACAGTCGTGCGTTCAGTAACACCGGCATGACTTGTCTAAATCCGAAACGAAGGACAAAGAGCCTGAAACTCACCACGGTAGTTTTGGTATATGCATTCGTGCTCTCCAGCACGTTCGCGCTTGCGCATCCCATTCGCCATAAGTCGGGCATCAGCACCCATCAGGTGTACAGGGGTGATGCGCGGGTCGGATCAGGTATGTTGCATCCAAACTATGGCAATCCGGACGGTAATGAAGACGATCCGATCACGTTGAGAAGAACCGGCTCCTCCAGTTTCGGTAGCTCGTCCCGTGGTAGCAGCTGCTATGAGAATTGCGTGCCGCGAGATAAACCACGCGATGATTGGCCTGCCGACATGATCCTGGACTGACGCTTTGGGTCGTAGCTGGCAGCGCAATATCGGATCCGGCACCTTGGTGGCTATCGCGACCGCACGTGTTTGAACCCACGCACTCTCGAAATCCTCGACGGGTAAATTCAAACGGCTAACGACCACATCGTAGAACAGTCGTGCGTTCGATGACGCTGAGATGATGTTTTGAAACGACACAAAAGACAAAGAATATGATTTTTTTCCCGATCCTTGAACGATATCGGCAACGCCGACACGCATAACTGCATTAACAAGTGGCTAGCACAACCGCCAGCCTGGAAGGCCCAACGCCGGCGGACCAGGCGACGAGGGCGACCGCCAGAGTGAGCGCCGGGAGCTCCACCTCACGGAAATTGTAGTATTGTAGCGCAAGCGCCAGCCCAAGCACGATAGCGACGCAAACGACGGAAAAGCCGTAGCGTAAGATCGGTGAGTGGATCCTCTGTAGTTCTCGGTTCCAGTGCGCCAAGGCTCGCTTCACTCCGACGCGTGTGGGTCCTTCCGCAAGATCGGTCATTGCGACAGCTTTGTTCTGGTTGGTGGGCGGGGAGCACACGCAACGCGCCTGCCAACATGACGGCGGCCCCTCTCACCGAGACGATGCAGACTCGTGCGCATTGCGCTGCTGGGCCAACAAAAGGCCAACCTGGAAGCAAAAGTTTAAGCCGACAGGTCCATCCGGGACCCCTCTGTTCCGCAGCCGCTTACGCTGGCGTCGACCCCGCGTGCGCGCCTCAACGAAGCGCTCCATCTTTGAGCGATTGGTATTATTCGGTCGGGCAAATAGAAATTAAGGAGGCAAGGGCAGGGCGCCTGCACGCGGACGGCGCCAGCAGCTTCCAGGTCGGGGCCGACTTCGCCTCAACGGGTTTGAGCACCACACGGCTGAACCGATTGACCAGTTAAAAGCAACATTTTCTCACGCTCCTGCAATGCCGCGCGCGTTCAGCGCGACTTACGAGCACGAAGCCTGTCCGAAGCGACGCATGGATGCAAAAACTAAACCAAGGTTTGATGCCGGCCAACCACGAGGCCACGCTGCGATACACACGTCCAGTAGATCGCACCGCTCAAATTGATTGAAGATGCCGTCTCGAAGCAAATGTACGGCTCAGGGCTTATCCCTGTGAGAGGTCTTTTGAAGTGCAGCGCGAACAAACGATCTGCCCGAAGTCTGCTCAAGGACATGTGCGGACGCTAATCCAGCAGGAAAAATTGTCACTGGTACGCGATCATCTGTTGAGGCTCAATCCGGCAAGCCGGCATGAGCGCTTCAACGGCTTCCTCGATGACGATTTCATTGAACGCTATGCTGCCCGATGTGCCGAAGACGGCACGGTCATCATCGCGTACATCGAAAACGGCTTGGTTCGCGGCGCGGCGGAGCTGCATCCACCGGATCAATCTCAGGACTCGCTGCCCGAAGTCGCGTTCAGCGTAGAGGCCTCAGTGAGAAGGCAGGGCGTTGGCACGATCCTGTTCCGGCGGCTGATCGCTGAAGCACGATGCATGGGTTACAGGGGCCTGCGTATCACGACAGGAGCGGAAAATCACGCGATGCGGGCGCTCGCGTGCAAATTCGGCGCGCACCTGACCTTCCGGCACGGCGAATCTACCGGAACAATCGATTTAGTCCAGCAACCGCTAGCCGAACTTCCAAAGCTCGCGATCACCGCGTCTTTCGAGGGGGTCCACGCGGAAGGCGAGGCTTCCGTTGCACAATTGCAATCGACGCCGCGCCGACCGTTGCCAGGGCTGACTCCATTCTTGTCGATTACAACTTCCAGAGATAGGAGAGTCTGATGTTCGTGACGCTTGTGGCCGTTCTTTGTCATGTCTTGCCGGGAGCCCGCGGAGATTGTGTCGAAGAGATCGTCACCGACAGCAGCTTAAGTAATATCACGTTTCAAAGCTGTATGATCCAAGGCCAGATCGGCATTGTTAGTTGGATGTCAGAGCATCCGATCTACCGTGCGAACTGGACGCTTCAGCGCTACAAATGCGCGCCGGGTCACTACGAGCTGCACGTCAAGGCATGATCGATGAAAGAGCTCGCATGGTGGACGCTCGTAGTGTTGGGTAGCGCTGCGCTCGCCGATGGTGTCGCCTGGTACGGCGAGATCATCGCTCGCATTCAGTGAGGCCCCGATGAAGAAAGTGGAGTCGCGGCTCGCCAGAACCGCGCGTCGGGCGGATCAGTAACGACCTGGGAGCGGACCCGCGCCCGAATGGCAAGACATGCGCGGTTAAAGGAGCCTTGCGCGGTAACCTCTCTGGGTTTGTAGCTCGGACCCCCGCCTTAGTCGGTGGGCGGCTCCTGCGCCTTTTCTATGCTCAAAACGTGTTTGTGATCGACTTACCTATCGGTTGGCATTCGTTGTCCTACCGGTAGGGCAATGAATGTTTGAAAAAACAAGCACGTTTTAGCGTCTTTGGTGTGCACAGTATTTGAAGCCATACCAAAGCGCTGCTTACCCACTGCTTACCGGAGCATTTGTATGCAAACGAAGCTGACTGAGACTGCTGGATTTGTCTTGAGTGCCCCCAAACCGCTAATCTCGGCAGCCACAGGAGCAAAGCAGTCCGCCAACTCATCCGTTCGGTCGGCGCCAAGCTCTTCTTCCTGCCAAAATACTCGCCCGACCTGAACCCGATCGAACAGGTCTTTGCCAAGCTCAAGCACCTGCTCAGAAAGGCTGCCGCGCGAACCGTCGATGCGGTCTGCGCCGCAATAGGCCAGGCACTCGACGCCTTCACACCCGATGAATGCGCCAACTACCTCAAAAATCGAACCTAATGCCATCACGCTTTAGCGCCGACATTGACGCGGTGATAAACGCTGGGCTGGCCTTTCTCCTGGGCGAGCCGGTTGTAAGTCCTATTGAAGAAATCGTATCCCATGCCAGCGGTGTGGGTCAGCAGCATGCGGGTCGTGATGTCGCGCTCTGGTGTACGCAGACGCGGCTGCCCTTGGGGTCGAAGCCTTCAATGACCTTCAACTTGCTGATTTTGGGGGACATAGGTCTTAGCAGGCACATTGAGGTCGAGCTTGCCTTCCTCTACAAGTTGCAATGCCGCTGCACCTATGATCGCTTTGGTCGTCGAAAAGACCGCGAAGATGCTATCCGTCGTCATCGCTGCGTCGCAATCTCATCACGACGCGCTATCCGAGTGGGCGGGCAAAGTGAATTGAAAGACAGCGCCGCGAGGCTCGTTGGCGTTCGCCCACAGAAGCCCGCCGTGGTCATCGACGATGGACCTGCTGATCGATAGCCCCATGCCCATCCCGCTGGGTTTTGTGGAGTAGAAGGCGTCAAAGAGATGCTCAGCCGTCGCCGGCGCGAGCCCGGGACCGGAATCGCCTACCGCGACGAGCACGCCCGCCTTGTCTCTGCTGGTGCCGATCAACAAGTCTCGCGTGCCGTCGCTGGCGTCGCTCATGGCCTCGATGGCATTCATGATCAGGTTGATCATCACTTGTTGCAATTGGACTCTGTCTCCTTTGACCCGCGGCAAGTCATCTGCCAGCCGTATTTGCACCGTGACACCGTGTTTGATGGCTTCAGTGCGGGTAAGTGGAATCACCTCAAGGATCGCTTCATTGATATCGAGCGCGTCCGTCTTAGGCGTACCTTTCTTTGCGAAGCTGTGAATGCGGTCGATGACGTCATCTGCTCGACTGATGTCCTTCACGATGCTTTCAATGGACTGTTTTGCCTCATCGATCTCCGGTGGACTATTTGTCAACCACCGTAAAGCGCTAGCTCCGCTCATTTTGATCGCGGAGAGTGGTTGCCTGATCTCATGCGCTATGGAGGCCGTGAGCTGCCCCATGGTCGCGACGCGTGCGGCGTGCGCCAGCTCTGCCTGGATCTCGCGGTATTTTCGCTCGCTCTCGCGTCCTTCCGCTTCCGCCCGTTTGCGCGCAGTAATGTCACGTGACACCGAAAGCAGTTGCTCGGGCTGGCCATCCGCATTGCAGATGGGCGTAGTGATTACATCCCACCAGCGCGCATCGCCTTTTGCTGATGGACAGAACGCCTGAAATTTCCCAATGCTTCCAGCCCTTGCGGCAGCAATGGCTTCGCGGACCCTGGGGCGGTCTTCCGGCTGCCAGAAGTCGATCCAGGACGCATTCAGGTAAGGATCAATATCGTCTATTTCGAGCAAATGTTGACCGCCGCTGCTCATGAATAGCAGGTTTCCGTCCAGGTCCAGCACCTTGATACAATCCGTGCTGCTCTCGATGATTCTCCGCTTGAGTTCTTCGCTGTCCCGTAACGCGCGCTCAGCCGCTTTCGCTTCCGTAAGGTCCTGAAATTCAATGGCTGTACCTACCGCTCTGTCCTCGCGAAAGATCGGACTGGCGGTGTACTGGATCGGGAAGAAAGTCCCGTCCTTGCGCACGAACAGATCTTCTCCGCGCAGTGTCTTGCAGTGCCGCACTGCTCCCGTCAACGGGCATTCGTGCACGGGATAAGGCGACCCGTCCGGCTTGGTGTGGTGGATTTTGTCGTGGACGATATGCCCCATCAATTCGTCGGCCCGATACCCGGTGATCCGCTCAAGAGCCGGATTGACAAATGTTCCCAGCCCGGCCGGGTCAACCATATAAAGCGCGGACGACGCGTTGTCGGTGATGGTCTTGAGGAGCTGGACTTGGTAGCGTTGCTCTTCGTTAGCCGTCTGGAGTTGCGCCGTGCGCTCGGCCACATGCTGCTCCAACTCTGCATTCAGCCGGCGGAATCTTTCCTCGCTTTGCCGCAGCGCCTCCTGCGAGAAACGCAGTTTGGCAACTACCCAGATGATTCCGACCGTATAAACTAGATTCAGAACCATCCGGAACACAGTCCCCGGATTTATGTTCTGTTGGGCAAAATATGCCGTAGCGATGCCACCACCGATCAGTGCAACGACTCCAGCCCGCCAACCTGCTACCCATGTAGCCAGCGCTACCCCAGCTTCGAAGAACAGGAGAACAGGCTGTTGGCGGTGATACGGAAGGATCAGAACGATTATCAGCGCGGCAACGGAGATGAGAACAGCAGACCCGTAACGGAAAACGTACGGATGCTTGTCGGCAAACCGCCGAATGAACGTTGGCAAGAACATTGGTAAACTGTCATCAGCCATGCAACGCCCCCAAAAGCATAGGGTGAACAAGCTGGAACCGGTGCAGCTTCGCTGAGCCGTCGGCGCTAGGCAAGAGGCAAAAAGGAGGGCGAGCATCGGAACCCGCGCGGCAGGCGTGCGGGTTGCTTTCGCATGGCTCATGACCGCAGTTGGCACGAAGCTGCGGGACCGGGAGGTCAGCTCGACGACCTTAGAAGTTTATTCGAGATATTGTTGCGGCTTGCATTTCGGCTGGGAGGATTCGCAATTTGTTGTGCGTTTCTCAATCAAGCTTATCAGGCGTGGCGCTCCGCATTAATGGGCATAAATACGGACGGATCTTGAAATCACATCGTCGCGAGGTCATGATCCTGCAATTGCCCAGCATCGTGGACGGATCGTGAAGACCGCTGGCGATGGCATGTTGGTCGAGTTCGCCAGTGCCGTTGACGCTGTGACTTGCGCCGTGGACGTGCAGGGCAAGATGGCGGAGCGCGACCGCCATGTCGCGCCCAAAATTCTCTTCCGCATCGGTATCAATGTTGGCGACATCATCTTCGACGGCGACGACATCTTTGGCGACGGCGTCAACGTTGCGGCGAGGGTCGAGAACGAGTGCGAGCCCGGCGGCGTTTACCTCTCAGATGAGCCTTCCGACAGGTTAGAGGCAAGACGGCATTCGCCTTCGACGACATCGGCGAGCGAACACTCAAAAACATCGACCGGCCAGTCCGGTTGTATGCAGTGCGAAACGCAACAGCGCCGCCAATTGCGAGCCCAAATTCATTTGCCGAAAGTCAAAAGCCACTCCCGCTTCCCGACAAACCCTGCGTAGCGGTGCTGCCCGTCCAGAATATGTCGGGCGACCCGGAACAGGATACTTTGCCGACGGCATGGTGGAAGAGTCTCCGCTCGCGTTGTGGTCAGACCGGGTCAGGGTGTCCAAATCACCCCGGTCTGGCTGCTTTTCATTGTGCGCGCCTGAGCTTCGCCGCATCCCAATGGTGGCCTATGTCCTCATGGAAACCCAAGCGCCAGCTGACCAAGGACGAACTGCGCGAGAATGTTGGCCGAGGCCGTCCGCAATACACAGCCGCACGATGAGATCGAGCCGGCTCCGCCGCTGCTGCCCGAGGTCAAGAAGGTCCGCCACTAACGCAGCCTTCACGGGGCTGTGCGTGGTAACGCGGAGCGTTGTCTGTCACTGTGGTGATCGGGCCATCGCTGCCCCCCTTGGCCCTTTGCGCGGTCCTGCCTTGTCACCCAGTCCCCCTCTGCTTTACGAGGCGGGGCCGCGCTTCAGACTTCAACATCCTGTTGAGATGACGCAGCCGCGCAACCAAGTCCGCTTATCGGGAGCATGTCGAGGTTCTCGACCAGGGGGCGGATGGCAGTCATTTTCCCTTATCGGGCGCCTATCCCGAAAGTTATGCGCAGCGGCAAGTTGCTCGCCCGGTCATCGATAGCGGCAGACCGATCAACGACATTGCCGGTTATTCGGTGAACGCAGCCAATGAAGGACAAGGGAACTACACGGTCGCAGATGCATTGGGAAATTCGGGGCAGCGGAAGCTGTCCAGTGTCGCTCGCGCTCCAGGTGAGGGACGGACCAATGTCGTTAACACGCTTGAAAATCGCCAGGCTGGTCAGGCCCGGCGCGTGGCAAATACTCTCAGCGAAGGTTTTGAGGTTCCAGAGACAGCTGCGCAGACGGAACGAAGGCTTACCCAGGCCAGAGACGAGGCAGCGAACACCGAGTTTGGTGCAGTTCGGGAAGACGCTAAGCCGCTTGACCTGACGAATGCGATTGCCAGAGACGAGACGCTAACCCCCGGCGTCATCAGATTGCTCAATCAAGCATCGCTAACGATAGCATCGAAACTGCTTTGCAACGGTTCCGCGACAGACTGACGGACGGTCGTTCAAATCTTTCTGATTTCACTGCTCGCGGGGGGTCGGCAGATGCAGTACAGTCTGCACAGCAATCGGGCACGTTTGCTTCGCGGCGTTCTTCGCAAATTCGATAAGGCGTTGGAAATGCAAGTGAAGGATTTCTTCAAGCAAATCGCAACTTCGCTCAGGCTTCTCGTGACATTGAGGCCGTACAGGCAGGCCGCCAGGCGGCAACGCGGGGACGAAGCGAAGATATCATTCCAGCATACCAGGAACTTCGGCCTGAGATCCAGGCCGCGTTCCGCTCCGGATATGTAAGTCCTCTAATTGCGCAAACCGAAGGCGCAGCCTTCGTACGAAGCCGGTGACGGCCGCCTTGCCGATTGAGGTGCAGTATTGAGAACTGTCCCTATGGATAGTGATAAGGTCAGCGCCCAATCGAACGGCTCCAAGTGGTTGAGACGGGTCGGCGGCGCCGCTGGTCCGAGGAGGAGAAGTTCAAGATCGTCCTGGAGAGCTTGCAGGCGCCTCGCCAGGTGACCGCGACGGCGCGGCGATACGGTATCTCGCGCTCCTTGCTGCTCCGATGGCGGCAGCTGTTTCGCCCCGAGCCGAAGCAAGCCGCGCCACAAATAGGCTGCATAGCAGCGAGGGCGGTTCCGGAGTGGGTTAGCGCTTACCCAGCGCTGACCGGCGCGAAAATTTGATGTCTATCCTCGCCCTCAGTACGTGACTTAATGTAATTATATCAAATTCTTAATCGCTTTTCGTCCGCTGAGTGCTTGACATTTCCTATCAAGACATCCTGGTGCCGTCGCACGTCGCAAGCTCGTTTGAGCGACGAAGGCCATGAGCCCTCGTCCGCCGACGGAAGCGGTTAGCGCTTTTTAGGGGCAAGAGCTCTTCGCCGATCTCGTATCAGTTGCGGTTGCAACCGCTTGTTGGCCGCTAGTTGAGTTTGAGAATTCCCAACCACAGATTGACCACAGAAACCCCGTGAACAAAGCGCGACAAAGGGGGTCAAACGAGAACAAAGGCCACTGTTTTTATTGATCTTTTCGACTGCTACTTACGTTCGGGACGCAGGGGTCGCAGGTTCGAATCCTGCCGCTCCGACCATTCTCAAAAATTCTTCTGATTGCTGGTGGCGGGCAAGTCAACCCGACAAAGTCGACAAGCGTAGCGCCTCCAATGCCCGTGAAGACGCGTTCGCATGCCCTTGGAGCAGTTCGTTCGAGTGTTGCTTGAGGACGCCAGCAGAGGGGATTGGCAACAAACATCCACTCCCCTCCAGCGCGGCCCACGTCGAGCGCATCCCATCCAAATGTCGTGACCTTGTCGCGAAACACCATCAATCGGAAAAGAACATAACGGGAACAAGGACGAAATTGGCCGCGTCAGGGGGTTGGGCCACTGCCTCGTCCACGCATGCGCGGCCAGCCGCGATTTCCACCCCGCCGCATCTCACTTGCGCTCGCCTTCGCGTCCCGACAAGAGCAACGCAATCCACCGCGTCGATTGATGCTCGTCGCAGACGGCGAGCAGCGCGATCACGATGGGCACGCCGATGAAGGCTCCCGCGACTCCCCAAAGGAAGCTCCAGAAGAACACCGCGAACAGGACAATGAATGGCGAAATGGACAGAGCAGCGCCCGCCATCCGGGGCTCGAGATAGCTTCCGATCATGAATTGGATCAGGTTCAGACACGCAAAAACGGCGATGGCAAGTTGCCAGGACTCGAATTGAACGAGCGCAAACAAGGTCGGAAAAACCGTTGCGATGAGCGGGCCGATGAAAGGAATGTAGTTCAGCACAAACGCAATCACGCCCCACGCCGTCGCCAATTCAATGCCGGCAAGCAGCGCAAAGCTCCAGACGACGATGCCGGTCAGGATGCTCATGACCGTGCGGACGAGCATGTACTTCTGCAGCTTGGCCGCGATGTCGGCGCCCGCGACCAGAAGCGTCTGCCTTGCCGCCGCATTTTGCAGACGTTCGATGTTCTTTCGCGCGACGTCGACCTCGAGCAGGCCAAGGACGGTGAAGGCAAAGGCGATGACGACAAAGGATACCAGCCGGTAGCCTCTTCCTCCCAGTCCCTTCACGGCAGGAAGAAGCCAGTTCGTGTTGCTGTAACTCTGGTTCACGATGTCCGAGACCGAGACGCCGTGTCCGTCGAGCCAGTCCATCGCGTTTGCATACAAGACCTGCATCCGCTCGGCGTTGAGGGTGAGCCATCGGACCACCTTGCTGAAGCCCCAGATCAGCAAATAGCCAAGCACCGAAATCGCCACCATGACGCCCAGTATGGTCACCGCGAGTGCGAGAAGCTTTGGAATTCTCGCCTGCAGCGCCTGCTGGATCGGCCACACGATGGCGATGACGAACAGCGCGAATGCGACCGGCGCAATGATCGGCTGGGAAAGATAGAGACCGCCAAAGACGAGGATCGTTGCGCAGAAGAAAAGCAGTGTCCTGGTCGTGCGATCGCTGGTCATCGCCTGGTCATCGCCAGACGAGATACATGAGGGACTGTGTCTGGGATGTCAGCGCCACGCCGATCGCACGGGTGTGGCCGAACCATTTCCGGCTCCAGGTCCGGAGCCCGACGGCGACGCCAAGGACGAGCGAAGGAGCAAACACCTCGACGTCATAGAGCAGGCCGCGTCGCACCGTGCTCGTCCCCAAATAGATGCTGAGAGGGACGACCAGCAAAAGCACAACGAGGGCGCGGGCTTTCGGATTTACAACGAGCACCCTGGCAAGATCCTTCATTCGATCAGGTTGGCAAAGTCACGCGACGGTTTCAAGACTGCTCGGTGCGATGGCTGTCCGGCTACTTCGCGGGGGCTCCGTGCCACTCAACGCTTGCGAGAAGATCGCTTGCCCCGGTCCAGATGATTTGAATGCCGAGACAGAAAAGGATGAATGCAAAGAGCCGCGCGGCGATATCGGTCCCGCTGCCGCCCAGCAGTCGTTCAATCCGATCTGAATAGGCAAAACAGACATAGATCATCGCCGCCATCACGATGGTTGCCACCAGGCTTGCAAGAAAAAACCTGACATCTTCCGTGACGTTGGAATATGCGGATCGGGAAAGCCCGAGGCTGATCATGACCGCGATTGTCCCGGGGCCGGTCGTGAGCGGTAAGGTCAAGGGATAGAAGGCCAGGCCG
>Ga0335079_10008629_pt1 | contig 11621 bp, 12 predicted proteins | sample Lox_Sample_33_FD_206719 | JGI IMG/M metagenome (GOLD analysis project Ga0335079, IMG submission 206719) | Soil microbial communities from Loxahatchee National Wildlife Refuge, Florida, United States - Lox_Sample_3.3 | ecosystem: Environmental > Terrestrial > Soil > Wetlands | place: USA... | reverse complement strand
GAACGGAGTGGGTGGTGTCGCGGACTGCAGGTGAGTTGCGAGACGGCGAGTTGCGAGTGGTCACCAAACGCGAGTGGACGGGCGGAGTCGCCGACGGGAGCGCGCCCGAAGCCACTACGAGGAGAACGCTGATTCCGTGACGCACCGCTCCGCCTCCGTCGCCGTTCTCGCCGTCGGCCTGCTGGCCGCCGGCTGTGCCCGGGTGATCGCCACCGCCGCGGCGCCGCCGGGGCCCGTTCCCGCCCCCGACACGTCCGCCGCCGGTCCCCCGCCGGCCGTGCCCGCCGCCGCCTTCACCCCGGGGCCCGGCGTGCCGCCGCTGAGCCTCACGCTGCGCGAGAAGGCCGCCCAGCTGGTGATGCCGTGGATCGCGGGCGACTACTGGGCCACCGACGCCGCCGCGCTGGACTCGGCCCTGAGGCTCGCCGCCGACGACGGCGTCGGCGGCTTCATCGTCGGCGTCGGCTCCTCGCCCTACGACATCGCCGTGAAGCTGAACGCGCTCCAGCACGCCGCGCGGGTCCCGCTCCTGATCGCCTCCGACCTCGAGTCGGGTCTCTCGGCCCGGGTGCGGGGCGGCACCGCGTTCCCGGGCAATATGGCGCTCGGTGCCACCGACCGGGAGCTGGACGCCTACGAGGTCGGGCGGGTGGTGGCGCTCGAGGGCCGCGCCATCGGCATTCACCTCGACTTCGCGCCCGTGGTGGACGTCAACAACAACCCGCGCAATCCGATCATCAACGTGCGGTCGTTCGGCGAGAACCCGCAGCGCGTCGCGGACCTGGGCAGCGCGTTCATCCGCGGCCTCCGCGAGCACGGGATGCTCAGCACGGCGAAGCACTTCCCCGGGCACGGCGACACCGGCGTCGATTCCCACATCGCCCTGCCCGAGATCACGGGCAGCCGCTCGCGCCTCGACTCGATCGAGCTGGTGCCGTTCCGGGCTGCGGTGCGCGAGGGGACCGACGCGGTCATGGCCGGCCACCTCGCGGTGCCGGGCCTCGCCGGCGCCGACGCGCCGCCGGCCACGCTGTCGCCCGTGGTGCTCGACACCCTGCTCCGGGGCGACCTGGGCTTCCACGGACTGATCGTCACCGATGCGCTCAACATGGGGGCCATCGTCAGTCGCTATGGCGCTTCGCAGGCGGCCGTCCGCGCGCTCGAGGCGGGGGCCGACGTGCTGCTGATGCCGGTGAGCGCGCGGGCGACGATCGACGCCGTGGCGGACGCCGTCGCGCGGGGCGAGGTGAGCGAGGCGCGGCTCGACTCGTCGGTGGCGCGGGTGCTCGCCGCCAAGGCGCGCGTCGGCCTGTTCCGGCAGCGCCTGGTCGACGTCGACCGGGTCGCGCAGGCCGTCGGGACGGCCGCGGACGCGGCGCTGGCCCAGGACATCTCCCAGCGCAGCCTGGTGCTGGTCAAGGACTCGCTCGGACTGGTGCCGCTCCCGGCGGCGCGCCGGCGGAAGGTGCTGCTGGTGGCGTACGGCGACGAAAACAGCCGCGACGTCGGCGCCGCACTCGCCGCCGCGCTGCGGGGCTCCGTGGACACCGTCCGGGCCATGAGGCTGTGGCCCGCCTCGGGGCCCGCATCGTTCGACTCGGTCCGGTCCGCGGCCGCGGGTGCCGGCGCCGTGCTGTTCCTCGCCGCATCGCGGCCCACGGCGTGGCACCCGGACGCGGTCGACATCCCGGACGGCGTCGCGGCACTGATGTCGCAGCTGGCCGCCGACGGCGCGCCGCTGGTGGCCGTGTCCCTCGGCAGCCCCTACGTGCTCGGCCAGATCCTGCCGGTGAGCACCTTCGTGGCCGCCTGGAGCGACACCGACCCGATCGAGCGCGCCGTGGCGCGGGCCCTGCTCGGCCTGGCGCCCGTCACCGGTCGCCTGCCGGTCTCCCTGCCGCCCGCCTACCCGGCCGGTACCGGTTTGGTGCGCGCCGGGCCTCCGGCCGCCCCGGCGCGCGGCGGTGCCGGCGGCGCGGTGCCGTGAGCGCGCTGCTCCTCGCCGCGTCGCTGCTCGCCATGACACGGGACACGACCTGGGCGCCGCTCGCGCGCTTGCTCGAGGAGAGCGTCGCGGCCAAGGCCTTCCCCGGGGCCGTCGTCGCCGTCGGGCGCCACGACACCGTCCTGTTCCTGCACGCCTTCGGCCACCTGGACTACGAGCACGGCCGCCGCGTCACGACGCGAACCGTGTACGACCTGGCCTCGCTCACCAAGGTCGTGGGGCTGACGACGGCCATGATGCAGCTGGTCGAGGAGGGCAAGGTCGGGCTCGACACGCCGGCCGTGCGCTACGTGCCGGCCTTCCACGACAGCACGGTCACGGTCCGCCAGCTCCTCACCCACGCCTCGGGCCTCCCGGCGTGGAGGCCGTTCTGGCAGCGGGTGCATACCCGCGAGGAGATGTTCGCGCTGGTCAACGCCGAGCCGCTCGAGCAGCCGCCGGGGACGAAGATGGTGTACTCGGACCTGGGCGCGATGGTCCTGACCGAGATCGTCGAGCACGTCACGGGGGAGCGGCTGGACCGATACCTCCGGATCCACCTCTTCCGGCCGCTGGGGATGCGCGACACGCGCTACCTGCCACCCGCCGGCTGGCGGAGCCGCATCGCGCCGACGGAGATCGACACCGCGTACCGGCACCGCCTGATCGTCGGCGAGGTGCACGACGAGAACGCCGCCTCGATGGGCGGCATCTCGGGGCACGCCGGGCTGTTCGGCACGGCGCCGGACCTGGCGCGATTCGCGCAGCTGATGCTGCGCACCTTGCGCGGCGAAAGCTCCAGCCGAAGGGCGCGGGCGCGAACCCCTCGTGGGACGGTCGAGGTCCACCTGCCCGGCGGCTTCGTCGACTCGGCCACCGTCGCGATGTTCACCCAGGTGCAAGATCCCGCCCTCTCGAGCCGCGCCCTGGGCTGGGACACCCCGAGCGAAGGCTCGAGCGCCGGGACCCGGCTCTCGGCACGGGCGTTCGGCCACACGGGCTTCACCGGCACGTCGATCTGGATCGATCCCGGGCAGGACCTGTTCGTCATCCTGCTCACGAACCGCGTGCACCCCACCCGGGCGAACGAGCAGATCCTCCAGGTCAGGCCGCGGGTGGCGGACCTCGCGGCCGCCGCGGCGGCCGCGCTCGAGCCCGCCCGCTAGCCCCCGCGCCCCGCGACGGCGCCCGCGGCCGCGTGCCCGGACCGCCGCCCGCTGGCGACCGGCAGGAGCGCGAGCCCGACGGCGATCCACACCGCCCAGCGCAGCCGCGTCACGATGCCCGCGTAGATGCCGAGGGACGACGGCAGGCCCAGGACACCGAAGATCAGACCCGTGCCACCCTCGCGCGATCCGAGATCGAACGGCACGAAGAACAGCAGGTTGAGGCCGAGCGTGATGAAGCTCCCCATCAGGAACGCCTGCAGGAATCCGATCGACGCCCCCACGCTGCGCGCGACGAGGTAGTACTCCAGCATCCCGATGGCGCGACCGGCGAAGTCGATGGCCAGCGCCACGAAGAAGCGCACCGGGCTGCGGTGGTAGAAGCCCGCGATCTGCTCGTCGAGCTGCATCAGCGTGTCGCGCCGGCCCTCCAGCGCCCGGGCCGCACGACGGAGCAGCGGCAGTCGCGAGAGGGCCGCGAGCGCCAGGCCGAAGATCCCGGCGCGGTGGCGGGAGAACACGAACACCACGAGACCCGCCAGCGTCGCGGCCGCCACCGCCAGGCCGAGGGCCACCGGTGCGGCCGGCCGGAACAGCGACAGCACCAGCACGATGGCCAGCAGCCAGGTGAGCATGTTGCTCAGCGTCGTGAGCATGTAGTAGGTGAGCACGGTGCCCGCGGCCGGGCGCGGGCCCAGCCACGAGGTGAGCGCGCCGATCTTGAACGGCTCGCCGCCGAGCTGGACGACCGGCGTCACGGAGTTGAGCGCGAACCCGGAGATCATGATGGCCCAGGTGCGGGCGTAAGGCGGCCGGCCCGGCTGGTCGGCCATCACCAGCCAGCAGGCCAGCGCGTAGCACGCATAGACGGCTGCGTACACCGCGACGATCGGCGCGAGCATCCAGCCCGTCTCGCGCAGGTTCTGCAGCAGCCGGCCCGGGCCGAGGTGCAGGAGCAGGAATACGAACAGCGCGGTGCCGACGAGCAGCAGGGCGACCCGCGCGCGTCGGCTCATGGCACCGGGACGGCAGGCGGCCTGGCGCTCGCGGCCGCGGAGGCGTAGGCGCGCTCGAGCACGTCGGCGACCGTGGCGATCTCGCGCAGGCCGGCTTCGGCATCCCCGCCCGCCATGGCGTCGGCGAAGTCCCGCAACAGCCCGGCGAACCAGTCCCTGTAGGCCGCCTTGTCCAAGGCGGCCGTGAAGTCGACGCGCTGGGCGTCCCCGTCGGCGTCGAGCGTCAGCTCGCCGCCCGTCCAGGCGATGGTCCCGCGCTCACCCCAGAACCGGATCACGTTCTCGCGGCGCTGGCCCGCCCACGTCACGAAGATCGTGGCGGCCCGGCCGTCCGGGTACTCGAGCACGACCTGGGCGGTGTCCTCCACGTCGTAGTCGCGGTGACGCAGGCGGCCGGTCCACGCGCGCACGCCGGACGGCGCGCCCGCCACGTCGTCGAGCAGGTAGAGCAGGTGCGTGCCATGGTCGAGCAGCACGCCGCCGGCGCCCCCGGCGCGTGTCCCCCGCCACGGCACGCCGCCGCCCGACCGGCCGCCGCGATCGGCGTACGGCCGGTAGGTGCGGAACTCCGCCAGGTGCCAGCGGCCGATCCGGTCCGCGTCGAGCCAGGAGCGCAGCTGCCGCCAGGCGGGGTTGAAGCGGTACTGGTGACACGCCACGACGACCCGCCCGGCCCGGCGGGCGGCGTCCGCCACCCGCGCCGCGTCGCGCCGGGTGGTGGCGACGGGCTTTTCGCACAGCACGTGCCAGCCGCGCTCGAGCCCCCACAGCACCAGCTCGACGTGGGAGGCCGTCGGCGTGCACACGTCGATGAAGTCGAGGGGCTCGTAGGCCGCCAGCGCGGCGGCGTCGGCGACCCGCGGCAGGCCGGGGATGTCCGCCACGTCGGGCGCGGTGTCCAGCGCGACTACCAGCTCGAGCCGGCGCGCGACGCCGGCGTCGGCGTAGGCGGGGTGATGGGACTGCCGCGCCACTCCGCCGGCGCCGATCAGCGCGCCGCGGAGCGGCCGCCGCTCAGTCCGCAACGGTGGGCTCCGCGGCTCCGTCCGGCCGCACCCGCTCCAGGGCCGCGGCGTTGCGCTCGTGGACGAAGATGACGGCGATCATCACCAGGTTCATCGGCACGGCGGTCGTCCACAGGAACCAGGCCACGTGGCGGGCGAGCACGGCCGCGGCCAGGAGCGCGAACCGGATGTTGGTGGCGATCAGCGTGAGCACGGGCAGCAGCGGCGCCTGGCGACCGGCCCAGCGGCCGGCGAACGCTGCCCCGCGGCCCACGCGACGGACGGACTGCAGCGTCCGGTAGGTGACGGGGAACATCATCACCTGGCGGCGCACGTAGGCGCGGTACAGGCGGCGCGCGGCGCGCGCCCAACCGTCCCCAGGCTCCCCGCCCGGCAGGTCCTCGGGGAGATCGGTCTCGCCGCCGCCACCGGGACCCAGGTCGAGGAACGCGTTCTTGACGAAGTCCACCGCCGCGCCCTGGAGGGAGTGGCTCCAGATCGCGACCCCGACCAGCACCAGCGCCGGCCAGCCCCAGCCCTGGACGATCACGAGCCGGGCGAACAGGTGCACGTACAGGTTGAGGAACCGCGCGGTGTCGGACAGGCCGTCGAGCACCCGGCCGAGGCGGGTGGACGTGCCCCGGAGCCGCGCCAGCTGTCCGTCGGCGCTGTCGAAGAAGTCCGAGGCGACGAACAGCGCGACGCCCGCCAGGTTGATCCACACGCGGGGGTAGTACAGCAGGTGCCCGGCCACCAGGCCGACGACCAGGCCGGCCACCGTGACCTGGTCGGCCGTGACGCGGGTCGGCGCCAGCGCCCGGGCGATGTGGATGCCGACCGGCCGGAAGAAGTGGACGTCGGTCCACTCCTCGACCGAGGCTCCCTTAAGCGCCAGCGCGCTCTGCGGCCTCAACCAGCACGCCCTTCATCGTCGCCAGCGCTTCGAGCGCCTGCTCCGCGGTGATCACCAGCGGCGGATTGATCCGGACTTCGGGGTTGTAGATCATCGCCAGCACGCCGCGCGAGAGCAGGGTGTCGAACACCCACCGGGTCACCTTCTTGTCCAGCGGCGTGCGCGTCCCCGGCCTGACCAGGTCCATCCCGAGCATCAGCCCCCGGCCGCGCGCGTCGCTCACGATCGGGATCTCGCCCTCCCAGCGCTTCAGCTCCGCCAGCATCCGCTCGCCCAGCACCCGGGCGTGCTCGACCAGGCCCTCCTCGATGATGGTCTCGACGGTGACCCGTGCCGCCGCCGCCGCGAGCGGGTTGCCTCCGTAGCTCGACGAGCTGCCGCTGGGGTTGGCGAACGGCCTGGCGAAGGCCAGCGGCTCGCGAATGAGCAGGCCGCTCATCGGGAAGCCGCCGCCGAAGCCCTTGCCCACGGTGATGACGTCGGGCACGATGCCCTCGTGCTCGACGGCGAACATCTTCCCGGTGCGCCCGAAGCCGGTGATCATCTCGTCGCAGATGAGCAGCGCGCCGAGCTGGTCGGCGACCAGGCGCAGCGCCTTCAGGTAGCCCAGCGGCGGCACGACGTTGCCGGCGGTCCCCTGGATCGGCTCGACCACGATGGCCGCTACGTCACCGGCCGTCTCGAGCTCGATCTTCCGCTTCAGGAACTCGACGCAGTGCCACTCGCACGTCGGGAAGGTCATCCCGAACGCGCAGCGGGCGCACGAGGCGTACGGCGTGAGGTAGGTGCCCGGCATCAGCGGCCCGAGGGCGTGCTTGAAGTTGCTGCCGAGGACCGGCAGCACGCCGCCCGTCTTGCCGTGGAACCCGCCCCAGAAGCCGACGAACTCGGTCCGGCCGGTGTGCGACTTGGCCAGCCGGAACGCGGCCTCGACCGCCTCGGCACCGCCCGAGTAGAGCTGCGTCCGGTTGATGTCCCCGGGCGCGAGCCTCGCGAGGAGCTTCACCAGGGCGGCCCGGTGCTCGGTCGTGAAGCTGCCGACGTGCACCCGGGCGATCTGCCGCTGCATGGCCGCGACGTACTTCGGGTGGGCGTAGCCGAGACTCGCCACGCCGACGCCGGCCAGCAGATCGATGTAGCGATTCCCGTCAGCATCCCACAGCAGGGCGCCCTCGCCGTGGTCCATGCACAGCCGGCTGAACGTCGCCACGCTCTGAGTGCCCGGCGCGAGGAACTGCGCCTCGGCATCGAACGCCTGCTGGGACTTCGGTCCCGGGAGCTTCACGCCTGGTGCCTGGGAGACGGTGGTCACCCGTGGCCCGCCCTTTCGTGGATGTACCCGGCGATGGCGTCGGCCGCCGCCTCGCGGAACGGCGCGAAGCTCGGCCAGTCGTTGATGTCGATCAGCACGGGGCGGTCCGGGGCGGGCACCGCCACGTCGCCGCCGAAGATCTCCAGCTCCAGCATCCGGGCCGCGGCGAACGCGAGCTCCCGGAGCTTCCCCTCGTCCACGGGCGGCGAGGCCGCAGATCCCTCCTGAGCACCGTAGTACCGGAAGAAGCGCCCGTCCGCAACCCCGTAGAACTTGATCACGGGGCCCGGTACGTGCTCCTGCACCGCCGCCCACGAGATGCCGCGCGCCGCGAACGCGGCGAGCGCGGCCGCGATCTCGCCCCGCGGCACCGACACCACGTCCTCGGGCCGCTCGGCGTGCACGTCGCCGCGCTTGATCCACACCCGCGCGCCGGCGCCGAACGACGCGGCCAGCTCCTGCTCCGGCGGCGGCGCGCCACGCGTGTGGACGATCAGGGTTCGCGGAAAGGCGAGGTCGCTGCCGGCCATCCGGCGCACCAGACGATGCCGGTGGCAGGCCAGCACGCTGCTCGGCCGATTGACGATCAGGGCGCCGTCGGCCTCGATGGGCGCCAGGCGCTCCGACGCCAGCGGCCCCTGGCACATGTTGACGAACAGCTCCGCCGCGGGGATGCGACCCGCTTCCACGTCGGGCTCCAGCGTGCGCTCGGCCTGCCAGCCCCGCTCCACCAGCCGGGCGACCGTGGCATCGAGGATGGCCGTGTCGTTCGTCCGATGCTGCAGCGGCGAGTACGACGGGCTCCGGTACAGCGCCACGAGCCGCCTCACGGCGCGCCCCGCGCGAACCACGCCTCAGCCATCACCGCCCAGCCAGGCGTTCGCCGCCTCGAGGTCGGCGAGGCGGTCGAGATCGATGATGCGCGGCGCCGGCACCGCGGCGACGACCAGTCCGCGGTCCACGATTCGCGCCAGGAAGTTCCGCATCCGCATCACCCCCGCGTCCACGGCTTCGCGCGCCAGGGCCCGCACACCCGGCGCGAACGCGTACACTCCGCCGGTCACGCTCACCGGCGCCATTGGCCGGTCCGCCAGGCGCCGTACCCTGCCGCCGGCGTCGGCGGAAACGTACAACGCCGCCTCGTCGTCCACGAAGGGGGTCACGGCGAGCACCGCGTCGGCCCCGCCGGCGAGGCTCGTCGCGGCCGCCGCGAACACGGCGCGCCAGTCCTGCGGCCGCATCACGGTGTCCACCATCGTCGCGAACACGGCCCCCTCGGGCACCAGGGCGAGGCCCTCCGCCAAAGTGTGCAGCGAGGAGGGCGTCCGGCAGCCGTGCACGCGCACGGAGCCGCGCCACGCCCGGCGCGCCAGGTCCGTCACCACGTCCGGGAAATCGTCCCGCACCAGGCAGGTGACCGTCGGGCAGCCGAGCGCGACCAGCGTCTCGATCAGGTGCACGGCCTGCGCGCGACCGCCGACCTGCACCATCGCCTTGGGCACCCGCACCCCGTCCGCCGCCAGCCGAGACCCTTCTCCGCCGGCCAGCACCAGCCCGTGCATGTCAGGCGACGGCACGCTCGAGCTCCGTGAGCCGTGCGATCCGCGCGGTGGGCGCGAGATCCGGCGGTCCGGCGCGGTCGGGCGGCGCGATCCAGCAGGTCTTGAGCCCCAGCCGCTGGGCCGGCCGGAGGTCGGCTTCGACGTTGTCCCCCACCATCCACGCGCCGTCCGCGCTCACGCCCACGTCCGCCAGCGCCGCGCGGAAGATCCGCTGGTCCGGCTTGGCGACGCCCACCACGGTGGAATCGAGCACCGCCCGGAACAGCTCCCGCAGCTCGAGCTCGGCGAGGCAGGGCTCGAGGTTGCCGGTGAAGTTCGAGACCACCGCGAGCCGGAAGCGGCGGCCGAGCCGCTCGAGCACGGGCCGGTTGCGCCGCACCACGGCGACCGCGTCGTCGTGCAGCTCGCGCGCCCACTCCGCCGCCGGCACGGCCTCGCCGCCCGGCAGGAGCGCGGCCAGCACGCGCACCTGCGCCTCGATCGCCGCGCGGAAGCCGAGCCGCCGGATGCCGGGCAGCTCGGCGAGCCTCGCCTCCGACGCCTTGAACAGCGCCTCGAACTCGCCGTACGGCAGCCGGCCCCCGCCGCGGCGGTAGGCGGCGTGGAAGCGCGGGCACCAGTGCACGCCATCGGCGTCGATGGTGCCCCCGAAATCGAGGAGGATCGCCTCCGGCGGGGCGGCTCCGCTCACGGGGTCAGCGGCGGGCGGCATCCGCCCGCTCGAGCGCGGCGGCGCGCGAGGCCACCGTATCCAGGTCGCCGCCCAGCGCGTCCATCCTCACCTGGAACCGGCAGTCGATGATCAGGAGCGCGATCACGTACCCCGCCAGGTTGGCGGCGAAGATCACCAGGAACAGCCAGCGCCAGGGCACCAGCAGCCCCAGGTAGAGCACCACGCGCTTGAGGCCCGGATCGAAGTGCGCGCGGTCGGTCACCGTGGTCAACAGGTAGATCGCCACCAGGGCCAGCAGCGCCAGGGTCCACGTGACCAGGCCGGCCGCCGCGAACGCGAGGAAGATGAGCGTCTCGGCGGCCCGGTCCAGCCGCGTGTCGAGGATGCGCCCCCGCTCGGAGTACAGCCCGAACTCCCGCGCGATGCCGCCGTCGAGCCCGTCGAGGATCTGGCCCACCGCCATGAGCACGAGGCCCCAGACCACCTGATGCGCCGCGATCAGCACGGCCGCGGGGACGGACGCCACGAACGACGCCCACGTCAGCTGGTCCGGCGTCAGCCCGAGGCGCAGGTGGAGGGCCCTGATGGCCCCCTTGAGGATGCGGTCGCCTAGCTTCGGCTCAGGAACAGGAGGACGTTCAGGCATAGCAGCACGGCGGCCAGCACCGCCTCCTTCACCCCGTCGGGGATGGAGACGAGCCAGCCGCGCGTCACCCAGGTGGAATACGGATAGAAGGGCATCTTCTCGTAGCGGACCGAGTAATCCATCGCGATGTGGATCGACAGGAACACGACCGGCACGAGCGTGCGCAGCGCCACCGCGAGCGGCACCACCCACAGCAGCGCCACCGGCTCCTGGAGCGACGAGCGCCAGTAGTAGCCGATCCGCTTCTTGAAGCCGCCGCTGCGGAGGTAGTAGGGGGCCTTCACGGCGTGGTCGGCGTCCACCGCGACCCCGAACGCGTAGGCAAGCGCGACGTCGCGGCCGTGCAGCCCGCCGAGCTGCACGCCCAGCGTCGTGGCCAGGATGTGCGTGAAGATCGTCACTCGGACCCCTCGGGCGCGGCCGGAGCCGCGCTCGTCGATCTGTAAGGGCTTGAAGGGGATACGGCGGCGAGGCGGGTGTCAAGTGGTCCGGGCCCCGGCGTTGACGCCGGCCACGCCCCCATCTAAGATGATAAGGGCATTCGGAATTCTTCGGTGGAGGGTACGTGGGCGCGACACAGCACGAGCAGGCGGCGATCCAGCTCACGCTGACGGCGGCGGCCGCCGAGCAGATCCGGAAGGTGTTCGAGTCCGAGGGTGCGCCGGCGGCGACGGCCGGCCTGCGCGTGGGCGTGATGCCGGGCGGCTGCTCGGGCTTCAAGTACGCGCTGGCGATCGAGGACCAGCCGGCCGAGGACGACGTGGTGATCGAGTCGTCGGGCGTGCGGCTGTTCGTGGACAGCTTCAGCGGCCAGTACCTGAACGGCGTGACGATCGACTACGTGGTGACGATGCAGAGCAGCGGCTTCACGTTCGAGAATCCCAACGCGACCGGCGGCTGCGGCTGCGGGAGCAGCTTCACGGTCTAGCACCGACCGCGGCGCCGCGGACACCTCGGGGCCTGGAGAAATCACCTCCGGGCCCCTTTCTTTGGCGGCCATGCGCGGGGTGGACTGGGTCGTGGCCGCGGCGTACCTGGCGGGCGTGGTCGCGGCCGGGACGTGGCTCGGGCGCCGGCAGACCGGTGCCTCGGACTACTTCCTCGGCCGGCATCGCCTGCCGTGGTGGGCGATCCTGCTCTCGATCGTCGCGGCCGAGACCTCCGCGATCACGGTCATCTCGGTCCCCGGCATCGCCTATGCCGGCGACCTGACCTTCCTGCAGCTCGCCTTCGGCTACCTCGTGGGCCGCATCGGCATCGCGTGGCTGCTGCTGCCCGCCTATGCGAAGGGCGAGCTCATGACCGCCTACCAGGTGCTCGGCACGCGCTGGGGCCCGCACGCGCG
>Ga0335079_10008627_pt1 | contig 11623 bp, 7 predicted proteins | sample Lox_Sample_33_FD_206719 | JGI IMG/M metagenome (GOLD analysis project Ga0335079, IMG submission 206719) | Soil microbial communities from Loxahatchee National Wildlife Refuge, Florida, United States - Lox_Sample_3.3 | ecosystem: Environmental > Terrestrial > Soil > Wetlands | place: USA: Florida... | reverse complement strand
GCCTTCTCCGAAGACCAACCTGGCGCCGCGGCTCGGTCTCTCATACCGGCTGAACAACAAGACGGTGGTGCAGGCCGGGTACGGCATGTTCTACGCGCGGTTCCAGGGCGGCACCATCGACAATCTGTTCACGACCGGCAACGGCATTTACCAGACCAGCATGAGCCTGTCGAACTGCCTTCCCGGAACCACGGGATGCACGAGTACGCAGATCGCACAGGGCGCAGCGGGCCCGACCTTCCCCAGCGCGCTTGCTTCGCTTCCCGGCAATGCCACAGTTTCCGCTCCGGCGCTGCAGTTCATGAGCCCGAACATCAAGACTCCCTATTCGGAGCAGGGCAACGTGGCCATCCAGCGCCGACGACGACGACGAACTTCACCTACACGGTGGACGACGTCAACGGCAATCCGGCCTTCCAGTACACCACACCGGTTTATGTCGGCAACCGGCCCGATACGCGCTACGGCGCCATCTATTTCGACGAGAACGGGGTCAGCAGCTACTACAACGGCTTGAGCGTGCAGGTGATGAAGCGCTTCAAGCATGGGCTGCAAGCTCTGCTCTCCTACACCTGGTCGCACGAAATCGACGATGGCCAGAGCTACGGCGAGAGCACCAACAACCTCTTCCTGAGCAACGCCAACTATTGGCTCTACAACGGCGTTTACGGAGCCGATAAGGGCAGCGGCACTCTGGACCAGCGCCAGCGGTTGGTATTCAACTGGTTCTGGGCGCCGGTCTTTACTCATCGCACGGACGCATTTTCCCGCTACGTGATCAATGGATGGCAGCTTTCCTCGATTACCACCATGTCGAGCGGCCATCCCTATGGCAGTGAGCAAATCAACGTCAGCGACACGCCGGTGACCGGGATGTTCAGCAATTACAGCATCAACGGCAACGGATTCAGCTATCGCGCGCCGTGGCTGCCGGTCAACAGCTATTACCTGCCGGCAAGTTATCGGGCCGATGCGCGGTTGAGCAAGATCTTGAAGTTCGGCGAAACGCACCCCTGGGAAGTGGCGTTGAACTTCGAGATGTTCAACCTGGCGAACAATTGGTCGGCCACCGGTTATTCCAGCAGCTACGCGTACAAAGAAGCGAAAGGCGTCATCACTCCCACGCCGACGAACCTGTTCATCCCTTCAGCCGATGCCGGCTTCCCGGATGGCACGCAGGCGCGGCGCATGCAGGTCAGCGCCCGCTTTACGTTCTAAAGATTCGGTCGTTCAATTGTAGAACCCATCCACGGGCAGTGGCGGTTTCCGCCGCTGCCCTTTTTTTTGGCGGGGATGTGCTGTTCTGTGCTGCCGGCGGCCACAAGCGCCGAGTGAGCCAGGCCCCACAATCTGATGAGGGGGCCGGCGCTGCGTAGCGAGTCGGGAGGAAATTTCAGTGCCGTGCGGTGGGCGGCCGGGCGAGTTAAAAACTCGCCGCAGGGTCGAGAACACGGTTCGCGCCCGAACTGCATATGCAATCTCACCGTGTAGGTCGGATGATTGCGGAGGCCGACCAGGCCGACTGCCAGTCGGCCGCAGGCTGCCAGCCTGCCCCACAAGAGGCGCAGACTGCCGCAAGCGGGACATGCCGTCAGCAGACCTGCACGGTTTCGATCCCGAGCATTAGCCCGAGCTTCCGGATCCTGGCCGCAATATGACCGATACCGGCGGCGCAGTGGTGCGCCGGACCCTGCGCGTTCCAGGTGTTGATAAACTCGCGCGCGCCGGGACGGAAGCGGTAGCGGCTGTTGGTATTGCCGATTTCGAGGATGGGTCCGGGCACCGATTCGCCTTCCGCGGTCAGCAGTTTGATGCGTGCTTGGTCTTCGACCACGGAAAGCAAGGTCACGGGTCCGTGTTTGATGCTCATCTCAACCGAGAGGCCGCGGCCGACTTTTCCGTGATACACGCTCAGAGGCCGCACCTTGGTCTTGCCTTCCGCAATGGCGACGTGGCCCGGGCCGTCGTGGCCCATCAGAATCACGTCATCCCGATAATCGGTCCCATAGTATTCGGTGAACGATCCGCCGACGCCGAACGCGTCGAGGATCTTCATTGCCTGCAAGTTCTTGACTTCGTACTCGCCGGCGACCGGGATGCCGCGAGCCGTGAGCAGGCTGGTCCCGAGAATGATGGAACTGATGGCGTCTTCATTGGCGGGATTTCCCGACCCCGAGTAGTAGTAGGCCAGAGAGCCGAGGCGATGGTCCGCCACAAGGCGATCGAGCGCAATCGAACTCCGCGCGGCCCGTTCGAGTTCCACCGGCGGGCAATCCGGCTGAATATCGAACATCTCGTGAAAACGGGAGACTCGGGCTTGGATATCGGCGGTGGACGCCTGTTCGCGCAGGGCGGCCAACTCATCCACTTCGAGCATCTCGATGTGTCCGCCAAAGGTGGCCAATTGCAGCGTGAGATCGGTGTAGACGTCGAGCATGCCGCCGTAATAGTGGCCCATCAGCCCCATGCGGTTGTGCTCCATCGCGCGGACCACGCGAGCCGCCGCCAGCCATTCCTCGAGCTCGTTCCAGGCCGGATCGTCATCGTCCAGCGTCCCCGTAAGAGGAAAGAACGGGATGCCGCAGCGGCGGAAGACATTTGCGATCTCGGGCACGGGACAGGCCTGGCACCAGGCCAGCCACTCGCCGGTCATGCGGCTGCGATCCCGCATCGCGTTGAACGAGGCGTAGTCGATGGCGTCTCCGGGCGAGAGATTGAGGAGGATCACCGGAACCTTGGCGCGCCTCACGACGGGCAGCACGGTCGAGGAGAGCGCATAGGTGGTGACGTGCAGGAAAAGCAGATCGAGATCGGCGCTGCGGGCGGCGTGGCCGGCCTCCAGCGCCTTTTCGGGAGTATCGACCATGCCGAAGTTGACGACTTCGGCTCCGCTTTGGGCGATGCGGCCGGCGACCCGCGCCGCGTAGCCGTTCAGACGATCGAGCAGTCCTGGGAATTGCGGCCAATATGCGTCGAGTCCGATGGCGAAAAGGCCGGCACGCACAGCGGAGCCCGCGTTGTGGGGCTGGGCCGTCAAATCGACAACTCCTCGTCGAAACAGACCGCGACTTTACCACAGCGGCCCGATGCCATCAGCGAGTAGGCTTCTCCGACGCGGTCGAGTCCGAAGCGGTGCGTCACCAGGTCGGCCGGATGCAGGCTCCAGCGCACCAACAGCTCCACCAGTTCTTCCATGCGCCAGGTGGAGGTCACCCACGAGCCGTAGATGGTTTTCTGGTCGTGGATGATGTCCGGCGACGGGTTGAACTCGACGCGTCCACCTTCGCCGAGGAAGACGATGCGCCCCCATTTTCGCGTGGCGCGAATGGCGGTGGCGCGCGCGTGGTCGTTGGCGGAGCAATCCACGGCGCGCTCCACGCCATGGCCTTCGGTGAGGTCCAAAACCTGGCCGACGTTTTCGGGTCCGGCGGTGAGCACAGCGTTACACAGATTGAGTTCGGTCGCGAGCTGAAGCCGCTCCGGGATCACGTCGCTGCCGATGATTTGGGTTGCACCCATTTTGCGGCACAGCGCGGCGGCGGCCAACCCGACCGGCCCGAGACCCGTGATCAGCACGCGATCGGCGCCTGAGATGCCGATCTTTTGCAGGCCTTCGTAGACGGTGCCGAAGCCGCACGCCACCTGTGCGCCATCAAGGTACGACAACTCGTCCGGAAGCGCGATCAGGTCCTTCTCCTCGGCGAGCAGGTAATCGGCCATGCCGCCGTCGCGCTGCCAGCCATAGGCGCGGCGATACTTCGTGCTGGTGCAGGAGATCATGTATCCGCGCCGGCAATCGTTGCAGACGCCGCACCCGGAGATGTGATAGACAATCACCCGGTCGCCCGGTTGGAAGCGGCGGCAGCCAGGGCCGACGCGGACGATCTGGCCCGCTGGTTCGTGCCCGGCAATGAATCCCTGATAGCCCTCGGGGCCTTTGCCCAGATGCTCGTGATAGATACAGCGGATATCGGAGCCGCAAATGGTGGAGGCCTTCATTCGCAGCAACACTTCACCGTGTCCCGGTTCGGGCACGGGGGCTTCACGCAACTCAACGGTGCTGTTGCCCGGCAAATAGGCGCCTGTCATTGTTCGTGGCAGCGTTTCAGGCATGTGGTGTCCTCTACGGAGGCGTGATTTCGCCGTTCACGTCCCAAAGATCTTCCCAGCTTTGTCCCGCTTTCCAGAGGAAGACCTGTCCCTTGACCAACCTGCAGTTGCGATCGATGGCGGCGATACGGGCCATCTCTCCGTCGCTGAGGGGATCGCGGCAGACGGCTTCGAGATTGGCGGTGTAATTGTCGCGTTTGACTGACATCGGGATCGGCACGTGGCCGCGCGCGACGGCCCACTTGAGGCAGACGGCCGCCGGATGCACACCGTGACTGCGCGCGATCTCGACAATCACCGGGTCGTGCATGTCGACGGTGTCCTCGGGGGTCATATCGCGCTGCGGGCGGTTGGGCGAGCCCAGCGGACAGTAGCCGACCGGGAGAATGCCGTGGGAGACGACGAAATCGAACAATTCCGGCTGCTGGAAGTGCGGGTGCAATTCCATTTCGTTGACGGCCGGCTGGATGCGCGCGTCGCGCAGCAGCAGGCGGAGCTTGGGAATCGTCATATTCGAGGTCCCGATATGGCGAACCAGCCCTATGTCGACCATGCGCTCCATCTCGCGCCACGTCGACATGTAGCTTTCATGTACATAGGGGCGGGCGTCCTTGGCCCGCGATTCCACGCTGCAGCCAGGCGGGTGCCAGTTGGGAAACGGCCAGTGAACAAGGTAGAGATCGAGGTACTCTACCTGCAGGTCGGCGAGCGATTTGCGGCAGGCTTCCTCCACCCGGCCGTGCATATCGTTCCAAAGCTTCGACGTGATCCAGATGGAGTCGCGCGCGACTCCGGACTGGAGCAACTCGCGAAAGACTCCACCGATCCGGGCTTCGTTGCCGTAAACGGCGGCGCAATCGAAGTGGCGGTACCCGACGTCAAACGCGCCGCGGACCGCGCTGGCGACTGCTTCGGGAGAGGCGTGATCGGAGCCGAACGTGCCGAGACCGATCGCGGGCATTTTTGCCCCGGTATACAACTGGCGCAGAGGAACGGGGGCTGCGGCGGAGAGCATTGTAGTTTGACCTGTGGCGCTAAAGAGCCACGATAGCGGGCGACCCCCGGGCTGTCAAGGCAGATCGCCCGAATCAGCCAAGCCGCTTGACGCGCGCCAAGGCCGTCTTTATACTTTCCTTAAATAGAAAGCTACGGTTGCATAAATATGCGACCGATTCCCAAGCGGGAAGCAGGAGGTCCTCGTGAGACGGTTCGTTGTGATGTTGCTCACCTTGGCGGCATGTCTGGGGGCGCAGGAATTTCGCGGTACTCTGACCGGCAGAGTCACCGATCCATCCGGCGCCGGCGTGCCAAACGCAAAAATCGTAGTCACCCAAACCGAAACCAACTCTCGATCGCAAACCGTATCCGGTCCGGACGGCAATTACACCGTGCCGTTTCTGGCGCCGGGCGTATACGACATCTCGGTAGAAGGCAGCGGGTTTTCCAAGTTTGTGCAGAAAGGCGTCCGGGTCTCGGCCGTGGAGATGGTGACGGTGAACCCGGCGCTGCAGGTCGGCGCTACCACTCAGGAACTTCAGGTTACCGCCGATGCGCCGCCCCTGGAGACCGCGACGGCCTCGCAAGGCCAAGTGATCACCACGCAGGCGGCCGAGGATCTTCCGGTGAATGGCCGCAGCCCCATCGAGCTGGCGCGCACCGCGTACGGCGTCATCCCCAAGGAAAAGCACGCGCTCACCGAGGTGCGGCCTTTCGATAACTCCGGAGCCGGCGATTTCTCTCTCGGCGGCGCCAATTCGAACTCCAACGAATATCTACTGAACGGCGTTCCTAACATGGTCAACGGCAGCCGCACGGTCGCCTACAGCCCGCTGCTGGACGCCGTCGACGAAGTCCGTGTGGACGAATTTCAGACCGACGCGGTTTACGGAGACACACTCGGCGGCACAGTCAATATCACCACCAAGAGCGGCACCAATCAATTTCATGGTGCGCTGCTGGAGTTTAACGAGACTTCGGCTCTGGCTGCTCAGCCCTTCTTTCTGAACGCGGCGGGGACGAAGCAGGCCGTCACGCGGCAGAACGACTACGGCGGGACCATCGGCGGTCCGGTGTGGATTCCGAAGCTGTTCAACGGCAAGAACAAGCTTTTCTTCCTGTTCGCTTATGAGGGCTTCCGCGATTCCACGCCCGCCAGTTCGACGAGCGCTGTTCCCACAGCCGCCGAGCGGACCGGCAATTTCTCATCGCTGCTCGCGCTGGGATCGAATTATCAGCTTTACGATCCCACTTCGGCGGTGCTTTCCTCCGGCAAAATCACGCGCAGCCCGATTCCGAACAACGTCATTCCGCAGTCCCAGCTCAATCCCATCGCGCTCAAGTATCTACAATATCTGCCGCAGCCGAACCAGCCGGGCAAGAGCGATGGCGAGAATAACTATATTGTCAACGACCCCACCACCGACAAATATGTGTCCTATATGGGCCGGACGGACTTCAATATCAGCGACAAAGACAAGATCTTTTTCGACTACCACACCAGCTATTACACCAATGGGAGCGCCGATATCTTCCAGACCCTGGCCTCGGGCCAGGCCAGCAATCTGAATCTATTGGGTAGCGTACTGGATAATGTCCACATCTTTTCGCCCACCTTGATCCTGGATTCGCGGCTCGGTTTCAGCCGCAGCTACACCAGCAGTTCCATCAAGAGCGACGGCTTCGATCCGACCCAGTTAGGCTTCCCCTCGTATATCCTCGCGAATTCGACGCTGCCGGCCATGCCGCGCGTCGCGTTTTCCGATGCCTTCGCGGGGCTGAGCACCAGTCCGGGATCGGTCTCAATCTTCGATACCCTGCAACTGTTCAACACCTTTACGAAAATCTGGGGCAAGCACACCATGCGCTTCGGCGCCGATCTTCGACGTGAGCGATACAGCACTCTCAATCCGGGCTACGCCGCCGGTACTTTCACGTTTGGGACCACGTGGGTTACAGCGTCGAGCACCGCGTCGGCGCCGCCTTTCGGCGGGTCGATGGCTTCGTTCCTGCTCGGACTTCCCACTAGCGGCGAGTACGACGTCAACGAACCCAACACCAGCTCCAATTACTACACCGGGTTCTTCTTCCAGGACGATTGGAAGCTGACCCACAATCTCACCTTGAATCTCGGCTTGCGGGCGGAATATGAAACCGCGGTGGTGGAAAGCAACAACCGGGAAGTGGTCGGATTCAATCCTGCGGCGACCAACCAGGTGACGCAAGTGGCCGAAGCGGCTTATGCCAAGAATCCGATCGCGCAACTGCCGGTAGCGCAGTTTCTGCCGACCGGCGGTCTGCAGTATGCCACCTCCGGTAATCGGAGCGGGTACACGACGCCATCCATCTTTCTGGCGCCGCGGGCCGGCTTGAGCTGGGCTCCGACTGCTCTCCACGACAAGACCGTCGTCCGCGTGGGATTCGGCATGTTCAACAACCCGTACGGCGCGTACACCAACGGCCCGTTTACCGGCTATACGGAAGCCAACGCGCTTGTGCCGACGAACAACAGCTACCTGACTCCGTATGCCACGCTCTCCGACCCGTTCCCGGGAGCCAGTATCCTGCAGCCGACTGGCTCGTCGCTGGGGGTGAATACGTACCTCGGCAACAGCATCAGCTACTTCTACCCGCATTTCAAAGACCCGTACAGCATCCGCTGGAGCGCCGACGTTCAGCATACGTTCGCCACCGACTGGGTGGTGGACGTCGGTTACATCGGCAACCACCAGGTGGATCTGACCAACACCAACGCTCTGGGTCCGGCGCCTGTAATTCCCTTCCTGAGCCGCCAGCTTTGGAAGGACAACACCGTAACGGCGGCATTGAGCGCGGTGGTGCCCAATCCGCTGTCCGGCTTGTTGCCCGGCTCCAGTCTGAACGGCACCACTACCTCAGTGAACACGCTGCTCAATGCGTTTCCGGAGTTCACCGGCGTTTCGGAAGCTGACGTTCCGGGCGGAATCGGCTGGTTCCATATGCTGGCGATCCGGGTTACCAAGCGCTTCTCGCATGGTCTGCAGGTGAACGTCAATTACGAGCATTCGCGGCTGCTGGAAGACAGCGGTCCACTTAACAGCGGCGACAACCAACTGTGGTACGGCGTCCCCAGCGCCGACTTCCCCGACCATTTTGTGCTGTCGGGAAGTTACAATCTTCCATTCGGGAAGGGCGCGCACTTCCTGCCGAACGCCAGTGGTCTGGTCAATGCACTGGCCGGCGGATGGGTGCTCAACTCCATCTACGTGTGGGAGTCCGGCGCGGCCTTAAGTTGGGGTAACGTGATCTACTTCGGCGGGAATCTGAACTATCAGGCCAGAAACCTCACGACGGCGTTCAACACGGCGGCCTTCGACACCAATTCGGCAGACCAGCCGAATTCGTACAACTACCGCCAGTTCCCGACCAGCTTCAACAACCTGCGTTCCGACGCCACCAACAATGCCGACATTTCCATGTTGAAGAATTTCACCCTTCATGAGAGATTGCGGCTGCAATACCGTTTCGAAGCTTTCAACGCTCTGAACCGGCCCCAGTTTTCGGCGGCCAACCTGTCGCCGACGTCCAAGGCGTTCGCCACCATCACCGGCCAGGCGAACTCTTCGCGCGTAATCCAGATGGGGCTGCGATTGACCTTCTAAAAGCATGAAGCAAACGGCCGAGAGTTCACCCGCAATCCTGAGAGACCTGGCCCGCCAGGTGCGCCGCCGCAGTGTGCAGATGGTCCACTCGGCGGGCCTCGGTCATCCAGGCGGTGATCTTTCGGCCGCCGACATTCTGGTGACGCTCTACTTCGGCACGTTGAACGTGGATCCGGAGGAACCGGACGCGGCGTGGCGCGACCGGTTCATCATGAGCAAGGGACATTGTTGCGCGTCGCTCTATTCCACGCTGGCGCTGAAAGGGTTTTTCCCGGAGCAGGAGTTGAATGGCTTCATGGCGCCGCTGTCGCGTCTGAGCGGACACCCCAACCGCACCGAGCTTCCCGGCGTGGAGGCCAATACCGGTCCGCTGGGGCATGGGCTGCCGATCGCGGTAGGCGCCGCTCTGGCGGGGAAGATGGATAGCGCGGCCTGGAGGACGTTTGTTCTGACAGGAGACGGTGAGTTACAGGAAGGAAGCAACTGGGAAGCCATCATGGCGGCGGCCCATTATCATCTCGACAATCTGGTGCTCATCGTGGATCGCAACCGCATTCAACAAGGCGGGCCGACCGAATCGATTCTGGCGGTCGAACCTCTGGCCGCCAAATTCCAGGCATTTGGGTGGGCGGTCCGCGAAGTGGATGGCCACGATTGCGCGGCGTTGCTGGATGTTTTTCACGCCACGCCGTTTGCGGCCGGCCATCCCAGTTGCATACTGGCGAAAACGATCAAGGGGAAGGGCGTTTCCTTCATGGAGGATCGCGCGGAATGGCATCACGGAGTGCCGAATGACGCGCAATTAGCGGTTGCTCTAGGGGAACTTGGTCCGGAAATCCATGGGTGAAGGTTTCGATTGCCGGATCGCGTTCGCCGAAACGCTGGAATGCCTGGCCGCCCAGGATCCGCGTATCGTCGCCGTGGTCAACGACTCGCTTGGATCGACGCGCCTGGTGCGATTCTCCCAGCGTTTCCCGGCGCGCCTGATCAATGCCGGAATCGCGGAACAGAACATGGTGGGGATCGGGGCCGGCCTGGCGAACGGTGGAAAGGTTCCGTTTGTCTGCGCGGCATCGTGTTTTCTGACCGCGCGGGCGTTGGAGCAGGTCAAGGTGGACGTCGCCTATTCCCGCGCTAACGTCAAGCTATGCGGCATGTCGAGCGGTTTGGCCTACGGACAACTCGGCCCGACGCATCACTCGATCGAAGACCTCGCCTGGACTCGCGCCATCGCCAACCTTACGGTGATCGTGCCGGCCGATCCGATTGAAACCGAACAGGCGGTGCGCGCCATCGCGGCTGAAGACGGCCCCGTGTTTCTACGGCTCAGCCGGATGCCGGTTCCTGAGGTTCACCCCGCCGATTACCGCTTCCGGATTGGCTCCGCGGCAGTACTCAAGCCGGGAAGTGACGTCACCCTGATCGCCAACGGCACCATGGTCTGCCGCGCGCTGAAGGCCGCGTCCTTGCTGGACGAAGCCGGCGTTTCGGCACGCGTCATCAACCTGGCGACATTGCAGCCTCTCGATCGCGAAGTCATTTTGGAAGCCGCGGAATGCACGGCTGGAATCGTCACGGTTGAGGAGCATTCGATTCACGGAGGGCTTGGCGGCGCCGTGGCCGAAGTGACGGCGACCGGGCGTCCGGTGCCGATGCGCATTCTCGGAATTCCGGCCAGCTTCGCACCGACGGGTTCGGCGGAGTGGCTGTTGGAGCATTTCTCTTTGACGCCGCAGGGCATTTTCTCCGCCGCTCTGGAATTGCTGGAGACTCGAGTGAGAGGATAATGCCGCGCTCCGTGCTCGCGATCGACCAGGGCACGACCAATACCAAAGCGGTGCTGGTCAGTGAGACGGGAGATGTGCTGGCAACGGCGTCGCGGGCGGTTCCCATTCGCTACCCGCAGCCGGGTTGGGTGGAGCAGGATGCCGTGGAATTGTGGCGCAGCGTTCTCGAGGCGGCGGCGGAATGCCTGGCGAAGGCGGGATGCGCGGCGCCGGACGCCATCGGTATCAGCAATCAGCGCGAAAGTGCCGTCGCCTGGGATCGGCGCAGCGGCGAGCCGGTGGGACCTTGCGTGTCGTGGCAATGCCGGCGGACGGCGCCATTCTGCGCGGAACTGCGGCGAAACGGCCACGAAGCGATGCTCGTCGAGCGGACGGGTCTGGCAGTCGATCCCGTATGCTCGGCCAGCAAAATGCGCTGGCTGCTCGATTACACGCCCGATGGCTGCCGGCGCGCGGCGAACGGCGAGATCGCGCTGGGGACAGTTGATAGCTGGCTGTTGTGGAACCTCACCGGCGGAGTGGCGCATGCCTGCGATCTGACGAACGCGTCGCGCACACAGCTCCTGAATCTGAATCGGCTGGGTTGGGATGCGGAGCTGCTAGCATTGTTCGGAATACCGGAGGCGGCGCTGCCGGCGCTCGACGAATCGAGTCACATTTACGGGGAGACCGCACCGTGCGGGGCCATTCCCGCCGGTCTTCCGATCGGCGCGCTGGCCGGAGATTCCCACGCCGCGCTTTTCGGCCATGCGATTTTTACTCCCGGCGCGGTGAAAGCAACATACGGAACCGGCAGTTCGCTCATGACCATTACGCGCGCGCCGTCATGGTCGCGCGGCCTCGCGACGACCGTCGCGTGGTCTTGCAAGGGAAACACCCAGTACGGGCTCGAAGGCAATATTTTCGCGACCGGCGGGGCGGTGCAATGGGTCGGCGACTTCCTCGGACTACCCAATCCCGCCGTCGACGCGGCCAAACTGGCGGCCACCGTCTCCGATACGGCGGGTGTTTATCTGGTCCCGGCCTTCACCGGGCTCGGCGCGCCGTATTGGAATGACGGGGCGCGGGGCACGCTGAGCGGATTGAGCC
>Ga0335079_10008626_pt1 | contig 11623 bp, 7 predicted proteins | sample Lox_Sample_33_FD_206719 | JGI IMG/M metagenome (GOLD analysis project Ga0335079, IMG submission 206719) | Soil microbial communities from Loxahatchee National Wildlife Refuge, Florida, United States - Lox_Sample_3.3 | ecosystem: Environmental > Terrestrial > Soil > Wetlands | place: USA: Florida... | reverse complement strand
CACGCGGTAGTGAGCACGTCCGCGGATCAGATTGCGGTGGCGCCCGGTTATTTGACGAAGGATTGGATAGAGAACGGCCGCCACTACTTCGACTACAACATGGGCGACACGAAGATCAACAATTTCTATTCGTTTCTCTCAGGCCGCTTCAATGTGAAGCGCGACAAATGGAAAGACGTAAACCTGGCCATTTACTACAACCCCGGCCACGAATTCAATTTGGACAAGATGATGGATGCGACCAAAACCGGATTGGACTACTACGAGAAGAATTTCAGTCCGTTCCAGTTTCACGAGTTTCGCGTTCTGGAGTTTCCGCGATACCGGCAATTCGCGCAGTCGTTTCCGACGACCATACCCTATTCGGAAGATATCGGCTTCATCGAACGACTCAAGAAAGCGGATGACATTGATCTGCTGTATTTCGTCACCGCGCACGAACTGGCGCATCAGTGGTGGGGCCACCAGTTGATCGGAAGCCAGACGCAAGGCTCAAACATGATGAGCGAATCGCTGGCGGAATATTCGGCGCTGACGGTCATGTCCAAGAAATACGGCGAAGACATGCTCCGAAAAGATTTGCGGTACGAACTGGATCGCTATCTGCGCGGACGCGCGGGAGAAACGCGAAAAGAGCCTCCGCTCGTGCTGGTCCAGCGCGAACCGTATGTCTGGTATCAAAAAGGCGCGCTGGTGATGTTTGCCCTGGCGGATTACATCGGCGAGGACAAGGTCAATCTCGCGTTGCGCAACTTTCTGGAGAAAAATCGCTACGCCACAGGACCGTTTCCCGATACGCGGGGATTCGTAGCCGCGCTGCGCGAGCAAACGCCGCCGGAGTTGCAGTACGTCATTACCGACATGTTCGAATCCATCGTGCTCTACAACAATCGGGCCGTTTCCGCGACTTACACGGAGACACCGGAACACAAATACAAAGTGACGCTGCAAGTCAGCTCGCAGAAGCTGAAAGCCGATGGCTCGGGCAATGAAACAGCCATGCCGCTCCGCGATTTGATTGATGTGGGCGTGTTCAGCGGCACGCGCGAGCATATGAAGCGGCTTAACCTGCACAAGGAATGGATCACGCAGCCGAACAGCACGTTCGAAGTCGTCGTGGATGAAAAGCCGACACTCGCCGGCATAGACCCGTATACGAAATTGATTGATCGAGACCCGGCGGACAATTTGACGGAAGTGGAGAAGCACTGAGTTCGACGAGACCCTGGAATGGACGCGATTCGCGCGTGGCGAATTGCGACGTCACGGCGCGCTGTGCCCTACTTGTGGGTCATGACGAAGACGCCGTCCCAGCTTAGCGGCGGTTCGTCGAATAGATATTCCTGGCAGCGTTTCCAGTACATGCGTGAGGGACCGTCTTCGGGCCATTGGTCGAGAATTTCCTGGAACGCGCGCTGTGCGGCTTCCCACTCGCGTCGGCGATAGAGTTCGCGAGCGTGGGAAAACTGTTCGAGCAGGGCATACTGTTCGCCGGCCGAACCGTTCGCCGCGAAGTCCGCTTTGCGCCCAACCAACTGATAGATGGTGACCGGCTGTAGCTTGCCTTTGACGCGCAGCAAATCGAGTTCGCGAAACAGAAAGCCGTCGTCCTTGGCGGCCTCGTAGGTGGTTTCATTGACGATGATGTGTGTGCCGTAGTCCTTGTTCAGCCCTTCCAGACGAGAGGACAGATTCACGGAATCGCCGAGCGCGGTATAGCTGCGGCGCAGGGCTGAACCCATCCTCCCAACGCTCGCAACTCCAGTGTTCAAACCAATGCCGATATCCAGTCGCGGCTTGCCTTCTGTTTCCCACTGTTTTTGGAGTTCGCGTACACGCTGCATCATGTCAAGGGCGCCGTTGCATGCCTTGGTCGCGTGTCCGGGCTCCTCATACGGCGCTCCCCAAAACGCCATCACTGCATCGCCGATGTACTTGTCGAGCGTGCCTTGGTGTTTGAAAACGATGCGACTCATGTCCGATAGATACTGATTGAGAAACAGAGCAAGTTCCTGCGCATCGAGTTTCTCGGAGATGGTCGTAAAGCCGCGGATGTCGCTGAACATCACCGTAATGTTTGTTTTTTTGGGATCAATAAGCCGGGGATCAATCAACACGCGGCGAACCACTTCCGGGGGAGCAAATTGACTAAACTCTGCGCGCACTTTGCGCTTTTCCTTTTCCTCCACCAATGCGCGATAGAGAGAGACGAGTAAGACGTTGCCCGTCAGCGCCAGCGCGGGGACAATGAAATTGAGCCACCAGCCGCGGAGAAACGCCGCGTAATCGACCCCTGCAAGAACGATTAAGAGAGAAGCGCCAAACCACATCCACCGGGGTTGCACCAAGGCCATCCAGATGCCGAACGGAATTCCGAACAGAAAAATAAGACCAGCATCGAGCAGCGCAGATTTTGCGTTCCGCTTAATGAAACGGTCGTTCAACAGGTTATCGATCGTGTTGGCGTGAATCTCGACACCGGGATAGTTGGTGCCGCCATAGGGAGTCGCCCGTAAATCTCCGATGCCCGTAGCCGTCGCGCCGACGAGCACGAGCTTGCCGCGGAAGCTTCCGGGCTCGAACTTCTTTTCCAGAACGTCAGCAATCGAGTAGTGCCGAAAGGTCCCCCAGGGTCCCTGATAGTTGATCAGCATCTGCCCCAGCGCATCCGTACGAATCTGAAGTTTGTCTCCAAAATTGATTCGGGCGATGCCTGCGGGTCCGTAATAGAGATTCGTGTCCTGAGCGTCTTTGCCCAGGAAGGCGCGCGCCGCCATGACATCCAGCGAGGGATAGAGGTCCCATTCGGTGGGATTTTCTGAACGGCCGTAGGGCAGCAGCAGCGTCGCGCGGCGCACGACACCGTCCGCATCCGGCGGTTCGTTGAAGAAGCCGGTCCAAGAGCTATCTCCAGAAAGGGCCGACGTAAGGCTGTCGAGATTGGCTTCCGCTCCGCGCGGAACGAGCCGGGCCCCCGCGAAGATCTCCATCAGGTGAAGCTTGTCTTCTTTGTTTGGCTCTGGGCGCAAGGGATGTGCGGGCGGGTAAGCGAAGAACGCAATCTGATCCGCGTAGGCTTGCAGCGTAGCGTCCGAAACGCCTTCGAGGTCCGCACGCGTAAAAAGAAAATAATTCCCCAGAATTACCGGCCCAAAACGCTGAATAGCCTTCGCGAACTGCGAGTCGGCATCATATTCCGCAGCTAGTTTCCGAACCTCGGACGTCAATTGCGGATCGATAGCTTCTCCCGCTTGCCGGCGCTTCTCCAACTCCTGTGCCAGTGCACGGACTGGTGCTGCGGTCTGGTCAGGCTTGCTGAAGGTTATATCGAATGCGGCGACGCGAGCGCCATCGTCATGGAGCACATCCAGCATCTTTGCAAAATAGCTGCGCGAGAACGGCCAGCGTCCCAGCACTTCCTGCGCGCGTTGATCGATATCCACGATGACGATGTGCGGATCTGGAGAAGAAAAGCTGCGCGGTCGATAACGAAAGCGCGTGTCCAGCGTGTCGAGTTCGAGGCGCTCCGCAAGTTCGGAGATGGGCGTGCGCTTTTCCTGCAGGAAGACGAAATAGTAGACGGAAAGAGCGCCCAGCGTGATGCAAAGGCTCAGTACAAACGACACGCGGTGCTGCCACCACGATTGCAGCAGCTCATAAATGACAAAGGCGCTCCGCCGCTGAGTGGACACGCCTGACGGAGAGGCCATTGCTTTGCGCTATTCGCGGTAAATGAAATTCAGGCGGACGCCGCCCACTTCAATCACGTCGCCGTCGTTCAACCGCACCGGCCCCGAAATCGTCGCGCCATTGACGGTCGGCATCTTGTCGCCGGGGCCGATGTAGTAGCCGTCGTCCTTCTGATTGATCTGCGCGGCCATAGCCGGTTTGAACCAGCCCTTCAATTTCACCGAAGCCATCGCGGATTTGCCGATGACGGTGAGCCTGTTGGTGAGCATGTACTCTTTCTGGTCCGTTTTGCCGCCCAGGACGATCAGTGTCGGCACTTTCAGGCGGCCTGATGCAAATTGCACGCGCTCGCCCGTTGCGGCCGCTTGCTGCATCAGCTCACGCCGCGCCTTGGTATCCAGCACCATGGTTTCGTTGATTCGCGGAGCGCTGGCTTTGCGTCCGGTATCCCAGGGCACAGGAGCATCGCCGGAGGCGTCCACTTTGATGTGGTGCTTGCCGATCCAGATCGAATCGCCGTCATGCAGGGTGGCGCGTTCCACGCGGAGATCGTTCACAAAGGTGCCATTGAGGCTGTCGAGATCTTCGACGACCAAGCGCCCACCCTCAAAGTAGACCCGCGCGTGATAGTTCGAAACCGCCAGGTTGTCCACCGGCAAATCGTTGTCGGGCGAACGGCCGATGCTCACTGGCCTGCTGCCGATCGGCACTTCCTTCACCATCTTCTCTTCGAACATGAGGCTGAGCTTCGCCATCTTACCTTCCTCCTGAAGTTCCGTTGCCGGCTGCTTTCTTGCGCCCTCCGCCCCACAGCCAGGAAAACCATCCGCGCGACTCGGCGCCGATGCGCGCGACGATCACCGTGATGTTGTCCACGCCGCCGCGCTCGTTGGCCAGCGCAATCAGCTTTTCCGCGGCTCGAGTCGGATCCGTTTCCGCCTGCAATGTTCCAGCGATTTCCGGCTCCGTGACCATACGCGTGAGCCCGTCACAGCAGAGCATCAGAATGTCGCGCGCAAAGATCACATACTCTTCGGTGTCCACTTCAATTTCCGGCACCGCGCCCAGCGCTCGCAGCAAAACGCTTTGCATTTCGCTCTGTTCTGCTTCCGCCGGGGTCAAGATGCCTCGGCGCACCTGCTCCGCCACCAGGGAATGGTCGCTGGTCAACTGCTGTAGCGAGCCGGCCCTAAGCAGGTACGCCCGCGAGTCGCCCACGTGCGCAACGCTTAGCTTTGAGCCGTCAATCCACGCAGCCGTTACTGTGGCGCCCATGCCGTGCTGTTCGGCGTTCGCCTCCGCAGCTTCGTAGATGCTTTTGTTGGCCCGATGCACGGATTTCGTCAGCAGCCGCGTTTTGTCACTCCACCCGGTCTGCGAGGCGATCACCGCGGTGTCATTCGGGTCGCGAATCGGATTGCTGCAATAGTTGACGATGGTGTCTACGGCCATCGCGCTGGCCACCTCGCCATGCGCCTCGCCGCCCATCCCGTCGGAGAGCACGTAGAGACTCAGCGGCTCGACAATGCGAAAGCAATCTTCGTTGTTCGAGCGCACCCGCCCCACGTCGGTCACGCCGCCGCTGACAATCCGCACAAACACTCCTCGCACCGCCCTGTGGATGAACCCGAAACCACACCCGTACCGACAGTCTCTTTCCACGCTAACAGAGGCTCCAGCGCGACGAAAGGCTCTGACGCCTACTGATTACTTGCGTTCTGGCACCTGGTGCTGCGTTCCCACACGACCCACCCGCCGCCTGCGACTGTTCCTATATAATCGGGCGACACCTCGTGGCTTCCAGAAGAAAAATCGAGCCTTCGGCGGCCAGGGCCCGGCACAGGCAGCGCAAGATCACTTCCGCCGGGCGCGTCAATGGTCTGTCCGCGGCGCAAGCGGCCCGCGAACTGGAAGAACTGAACCGCATCGGCATCGCTCTTTCTGCCACCCGGGATGTAGATCATTTGCTGGCCCTCATTCTGCAAAAGGCCCGGGAGATTACTTCCGCGGATGCCGGCTCGCTGTATCTGCTCGAGCAACCCCGGCCCAGTGGCGAGCAAACCAGCGTCGAGACTGCGGCCAGCCACCACGAGAACACTCGCCGTTTGCGTTTCCGCCTCAGCCAGAACGACAGCGTTCAGTTTCCGTACACCGAACACACGTTGCCGATTACCGAAGCCTCGATGGCCGGCTATTGCGCGTTGCATGGCGAGGTTATCGACCTGCCTGATGCGTATCGGATCCCCAAGTCGCGGCCGTTTCACTTTAATTCATCTTTCGACGAACAGGCCGGCTATCGCACGCGTTCGCTGATCACTCTGCCCATGAAGAACGCGAAGGGCGAGGTTCTGGGCGTGCTGCAACTCATTAACTGCAAGCGTCAGCCGAAAGCTGTGCTTGTGGACGCGGCCGCTGTGCAACGCTTCGTCCACAAATTTCCCAAGCGCGCCGTACGCCTAGCCCTCTCGCTCGCTTCGCAGGCGGCGGTGGCCTACGAAAACTCCCAGCTTTATCGCGACATTGAGAATCTCTTCGATGGTTTCGTCGGAGCGGCCGTAAAAGCGATCGAGCAGCGTGATCCGACCACGTCAGGCCACTCCCAGCGCGTGTGCCAAATGACGCTTGCGCTGGCGGAAGCCGTGGACCGTGAACCGCAGGGCCCCTACGCCGAGCTGCATTTTTCCCGCGACCAGATGAAGGAGCTGCGTTACGCAGCGCTGCTGCACGATTTTGGCAAGGTTGGCGTTCGCGAGGAAGTGCTGGTCAAAGCGAAAAAACTCTACCCGCTCCAGTTTGCGCGTTTGCTGGACCGCTTTGACTACATCCACCGCGATGCGCAGGCGCGTTTTGCGGAAGAAAAAGTCGAAGTGCTGCTCAGAACACCGCGCAAAAAGGCCGAGGAGCGCCTGAAGGCCATCGACGCGGAAGCGAACCGTCTTTTCGGGGACCTGGATCGTTACGCCGATTTCGTATCCCGCGTCAACGAACCCACGATTCTGCCGTTGACCGAATTCGAGCTACTCAACGAGATCTCGCAGAAAAGTTATCGCGATCCGCGTGGAACCGAGCGGCCCTATCTGACTTCCGAAGAAGTGCGCTTTTTGTCTATACCGCGCGGGAGCCTCGATAGCAACGAACGCCAGCAGATCGAGTCGCATGTAGTGCACAGCTTCAATTTCTTGGCGCAGATTCCCTGGACTCCGGAATATCGAAGTATCCCTTCGATTGCGCGCGCCCACCATGAAAAGCTAAACGGCCAGGGCTATCCCAATCGCCTCAGTGGGCCGGAAATTCCGGTGCAAGCCAAAATGATGACCATCTGCGATATTTTCGATGCGCTGGCCGCATCCGATCGCCCTTATAAGAAAGCTGTTCCCGCCGGTCGCGCTCTGGACATTCTCAAACTCTGTGTTCGCGATCAGGAAATCGACACGGAACTCTTTCGGCTATTTGTCGAGGCGCAGGTTTATCGGCAGCCCGCCAAGCTGGTGTAGGCATCGGCGGGATTTGCGGAGCAGTTCATGTGGTCGGTTTACATCCTTGGCCCGTTCGTTTCGTTGCTTCCGCGGCGTTGGCGCAAGCTCATAGCCTTTCACGATGCCGTGCCCTGGCATTTTTCTTCGATCGTCAGCGGACTCGCGGAATTTTCGATTGCCGTGTTGGGTTTGGTCTTCTGGTACTCCTACTCGATCACCACGTGGGTCTCGCGGCTGATGGACAATGCCTTGAACAAAGCCGGGCCCGTGGAAATCACCGATCACGAGGTCGGCTTTGCCGCTCTCCTCGTGGTAGCTACGCATCCGCTCACCTGGGTGTTGGCCTACTTTACCGTCGAAGGAATGGCCCGTGTTTGTGCCGCGTTCACGGATACCGTACTCGGCACCTTGCCTCTGTATTTGCTTGAAAGAATCTATGCCAGGATTCGCGGCATAAAAGACCCACGGCCGCTCGGCGCTCCTAACCCTGGGCAAAGCAATTTTTCTTCGTACGTCTCCACGCTGCACGACAGAATTTTCGCAACTCGAATCCCGGTATTGCCCGATGAGCTATGCCGGTCGATCGTTGATGCCGAGGAATTTCTGGAAATTCGTTCTTCGCACCAAAAAGAAGATTGGGAAGCGCCGCGCACCGTCCGCTTTGGCGATCGCTACTACCGACTCGAAGAATGTGGCCGCCGTTCCGCACCACGCTCTTTTATCTACAAACTTCGCCGGGTCTCTGCCGGGGTCCCAGGACGCACGGTTCTCGTCTACCAACCAGAGCAAGAGCCCGTCGTAGCAAGCGAGTAGGGAATCGGACCCGACGCCGTGCGCTACAAGTGTTGCTCACGGCCTATGGACTGCCTCGACTACAATCAACCTATGGTGCCGCGCCGCTCTTCGTTCCTACTCCTGCTCGTCTGTCCCGCGCTTGCAGTCATCCCGGCTGTCTTGGACGCAAACTCGCATGGCCAAGAGAAACCCGTAACAACGAACGGGCGCATGCTCTTGCTGCCCCGCACCGTGGTCTCCGGAGAGCGCGCCACGCTCGCCGTGCTGGATGTAAACGGCCGTCTCGCTCCCGGAGTCAATGTGCTTTTTTCCAATGGCGAGCACTTGACTACCGACAAATCCGGACGCGCTCTTTTCATCGCGCCGCTGACTCTCGGCGTCCTCTCCGCCTCCATCGTGGGTCGCCCGGGTCACGTCTCCACGACAGTTCTGCCGGCGACCGGAAATGTTTCCACACCGATCGAGGTCAACGCGATTCCCAAGCTTGCTTCACTGGCCGATCGTTTCGAAATTCAGGGCCACGCGTTTTGCGGAGTTGCCGACGCCAATCAAGTCACCATCTCCGGTGATCCCGCCTTGGTGCTCGCCGCTTCTCCAACGTCTCTGGTGCTTTTGCCGCCATTGGATCTTCCGCCCGGTCGCGCCTCCGTGGACATCTCCTGCGGCAAACAGAATGGCCCTCCGCTCGAAGTGGTGTTCGTCGCGCTTGATTTGCAGGCCGATGCTTCGCCATTGACGCCGGGCGTGCACCGCGAGCTCACCGTACAGGTACGCGGCACGCGCGGCAAAGTCGAACTGGAAGCTACAAATCTGGCGCCAGACATCGCGGAATTGGTCGGCGGGAATCCGTTGCGCGTGTTCACGTCCGGCGGCGGGGAGAACCTCGCGCATTGCGAAGTCATCGGACGCAAGGGCGGGAACTTCCTGATCTCGATCCGTCTACTGGTTCAACCCTCACGCCCGGAATGAGGCGAGGGCATTCCGCAAAAAGGGCGTTCGTGCTTCGTGCTCAACCTATTGCGATCCGGCCTTCGTGGCTTTCGCTTCCGGCGGCAGCAGCGAAAGCTGCACATCTTCCAGCAGCGGATCCTGCAGGCTAGTGCCCATCAAATTCTCCAAGGTGTTTTGCGTCTTCTCCAGCCGCCGGTCCGCGTCCCCGTAACTCTGCTGCGCATTTTTCAGATGGTTGCCCAGCTTTTCGAACACCGCCGAAAAATTCTCCAACTGCTTCTGCATTCCCGAAAGGTTGGCCGCAATCCGCCGCGCGTTCTCTTCAATCTGCATGCCGCGCAAGCCCATGTGAATCACGCACAAATGCGCATACAACGTGTTTGGCGAAACCGCGATGATGTTTTTGCTTCGGCAGAACGAATCCAGCGCTTCGCCCTTGGCGTCCAGCGTCGTCAGCAGTTCGCAATACACATTTTCCGAAGGGACGAACATCAGCGCCAAATCCAGCGTGCCTTCGGCCGGCACGATGTACTTCTTCGAAATTGATTCCGCGTGTCCTTTCACCGACTGCACGAACGCCCGTCTAGCCTCCTGCCCATCCGTCTCGATTCTCCGATACGACTCCAGGGGAAATTTCGAATCGATCGCTACGCGTTTCTTGTCGCGCAAGAAAATCACGGCATCGGCCGTTTCGCCGCTCGAAAAGCGGTATTGCATTTGGTACTGCGAGTGCGGCAGCGAATCCTCCAGCAAACGTTCGAGCGTGACTTCACCCAGTAAGCCGCGCGATTTCGCGCCACCTAAAATCGCTTCCATGGACTTCGTCGCCAGGGACATGCCGCGGCCCGCTTCCTGGACTTCGCCAAGCTGCTTTTGAATATGTCCAATTTGCTCCCGCGTATTCTTTAACTCATTCGCAATGGCCGTCTGGCCTTGCGAAGCAATATGCGCTGAATTCGACACGCCGTCCTGAAGAGCCTTGGTCACGCTCTCCAGCCGCTGCGACACGCTCTGCCCAATGGTGGCGATTTGGCCAGCGCTCTGCGCCTGCGAAGTTCCCAGCGTCAACAAGTCCCGCCGCAACTCATTCATCTGCGTCTCGAGCAACCGGCTCTTCTTCTGCTCCTGGGCGTTCTGCAGCACGAGCCACAACACTAGCGCGCCGACTACCAGCACGACTCCGATCAACACCGCTTCCATTCCGTCTCCCCGCTCTGCTCCGCGAGCGAATTCTTTACTTTACTCGTAGTTGCCCTTCGCGGAAAGTGCTCGTGAAATCAAAAAGGGCTTCGCGTTAGCGAAGCCCTTTTCGGTTGATTGCAGATGCTTTGATGAACGGTGCTGACCGCGCCAGTTCCCAGCCTTACCAGCTGAACTTCAGCGCGAACTGGAACTGTCGCGCATCCGCTGCCGCCGTTGGCTGTCCCGCGCTGCACGTCGCACCCGCGGAAGGATCGCACAGCTGGTTTGCTGCCGTGATGTTCGTGCGGTTGAATAGGTTGAACGCATCCGCGATGAGATCCATCTTTACGCGTTCGCCAAGTCCAATTCGCTTCGCCACGCGCATGTCCCAGGTAAACCATCCAGGCATCACGAACGCATCGCGTCCCAGATTGCCCACGCAGCCTGCTCCCGCCGTCGTAAAGCCCGGCACGGTGAACGGCTGCCCGGCGTTCGTCAAGCACACATCCGCCGGCACGAACGTCACGCCTGGAATATAAGTCGAAGTCGTACCGGCTGTACCTCCGGTCGCCACGGAAGGCCGCGCCTGCGAAGCTCCCAAATCGAGCCTCGTGTCTTCGCCGGTGATCACGTTGAACGGCCGGCCCGAGGAAACTTCCACGATCGGCGAAATGGTGAAGTTTCCGCCGAGGTGCTTCCAGAAGCTGTCGCTCTGTACCGCGGATGGCGTTTGGAATACCGCGCTGGTCACCCAACGATGCCGCTGGTCGTTCACGGAATTCGCCCGTTCGAACCGCGGGAATCGGCTATCCTCCGGCTCCAGCGGGGACTGCAAATCCGTGCCGTCGTCGATGGAGTGCGACCACGTATAACTCGAAAGCAGTTCCAGGCCTTTCGAGAAGCGCTTCGACACGTTCACCGTTAACGCGTTGTACCACGAGCTCGCATCGGAATTTTGCGCGTCGACGCTGTTGAACGGCACCGGCGCGCCGAATCCCTGCGGATAACTCGCCAATGCCGCCAGCTGTAACTGGCCCGCGTAACCCACGCTCAACGGCTGGCCTGGCGCCAGCAACTGCGCAAAGGATGGGTTCGGTCCAGACTTGCGGAAAAAGTTGAAAAACGCTGGAGTGCTGACAAACTGCCCATTCAATGCGGCCAGCGGCGCCGGACAGCCGCCCAATTGCCCCAACACTCCGGGCACGATCACGCCAATGCCGCACAACCCGGCAGTTGGCCCAACATTTTGCGAGGGTGCTACCACCGTCAGCGGATTGCTCACGGACAGTCCCGCCGCAGCCGCGTTGAACGCGTTTTGATCGAGCAGTTGTGGGTCGGTCGAATTCAGGTCCACGGGCCGGTACAAATGGATCCCGCGCGTCCATTGGTAGCCTGCGCTGATCTTCCAGGAGCCGGCGATTTCTCGCTCCACTGTTACGTTCGCTTGCTGAGCATAGGCATAAGTGAAGTTCCGCGTTACCGGTAGCGTGAACGGCAAAATCGGCAGCGGGAATCCGCTCTGCAGGTAC
>Ga0335079_10008624_pt1 | contig 11624 bp, 10 predicted proteins | sample Lox_Sample_33_FD_206719 | JGI IMG/M metagenome (GOLD analysis project Ga0335079, IMG submission 206719) | Soil microbial communities from Loxahatchee National Wildlife Refuge, Florida, United States - Lox_Sample_3.3 | ecosystem: Environmental > Terrestrial > Soil > Wetlands | place: USA... | reverse complement strand
GGATGGCCTGCACCAGCATGCCGCCGGGGGTCGACGCGGCCTCGAAGATGGTGGGCTTGTAGCCCAGGCGAGCCAGGAAGTAGGCGCACGACAGGCCGGCCGGACCGGAGCCCACCACCGCGACCTTGCGGGCTGCGTTGGCCTCGTCCAGGACGACCTCGGGCAGCAGGATGTCGGTCTCCTGCTCGGTCATGAAGCGCTTGACGCCGCGGATGGCGACGGGCGCGTCGAGGCCGGCGCGCTGGCACTTGCTCTCGCACGGGTGGAAGCAGACGCGGCCGCAGATCGAGGCCAGCGGGTTGCGCTCGCGGTGCAGGCGCAGGGCCTCGTCGAAGCGCTTCTCGCCGACCAGGCTGACGAAGCCCGGCACGTCGACGTCGGCGGGGCAGGCGTTGGTGCAGCGCGCCTTGAACATGGTCGCGCAGACGCCGGCCTCGCAGTGCTTGTCGCGGATATGGGCTTCCCACTCGTGACGGAAGTGGCGGATCATCGACAGCACCGGGTTGGGAGCCGTCTGGCCGAGGCCGCAGAGCGCGGTCTGGCTGATCATGCGGCCGAGCTCCTGGAGGCGCTCGATGTCGCCCTCTTCGCCCTGCCCGTTGCAGATGCGCTCGACGATCTCGAGCATGCGCTTGGTGCCGACCCGGCAGGGCGGGCACTTGCCGCAGCTCTCGTCCTGGGTGAACTCCAGGAAGAAGCGCGCCATGTCGACCATGCACGAGTCCTCGTCCATGATCACGAGGCCGCCGGAGCCCATGATGGCGCCGAGCTCCTGGAGCGACTCGTAGTCGACCGGCGTATCGAGGTGCCAGTAGGGCACGCAGCCGCCCGAGGGGCCGCCGAGCTGCACGGCCTTGAGCGCCTTGTCGCCGGGCACGCCGCCGCCGATCTCGTTGATGATCTCGCCGAGCTGCATGCCGATCGGCACTTCGACGAGGCCGGCGTGGGTGATGTTGCCGCCCAGGGCGAAGACCTTGGTGCCCTTGCTCTTCTCGGTGCCGGTGGCGGCGAACCACTCGGCGCCCTTCAGGATGATGGGGTTGATGTTGGCGTAGGTCTCGACGTTGTTGAGCACGCTGGGCTTGTCCCAGAGGCCCTTGACGGCCGGGAACGGCGGGCGCGGCCGCGGCTCGCCGCGGTTGCCCTCGATCGAGGTCATGAGGGCCGTCTCCTCGCCGCAGACGAAGGCGCCGGAGCCCATGCGGATCTCGAGGTCGAAGGCGAAGCCCGAGCCGGCGATGTCGTCGCCGAGCAGGCCGTACTCGCGCGCCTGGTCGATCGCGTACTGCAGGCGCTCGACGGCCAGCGGATACTCGGCCCGCACGTAGACGTAGCCCTGGTGGGCGCCGATCGCATACGCGCCGACGGCCATGCCCTCGATCACCGAGTGCGGGTCGCCCTCGAGCACGGAGCGATCCATGAAGGCACCGGGGTCGCCCTCGTCGGCGTTGCAGAGGATGTACTTGACGTCACTGCTCTGCTGCTGGGCGAAGCGCCACTTGAGGCCGGTCGGAAAGCCGGCCCCGCCGCGGCCGCGCAGACCCGAGGCCAGGACCTCGTCGACGATCTGCTCGGGGGTCATCTCGGTGAGCGCCTTGACGAGGGCGGCGTAGCCGTCGCGGGCCACGTAGTCCTCGATGCGCAGCGGGTCGATCAGACCCGAGTTGCGCAGCACGATCTTGACCTGGCGGTTGAAGAACTCGACGTCGCGCATCTCGGCGACCGTCTTCTCGGTGCCGGGGGCATGGCTCACGAGGCGCGGTACGACGCGTCCCTTGAGCAGATGCTCCTCGACGATCTCGGCGACGTCGGGCACCTTGATGTTCTGGTAGAAGACGCCGTCGGGGTAGACGAGCGCCACCGGGCCCACGGCGCACGGGCCGAGGCAGCCGGTCTCGACGACCTGGACCTCGTCGGTCAGGCCCTGCTTCTGCAATTCCTCGGTGAAGGCGGCGCTGACCGCCAGGGCGCCGGAGGCGATACAACCGCCGCCCGTGCACACGAGGACGTGGCTTCTGAACTGCTCCATATCCGCTTCCTTAACTCCTCGTGAGCTTGTCTACGACCCGATCAGCAGCGCGTCGACCGGCTGGCCGCCGACGAGGTGCTCCGTGACGATCGTCTTGACCTTGGCGTCGTCGAGCAGCCCATAGCGATAGGGCGTGTCGCTCGCGTCGCGCACGGTGATCATCGGCTCCTGCTCGCAGAGGCCGGCGCAGCCCGACTGGCGCAGCGTGACGTCGGTCACGCCGGCCGCGGACATCTCGCGCATGAAGGCGGCGATCACGCCGCGCGCGCCGGCGGCGATACCGCAGGTGCCCATGTGCACCGTGACCTGGACGTCCTTGGTGCCCTCACGCAGCTCGACGGCGGCCTTCGCCCGGTCGGCGAACGCCTTGAGGTCGGCCGCGCTCTTGATCTTCTCGGTCATGGCCTCAGGCACTCCTTTCCGCCGCGGCGGCTTCGGGGGCGTACTGATCGAGGATGGCGCCGATGCGCTTGGGCTTGACGCGGTGGTGCACGTCGTCGTCGATCATGATCACGGGGGCGAGGCCGCAGGCGCCGAAGCAGCGTCCGACCTCGAGCGAGAAGTTGCGGTCGTCGGTCGTGCCGCCGACGTCGATCGAGAGGTCCTTGCGCAGGGCGTCGAGCACGGCTACTCCGCCGCGCACGTAGCAGGCGGTGCCCAGGCAGACGCGGATGACGTGCTTGCCGCGCGGCACGGTCGAGAAGAACGAGTAGAAGCCGACCACGCCGGCGACCTCGCTGTAGGGCTTGCCCAGCTTGAGGGCGACGTGCTTGAGGGCGACCTCGGGCAGGTAGCCGAAGATCCCCTGGGCGAGCTGCAACACCGGGATGAGGGAGCCGGGCTTGTCCTTGTAGCCGGCGATCACCTCGTCGAGGCGGGCAAGCAGCTCCTCCTCGGTGGCTTCCTCGCAACTGCACTGTTGCAAGACTTCAGTCATCCCACGCTCCTTTTCTGCTGTCGCAAGTCCACAGTGTCGGTCACTGTCTGAGTCGGTTCGCTGACCGGCCGCTCGTCGCGGCCGGGGGTGGACGGTGTGTCGGCGGCGGCCAGCACGGCCGCGCAGCGCGCGGCCGCGGAGCCGCCGCGGGCGAGCTCGGCGCCGCTTACGGTGCAGCTCTCGGCTGCGCCCCCGACCTCGAGGGTGATGGTCGCCTCGGGGTTGGTCGCGGCCATCACGGCGACCGTCTCGACGACGTCGCCGAGCGGCGGCCGGTCGACGTGCGAGAGGCTCATGACGGCCTCGATCGCGGCCCCGCCCAGCTCGCCGGAGCGATGCATGGTGAGGTGCCCGCCGGCGGCTTCGGCGGCCTCGCGGAACAGCGAGAGCCCGAGGCCGGTCTTCTTGCCGGCCTTGGTCGTGAAGAACGGGTCGGCGGCCTGCTCGGGGTTCACGGTGAAGCCCGGTCCGTCGTCTTCGACCGAGATGGTGAGCTCGTCGCGCGGCGCCTCGAGCCAGACGTGCACGGTCACCCGGCCGGCGCCGGCGCGTAGCGAGTTCTCGATCATCTCGAGCAGGTAGAGCGAGAGGTCATGCATCGGAGACCGTCCTGCCCTCGCGCCGCTTGAGGGCGAGCGCGAGCTCGGCGAAGGTCGGGGCGTCGACCGTGAGGGCGGTCGCCACGCAGCCGACGTCTTCGAGGTAATGGCTGTCGGAGGAGCGCACGATGGGCAGGTGGTAGTCGGCGCAGGCGGCCGCCGCCGGCGAGCCGGGCGGCGCGAAGCGCGAGAGCTCGACGGCGTCGAAGCCGGCCTCGAACGGAAAGAAGCCGAGCTGGGCGATCACGCCGAAGGTCGGGCGGTCGATGTGGGCCGCCACGGCCAGGCCGCCGTAGCGCTTGATCAGGTCGACGGCCTCCTCGAGGCGCAGCGGCGTCGCCAGGGCGAGGGCGTGGGTCTCGGCGCCGCGCACGATGCCCCGGGCGCTCATCAGGAACTGCTCGCCGAAGAAGCGTGTGTAGTCGTCGTCGATCGCCGGCAGCTGGGCGCGCACCTCGTCGGCGGCGTTGCCGGCTGCCGCGGCGGTGGGGAAGAGGCCGACGACATGGGCCTCTTCGACCGTCGTGATCTCCATGCCGGCGATCACGGCCAGGCGGCCGCCGGCGGCCTCGCCCACCGCGCCGGCGTTGCCGGCGGCGTTGTGGTCGCAGACGGCGATCATGTCCAGGCCGGCCGCGAGCGCGGCGTCGACGATCGCCGGCGGCGACATCTCGTCGCCGCCGCAGGGCGACAGCGCCGTGTGCACGTGAAGATCTGCGCGCAGAGTCTGCATGGGGTCAGGCCTCACGCCCTCCGGTCACGCCCAGGCCGTACAGCCGGCCGACCACGTCGAAGGTGCCGGCGTCGGTGGCGTAGAGGCGCAGGTCCTCGGCGGCGGCCTTGGCCACGACCTCGGCGTCGGGCAGGCGGCCCGACGAGAAGATGACGGCGGCCAGCTCGGCGTGGCTGGCCACGGCGACGACGTTCAGGTGCACCTGCAGCGTGACGAGCACGCCGCCCTCGGGGGCGTTGGCGAGCACGTCCGACAGCAGGTCGGAGGCGTAGCCGGCCGTCACCTCGGCATCGGCGCCGCCGAGCGCCGGCGTCAAGTCGGTGAGGTCGAGCTCTCGGGCGATGGTCTCCAGGTCCATGGTCTTCAGCCTCCGTCGGTGGCACGGTACGGGCAGAGCGTCACATCGGCGCGCTCGAGGACGACGTCCTCGGCGAGCGCCGCGCAGGTGGGCGCGCCGCAGGCGCAGCAGTCCTTGCCGGGTAGCGCGCGGCGCAAAGCATCGAGACGGGCGAGCTTGTCGATCGCCTTGGCCATGTCGGCGTCGAGCCTGATGCCGGGACGGGCGGCGAAGGGCTCGAGCGGCGCCGGGATGGCCGGCACGGCCTCGTCCGGCGCCGGCGCCGCGCGCCGCGCCTCAGCCAGGTAGGGATCGTCGGCCAGCAGGGGCGAGCCGGCACAGCCGCCGTCGCAGACGAACAGCTCGATCGCCGCCGGGGCGCGCAGCAGGCCGTCCTCGATCTGCTCGAGCACGGCGGTGACGTGGCGCATGCCGGTCACGCGCAGCACGCCGTCGTCGGCGCGGCCGGCGTGGAGCGGGGCGGGCTCGCTCTGGCGGCCGGCGAGGCGCGAGAGCACGAGGTCGCGCAACAGTCCGGGTTCGAGGGTGCGGGTCGCGGCGTCGACGCCGCGCGCCGCCAGGGCGCTGCGCTGGCCGGGGCACGACACGACGTAGGCGGTGTCGGGTTCGGCCGCGGCGGCCAGGGCTTCCCAGGGCGAGGCGAAGGGCGCGAGGTGGGGCAGCAGCGACGGGAAGCGCAGTTCGATCAGGTCGACCACCGGCGGGCAGACCGTCGACAGCACGGGCAGCGCCTGGCTCTCGTCGGCGGCGCGGGCGGCGACCGCGGCGCGCAGGGCCTCTTCGTAGTCGCCGATCGAGCGCACGGCGGCGAAGCCGGCCTCGGCGAGCGCGGCGCGCACGCAGTCGGCATCGACGCGCTCGCCGAAACCGGCCAGGAACGCCGGCGGCACGGCCAGCGCGAGATCGGCGAGGCGCTCGGCGTCGGGCGCCGTGGCCGCCAGACCGAGCGCGCCCGTCTCGCAGACGGCCATGCAGCAGGTGCAGTCGATGCATAGATGCTCGAGCACCGAGGGCACGCCGTCGCGCACGCGCACGGCGCCGGTGGGGCAGGCGGTCAGGCAGCGCCGGCAGTCGCGGCACAGCTCGGCGTTCACCGCGAGCGACAGCAGCACCCGCGCCGTGGCCTGCTCGGGCTGCAGCAGCACGCTGAAGCGCACGGTGGTGCCCTTGTCGACGACGCTGTCGAGAGCGAAGGTGTCGGCGTTGCGCTGGATGTTGGGCAGGCCCAGGCCGGCGCCGAAGCCCAGGGCGCGCGCCTCGGGCGAGGCCGTCGACCAGCCCGGCGTGAGAGCGCGCTCGAGGTCGGCGATGCCGGGCCCCTCGTCGACCACGTCGACGTCGAGGCGGCGGTCGTCGAAGCTCGCCTCGAGGCGGCCTCGGCGGGCGTGGATGACGACGTTCATCTCGGCTTCGTAGGCAGCGATCATGGCGCGGCGGATGGCGTCGGAATCGGCGCCGATGGCCTTGAGGTGCGCCTTGATGGCGCGCGACGCGGCGCCCGCCTCACGGTAGTCGCCGCCCTCGATGTCGTAGCCGACGTGTTCCATTGGCAGGCGGCGGGCGCCTAGACCTGCGCCGACGGCGCGGCCGCGGGGGCCGCCGCCAGCGTCTGGTAGATCAGGCCGCAGGTCTCGAAGACGCCGATCGGCGACACCATCAGCGTGGTGCCGGTGCCGTCGGCCTTGGCCACGATCTCGGGCTCGGGCGAGACGCCGTTGACGAAGCAGATCGCCGGCACGTCCATGAGCTCGGCCACGCGGATCATCTGCAGGCTCATGAGGTTCGTCACAAGAAGGGTGCGGTCGGAGGCCTCGTTCAACAGGTCGCTGACCCGGTCGCCGGCGTAGATCTTCTCGACGACGCGCTGCGGGCAGGCCTCGCCGGTGATGATCTGGGCGCCGACGCAGCGGGCGAGCTCGTCGAGGCGCACCTCGCCGCCGGCCAGCAGCGTGTCGAGCTGGCGCATGAGGGGCGCGGCGGTCTTGTCGGTCTCGGCCTCGGTCTCGGGGGCTGCCACCGGCGCCTCGCGGGCGATGTAGGCGGCAGTCTCGAGGGCCGCGGTGATGTCCATGTCGATCACCGAGACGCCCTCGGGTACCTGCAGCGGGGCCGCGGCAAACGAGACGATGCTGCGCACGCCCGCGCGCACGAGGGTGTCGGTGGCCGCCTGCGCGGCGGCCGGCGGGGTCGCCAGGATGGCGATCTGGATGCCGAGGTCGCGCACCGTCGACTCCATGATGTCGGTGGGAAAGCAGCGGCAGCCCTCGACACGTCCGCCGGCCTTGGCCGGGTCGTTGTCGAAGGCGGCCACGATGGCGAGCTTGGGTCGCCGGCCCGAGAAGTGGGCGATGATCGAGCGGCCGAGCTTGCCGACGCCGACGAGGGCCACGTCCTGACGGCGCGGGCCGTCGAGAAAGCCGCCGATGCTCTCGATGCACTTCTCGACCTCGTAGCCGCGCGTGGGGCTGCCCGAGTACCCGATCGCCATGAAGTCGCGCCTCACCTGGGCGGCGGTAAGGCCGGCGAGCTTGGCGAGCTGGTGAGAGAAGACGTGGGTGGTGCCGGTGTCGCGCAGCGAGATGAGCAGCCGGCGGTAGAGGCTCATGCGGGCGATCGTCTTGCGCGAGACCATGACTCTCCTCGGCGGGCGCTGGTGGCCGGAACGTGCCGGCCTGTCGTCGTTGCGTCGTGCGTGCCGACGGGGCATCGTGCGTGCCGACCTGTCGTCGTTGCGTTGTTGCGTTACGTAACGTTGTGAAGTGATTCACAGCGTACCCGGCGTCACGCGGGGGTGTCAACCCTGCCGCCGGGCCCAACGGGCGGTCGTCGTGGGGCCCCGAGCGAGGGCTTGGACACGGCGTCCAAACGCCCCGGGCTCACTTGACCCGGCGCGGCAGGTCCCGCACGCTGTTCGCGGCTCCGCGACGCGCTAGGATGTCGCTGGAGCCGAGGGGTGACGGCCGACGCTGCCGCAGCCTCTGATCCGCCCGTTTCGCAAGGTGAGCAAGGCGCTCCGGTTTGGCCAAACCGGAGGGCAATCAAGTGTGGAGGTACACATGTCGGTGGTCGCTCAAGACCAGAAGTCGCGCATCCCCTTCTTCGTCGGGCACACGTCCCCGATCACCGTCGACCACGCCGAGGGCGCCTGGGTGTACGGCACCGACGGCAGCAAGTGGCTCGACTTCTGCATGGGGATCGCTGTGGCCAACACCGGTCACGCTCATCCCAAGGTCGTCAAGGCCGTCCAGGATCAGGCCGGCAAGATGCTGCACGCGCAGATGAACATGTACTACCACCAGCCCATGCTCGACCTCGCCGACAAGCTCTGCGAGATCGTGCCGGGCAACTTCGACCAGGTGCTCTTCGCCAACTCGGGCGCCGAGGCCGTCGAGAACGCCGTCAAGCTCGCCAAGGGCACGCTGCGCCGCCCGGGCGTCATCGCCTTCCAGAACGCCTTCCACGGCCGCACGCATCTGGCCATGGCCATGACCGATTCGATCAACCACTACCGCGGTCACATGCAGCCGCTCGTGCCGTGCGTCTTCCACGCCCGCTACTGCGATCCGTTCCACACGCCGGCCGGCCTTGACCCGACCGAGTACGCGATCGACGACCTGCGCCGCATCCTGCGCGCCGAGATCTACGGCGAAGACGTGGCCTGCATCGTGGTCGAGCCGCTGCAGGGCGAGGGCGGCTTCGTGGTGCCGACGCCCGAGTTCATGCAGGAGCTGCGCAAGATCTGCGACGAGATCGGCGCCTACCTCGTCATCGACGAGATCCAGGCCGGCATGGGCCGCACCGGCAAGTGGTTCTGCCACGAGCACTATGGCGTCACCGCCGACGTCGTGACCATCGCCAAGGGCATCGCCAGCGGCCTGCCGCTCGCGGCCATCGTCAGCCGCAAGGAGATCTGGGACAAGGTCACCCCGGGCTCCATGGGCGGCACCTTCGGCGGCAACATCGTCGCCTGCGCGGCGGCCAACGCCACCCTCCAGGTCATCGAAGAAGAGGGCATGCTGGCCAACGCCGCCCGCCAGGGCGAGAAGCTGACGGCCTTCTTGCGCAACCTGCAGAAGACCTACCCCGCGATCGGCGACGTGCGCGGCATGGGCGTCATGCAGGCCATCGAGATCGTCAAGCCGGGCACCCGCGAGCCCGACGCCGGTCCGGCCAAGGCCTTCGTGGCCGAGGCGGCCAAGCGCAACACCATCCTCATGGGCGCCGGCAGCATGGGCAACTGTGTCCGCTTCCTGCCGCCGCTCATGGTCACCGACGCCGACATGGACCACGCCTTCGCCGTCTTCACCGAGGTCGCCAGGACCGTCCTCTAAGAGACGATCGAGCGAGCCGCGCTAGCGGCTCGAGCAGGCGTTGGGCGGGCCGGGCTCCCTTTGTGGGAGCCCGGCCCGCCGCCGTTTGCGGCGCTTACGCCTGTGCTAGACTTCGCCACCATGCACGAGCCGCTGCCGTCCGGGCCGTTCCATACCCGCATCCGGGTCCGTTACGAAGAGACCGACGCCGCCGGCGTGGTCTACTACGCGAACTACCTCGTCTACTTCGAGGTCGCGCGCGTCGAGGCGCTGCGCGCGGTGGGCCTGCCGATCGCCGAGGTCGAACGTCGTGGCGTGATCCTGCCGGCCGTGAACGCGAGCTGCACCTACCACAGCCCCGCGCACGTCGACGACCTGCTCGACGTCGCCATGTGGACCGACCACGTGGGGCGCGCGTCGTTCGGCTTCTCCTACGAGGTGCGCCGCGTCGGCGACGGCGCGACCGCCTTCGACCACGAGGTGGGCAGGGGCGCTCCCGCGGTCGACACGCTCGCGCCGGGCGCGACCGGGCCGGGCGCGACCGGGCCGGGCGCGAGCGAGCCGGGCGCGAGCGAGCCAGGCGCGAGCGAGCCAGGCGACGCCCGAGTCGCCGGCACGCTGGTCGCGAGCGGCACGACGCGCCACGCGGTCGTCGCGCGCGACACCATGAAGCCGGTCCGCATCGAGGGCTGGATTGCCGAGCTCATGGCCCGGGCACAAGAGTGGCGGCCGCCATCATGAGCACGACCCCACCCATCGAGGACTTCGAACTGCGCATGCCGGACGATCTCGGCGTGGAGCACTGCTACCGTCACCCCAGCCGCGAGACCGGCGTGCACTGCTCGGAATGCGGCCGGCCGATCTGCCACGAATGCATGACCCCGGCGGCGGTCGGCTTTCGCTGTCCCGATTGCATGGCCGCGCAGCGGCGCGGTGCCGGCCGCCCCCAGGTGGTCACGCGTCAGCAGACACGCAGCCGCTGGCAACAGACCAGCGTCTATGGCGGCCGCGGGGGGATCACCGTCACCAAGGTGCTGATCGCCATCAATGTGCTCGTGTTCCTGGTCGAGGTCGCGACCCACGCGACCACCGACATCAACCAGCTCGTACGCCTCGGCGGCCTCGTGCCGGCCTACGTCATCGAGCGTCACGAGTACTGGCGCCTGTTCGCCGCCATGTTCTTGCACGAGAGCTTCTGGCACATCCTCATCAACATGGTCGCCCTCTGGTTTCTGGGCGAGTACACCGAGGCGGTGCTTGGTCGCGCCAAGTTCCTCGTTCTGTATCTGGTGACGGGTCTGGCCGGGTCGGTCCTGGTCGTGCTCTTCGCGGCGCCGCTCTCCGTGACCGTCGGCGCCTCCGGTGCGATCGCCGGCGCCTTCGGTGGGCTCATGGCCTACGCGTTTCTGAACCGCCATCGCGACTACGTCGCGCGGGCCATCTTCGGACAGCTCGTCTTCTGGTTCGCGCTGAATGTGATCCTCAACGTGTATTCCGTCACCCAGCCGGGCGGCAACCTGTCGTGGCAGGGGCACGCGGGTGGGTTCATCGCCGGCGTCATCCTCATGGCCGCCTACACCCTGCTCGGCCGCAAGAACCCCTTCGGACGCTTCACGACCGGCGACGTTGTGGCGACGGTGATAGTCCTTGCGGTCCTCGTCGCCCTCACGTACTGGCGCGTGCAGACCGCGACGCTGGCGGCGTTCCTTCCCTGGGTGTAGCGGCAGGCATGCCGTCGTTGATCGATCCGGGCGCGGGCTCGTCGTCGTTTGTCGAGCCACGTTCCGTGCCGGTGCCCCGCGCCGAGGTGGAACGCCGGCTGGCGGCCTTTCAGGAGACCCTGCGAGCCGAGGGCATCGAGGCTGCGCTCGTGGTGCAGAACGCCGATCTCTATTACCTTGCCGGCACGGTCCAGCAGTCGCACCTGCTGGTGCCGGCCGACGGCGAGCCCGTGCTGTTCTGTCGCAAGACCGTCGCGCGCGCCCGCGAGGAATCTTCGGTCGAGGTCGAGGAGCTGCTCACGCAGCGTCGCCTCGGCGAGCTCGTCGCCGAGCGTTGCGGCGCCGCTCCCGAGATCGTCGGACTCGAGCTCGACGTGCTGCCCGTCGCGCATCTGCGCCGCTACGAGGCTCAGTTTCCGCGCACGCGCTTCGTCGACATCGGGCCGGCGCTGGTGCGTCAGCGGGCGGTCAAGTCGGCCTGGGAGATCGAACGTATCGCCGCCGCCGCGGCTCTGGTCGACGAGCTCTTTTCCTGCATCCCCAGGCTGCTCCGAGAAGGTCTGAGCGAAGCCGCGTTCGCCGGGCTGGTCGAGGCCGAGGCCCGTGCCCTGGGCCATCAGGGCGTGATCCGCATGCGCGCCTTCAACGCCGAGATGTTCTACGGCCAACTCCTGTCGGGCGCGAGCGGCGCCGTGCCCTCGTTTCTCGACACGCCGCTGGCCGGCACCGGTCTGAGCGCGGCGGTCGCGCAGGGGGTCAGCTTCAAGCCGATAGGCCGGGGCGAACCGGTCGTGTTCGACTTCGTGCCGGTGCTCGACGGGTACACGGCCGACTTCACCCGCATCTTCTCGCTCGGTGAGCTGCCCGAGCGGCTCGTAGGGGCCTACGAGTGCGCGCGGCGGGCGCAGGCGGCCGCGGCCGCCTGCGCCCGCCCCGG
>Ga0335079_10008623_pt1 | contig 11624 bp, 14 predicted proteins | sample Lox_Sample_33_FD_206719 | JGI IMG/M metagenome (GOLD analysis project Ga0335079, IMG submission 206719) | Soil microbial communities from Loxahatchee National Wildlife Refuge, Florida, United States - Lox_Sample_3.3 | ecosystem: Environmental > Terrestrial > Soil > Wetlands | place: USA... | reverse complement strand
GGTTTTTGTTCGTAAATGTCAGTTCCATTAGGCTACCTTGGATTAGTAGCCCCAAGTATAAACCAAGTTGTTGCCGCCATCAATCGAAAGGACAGTAGTAAACGGCAGGTCACTCACACCTTGAGAGACGAGATCGGTCAAACCCTTAATTAAGACTGTCTTAGCTATTGCCAAGGTATCATTAGTCCAGGACGTAACCATAATAGCACTAGAGATCTGGTTCTGAATGTAAGTTTTGATATCTGCGTCTGTCATGTTGGAACACCCATCATTCGGAGGAGCTTCTTCTCGAAAAGTCGAAGTTCCTTTACCTTATCTCGTACAGCAAAGATTGCCTCCGTTTCTTCTACCCGGAGGTCTGGTCGGGTTTCTTCATGCGCTGCATAACGATCTAGGGTTGTATCCCCATCAGGATCAATACTTACATCACCGCTCACGCAAGATGCCGATGAGAGTAGGTCCGCAATCTCGGTGGCATTTGTTTTATCTGACTCATCCTGCACACCTTCATTGACCAATTCGGACACTTTGTCGTAGTCCACCTGTTCACCGAAGAAACGGAGGACTTTGTTGGCTCTATAGATCTTCCTTTTGTCCTTAGGGAAGAAGTGGATGAGGGTTTCTGAATATTGCTCAATGCGGTCTCCAATCATACGGCCAATAGCTACAGCCCGGAACTTCCGATAAGTCTCCAACTCTTCAGTCTCAGACATCTGTCTAGTATCTGGTGGTACGAATTTATCAATAGCCACCAGAAGGCCTCCACAGTGGATTTGAATGAGGTCCATGTAGCTGAGGTGGGCCTTAGGGGTATTGGACCAAAAGATTCTTGCTTGGCTGATGGCCAAGGGCAAGTTCATCTCCATAATCTCCATACGGATCTTGTCAATCTGCCTAGCAAGCGTAGCTATCTTTCCACCCTTGGGCCATTTATGACATCCCAGGACGAATAAGACAAAGCTGTAGTTGAATCGAAAACGGTAGAGCCCTCGGTCAGAGCGTTTCTTGAGGTGTTTGGAGATCTGGCTAGCAAAGATGTTTTGGCGTTCCCGGAAGTAGGGACGGGCTGCAAGGATGTTTCGGCGCCTGTCTAGTATCATTGCTACGAATTGTTTGTAGACGCTCGGTCCCCAGGGGTGTTTGATTAGCGTCTTTCGAAACTTATTTTCGAGCGATATTAGTAATTTAAGTTGCCTTCGTTGACGCTCAAGAAGTGTCTCTTCTGGAAGGTCGCCATACTTCTTGATCGCTGCCTCTAGATTCTGGGCAAAGACCCTAAAGTGTGTTTCATCTTCGAAAATAGCCATGAGATTACTACCTCATGGCTATTGTAACACTGGGAATGTAAATCCTAAGGACGGATCAAGCCGTCTACCTCTGATATACAAGGACTCGCAACATCGCTGCTACCCGTTTACCCGGATCCTTGGCAGGAGTCGAACCTGCGTCCATCTATCTCCGCCCTTAGGAATCTTTTGGAGCTACCAGGAATGGCACATCCGAATCCTTATTCGGACTCTCGGTAAGAACGATGGCAGTTACTGCGCCTGACATGATTTTAGAACCAAGCGAGGAAGAACAAAAGCCCATTATGTTGGGGTAGAGCTTCTTCTTCGGATCCTTGAGTATCATTGTGGCCCCGCTAACGAAAAGATCAAAGTCAGCAGATAGGAGTGTACCTGTCTCATTCATCTTAAGAACGGCATTACCGACAATATTGGGGATTGGCCCGATGTTTCCAAAGAGAACAGGAACTGTCGCAGAAGGAATGCTCAGGCCGTTCATTTCCCAGGTATAGGGACCTGCATCGGGCTTACGGAGGACAGGGATATTTTCGATTTTCATTGTTACCACTCTACCTGTTCAACAGGTCCATAGATGTCATAGTAGATCTGTCTGCGATACATAGCGTGCCGTGACAAGATGTCGATGTTTTCAACATCAAAGTCTACCACAGTACAGGCATTTTTCTCCAGGTCCTTGCGGAGCCGAGTACAGCGACCAATACCTTGCTTGACCTCGATCTCAGACTTACCGCCTTTCAGATAGACCATGGTCTTTACAGCTTGAATGTCAGTGCCAGTAGAAATACAGGACGTTCCAATGAGGATAGGGAACTCTCCATTATTAAAACCCTTGACTAGCTTTCCAGGATCAGACTCGTGATAGGCAGTCGGTACTTTGTCCTTGTTACCTGGGTCCTTGATCTTCCCACTAGGGTAGTAGGTTGGGCCTTGAAGATCACCATGGGCAAATTCTGCTTTATGGCGAAGGAGCGGGAGAAGTCTAGTGAACTGCTCAACCTCATCAATTAGCACCAGGACCTGATGTCCCAACTTCTCCACGCTCAAGTTGATTACTTCAGCAGCCTGCTTGAGGACGAGTGGGTTGTAATACAAATGCTTTCGAGTCATCTCATTAGCATCATCGGAGATGAAGGAGCTGTCTGATCGGCTTTTGATCATTCTGAAGACTGGCTTAGCTAGATATCCTTGGTCTACCCCTTCTCGAACGGTCATCGAGAAGACTGTATGACCTGTAATTCCATCAAGAAGTAAATCGAGTCCATCAATACGGATTTGAGTAGCCGAGAAGAAGAAACGATATGGTGCAGTCTTAGCTATACCAGCGCATACGTTAACTAGAGTAGCTGCTGGACATTGATGAGATTCATCTACTACGAAAACCTGAGCCTTAGAAAGCTGTTCCCAAGCAGGAGATCCTTCTTGTACTCGGGTAAGGGATTGAGCATTACCAACTACGATCAGCTTCTTGGAATCTTTCTTCCCATCGAAGAAGGCTCCAACGTATTTGATACCGAGGTGCTTGACGAATTCATTGTAAAGCTGTTCAGCGATATTGGTACTTGGAGCCATCACAATGGTTTTGAGACCTAGTTCTCGTACCAGATGAAGAATAATGAAACTCTTACCCAAGCCAGTACCCATTTCAACTCGCCCGTGCCGGGCTTTGAGTAGAGCTTCTTTGGCTGTTACTTGGTAAGGCCAAGGAGTTTTGTCAGGTACTGATACCCATGGAAGTGACTTTGGTTCAGGGTATTGGAACTGTACTTCACTGGTAAGCCCATACTTGGTTTCGAGGTAGTCTTTGAAACCTGTTAACGTAGAGACTTGATTACCACCTTCAGCTAAGAGACAGCATTTCTCTTTGGACTTCAGTTCTTCTAGACGAGCTTGATAGGCTTCTTCGTTACTCCAGGTAGTCTTACGATGTTTCTGGAGTTCCCATTGAACCTTCTTATCTCGGTAAGTAAGACTGGCTCTAAGTTCAGACAGCTCTTTGGCGTCTGCATCTTCAATTCGAAGCTTAGTAGGTGATTCTAGGTATAGTCTCATTTTGATACAGATATCTGGATAGCTTCTTGTACCATCCTCATTCTGTCAGAAGTGGTACCACATATCTGTAAGACATTCAAGTCAGGTGCTATTGTCTGTATCATACCTGGAATACGTTTATCGATCTCGAGGGATTGTTCATGTGTATGAACACGATTTGGATCACTGCCTTCATTTGGCTTTGGTACCGGTAAGCTGTAGAAGCTTATATCGGTAATAGCTAGACTACGCTTAATGAGATTTTCTACTCTAGGATCTTCCCATAGTTCTGGATTCATGTATAGCAGAGCATTGAGTGGGCTACTGTCCGAGATGATGATGACATCTGGTCCACAAGCATAATGGAACACCTCATCCAGGTTGACTTGGTTTTCCATGATGATCAGTTGATCTTCATCTGTTAGTACTACTTTCTCCTTAGGTGTTACGTAAGAATGATACCTAAGTTCAGCTATGTACCTTCTAGCTTGTTCAGGTAGAAATTCAGCTATCAGCCCTACATCCTTGAGCGAAGCGAATACCATAGCAGCAGTAGTAGTCTTACCACTTGATGGACATCCAATGAAGTTGAAAAGCAAAGCAAAACCTCCGACAATGGGAACGATTTTCGAATTTCCATCGTTCCCTTTAAGGGAAGTATACTCCGAACCCTTTCGTTCCCCTAATTTCTATTTTTTACTATTAGACCTTATTAACTGTATTTACTCTAAATAGAAGGCGACGCTATAGGGATCACTAAGAAAGGTCACTTGAAGATCAAAACCACCACTCTAATAGGACAATATGGACCATTTTGGTTGTATCAAAGTAGTGGTTTTTGTTTTCAAGTGACCTTTCATGGTAGAAAGGTCACTTGAAGATCAAAGCTGACGTTTTGGAACTTATGAACAATCATTCACAGGCCGCTAGGCTCAGGCAACTCAAGAAAGGTTTTGCTACTCGAGACAGACTAATAGAACTACTCCTAGCTGACCCAAAAGCTACCAACGCTCAGCTAGCTAAGGAGCTGGGTCTCGGAGTTAGTATTGTCAAGCGATATCTTGCTGAACTTCGCAGGGATGATAGAATATCGGTTACCAAGTGGCTCGGTTCCGACAGACGGGTCCATCGTAAGATCAGGTTTTTAGATGCAGTATCAGAAAGCAAAGTCAGCCAGCAAGGAACTCCTAAGCCGGGGTCCGACACTCCAGAAAGTCATCCTAAGCACCATGAAAGTGTGCTCAGAGATGGTGGGATCGACCCTCGGCCCTGGTGGGATGTCGGTAGTGATTGAAAGGCCTGAAGAACGTTTGCCACCGATGATTACCAAGGATGGGGTAACCGTTTTCAAGAACCTTGCTTTCGATGATTCATCCCAACACGTCATCATGGAAGCTGCTCGTGATGCCGCTGTTCGTACAGCTAATGAGGCTGGAGATGGAACTACTACAGCAACCATCCTAGCCGAGGCCTTGGTTCGGTACACAATGGCGTATTGCACCAAGAATCCCAAGGTAAGCCCTCAACGGGTGGTTCGCCGGCTCGAGAAAGCCTTCAAAGAAGATATCGAACCCCAGGTTCGAGAATGCTCTCTCAAGTCTGACTTGAACACTCCCGCTGGTCGGGCTCGGCTCGAAGCTGTAGCGAGGATTTCTGCTAACGGAGACTCTGACCTGGCTAAAGCAGTGATTGAGTGTTTTGATCTTGTTGGCGACGATGGCAACGTAACCTTGCTTGAAGGCTCTGGTAGCGGTTACGAGGTAGAGAAGATCGAAGGGTATCCTATTGCAATGGGCTATGAGGATTCTTGTGGTAAGTTTTATCAAGGCTTCATCAACAACTCAGGCCGAATGGTCTGTGAGATGGAGAATCCAGTCTACGTGCTCTACCACAGTAGGCTATCCGACATCTACACGGCATTAGGAATCTTCGATAAGATCAATCAGGCCGCTCAATCTGGGCAAATTTCCAATAATATCGTTTTTGTGGCAACGGGTTTCAGCGAGCAAGTACTCGCCCACCTGTATACCAACTTTGTGACTCCGGAAACACCAAACATCTTTCCACTTCAAGCTCCTCTTTCTGCAAGTAAGACTGGACAATACGATTTCATTACAGATCTTGCAGCCCTCACAGGAGGAAAAATCTTTGATTCAGTTGAAAGCCCGCTTGATATGGCGGAAGTTAGTGATTTGGGCCGGACTTCTGGCTTTGAGGCATCCCGATTTAGGTCTACTGTTATCGGTTATCGTGATGAGATTCTTATACTTGAGCGAGTCGATCAGCTTAAGACACTGATTGCTCAAGACAACATCTCCATTCTCGATAAGGCTCTCATTCAAGAGCGCATCGGAAAGATGACTGGCGGTATTGCCAAGCTTAGGGTACTTGGTTCTAGCTCAGGAGAGGTCCGCGAAAAGCGAGACCGAGCTGAGGATGCGATTTGTGCTGTCCGGGGGGCCATTAAGTATGGAGCCCTCCCGGGCGGCGGGTGGATGCTTAAAAAGCTGTCTGTCGGCATGACCCTTAATGAGAATCCAATCCTCCAAGAGGTACTTGCGCCAGCCCTATTGGAACCCATTAGGCGCCTATACACCAACGCAGGGTTTGACTGGGATGAAGCAGAAAACCTAATCGGCCAGCTTGTAGGTGGAAGTGATATCCTTGTCTACGATGTACTCGAAGGTAAGTGGGTGGATGCATTGGAAGCAGGAGTCTTAGATTCCTTGCCGGCAGTTCTCGAGGCTATCCGGAATTCGATCAGCATTGCTTCCCTTTTGGGTACGTGTGGTGGTACAGTCGTTTTCAAACGTGACGTTAACTTCGAACGTCAAGAAGCGAAGGAGAATAATGAATTTCTCCGGAGCCTAACATCCAACGAAGCAGATGAGAGGCCGTAACATGCCCATTATGGGATTGCAGGTAGACGTGAAGTCGGCGGAGCTGAAGAAAATCATCTCCAGTCGGGTTGAGTATCATCAGAACAAAGCTGAGGCCTATGAGGCTCAGGCTGGCAAACTTCGTGCCACGATCAAGGGTATCGAAGAGGACAATGAAGTCGGTAAGGTTACCAATAGCAATGGTGATCCGGCTCAGAACATGGAGACCAAGGCCAAGGAACATAAGGACAAGGCTGTTCATTTCCAGTTCCTCTTGGACCATGTGATCGTGGATGAGACCTACCGCCTTAGTACGGAAGACCTCCGTATGCTCGGAATCGCCACTGCTCGATTCTACTAATAGTTGTGCCGATTTACCATTGGAAATGCGATAAATGTGAGGGTGAATGGCGCAAGCTTTTGCCCAAGCGTCCAGTGTTACTTAAATGCACTTGTGGAGGAACATTGGAATTTGTCTCCTCCATGACTGCTCGCGTTATAGAAGTGCGTGACAATGGCATTATGCCCCGAAAGGTTGAGCAACTTGCCGATGTAGAAGAGCTGATTAAAGATCGCTCTCAAGAGCCCACAGAACCCGAAAAGGTGTAAGTTTTTGGTACGTCTTAAGTCGCTCAGGATGAAGGCCTTCCGAAGCTTCGTCCAAGGGGAGGTTTCATTCCCTCCTAATGGACTTGTGCTGGTTCGAGGTACCAATCCCGTTACCGGAGATAGCTCAGGTACTGGAAAGTCCACCATCATGTTGGCGGTGGCGTATGCCCTCGACATGTGCCCCTTCCCAGCTACTGAACTGCAAAGCTGGTATACAGACGAGCCCATGCAAGTAGAGCTTCTACTTGATACCCCACGAGGTAGTGTTGTCATTAAACGTGGTAAGAAGAACTCCTTCAAGGTAGGTGACCAACCTCCAATCACCGGGGCGAAGGCTATTGCCGAGGCGATCAGGGAAACCTTCGGTCTGGATGCCGATACCCTCCGTTCGATCACCTATCGTGCTCAAAATACCCGTGGGTTGTTCTTGAGTCTTTCGGATAGCGAGAAGAAGGAATTTCTTACTAGAATCCTAGGATTAGCTAAGGTCGAACAGGCTGTAGACCTCGCAGATTCCAAGATTAAAGAGCTGGAATCCCTTATTAGGACTGAGGAAAACCTAGCTTTCAACCTTCAGAATGATTTGGACCGTATCCTGGAACAGGAACTACCTGAGTTCCAAAGCGATGTAGCCCAGAAAGAGGAGCTACTCAAAGCCCACGAAGAGCTAACGGCCATCCAAGCCAACATCAAGGCAGCCTGGGATGGAGCTAAGGAAGCCAAGGAGAAGGCCTCAGAGGACCCTAGATTAGTTGGACTCAATCAGACCCTCCTAGCAGCCCGGGGACACCTAGAAAACGCTAAGAAGGCCAATCAGGACCGTTTCAAACAGTTTCAAACAAAACAGGAAGGTTTGCGTGGGCAGCTAAAGAGTATCTCAGCTCAAGAGATCCAGCTTCAAACTACTGTATCGGATATTTACAGTTTCGAACAAAAACTCAAGAAAGCCCTTGAGGGTAAGTGCCATACCTGCCTTAGACCTTGGGATGAGGCAGAAGGGAATGCAGTAGCTATCCGTATGACACTTCTTAACTTAAATGCCAACCGGGAAAGCTATGCTAAAGCAATCAAGGGGAAGAAAGAGGTCGAAGAAGCTCTCCGTGAGACCTTCCCTCAGGATGCTGTACTCGAGAAGCTTGAGTCGGTGGTCGATACGGTTGAGGACCAAATCCGAGATCGAACAATGGAACTATCCACTGGACCAACTCAAGAGGCTCAACGTAAAGTAAATGAACTAAACATCCTAAGAGCTTCCGTCTCAACTAGGATTCGGGGTTTGGAACAGCAGATTACTATGATTGCTGACATGAACCGCAAGCTTGAATCGACCCGAAAGTCTATGGAGAAGGAAAGGGATGAAACACGCAAGAGGCTAGATCAACACAAAGCCAAACTAGCCGATCTCCAAAAGCAGCAAAACACTGAAAAGGACTTCTCGGCCATGATGGGTTATCAAGGCTTCCTAGGAGTCATCTTCGGAGATGCTCTTCGAGACATCGAGATTAGAACCAATGAGAGACTGGCCCGCTTGGCGAATGTCAGCAATGTGACCATCCATTTCAAATCTGAGGTGGTTACTGGGAAAGGTACCATTAAGCGTATTATTACACCAATCGCTTACATTGGAGGTCATGAAGCTAAGCTCGAGTCAGGACTTTCTGGTGGGATGTATACCAGCGTTGAGGGTGTCGTAGATCTGGCGGTTATGGCTGTAGCTCAGGAACGTACCGGTACTCTACCTGGATTCCTTTTTCTAGACGAAAGTTTCAATGGTCAAGGTAATGCTACTAAGGAATCGGCCATGGAAGTACTTCGCGAATATGGCCAAGAGAAGCTCGTTATTGTGGTCGATCACAGCTCTGAACTGAAAGAAACCTTTAGTCAATTCATCGACATAATCTCTAAGAACGGAGTATCCGAAGTCGAATGAAACCAAGAGTAAAGGTTGTGTGGGCCATCAAGGCAACAGAAGCTGGAACGTTCTATATAGTAGACGATCACGGTAAGACTCATGGTCAGCCGGTTACAAAACATCTCCGACCTAGACTATCGGACATAGCTTTTGAACATGGAGCTGATGAAGTCCTTCACGATTACGATCTTGTTAAGCACGACTCTTGACTCCTGCAAAGCCTGTGCCATACTTCTCTTGAACTGAGGAGTTCACATGGCACGTAGTTTCAAAAAGAAGGTTCCATTCTCGGAACTGGATCAAGAATTCAAAGATACCATCTCGAACATGACTGATGTTGAGATTCGCAATAAGCTTGCAGAAATCACTCTCAATGATCACGAGAATCGGATGGCAAAGAAGCAGGACGTTGACCTGGCTGAGAAGGTGGCAGCAGCCAAATTCGCAGGCGAAGGTTATCGAGAGGCAGCTAAGATGAACCGATTGAAGGTCTCTTATGCTCATTTCATCCTGGAAGCACGAGGTAAGGCGTAATGATTACATCATTTCCATACAAGGGATACAACATCACCATTGATGAAGCCAATAAGGCTACTGTAATGGATCCAGTGACTGGAAGTCACTATACCGTGAATGGTGGTGACTGTTTGTTTTATTCCGCTCAAAGTGAAGCTGGTCGTGTATTCGCATTGACTGCGCCTGATGCTTTCGAGCTGGCTAAGAATCAAATCGACCAGCATGTTGAAAGTTCTAGCTCTTGATGTCTCATCTAAGACCGGATGGGCAGTCATAGAGGGCGAACAAAGTGGTCAGACCTATCTTGGTGGTTGTGGTGTCATTAAGCTAGGAAAGACTATCGATCAGTGCGGTGCCTATCCGTGGAGCTATGTATTCGCTGCACAAGACATGGCATCTAAAATCAAAGAGCTGGTGGAGAGAATCAAACCTGAAGTCATCGTTATTGAAGAGACGAACAAAGGTAAGAATCGCTATAGCCAGAAGTTTCTAGAGTTCACGCATATCAAGATACTAGAGTCCCTTGGGACCTCAGTCCCTCTCTTTTATGTGAACAGCTCAGCCTGGCGCAAGACGCTGGGTATCGAACTGACCAAAGCTGACCGTAAGAACAATAGCAAGATTTCTACTGCCAAGAAGATCTCACGGAATACCGGAGAAGGCGTCCATAAGGTAAAGAAGGCCTTAGGAGTCCGTGGTAGAATCGGCAAGAAACACTTGGCAGTTCGCTTTGTCAATGAGACCTACGAATTGCAACTTAAGCAAAAAGACAATGACACCGCAGATGCAATCTGCCTAGGTACAGCGTATCTTCGAGGATCACCCGTTTGCGATGGTAAGTAGGAAATGAAGCACATGGGGATGAGTAACCTCTCTAAGGTCGTTTATAAACGAACATATTCAAGAAAGGATTTTGGACCACTCGAGAATTGGCCGGACACCGTTGAGCGTGTCATTGCTGGTAATGTTCGGGGACACAAGGTTAGTCAACAAGAGATTGAACGACTACGATATTTCCTTTCAGAGCGAATGGCTGGTCCCGCAGGTCGTGGTTGGTGGTTCTCTGGTGCTCCTGCTCACGCTACTCTAGGCGGAGTGGCTCTCAACAATTGTTGGTTTGTTACTGCTGATGATTGGCAGAATTTCATTCTGGCTCAGGATTTGTTGATGCTTGGTGGTGGGGTTGGCATGAGCGTGGAACAACAATTCGTTTCCAAGCTTCCTAAAGTTAAGCAAGGCGTTCATATCAAGCACAAGCCTACCAAGGATGCGATCTTCATTGTACCTGATTCTCGTGAGGGCTGGTGTGAGTTGATTCGTAGGGTCCTGGAGGCCTACCTGGTAACAGGCAAAGGCTTCGAGTACTCGACTGTTTGTATTCGTGGTCAAGGTGAGCCTATCAATGGCTTTGGTGGTACCGCTAGTGGTCCTATCCCACTTGTAAACCTAGTAGACAAGCTGTGCGCTATTCTAGAAGCACGAGCACAATCCAAGAAACGCCACATCCGTCCTATTGATGCAATGGATATCCTCTGTGCCATTGGAGAGATGGTGGTTTCCGGTAATGTCCGGCGCTCTGCAATCATTATTCTTGGCGATTGTAATGATAAGGAATTCCTAACCAGCAAGCGTTGGGACCTCGGCCCTATTCCTACTCAAAGGGCTATGGCAAACCTATCCGTGATTTGCGATGACGTGGATGATTTGCATCCACTGTTCTGGAAGACTTACGAACAGGGTGAACCATTTGGTATTGTCAACCGTAAGAACATCCAGAAGTATGGTCGTATGGGGGAGCTTAAGGAAGATACTGCCGTTGGTGTAAATCCCTGTGTTCCAGCAGGTACTGAGATTCTCACCGATCAAGGATATCAAAAGATCGAGAGTCTTGTGGACACTACTGTACAGGTTTGGAACGGCTGGGAATTTAGTCCAGTACAACCGCAGATTACAGGCGAAAACCAGAAACTGGTTACTGTAAATCTATCTTCTGGACAGTCACTTACTTGCACTCTAGCTCATCGTTTTTATGTCCAGTGTGGATATCGTGGTGAGCCTTTCTTTGTAGAAGCACAGAATCTTGTTCCGGGCACGCAACTGGTCAAAACTAAATTTCCAGTCATCTCCGATGGCGAATCTGTAGATCCGAAAATTGCCTACACTCAGGGCTTTTATTCTGGAGATGGGAGTGAAGGTCTTAAGACATTTTGCCTTTATGGAGAAAAGATAGAATGTATTATACGCATGGCGGGGGTACTTGGGTCATATTCTGAAGCCCAAGATAGAACCTACTTTGCTCCCAGCTTCACACCGATGGCCAAAACTTTTGTGCCATTTAAGTGGGATCTTTCGAGCCGGCTTCAGTGGTTTGCT
>Ga0335079_10008622_pt1 | contig 11626 bp, 12 predicted proteins | sample Lox_Sample_33_FD_206719 | JGI IMG/M metagenome (GOLD analysis project Ga0335079, IMG submission 206719) | Soil microbial communities from Loxahatchee National Wildlife Refuge, Florida, United States - Lox_Sample_3.3 | ecosystem: Environmental > Terrestrial > Soil > Wetlands | place: USA... | reverse complement strand
AGACGATCTTGCCGGTCTTGCCATCCCAGGCGATGAAGTTGCCCATGTTGGTCTCGCCCGGAGGCGGATACATCGACAGCGTCGCGCCGACATAGGGCTGTCCAGCGGTGTAGCTCACCTTGAACGGCTCATAGTCCATGCACACGTGGTTGGTCGGAACATAGAACAGCTGCGTCTCCGGCGAATAGGCCGCCGGCTGCTCGTCCTTGGAACCGAGCGCGGCCGGGCAGATGCCCTTCACGTTGACGTCCTCGCCCGCCTTGTCGGTCGAGGCTGAGTCAAGAACCTTCGGCCGGCCGTAGGTCGGCGAGTTCTTGTTCATGTCGACGCCGGAGGTCCAGTTGACCTTCGGATCGTACTTTTCTGCCACCAGCAACTCACCGCTCGCGCGGTCGAGCGTGTAGCCCAGCCCGTTACGGTCGAAATGGGTGAGCAGCTTGCGAGCCTGACCGCCGACCGTCTGGTCGGTGAGGATCATCTCGTTGACGCCGTCATAATCCCACTCGTCGTGGGGCGTCATCTGATAGACCCAGCGGGCCACTCCGGTGTCCGGATTGCGGGCGAAAATAGTCATCGACCACTTGTTGTCACCAGGACGCTGTTTGGGGTTCCAGGTCGACGGATTTCCCGACCCGTAGTAGACGAGATTGAGGCTCGGATCGTAGGCCATCCAGCCCCAGGTGCAGCCGCCGCCGATCTTCCATTGATCGCCCTGCCAGGTCTTCAAGCTCGAGTCCTTGCCGACTGGCTTGCCGAGATCGGTGGTCTTCTCCGGATCCAGCAGGACCTGATCGTCAGGCCCTTCCGAGAAAGCCCGCCACGCCTGTTTGCCGGTCTTTGTGTCGTAGGCGGTGACGTGACATTGCACGCCAAACTCGCCGCCGGACATGCCGACCAACACCTTGTCCTTGACGACAAGCGGTGCCGACGTTCCGGTCTGGCCCTTGCTTGGGTCACCGTTCTTCGCAGACCACAGCACCTTGCCGGTCTTGGCATCGAGCGCGACGAGCGTGGTATCCGCCTGGTGCAGGAAAATCTTGCCATCCGCATAGGCCACACCACGGTTCACCGTGTCGCAGCACATCACGGGAATGACGTTCGGATCCTGCTTCGGCTCGTACTTCCAGACGATCTTGTTCTCCTGAGAAAGGTCAAGAGCATAGACCGAATTCGGGAAGGGCGTATGTACGTACATCATGTTGCCGATGATGAGCGGGCCGCCCTCGTGGCCGCGCAGCACGCCGGTCGAGAATGTCCAGGCGACCTGCAACTTGCTCGCATTGGAGGCGTTGATCTGGTTGAGCTTGGAATAACGCTGATTGGCGTAGTCGCCGGACTGCATCACCCAATCTTTCGGGTTTTGCTGCATTTTCACCAGCTCGTCATTGGCCAAAGCGCCGCCCGCGGCGACTGCCGCAGCGGAGCCGAGAAAGGCCGCCAGTAGCACCTTGCGCATTGTGTAGTCCTCCCTGGTTTTATTTGGATGTCAGTCTCGCGCGCCCACGGGGCACGATTGTGTCCAATGCTCGCGCATGTCGTGGGCTGTGTCGAATTATCCGGATTTCGTAGGCCCATCGGTCTCCAAGCCATCGACGCCGCGCCATGCGCGTGCATCATGCTCGGTCGGTGTCCCGATATGGAACGAAAGACGGTGCTGTCTCGGATGTCTCCTCCTGAAGGCAGGCTCGGTTCCGCTTGCTTCGCGGCCAGCTTGCTCTGTTTCCCCGAGCGTGTCCTAGCCGCTTCGCAAGCTCGATACTTGCCCAAGAGAGAAACCGGCTTGCTCGAAAGCGAAGGGGCATGCACTTTTTCGCGGCTCTCGCGACGCCATCCGACAGGCCCGCTACATTGTGCGGAGCATCAAAGATTGTGGGCAAGGCCCTCCATCACGCGCGACCCAGAGTTGATGTTTTGCTTGACGGCGCAGCAAGTAAGTCGGAGGATTGTCAAAAAGATGCTGGGAGGAATGCAGGTCTCGCTCGAACCAGCGCCTCAAACTGACGTTAGCGTCGCCTCCTTGTGACCGGGCTCCCTTCGCGGCCGCGTCACGTCGACCTCAAATCGGTTGCTGGGAAATGTCCGATACAGTCCGTTCACTCAACACTTCGGGGTTGACACCGAAGCAGCAAATCCAGCGTTGGTCAGATGCACTGACCGATCTTTGCGGCCGATTCCAGGTTGATCCGATGGAGGCGCCGTCGCTGGAAGCACGGGTCAACTACACCTCGGTATCGCGCCTGAAGCTGTGCCAGATCGAGGTCAGCCAGCATCGAATCGCGCACGCCGACTGGCGCATCCGCTCGAGCGAGCACCCCTACATCAAGATCCTGTTCCAGACCTATGGCACGTCCTATTTCGAGCAGGACGGCCGCCGAATCGAAGTGGCGCCGGGCGACTGCCTCGCCTACGACGTTTCCTGTCCCCATACGATCATCAGCCCGGCCTTGACGCGCCACGAAGTCGTCATCGTGCCCAAGGCGTTCTTGCAGGAGCGCGGCTTTCACACCGAGCGGATGTCGGCCTGCAAGCTGTCGTCGCGCGCCGGCACCGGGCGCATCGCGCACGACTTCGTGCATGCGGCATTTGACGAAGCAACGAAGCTATCGCCGAACAGCGCGGCCGGAGTCGCCGAGTCGCTGATCGATCTGTTGCTGTTGCCTCTGCGTGAGGCCGACACGACGCTCGATCGGGTCGGCCCCGAGGCAATGTACATCCGCGCCCAGGCCTTTATCCGCGAGCATCTGCGCGATCCCGACCTTTGCATCGACCAGATTTCCGCAGCTCTCGGCTGCACCAAGCGCTATTTGCACATGCTTTTCAGCGAACGCGGCACCACCGTCAGCGACTACATCTGGCGGATGAGGCTGCAGCATTGCCGGCAGGAACTCGAGACGCACGCCGGCAAGACCATCACCGATGTTGCGTTCTCCTGGGGCTTTTCGAGCTCGTCGCATTTCAGCCGCGTGTTCCGAAAATATTTCGGCGTGGTGCCGTCCTCGATCCACAGGGCCCAGCACGGCAGCTCTGCGACCTGAGCCCTTTTGCCGTCGACGGCGCCTGGCCCCTTTTCGTCAATTTGAAGGACTATTTTCGCAAGTATCGGGGCGCGGCCGCGTGCCGCGTTTGTCGAGCGGCACTTTGCAATTGTCGACCCGCTGCTCATCCGTCCATTTCGGACCCAGTCGCTCCTTGCCGGTCAGCAGCCCCGGCGCCGAGCCGGGCGAGGCCGTAACGGATACAGGAGGGCTGCGGTCCTGGGCCGATGATGGCGGCGAGACAACGCCGATCGCGAGTGGCATTGCGAGGAGTCCGCGTATTTTCCAATTCATCGATGGCTCCTTCCTTTGTGGGCGGAACGATTGGACCGGATTGCGATTTGGTCCGCCACCCGGAATCCGACGCGGCTGCCGGGACGCGTTCGCGCTTGCAAAAACCGGGCTGCGGCACAATGCTTCGCCCAGCTCGAGACGCTCTTTGCGGATTTGGTGACAAGGAAGGGAGAACGACCATGACAACGCGCCGATTCATCCTCCTGACGATGGGAGCGGCCATCGTGGCCGCTGGCAATGTCGGTGCATTGGCGGCGCCGCGGGGCGCCGATGCAGTCAAATTGTTCGATACCGACAACGATGCGACGCTGGACCTTGCGGAGGTGAAAAAGGCCGCGACAGCGCTTTTTGCAAAGCTCGACCGCGATCATGACGGTACAGTCGACAAGCGCGAGCTGGCTGGTCGATTGAGCGCAAAGGAGCTTGCGGCAGCCGACCCCGATCACGACGGCACGCTGACGCTTGACGAATATCTTGCGGTCGTGGAGCAGCGTTTCAACGCGGCCAATCCGGACAAGGACGGAACTCTGGACGCAAAGGAGCTGAAGTCCGCGGCAGGGCGCGCGCTGCTGCGGCTGCTGAAATAGTCGCAGGAGGTCAGCCAAGTCCTGATCTGTTCGCGCGAATTTTTCCTGAAAGTTACGGCTCTTTGACGCCTCGTCCGCACATAGGAGTGGGGGGACTTGCGCAAAGCGCGAGGCGGTCCTACCCTTAAGTCGGCGCGAACGTCGCGCCAAACGTACTTGGGAGGACCCCGGATGACTTGGAAGACTCCGAAGATTGTCGAAGTTCAGGTGGGCATGGAAATCAACATGTACGCCTGCGCTGCGCGCAAATAGACTTGTAGCGAGGCGATCTGCCCGGCTCGGTCTCGGGCCGCGGCAGACGTCCCTCGAAATTGATTTTCGGATCCCGGTCGGTCCCTCACATCGACAATTTGATTTGCGGCAAATTGATTTGCGTCCAAGATCCGCGATTTTTTTGCGCGCAGCAATGAAGGCGCTTGTGGCGCGAGGAGCTTTCGAAAACTTTCCGCCGTGTTGAAACCCGGCGCGGCTTGCTGCGTAGTTTCCTCATGATCTTGGTTCCAGGAACCAACCAGGGATGTTTGGCATGAACCCGATTGACCTGATCGTGACGGTATGTGCGGTGTTGTCGCCCACCACCTGTCAGGAGACGCATCTGGTATTTTCATGGCAGGGTTCGTTGCAGCGCTGTGCGATGGCGGCGCCGCCCTACATCGCCCAATGGGTGGGCGAGCATCCGAAGTGGCAGGCCGTCAAGTGGCGCTGCGAATATCCGCACCCCAACGACAAGGCCGAAATGGGGAAGATCGCGCCGACCGGCTGAGCACGGAGGAGTGCTGCACTCACTTGCTGCAGTCCTTGAGGTCCTTGTCTGCGATTGAAAACACGGCATCGGCCTTGATGTCGATGTCGCGGACGATGCACTGCCTCGAATCGGGGTAAGTGACCCTGGCGTCGTAACGTCCAGGTTCGATGCCGGTGATGCGCACGCGCTCGTCGTGGTCGACTTCCTTGTCCTTGTCGTTCAGCGTCTGGTTGGGACCCCAATCGTTCTTGCCAGCGGGTGACAGCTGAAATCCCGAGATGGTGGCGGTCGTCAGGTTCCAGAGCCTGATGCCCTTGCCCTTTGCCTGCGCTGAAAGTTGGCCGGTGCCTGCCAAAAAGAGCACGATCGAAGCCAGGATCCATCGCATCAATCAATCCTCCCAATGGCGATGCTCCGAGCCGTCATTCTCTGATCAGACGCTCGCTATTCCTCGTCTTGTCGAAGTTCTTGGCCCGGTCGAGTCCGATTGGAGCAATCAACTTCGCTGACACGAGATCGGCATTGTCGAAATCAGTATCGATGACGGTAACCCCCGTCAAATCGGCACCGCCAAGCTGGGCCCTCTTGAGAGAAGCACCTGTCAGGTCGGCGCCCTTGAGTGACGCGAATTCCAGATCAACGCGAGACAGGTCAGCGCCTCTTGCATTCACCCGCTCGAGATTGGCGGATTTCAGGACCGCGCGCATGAGGCCCATCGACTGGTTGCGCATGTCGGCGCCCAAATTCGCGTCCGCGAGTGAAGCCCCGACAAGACTCGCACCGGTGAGATTGGCCGCGATGCGCGAGCCAGAGAGATCGGCGCCATCGAGGCGTGCGCGCGGCATTTGCGAGGCGAAAAGGCTCGCGCCCTTCAGGCTCGCGCCCGTCAGGTCGGCCTCGAGCAGCCAAGCCTGGTCCAGCACCGCGCGATCCAGTTTCGCGCCGGCGAGTTTCGTCTTGTTGAGCCGCGCCGCGCGAAAAATCGCACCCGAGAGGTCGAGACCGGAGAGGTCGAGACCGGACAGTTTCTTTCCGGTAAAATCGGCCGGCGCGGCGGCGGTTGCGATCTTGAGCGCGGCCTCGATGTCGCCACGGGTCATTTCGGCGGTCGTCATGTCGGGCGACGAGAGGTCGAGGTAGCGCATCATGTCCTGCGCCATCGCCGTCATCGCGGTAAGTCCAAGCCCGAAGATTGCGGCTCCGATTGCACGTTTCATGGCCAACTCCGCCGACGGGTTTCTTTAGCACGCGCTTCAATCGCTGCCTATGAGACATCACGCTCGTCGCGACCGCCATTGATCCGCCGTGCGATCTCCGCCTTGATGCGCGCAATCTCCGTCTCGCTTCGCGCCGCGCGCGGCGTGGCGATGGGCACGACACGAAGAATGCGGGCGGGGCGTTCCGACAGAAAGATCAGGCGGTCGCCGAGACGAACCGCATCATCGAGGTCGTGGCTGACGAAGATCGTTATCCTTGGCGTCTGGGCGGCGGCAAAGCCCGCGATCTCGTCGCGCATGCGTCCTGCGAGCGCATCGTCGAGCGAGGCCAGGGGCTCGTCGAGGATGAGCAAATCGGGCTCGACGGCAAGGGCGCGGGCCAGCGCGACGCGCCGGGCGAGGCCGAGCGACAACTCGCCCGGAAAATGATGACGGTGCTCGCTCAAATCCAGCGCGGCGAACAACGCGGAAAGCGTCGCGTCGTCGATCAGCGGTGCCGCCAGCCGCACATTGTCTTCGACCTTGCGCCAGGGCAAAAGCCGCGGCTCCTGAAACACCATGCCGATCCGCAAATGTGGCGGCCGTGATACCGTTCCTTCAAAATCGGAGTCGAGGCCCGCAATGATGCGAAGCAGCGTGCTCTTGCCGCAGCCGGAGGGACCGAAGAGGACGGCGACTTCACCCGCAACCAGCGAAAAATGCATCTCCGACAGAACCTCGTGACGCTTGCCGGACGCGCCCTCGAACGCCTTGCCGAGAATATCGACGTCAAGCTGCACGGGGTCGCCACCGCGTGAGCTTTGTCTCGAAGGGTTGCAGCATCGTCGTTTCGATGACGAGCACGACCGCTGCGAAGGTGAGCGAATAGGCGAGCAGGCGAGGGACGTCGAACAGCTGAAAGGCGACCCCGATCTCGAAGCCCACGCCGTTGGGACGGCCGAGCAATTCCGCAACCAGCACGATCTTCCAGACGAGCGACAGGCCCGAGCGCGATGCCGCGGCCATATAAGGCAAAAGCTGCGGCAGGACGACGTGCCGGAAGGCTCGGCTGCGCGGGATCGCAAACACCTGCGCCATTTCGTCGAGCGAGGCATCGAGGGCGCGCGTGCCTTCGCGCAGCGTCACCACCGTCGCCGGAAGCTTGTTGATGGCAATCGCTGCGATGGCGGCCACCTCGGTCAGTCCTGCCCAGATATACGCCAGCACGATGACGACCAGCGCCGGCAGGTTGAGCAGCAGGATCAGCCAGGGATCGCCCAGCCTATTCGCCAATCGCACCCGGCCCATCAGATAGCCGATCGCAACTCCGAGCGTCATTGCGAGCGCGAAGGCGAGCACGACCCGCGCAAGCGTCGCACCCAGGTTGACAAACAGGGCGCCCGAGCGCGCCTCGGCCAGAGCCACCTCCAGCACTGCCGGAGGCGTCGGAAGTTTTGTGCTGCCGGCCAGGAGGGCGGCGATCCACCAGCTGGCCAGGAAGACGGCGAACGAAAGCAGGCGCAACACCCTAATCTCCGGGGCGATAGTACGTGCCGGGGTCGAGCTCGCCGGCGGGGCCGACAATGTCAGGGCCACCGATATCGGCCAGCACGCGATAGAGCATGCGCGCATCGGCTTCCTCGTCGTCGAGGCCGCGATGCGGGATTCCCTCCCGGTAGCGATCGCGATAGGCGTGCAATGTCGCGGCGTCCGTTGCGCCGGTGAGCGGCGCGATGCGGTCCCATTCGCCATCCGAGGTCGACAGGATTGCCTTTGCCTTGCGCGTCACCTCGATAAACCGCGCCAGCATGTCGCGGTTCTTGCGCCCCCAACTTTCGTCGAAGACGTAGCCGAGCATCGCAACCGGGCCTTTTGCGCCGAGGTTCCGCACCAGATCCTGGACGCTCGCGATCCGGCGAAAACCCTTGCCTTCCAGCGCTGCGGCGAAGTTCCAGTAGGTGACGGTCGCGTCGGCATCGCCGTTGAGCATGGCGGCGGCAAGCAGAGGCGGTGCGCCGTAAACGATGGTCGAGTCCTGTTTCAGGTCGACCTTCTGCTGCTTCAACGCGGCCTGCAGAATCAACCAGTTCTTGTCGATCGGGCCGCCGGCTATGGCAAGCTTGCGTCCCTTCAGGTCGGCAAGGCTCCCGATGGCAGATGCGTCGGGAACCATGACGCCGCCGAGCGCCGAGGAATAAGGGTAGAATGTCAGCTTCGCGCCGAGCGCGCGCTCGCGCGACACCCACAAAAAGTCGGAAATGACGATGTCGGCATCGCCCGAGCGCAGCGCGATCTTGCCGGCCTCGGGGCTTGCAAGCTCACGGACCTGCAGCGAAAGATCGGCCTCCCTGTCGAGACCGTGCGCGCGAATGACTGCGAGTTCCCAGGCGAATGTCCCGGTCTTCTGCACCGCGAGGCGGACGCTCTCCGCGCTTTGGCATTCCCCGATTTGCGTCGCGGCAACCGCGGCTGCGATCAGAAGTGTGCGAACAAAACCTGTCATCACCTTGGGAGCCGTTCCTCAAATCATTCTTTTCAGCGTCTTGCTCATAGCATAACGTTAAATCCATGCGGAGGAAGACCATGGTATCAGCCGGATCGGTATGGCGTATTGCTGCTGGATTGGCTGCGCTGGCGGCCACGGCAACGATCGCGCATGCCGGCGATGTCAACGACTATCCGACGTCCGCGCGCGTCGAATACGTGTTCGGCTGCCTGAAGGCCAATGGCGAGACGCCGCAGGCGATCGAGCAATGTTCATGCTCGATCGACGTGATCGCGCAGCTCTTGCCGTACGACCGCTATGTGACGGCCGAGACCGTGCTCAGCATGTCGCAGGTCAAGGGAAACCTGGGCGGAGAGTTTCGATCGTCTGCCCAGGCGGCAGGCGCGTTGAACGATCTCAGGCGCGCACAGGCCGAGGCAGAGGTGAGGTGCTTTTAGGTGGCTTCCGCCTCGAATCCGTCGTTGCTGTGCATGTTCACTAATTCAGCAATGACGGGACAGGGACCTGTGAGGCGAGCGCGCAGCTCGGCTAGGTTCCGGAATCGTCGACCTTCCACTCCTTCTGGAAGACATGGCCGTCGGTGTCTTTGGCTTCCGCGCGAAAATGGCTTGCGCCGTTCGGCACATAGGTGAAGCGGATCGTGGGATCTTCCGATATCGAGATCCCGCCTTCCATCGATAGCACCGGGCTGTCGTCCTGCCACAGCCTGAGCTCATTGACGAAGAAGGCGGGAATGTAGAGCAGCGTCAGCTGATTCCTCTGCAATCCGGAATTGTTGGGATGGCCGATCATGATCTGCGCTTCGCGGGGACCGCTCAATGCCTCCTGCTCTGACGTCACGAATTGCCGGTATTTCATCTGGCCAAGGCGGGCCTTGGCTTCGTCGGCGTTTTTCGCGGCGGGCGCGGAGCAGCCCCCCGACGCCTTGACGAAGGTCTTCACCATATAGAGCTTGCCATCGGAGAGCTCGGCGACGGCATGCACGTCGGTGTAGCTGTTGACGCGCACGCGCGTCGAAATCTCCGTGACATGCGCATCGCTGCCAAGCGTGAACTTTGCCGCCATCGGTGCGGGGTTCTGGTCGATGACAAGCGTGATCGACACCACCCGCCGGTCGTCGGTTGGCGCAAGCTTCGTCTTCAAGGTCACCGGCACGATTGCCGCATCCTCGGCGCGATAGGGCATCTCGATGCCGATCACGCCGCCGCCGTCATTCATCGGGCGGTTGTTGAAGACGTCCTGCACGAGGCCAGGCCAGGGGTCGTAGGCCTCCGCGCTCGCCCCGGGGGCAGGGCAGGCGAGCGAGAGGGCGCTCAGGAGGCCGAAAATCTGCAAGACGCGAAAACGATATCCGGGCATGACGGCTCCCTGTGAGGCGACGCGGTCAATATAAGCGATCGCCAATCCTATTCCCACTCAATTTCCGAATATGCTGCGGTTGCGTTGCGCGCATTGAAATCGTCGAACAGGTGCCAGCGCGGTCGCTCGGTGGCGGCGGCCTTGGCGGCTGCCGCGGCAAGCGGCGCGCCGTGCGCCACGAGCGCGCGGACATCCTCGGCGAGTGTGTGCAAGTAGCGACGTTCATCGGCGAGCGCAGCGGGCCAGGGGCTCACCGGTCCATGACCGGGAACCACACGCTGCGCCGGCAGCGCCCCAAGCTGCTCGATCGCGGCAAGAAAGCCGCGCAGGTTGCCGTCCAGCACCGGTAAATGGTCGAGGAACACGAGATCGCCGGCAAAGAGAGTTCCCGTCCGCATATCGAGAACGCTCAGGTCGTTGTCGGTGTGGGCAGCGGGCCAGGCGCGCAAGGTCAGCGTCCGCCCGCCGAGGTCGAGCTCGAGCGTGTCCTCGACCGGCAGCGTCGGCGGCACGAGCCGCACCTCGTCGATCAGCTCCTCGCCCATGATCTTGCGGAATGCGTCGAGGTAGAATTGCCCGTGCGTGGCCAGCGCCCTTGCCAGATTCCTGTGGCCGACGAAAATTGCCCCTTCGTTGGCGAAGGCGGCGTTGCCGAACACATGGTCCGGATGGGCGTGGGTGTTGATGACGTATCGGATCGGCCTGTCTGTCACCCCGCGGATGGCTGCGAGCAGCTGCCGTCCCTCGCGCACGCTGCCGCCGGTGTCGATCACCGCGACCGAATTCTGGCCGACGACAAAGCCGACATTGGCGATCGCGCCGGCGTTCTCGCGTGTCATCAGAGCGGTCACGCCCTCATGCACATAGACGCCGGGGGCGATCTCGCTGACGGGCAAAGCTTGTTGCGCCTGCGCGGATGCCGATGCCAGGATCAGAGCAAGCGCAACGAGACTGCAAAGCCGGCGAGCCATATCTCCAGAGGTCCTGTTCCCTTAAGACAACGCAAGACTATCCCATTGCACGTCCCAGTGCGGCAGCATAGCATTTTGCCTGATCTGTTTGCGTTGGAGACAACGGCGATGCGGAAGTTGGAACTGCTACGGCCTTCGATGACACGCGGTGCGCTGCGGCGATGGCTGCACATCTCCTTCTCCGCAGCATTCGCTGCGGCCACCTGTCTGACGGTCGCGCGCGCACAGATGAACGAGAGCGGCGACCTCTCGATCGAGCTGGTCGATCCAAAGGTGTTGCGCGTCTGCGCCGATCCGCGCAACATGCCGTTCTCGAACGAGAAGGGCGAGGGATTCGAGAACAAACTTGCCGAGCTGCTGGCCGACAAGCTGCAGAAGAAGCTCGATTACGCGTTCTATCCCCAGGCCACCGGCTTTGTCAGGATGACGCTCGGCGCTCATCGCTGCGATGTCATTATGGGCTTTCCGCAAGGCGACGACCTTGTGCAGGGCACCAATCCCTATTATCGCACGGCCTATGCGATCGTCGCCAAGCCTGGCAGCGGGCTGGAGGACGTGGCGACGCTTTCCGATGCGCGCCTGAAGGGCAAGCATATCGGCATCGTCGCGGGCACGCCGCCGGCGACCAACATGGCTGTGAACGGCTTGATGGCCACTGCCAAGCCCTATCCGCTGATGATCGATACGCGCGTCGATTCGTCCGCCGAAGCCATGATCAACGATCTCAACTCCGGTGCGATCGATGCCGGCATATTGTGGGGGCCGATGGCAGGCTTTTACGCCAAGAAGGCCACTCCGGCGCTCCATGTCACGCCGCTGGTCAAGGAGACGACCGGACCCAAGCTGATTTATCGCGTCGGCATGGGGGTGCGCGGCGCGGACCAGAACTGGAAGCGGCAGCTCAATCGCCTCATTGCCGAAAATCAGCCGGCA
>Ga0335079_10008620_pt1 | contig 11626 bp, 8 predicted proteins | sample Lox_Sample_33_FD_206719 | JGI IMG/M metagenome (GOLD analysis project Ga0335079, IMG submission 206719) | Soil microbial communities from Loxahatchee National Wildlife Refuge, Florida, United States - Lox_Sample_3.3 | ecosystem: Environmental > Terrestrial > Soil > Wetlands | place: USA: Florida... | reverse complement strand
GCGGGGGCTCGGCCTTCGCCTTTGACGGAAGCTTCCGCTCGGAGCTGCGCGACTCCTATTGCCACTCCACCGCCAACCCGAACCCGGGCGGCGGCGGCTACGGTATCGCCTTCGACGCCTACTCGGCGGATTGCCTGGTCGAGAACAGCATCTCCTGGAACTTCAACAAGGTGATGGTGATGCGCTCGTCCGGCGGCGGAAACGTCATCGCCTACAACTACATGGAGGACGCATACGGCGCCGGCTACCCCACCATCCTCGAGACCGGGCTCAACGCGTCGCACATGACCACCCCGCACTACGAGCTCTTCGAGGGCAACCAGTCGTTCAACGCCGACTCGGACTCGACCTGGGGCAACTCCATCTACATCACCTTCTTCCGCAACCACCTCACCACGCTGCGCCGCAGCCTCGGCGCCGGGACGAGCGACGGGGTGGCGGTCCCCCTGACGGATCTCATGAACCGGCGCGGCATCGGTCTCACCGTCCACCACTGGTGGTACTCGTTCGTCGCCAACGTCATCGGCTATCCCGACGGGTACCTTCAGTACCCGAGCCCGTTCAGCCCCGCGCCCGGCTCGTCCCACTTCATCTACGAGTGGACCGGAGCCTGGGGCAAGGGCACCCCCATGTGGCAGATCGGTTACGATGGGGGGCGGTGGGGCACGACGCCCGACGCCCGGGTGGTGGAGACGACCATCCGCGACGGCAACTACGATTACTTCACCCATAGTGTGCACTGGCACAATTCTCCTCCCGCTCCCCTCCCTCCGTCCTTCTACCTGGCCGCGAAGCCCCCTTTCTTCGGATCGAACCCGTGGCCGTGGGTGGAGCCGCTCACCGGGACCGTCCACACCCTGCCGGCCCGGGAGCGCTTCGATCGCGAGCTCTTTCCCCGGGAGGAGTGAGAGCGACCGGGGCGAGCCCCCGGGGGGGCGCGCCCAAGCCCGCGCCCCTGCCGGGCGCAGGTACACTCCGCCGCGAGGCTCGTGCTAGTGTCGGTCGCATGTCGAGCGAGGGCTCCAGCCAGCCGGCTCCCGTCGCGCCCTTCCCGGCGCAGCCCCCGGCCCCGGAGTCCGCGCCCGGCGCTCCGGCCCAGAGCGCCGACCTCTTCGACTACCGGTTCCTCAGCAACTCCATTGGTTTCGCGCTCCGGGCGCCGCTCCGCCACAAGGTGCTCGCCTCGGTCGCCTTTCTCCTCGTCATGGCGCTCGGGGGGGTTGCGGTGTACGTCCTGCCGTTCCGCTACCAGGTCCAGGCGAGGATCCTGGCCCAGAGAAACCCGGTCATGAGCGCGCTCTCGAACCCGGGATTGAACCGGAACTGGGACGCGCCCACCGTGGCGGCGCGGGAGATCCTCGTCCGGCGCGACAACCTCATCGCCCTCTGCAAGCAGACGAACTTCGTGGAGCGCTACCTGACCGAGCGGGCCCCGGCGGTGCGGTTGCGCGATTGGATCTCCGCGCGCCTCGGCAAGAAGGAGGCCGACCGTGACAAGGTGCTCCAGAACCTTGTGGACGCGCTCGAGGATCGGCTCAAGGTGTCGACCAGCCAGGAGGGCACGGTCACCATCAGCTTCGAGTGGTCGAACCCGGAATCCGCTCGCCTGATGGTCCAGGCGGCAGTGCAGAGCTTCCTCGAGTCCCGCTACGCCTCGGAGATCTCGGCGGTGGGGGAGACCATCGCCATCCTGCGCAGCCACGACGCCCAGCTGCAGAACGAGATCGCGGCCAGCATCAGTCAGCTGACCGAGAAGCGGAAGGCGAACCGCCCCCGGCTGCCGCAGGCGGCTCCGCGGATCGTTTCGGCGCCGCGCATCGCCGCGGCGCGGGTCACCGAGGACGAGAACGTGACGCGGCTGCGGGGGATCCTGGCGGCGAAGCAACGCGCCCTCACCGATCTCGAGGGCTTCCGTCAGAGGAGGCTCGAGGAACTCCAGGCGCAGCTCACCAAGGAGCTACTCATCTACGCTCCCCGGCACCCCGAGGTTCTCAACACCACCCAGGCCATCGAGAGTTTCAGCCGGCCCTCCCGCCAGGTGGAGGACCTCAAGGCGGAGGTCGAGGACCTCCAGGCGGAGATGGCGCGCAAGACCGGCTATGCCGTCGCGTCCGCGCCCGCCGCCGTCCCGCGCGAGCCTCCCCGACAGCAGCAGCTCGAGCCGCCTCCACTGCGGGAGAACGAGGACCCCCAGTTCGACTACGACCGCAGCCAGGTCGACCTGCTCCTGCGCCAGCACGCGTTCCTGCTCGATCGCATCGACGCGGCCCAGGTGGAGATGGACACCGCCCAGGCGGCGTTCAAGTACCGCTACAGCGTCATCACCCCCCCGCAGCTGCCGCGCGGCCCCATCAAGAACTACCGGGCGCAGATCGTGCTCGCGAGCCTCCTGGTCGGACTGGTGGCTGCCATCGCCGCCTCCACCATCGCCGACCGGCGCAGCAAGAGGCTGGTGGAGCGCTGGCAGGTGGAGCACGGCTACGGGATACCGGTCCTGGCCATGGCGAGGCGCTAGCCAGGGCATTCCCCTTTCTTCGGGCGCTCCTCCCCCGGGCCGCGCTCCCCTCAGGGTTGGGCGGCCCGCCACTGCGCGAAGTAGAGGGCGTAGAGCGCAAACGCCTGCCACTCGATGTCGACCTCGTTCGTGCACCAGCTGTCGTTGTCGGTGTAGCGGCCGTCCACCGGCGTCGAGTCGTCCCGGGGCATGGCGGGGTCGCCGAAGTAGCCCCAGACCGGGACGGGTCGCGCGTGCGGATAGGAGGCGTCGTGCGGGTCGGGGGTCCGGACCGGGCCGCCCGCGACCATGCCCGGGAAGAGGAAGGGCTCGGCGCGGAGCGCCGCGAGCCACTGGTGGAAGGCGTGGCGGCGCCCGTGCGTCACCCCGGGGAGCCCGCTCACGTAGCAGAGGTGGAGGGAGTTCCTCCCGAGCGCGTAGTGGACGTTGGCGAGCGCCTGCTCGCAGTCGCGGGCGGCGCCCTGCGGGTCCGCCAGGCAAGCCGGCACGCTGAAGACGTCGGAGCGCTGGAACCCCGCCTGGATCGAGCTCCAGGCGTACCGGGTCGCCCATCCGAAGGGGCTCTCCTCGCCGTCGCGCAGCGCCCGGTCGGCGTGCGTCCGGAGCTGCCGGAGGATGAGCGCCTTGCGGGAGGGGGTGCCCGCCGGCGCGCGCAGGTAGAGGAGCGCGGCCTGCCAGTTCATGCGGAAGGTGCTGGCGTCGTCGTTGTCGAGCTCCTGGAAGCTTGCCTCGAAGTCCTCCCGGAAGCGCGGCTCGCCGGTGGCGAGGAGCATCCCGGCGGCCGCGTGCATGCGCACGGCGCGGCCGACCGCGGCGTTCCCGTCCACCCGGAAGGCCGGGCCGGTGGGGCCGTCCGAGCTCGCGCCGGGACACGCCCCGAGGTACTCGTACCCGCGGCGCGCCGCCTCGAGGCAGCGCTCGGCGAACGCCCGGTCGTGGTCCCGGAACACCCGGGCAGCGAAGGCGAGGGTGCCCACCGCCCGCGCCGACGGGAGCGTGCCCACCTCGCCCGCGACGTAGGTCGCGGCGGCCTCCGGCCGGTTCGTTCCATAGGGTCCGTACCTCTCGAGGCAGGTGGAGTTGCGAAAACCGCCCGAGCCGTCCTGGACCGAGAGCATCCACTCGAGCCCCCAGCGCGCTTCGTCGAGCAGGTCGGGGACGCCGTTGCCCGACTCGGGGATGCCGGTGTCGTCGGCGGAGGGCGAGAAGTCGGCGTACGACGACAGGAGCCAGAAGACGGTGCTCGCGGTGGTGGAGTTGTAGAGCGAGAGGTCGCCGGCGTCGTGCCAGCCCTTGCGAACGCCCGGGGGGGCGCGGTCGGCGTCGTTCGGGTGGGTCCAGGGGCCGAAGGCGTAGGCGGGCTCGATGGCGGTGAAGGCGCGCTGGAAGTAGAGCGCCCGCTGCACCGCCCGGACGGGGAGGGTGAAGACGTTCGGGCCCACGTCGAAGGGATGGCTGCTCAGGCCGTCGGCGAGGACCACCCGGTAGCGCCCCGGCGCGGCGAGGGGGGTGAAGTCCCCGACCCATGCGACGTGGAGGGGGCCGAGCACGTCCGTCTCGACGCTGCGGGCGGGCCGCCCCCCCTGGTACGCCACCCTGCCGTCCGCCTCGCTCACCACCCGGAAGGACTCGAAGGGGCGGGGAGACGTGAAGAGCTTCCGCATCTGCGGCGCGTAGCCGACCTGGGAGGCCGCCAGGCACGGCGGCTCCGCCCGCCGCTCCGCCGCCCGCCGCTTCCAGGCCGGGTACCCGGCGACACGCTTGGCGATCTCCTTGGCGCTCGTCCACGCCGAGGCTCCATCGCAGCCGCAGGCGACGGCGGCGGCGAGCAGGAGGAGCAGGCTTTTCCGAGCAGGGATCAATGCCGGGCGACCCGGGTCGGCGGAGGAGGGACCGGAGACGACCCTTCCCCGCGCCTCCCGACCGAGTTAGAGACTAGGAAAGGCCGGGACCGACTCCCGGGGGAGAGGCGGCGAATGCGCATCCTAGTCACCGGCGGAGCCGGGTTCATCGGGTCTCACCTGTGCGAGCGCCTTCTCCGCGAGGGCCACGACGTCATCTGCCTCGACAACTTCTACACCGGCAGCAAGGACAACATCATCCACCTGATGGACGACCACCGGTTCGAGCTGGTGCGGCACGACCTCATCCAGCCCATTCTGCTGGAGGTGGATCGGATCTACAACCTCGCCTGTCCGGCCTCGCCCGTCCACTACCAGCACAATCCGGTGAAGACCATCAAGACGAGCGTGATGGGCACCATCAACATGCTCGGCCTCGCGAAGCGGCTCCGGGCGCGCATCCTGCAGGCCTCCACCTCCGAGGTTTACGGGGACCCGCAGGAGCACCCGCAGCGCGAGAGCTACTGGGGAAACGTGAACCCCATCGGCATCCGCAGCTGCTACGACGAGGGGAAGCGCGTCGCCGAGACGCTCATGATGGACTACCACCGGCAGAATGCGGTGGACATCCGCATCGTCCGGATCTTCAACACCTACGGCCCCCGGATGGCGCTCAACGACGGGCGCGTCGTCTCCAACTTCACCCTGCAGGCGCTGAGGGGCGAGGACGTCACCGTCTTCGGCGACGGCTCCCAGACCCGATCCTTCTGCTACGTCGACGACCTCGTCGAGGGGCTCATCCGCATGATGGCGGCGGACGGGTTCACCGGCCCCGTCAACCTCGGGAACCCGGCGGAGAACACCATCCTCGAGTTCGCGCAGCGGATCGTCGCTCTCGTGGGCTCCCGGTCGAAGATCGCGTTCCGGCCGCTGCCGCAGGACGACCCGAAGCAGCGCCGCCCGGACATCTCGCTCGCGCGCGACAAGCTGGGCTGGGTGCCCAAGGTCGGCCTCGACGAAGGCCTGAAGCGAACGATCGCCTACTTTCTCGAGCGGCTGGACCGCCGGTGAGCTCGCCGGGGCGCGACGTCCCCGGGATCACTCAGGTCTTTCATGGATTTGCACCGGGACCGCGAGTGCGCCCTCTCTCCATGGTACTTCCCAAAAGCCACACCTTCTCCGAAGAATGATGTGGCGACGGCCGCGGGGTCGGTGGAGCGATCCCCGGGACCTCGAGGTCCGATTTCTCGTGGCGCAGGAAGACGGCCCCGCCCGGCGGCGGGGCCGCGTGCATCGAGGACGTTAGAGGAGCGGGCGGGGTTGCGGGCGGATATACGAGATCGCCCAGGTCGACCCGCGCATCGCGGGACGGAAGGCGGGTACGCTTGGAATCCTCACCCAACCTGTCTCCTACCGGGCTCGCCCTGGTGAAGCCCCCGGGCGCCGACGCCCGCGGTTCCGCCCTGTCGGCGGGCCACTCGCTCCGTCGGCGGGTGCGCTACGGTCCCGTCGAGCTCGACCCGGTGACCCTGGACGGCGCGCTCGAGGTCATTGAGCGCCTCGTCGCCTCGCGCCAAGGCGGGGCGGTGTTCACCGCCAACATCGACCACGTCGTGAAGGCCGCCCGGCAGGCGGACTTCCGGGAGGCCTACGGACGCGCCGACCTGGTGCTCTGCGACGGGCAGCCCCTCGTCTGGCTCTCGCCGCTCGTCGGCCAGAGGGTGCCGGAGAAGGTCTCGGGTTCCGACCTCCTCCTGCCGCTCTTGAAGCGCGCGGCGGCGCGCGGGTTCCGCGTCTTCCTCCTCGGGGGCGCTCCGGGAGTGGTGACGGCGGGAGCGGAGCGACTGCGCTCCGAGCTGGGAGTGGACGTGGTGGGGTGGGACGACTCCGTCATCGGGCTCACCGCCTCCGCCGCCGACGACCGCATCGCCGACCGCATTCGCGAGGCCCGCCCCGACCTCGTCCTCGCCTTCCTGGGAGCGCCGAAGAGCGAGCTCTTCAGCGACCGCGTCCGGGATCGGATCCGCCCGGCGGTGGTGGTCAACCTCGGGGCGAGCCTCGACTTCTACCTGGGGCGCGTGCGCCGCGCCCCCCGCTGGATGCAGCGCGCCGGCGTCGAGTGGCTCTACCGGCTCCTCCAGGAGCCGAGGCGCCTCGCCCGGCGGTACCTCGTCGACGACGTCCAGTTCCTCCCGCTCCTGTGGAGGACCATCTGGGAGGAGCGCTCCGCGCGCCGGAGGCGGTAGGAGGAAGCGCCACCCTACCGGAGCAGCGCCGCCTTGAAGAAGCGGACGAGGCGGGACTCGAGCTCGTCGGGCGCGAGCCGCTCCCAGCCTCCGTGGGCGCCCCCGGGGACCACCCACAGCTCGGCCTGGCCGCCCAGGGCTGCGAGGAACTCGCGGCCGACGGCGGGAGGGGTGACCCGGTCCCGCTCGCCGTAGACGAGCAGGACCGGGCGCGGGGGCAGGCTCCCGAGCCGGTCGAGCGGGCGCACCTCGCCCACCCGCAGGCCGAACCCGCGAGCGGCGGCGAGGGCCGGAAGCTCCGAGAAGGCGCCGGCCCTCCCGTACTTGTGGCGGAGGAGCTCCTCCATCGTGCCGTAGCCGGCCTCGAGAGCCAGGGCGCCGACGCGCTCGTCCTCCGCCGACTCCGCCGCGACCGCGAGCGCGCCCAAGGAGAATCCCAGGGCGCCCAGGCGGCCGGGCGCGACGCCCGGGTCGGCCGAGGCGAAGTCGACGGCGGCCCGGACGTCGAGCCGCTCCCCGTCCCCGAAGGTGGAGACCGAGCCCCCGCTCCTCCCGTGCGCGCGCAGGTCGAAGAGGAGGATCCCGAACCCCGCCGAGCGGAGCATGCGCGCCTGCGGGAGCATCTGCTCCCGGGTTGCACCGAGGCCGTGTACCAGGATCACCGCCGCCCCGTTCCGGGGGGGTAGCCACCAGCCGGACAGGTCCGTGCTGTCGCGGGTCCGAAACGACACCTCGCGAAAACCCGAGAGCTCGCTCTCCCCGAGGACCGCACGGACCGGGAGCCGCGCCGGGCGCATCTCGCGGCGGAGGAGGAGGGCGACGTGCCCGGAGTAGAGGACGGCCGCCGCCAGGGGGGCGAGAAGGAGTGCGGCGAGGAGTGCCCGCCTCGCTCCGCGGCCGGCCTTCCCGGCCGGTGCGGGCGGCGACGGCGAGGCGGAGGCGGCGCCCTCCCTCCTTGCCGTCTCCTGGCTCGACCGGACCATCGGGGCGGAGAGCGCGGGAGCTAGGCGCGCCCCGGCTCCTCGATCCGGGTGGAAGCGGCCCGCAGGCCCGCGAGGCGTCGGCGGCGGGCGGGGCCGACGGCGAGGTGGCCGGCGGCGGCGACCACGCCGAGGGCGAAGCAGCACGTCCAGAGCGCCGGGGCGCCGAAGCGGGCGATGATGTGCGAGCCGACGACCGGGGCCACGACCGAGGCGCCCGCCCAGGTCATGGCGAAGGCGCCCTGGTAGCGGCCGCGGAGCGCCGGCGACGAGAGCTCCGCCGGGATGGCGGAGGCGATGGGGAGGGTGAGGATCTCGCCGAAGGTCCAGACCACGATGCCGGCCGCGTACCAGGGGACGGTGTCGTGGAGCGAGTTCATGCCGAACCCGGTCCCGACGAGGACTGCTCCCACCGCCATCACCGGAGCCCCGTCGAAGCGGGCGACGAAGCGCGCCGCCGCGGGCTGCAGGAGCACGATGAGGAGGCCGTTCAGCGCCACGAGCGAGCCGAAGCCGGCGGCGGAGACGCCGTGGGACGTCATGTCGATGGGCAGCCCCAGGCTGAACTGCATGAAGACGACGACGAGGAGGAACTGGAGGACGAAGAAGAGCGCGAAGTCGCGATCGCGAAACGGCGCCAGGATGCCCGCGAGCGCCTCCCCGGCGGGCTCCCGCGCCGCCTCCGCCGGCCGGGTCTCGGGGACGTTCCGGAAGACGATGAACGCGAAGGCGAGGGTGGTCACCCCGTCGGCGACAAAGAGCAGGGAGAAGCTCACCTGCGAGAGGAGGCCGGCGAGGACGAGGCCGATGGAGAAGCCCAGGTTCACGGCCCAGTAGAGGAGGCCGAAGGCGCGGCGCCGATCGGCGGGCGGCACCACGTCCGCCACCACCGCGTGCGCCGGGGGACGGTAGATCTCCCCCACGAAGCCGGTGAGGAACACGAGCACCGCGAGCGGCCCGGGCTCCTTCTCGAAGGCGAGGGCGATGGTGAGGAGGCCGCCTCCCACGAGCGAGAGGAGGAGGGTGGCGCGCCGTCCCACCCGGTCCGCGAGGAGCCCCGCCACCGGGCCGGCGCCGAGCGCGCCGAGGCCGAAGAGCGAGACCACCGCACCCGCCCGGTCGACGGAGAGGCCGCGGATGCGGGTCAAGTAGAGCGCCAGGAAGGGGACGACGAAGCCCCCCAGGCGGTTCACCAGGATGCCGGCCCAGAGCGCCCAGTAGGCGCGCGGCAGGCCGCCCCCGGCGGCGCGGAGACTGCTCGCGAGCGCCTCCCGCGCGATCCTCGCCACCCCGGCAGTCACGGTCCGGGGATTCTAAGGGCCGCGGACGACCACGGCCGCCCTTCCGGGCGGCCGTGGCTAATGCAAGCGGGAGAGTCCCGGAGGCTCTAGGTGTCGAAGTAGAGCGCGAACTCGAGCGGGCTCGGGCGCATCCGGATGGGATTCACTTCCTTGTCGTACTTGTACTGGATCCAGGTCTCGATCACGTCCTCGGTGAAGACGTCGCCCTTCAAGAGGAAGGCGTTGTCCTTGCGGAGGTTCTCGAGCGCCTCGTCGAGCGAGCCCGGCATCTTGGGGATGTCGCGGAGTTCCTCCGGGGTCATGCCGTAGATGTCCTTGTCGAGCGGCTGGCCCGGGTTGATCTTGTTCTCGATGCCGTCGAGCCCCGCCATCAGCATGGCGGCGAAGGCGATGTAGCCGTTGGCGGCCGGATCCGGCGAGCGGAACTCGATGCGCTTCGCCTTCGGGGAGGGCGAGTACATCGGGATGCGGATGGAGGCGGAGCGGTTGCGGGCCGAGTAGGCCAGGTTCACCGGGGCCTCGAAGCCCGGCACCAGCCGCTTGTAGCTGTTGGTGGTGGGGTTGCAGAAGGCCGCCAGCGCCGGGGCGTGCTTGAGGATGCCGCCGATGTACCACATGGCGGTGTCCGACATGCCGGCGTAGCCCTCGCCGGCGAAGAGGGGCTTTCCGCCCTTCCAGATCGACTGGTGGGTGTGCATGCCCGAGCCGTTGTCGCCGTAGAGCGGCTTCGGCATGAACGTCACCGTCTTGCCGTGGCGGCGGGCGACGTTCTTCAGGATGTACTTGAACCACATCAGCTTGTCGGCCATGTTGACGAGCGAGTCGAAGCGGATGTCGATCTCCGCCTGGCCGGCCGTCGCCACCTCGTGGTGCTGCCGCTCCACCTTGATGCCGATCGACTCCATCACCGCGCACATCTCGGAGCGGATGTCCTGCTGGCTGTCGGTGGGCGCCACCGGGAAGTAGCCTTCCTTGTAGCGGGGCTTGTAGCCGAGGTTGCCGCCCGGCTCCTCGCGGCCGGTGTTCCACTGCCCCTCCACCGAGTCCACCTTGTAGAAGGAGTGGTTCACGCCGGTGTCGTAGCGGACCTCGTCGAAGATGAAGAACTCCGCCTCGGGCCCGAAGAAGGCGGTGTCGCCGATGCCCGTCGACTTCAGGTACTTCTCCGCCTTGATGGCGATGTTGCGCGGGTCGCGGGTGTAGGGCTCCTTGGTGATGGGGTCGACGATGGTGCAGATGAGCGACAGGGTCGGGATCGCCATGAACGGGTCGATCACCGCCGTCGCCGGATCCGGCATCACCAGCATGTCGGAAGCGTGGATCGCCTGCCAGCCTCGGATCGAGGAGCCGTCGAAGCCCAGGCCCTCGTCGAAGACCGCCTCGGAGAGCTCCCCGAGCGGGATGGTGAAGTGCTGCCAGATGCCGAGAAAGTCGTTGAACTTCAGATCGACGAACTCCGCGTTCTTCGCCTTCGCGAGCTCGAGGACTTGCTTCGGGGTCATGTTGGCCATCGTGTGAGATTCTCCTGACGGTGCCGGGGGGTTTGCAGCGCGTCGGGATAGCACGGGTCGTGCCACGAGGGAACGCCCCGATCTGGACCGGATGGGCAGTTCCCCGGGAAGGGGCTGCTCGTCTTTCGAGCACCCCGTGCTCGTCGGTTAGGCAGGCCAATTCGCCCGGGCCCGGATATGGACCTCGGCGATGCACGACCCGCGCAGAGAGGCCGCGCGGCTCTACCGGGAGCTCGGCCCGGTCGCCTACCGGTGCTCGCTCGGGCTCCTCGGGAGCGCGGAGGAGGCGAGCGCGGCCACCCGGGACGTGCTTGCCGCGCTCGTCTCCGACCTCGCCGCGCTGGAGGGGCCGGGCGGGATCGCGCTCGTGCACCGACGCGCCGCGGGCCACTGCCAGAGGCTCCTCGGGCACCGCGGAGACCGCTCCCGGGAGCGAGGGCGGAACGCGCCCGGCTGCCCGTCCGAGCTCGAGCTCGAGGAGGTGCTGGTGCGGCGCCGGCCGGAGCCGCCGCACCTCGAGGCCTGCCCCGGCTGCCGCGAGCGGCTCCTCGCGATGGAGCGACAGGGGGAGGAGTTCCGCGGTGCCGTCTACCCGGCGACCGTCGACTCGGTGATGGAGGCGGCGCTCGCTCCCTGGTCGCGGGGCTGGCGGCGCCGCTTCCTCGTCGTCTTCCCCCTCGCCGGGCTCGCCACCTCGGTGAGCCTGCTCCTCCTCCTCGCACCCCGTCTGGCCTCGGACGAGATGGGGCCGAAGATCGCCCCTCTCGGCCTCGCCGTCCGCGGGGAGGACGGGAGGGCGCTCCACGACGGGGCCAGGGTCGCGACGGGGCAGGAGCTCCACTTCCGCGTCCGGACCGCGGTGCCCTGCCACCTCTGGCTCGCCGCGGCGGCGGAGGGCGGCGTCTCCCGCCTCTACCCGCCGGGCGCGGAGGCGGGGCTCTTCGACGGGGCGGGAGAGCTGCCCGCGCAGGCCCGGCTCGACGGCAGCGCCGGGCCGGTGCGGCTCTACGCCGTCTGCACGCCGGCGCCGTCGCGCTGGGACGAGGTGGAGAGCGCCGTGCGCGGGGCGAGCGGCGGGAGCGAGAAGTCGGTCCGCCTGGGCGGCGCGCTCGCCGGGATGCCGAAGGGGACCCTGCAGGCGACGGTGCTCTTCGAGAAGCGGCCCTGATTCCGGGCCCGCGCCGGGAGGCCGCGCGGCCGGCGCCCGCGCAGAAAAAGACAGGGCCGGGTGA
>Ga0335079_10008617_pt1 | contig 11627 bp, 10 predicted proteins | sample Lox_Sample_33_FD_206719 | JGI IMG/M metagenome (GOLD analysis project Ga0335079, IMG submission 206719) | Soil microbial communities from Loxahatchee National Wildlife Refuge, Florida, United States - Lox_Sample_3.3 | ecosystem: Environmental > Terrestrial > Soil > Wetlands | place: USA... | reverse complement strand
AGTTGGGCACGGTGGAGAGGCTCATTGGATTGTCAATGACCGCGAGATCGGCTGGCTTCTCCTTCCACGCACAGCGAGCACTGGCCAGTTCCTCGCGCTTCTGCTTGAATGCGTCTACCCATCTTTTTATGACGGTGGCTTCGTCCACGCCGGACTTGAAGCTGCCGTCGTGGTTGTGATACTCGGGCATCTGAGCGGCGCGCGAAGCACGGAAGAGTTGCTCGATCTGTTGGTCGGACAACTGGCACATCAAACCGGCATCGAAACGGCGACCTTCTTCGCTGATGAGTGGATCGCTCAGGCCATCATGCGCGGTGAGACTCTTTGTAAGTGTGGCTTGGCATTGTTTCGGTGCGCTATCAGTCCCCGCCTTCTTCCACAGTTTCTTGCTGGACCAAATCCCGAGGTTCATTTTTGCGGAGCCGTTACTGGTAAACCAGCCGCCGCCTCCGAACGTGGCGCCGACATCCTGGACGAGCATGACGGGATCGTCGCAGGTTGTGGTGAAGGGATTCGTACTTTGATCCACATTCACTTTCTTACAGGTCAGGCGTTGTTGCGGCGGCTTGTTGTCGCTGTGCTTCATAAAGGCGCCAAGCAGTTTCAGGCCATCTCGTTCGTAGGTGGGGCGGGCGTTCGCGGTGTCGAGTTCCTTCCAGCTCCAACCTTGTTCTTCTTTGCCGTTCTCATACATCTTATGGCCGGCATACTTGCGGACAATCGTTGCCGGATCAAACATACGCGTGCCGGTTGAACCGGAACCGGAGATTACGTTCTCGGGACAGTTGTGGCACTCGACACGTACGGGGAACCACGCGTCGGCCGGGTAGCCGAGCGCCCACATCAGGCGCGTAGCAACGATTTCCGCGTAGACTTCGTTGTCATCGGCTCCGAACTTGACCTTCACGGGTTCTTCATCCATTTCGGGAGTCAAAGTCTGGACTGCGCCATCAGCGCCCTCGACGCGTGTGATTTTGCAGGAGAATTTCGGTGTCTTTCCGCCCATTTTCGAGCCGGGAGCATCGAAGTCGCAGATCACCTTATCGTTGAAATGAAGTTGAAACAGCTTCTTGCTCTGCGGTGGACCTTCGAGAATGGCGGCATCAGCAACGGCTCTCGGAGTGAAGAGAGTAGCGTTGTGCATCGCATTGAGACGGTCTTTGGCGGTGTAGAACACCTTCTTCACCTTCTGATCGGACGCGGCCTTGTCGTCGTCTTGGGCCCATGCCACGCTAACGAGGGAAACCGCGGCCAGGAGTGCCAATAGAACTGGAAATCGGTTTCGTTGAGATGTGGCCTTGGTCGCAGACAATGCGTTTTTTCGAGCAGGAGTGGACACAAAACACCAATCGAGGCTCACGGGACACCTCCTAATATATTGTGCGGGTGAGACTTATATCTCCAGTTGGGGAACACTATGCCCGCAGGCGAGAATAGTCAAGCTCCAGGCTCGTCCTGTTCTCCACGCGAGCTACAAATTCGGTTCTCCGTGAACGCCACCTTCGATGGATAGTGATGGCTGTCGATGAAACGTTACATGCAGGAAATTCCACTATCAATATGAATCTCGCGTGTTGAATACGGCTAGGCTTGGCATCACAGAGTAGAATTCAAGACGCGAGATCGTGCGACGAGAAAACAATGCTGCTGGTTACGCTCCACGGCGGAAAACCCGACAATAACCCGCACAAGAATAACATCCATGCCCACGACAAGGAGGGAAACAAGATTTCCTCCTCCATTCTGGATGATGCTGAAGGAGTCCTCCTGGATGAACTTCGCGGCATGTACGTCGTCGGAAAGTATCTGTACGTGGTGAACGCGAATAAGCTGCAGAATAGCGTGCTCTGTTACGAAGGGACGGGCACGCGCTTCAAGTTTGTGGGATGGTTTGCCTCACGCCACACCTGCAATGCGATCCTGCATCCGTTTGATCTGGCGTTCGATGGCCTGGGCTATTGTTATTTATCGAGCCAGGATACGAATGTGGTTACACGTTTCATCATCTCGGATGGGGGCAGGACTGCAAGACCGGCGCCGGTGGCCGCCGCGCTTCCGAAAAAAGGAGAATTTCTTGCAGGGACGTTCGTCGCATCCAGCAACGGGAACCTGTCCGATCCTCCGACGACTCCGATTCCATCACCCGCCGGGCTTGAGTACTCCGCTGCAGAAGCGAAGAAGCACTCGGTGCGCGGCATCGCCTGGGCAAATGGCAGGCTTTACGTGGCAGATCAGCCCGCAAGTACGATCAAGATGTATGACATTACCGGCAAGTATCTGGGGCAGAGTAATGAAGTGGAGACACCAGTTCACCTTCTGGTCTACCACGGCAATTTGTACGTCAGCGGCGGGGACCAGGTCATGACGGGTCGTCTTCCAGACTCGCCCGGCAACTTCGTGCTGCAGCCTCTAAAAGGCGTCAGAGTGAAGAATGCCTCTGGAATGGCGTTCAGCAATTCGGGCAATTTTTACGTTGCGAGCCGTACCGAGAATGTCATCTTCAAGTTCGATACTGACTTCAAGCCCGTTCGTTTTCGCTGCGAACTCCCGGACAATCCCGAATTCCTGCTGCACGTTTAGCAATGGGCGCCAAACCGCGGCGGCTTAAGAAAGGCCGCTCTTCCGCGCTGTGCGGCCGATGTGCAATGTGCCGCCAGTAAGTCACGAGTGCGACAAGACGTCGGATTACGTCTGCTTCGTGGCTTCGCGCTTTAGCGCGCGTTGGAGCGTTTGGTCCAGTGCGGCCTTGGTTTTGTCGTATTCCTGTTGAGAGATGCGGCCTTGTTTGTGCTCGACTTCCAGGTCGAACAGTTCGTCTTTCAGGGCTTCAAGTAACTTCGATGAACCGCGCGGGGCGGGTGGTTCCTCTACGGGAGCCACCGGTGCTGGCCTCGTCTTCGGTGCGGGCTGGCGGGTCAGACGCGGAGGAGCGGGAACTTCGAAGTCCTCGGCATCTTCAATTTGCGACAAGCCGCCGGTCGCACGCGCCGTGCGTTGCGCGGACTGCTGGCGGGTTGCGACTACGACACCTCCGATGACCAGGGCGGCAGCGAATCCGCCTAGTATCCACCAGCGATATTTCTGCAGTGGGTCGGGAGCGTCGATGGGCGGACCGAGTCCTCCACCGGGGCGGTCACCCTGCTGCGCGGAGCCGCCACCTTGTGTGCTCGGGGCTCCGGCATTTTCCTGGCGGGCTTCCAGCGTGCCTTCTCCGGAGACCTTGAAAGCCAGGGACTGTCCTTCCCCGGCGCCGCTCACTACCTGGACCGTTGCGTCCGGCTGTTGCGGATCGTTCACCGACTGATAGTTCGTGCCGGAAGCCGGGGCGAACTGCATCGCCTTGGGGACAATGGCGACGAAGTGCTGCAGAGGATAAAGGCTCTTGGGATCGATGTTGGCGCTGCCTGTGTAGGGCAAGGTGTAAGCAATCTGAAATTGCGTCGTGCCCGGACGAAGTGGGAAATTGAACGCGAATCGCGTTTTCTTGTCGTCGACGGGGATAGGGGCGCTGTTTAGCGGATTGCCACCCTGGGTCATGGCGGAGGATTCGACGATCTTGGCGCCCTCGGGAAGATAGAACTCGAGGTTGCGCTCGTTCATCTGGGTACGCGGAGGTTTGGATTTGTTGTCGACGGCGAACATGCGCTGGACTTCGAGTTGTCCTTGCTCGGCCTGAACGCGCATCATGTCGGCAACGACTTCGAGGCCGTCAAGCTTCTTCGCAACATCGAAGACTTCGAGTTCGACCGACGTGGTTCCGGGAGGGGCCATGCGGTGATACGTCACGCCTTGATGGATGGCGCGGACGAGGTGCGGGCCCTGCTCGTTCAGCTTGAAGGAAAAGTTGCCCTTGGAGTCGGCCTTGGTGCGTCCGGCTTCTTCCATGCCCTGGCCTAGTGTGATCAGGACTACTTCGTCTCCGGCGGCGGGTTTGCCGGTGGTGGAGTTTTTTACGGTGCCGGTCAGCGTTTGGGCCGCGGCTAGGGTGGACAGCAGGAGAGTGGTTAGCCCGGCGAGAATTGCATAGGTCCTCCGGCGCGCAAAAGGCGCGCGCCTCAGGATGACAAGGCCTTGGTGCTCAGTGGAAGTCTGGTCGTTCGCAAGGGATTCGTGGGAGTAGTAGGGATCCTTCGACTGCGCAAGCGCTTCACTTCGTTTCGCACTCGCTCCGCTCGGGATGACAGTGAATGGGGCTTGAAGTAAGTTCATGATCTCGCTTTACGGGGCACTGCAGTGGGTTGAGATTCGAGATGCGCGATTTCGGCCAGGAGTGCGGCGGCTTCGTCTTGGAGCGATGCTTTCAGGCTTTGATAATCGGCGTCGGGAACTTTGCCGGCGCGGTATTCGAAATTGAGGTCGCGCAGATTTTCGTAGACCGCGTCTTTACGTTCGCGGAGGTAGCTCGCGCGGGTCTTTTCCGGGCCAAGATAGAGGCTCCCGGGCAAATAGAAGATATAGAACAGCGCGGCGATGAGAACTAGGATGCACAGAGCCCATTCGAAGCTCATACTTCAGTCTCCTCAAGAGCCTGTTGGCGGAATCGTTGAAGTTCGCTGTCGTCAGCGGGAGGCCCACCGGAAGATGGCGGTTTGGTCGGGGGGCCTTTCTTCTTCCAGGCACGGACGACAAGGATGACCAAGGTTACGCCCACGACAAAGGCGACGGCAGGGAAAATCCATGCGGTGCGGTCGAAGCCGGAAGTTGTCGGAGCGGCGAGGACGGTTGGTCCGTACTTTTGCACGAACGCCTGCTCGACTAGGCTGTCGCTGTCGCCGCGATCAATGGCTGCCACGAGTTCGTTGCGCATGCCGTCGGAAGAAGGGCAGCCGACGTGGTTACATTCGACAAGGATCTGAGCGCATCCGCAGATACACATGAGCTGGTGGCCGACTTGGGTGAAGCGCGTGCCGGGGTCGCTGGCCCCGGAGAAGATAAAAAGGGCGGCTATGAGGAGTGCACAGTGAAGCGCTCGGCTTGTGGTCGGTTTTGTCTTCATTCGAGGTACATCGCAATTCTTTTTCGGAACCCTTTGCTGCACGATTGAAGCTATTCCCGCGATTGAACTGGCGGGCTACTTTCAGTCGTCCCTTCGGGACTGTGTCCCCACGTCTTGCTTCTCCTCGCACAAAAGCCGGCACTTTTGCGCGGCGGACAGCCGAGGCGGTTGTCCGCACATTTTCCCAGCTAATCTCCTGTCGCTACCGGGGCGGCAGTTTGCACCAACGTGGTCACGCGTACCGTTACTGGTGCGGGAGCGCTTTCTACCAACGCCAGGCCTGTACCCAGGATGATGACCCAGGCACCGATCCAGATCCAGATGACCATAGGATTCACATGGGCTTTAATTACGGGCTGACCTTTGTCGTTCTGTCCTTCATAGACCAGATACAAGTCTTCTTTGAAGCCCTGGTCGATATCGGGTTTCGTCGAAGCCTGCTGGCTCGCCTTGTAGAAGATGCGCTGCGGACTCATGGTGCGCTGCAACTTGCCGTTCTGATAGACATCGATGAGAGCCCACTCGCTTTCCTCATTTGGGTTGTCATCTTGAGTGTAAGAGCGGCAGACGAGGTCGTAGCTGGCGATGTGCATCTTGTCGCCGAAGCCCATCTCGGCTTCTTTTTCCTGGTTGAATGCGGCGCCGGAGAATCCGATCATCGCCAGGACCACGCCGAAGTGAACGATGTAGCCACCGTAACGACGGGTGTTGCGATGTGTGAGCTGCACCATGGAGGCGAACATGCCTTGCCCGGTTTTCTCGGCGATTACGCGGCCGCCACGATAAAACTCGCTGGCGACGGTGAAGGCAACCAATGCCGAGAGGAAGATGGTCATCAGCGAATAGAAGTAGCTGATATCGACCCAGGGTTTGAGGCCGAAGATGGATCCCCAACTCGATGGGGTGAGCATGACAAAGAGGGCGACAACGACCGACGCGACTGTGGACCAGAGGAAGTTGCGCTTCAGGCTTTCGAGGGAGGTCTTGCGCCAGGCAAGCAGCGGGCCGACGGCGGTCAGCAACAAGAGGATGAGGGCAACGGGGATTGCGACGCGATTGTAGAAGGGTGCGCCTACCGTGACCTTATTGCCTTGCACGAGTTCGGAAATCTTCGGGAACCACGTGCCCCAGAGCACATCCAAGGTCAGAAGCAAGAAGAGGAGGTTGTTGAACAAAAAACTCGACTCACGGGAGACCAAGGATTCAAGTTTGTTCTCGCTGCGCAGGTGGTTCTTGTTTTTCGCAAAGAAAAAAACAAACACCGCGAGCGTGATTGCGAGAAACCACGCGAACCATTGTCCGATCGACGACTGCGCGAAGGCGTGGACGGAACTGATGATCCCGCTGCGCGTCAGGAAGGTGCCAAGAATCGCCAGCCAAAACGTAGCGAAGACCAGCCACATATTCCAGATCTTCAGCATGCCACGTTTCTCTTGCATCATGACCGAGTGCAGGAACGCGGTGCCGACCAGCCAAGGCATCAGCGAGGCGTTTTCTACGGGGTCCCATCCCCAGTAGCCACCCCAACCGAGGACAGCGTAAGCCCAGTGCGCGCCGAGGAAAATTCCGCAGGTGAGGAATAGCCAAGTGACCATGGTCCAGCGGCGGGTGATGTGGATCCACTTCTCACCGGGATATTTCATGATGAGAGCGCCCAGCGCGAATGCGAATGGGATCGTGAAGCCAACGTATCCGAGATAGAGCATCGGCGGGTGAATGACCATCTCCGGATATTGCAGAAGCGGGTTGAGTCCCGTGCCGTCAGGGCGTGGTGGGCCTTCCAGGAGGCCGAAGGGATTCGCAGCGAAATTTACGAGTAACAGGAAAAACACCTGAACGCCGGCGACAACAACAGACGCGTAGGCGAAAAGGCGGGGATCAGTCTTGTAGCGAAGGCGAAGGACAAAGGCGTATCCGGAGAGGATCAGGGACCAGAACAGGAGTGAGCCTTCCTGGCCGGACCACAGAGTCGCAAATTTGTATCTGGGGTCGAGGTCGCGATTGCTGTGATGAAAGATGTAGGCGATGGTGAAATCGTTGCGGAACGCGGAGATGACAAGGGCCAGGGCGGCGAGGAAGACAGCGGCGAAGATGACGACGCCGGCCCGGCGCGCAGTTTCACCGAGACGAGTCCAGTCGGTATCGTCCTTGCGGAGAAGCGCGACCAGTCCAATCGCGAAGGAATAGATGCTCAACGCCAAGGCGAGGAGCAAGGCAAAACTACCTATTTGCGCCATGAAGCGGAAACCCCAGTTCATTTTTTCAGAAAGCGGGGGAGGAGGCAACCGAGACCGCCAAAGAAGAGGGCACGGTAGGACAACAGCAAAAAGACTGAGGAACAGTGTCCGAAGAGGCTACGTGAGGCGCTGAAGTGAAGGGGGACGCGTAAACGTTTCCGCCACGAGACGGCGGCCGGGGCTCGGCCGCCAGGCGGATGGATGCTCGCCGTTATGCGCTGTGTTGGTGGTAACGCTGGCGAACTTCGTGTTCGGCAGCGAACCAGTCGTCGGCTTCGTGGCCCGGTTCGAAACCGCGGCGCTCGGCCTTCAGGTAGGCAAGGCGGCGAATTTCTTCTTCCAAATTGATGGGCACGAGAGTGGCGCGGGAGTCGGATTTGACAATCTTCGGCTTGGCTGCAGTTTTCCTGCGAACCGCCTTCGTGGCGCTATTGGTGGCGCTTCCGCTTCCATTGGATGCAGCTGCCACGATTTGGCGAGAAGTCGCTTCTGGCGTCGTGGCAGTAGTTTCCTCGATAGCCTTCTTGGGGACTTTGGATTTTGCCATAATACTTACTCCTTAAACTCCTGATTAGGAATGATTTGAATGGTGAATGAAGAGACAACATGGAGTTGCCGCTCCGAACTTCGGTTTGCATCAGTATGTGATTACTATAGCGCCACTGCGCTGATGAATGGCCACGATTTGCACAAAAAGTTTGAATTTTTGTATGCAGGAATTCAGAAAGGAAACAGTGCCGGGCCGTCGGATGCGTCGGGAATCTGAATCGTAAGAGAAGGTTTCAGACCGCGGAGGATAAAGCGAGAATTCGTGGTGATTGCAGAGTCATTGTGTGGCAAAAGCTTAATGGCATGACGAGTTGGACAGGGCAAGGAGGCCCGTACGGGAATGTTATAATCGGTTTCTCCCGTCAAGTGGCGCTATCGTCTAGGGGTTAGGACGGAAGATTCTCAATCTTCAAACCCGGGTTCGATTCCCGGTAGCGCTACCAAAAATCTCCAATGTTTATGCCCATTCTAAGCACTCTCCCAAAATCTCTGATATCGGGTAGGCTGGCTATGTCAGGGTTGAGGCAGGTTACGAGCTTAGACGTTCTCGCCGATGCGGAATTCTGAGGAATCGGATCGGCAGCAGATTCCATAGCTCTGCCAGAGTCGGAACCATGGGCTCTGCGCATTCCTTTCGTCATGCCGTCGATTCGCCGCTGAGAGGTCTGTGGGACTCAGAGGCCTGGTGTCGGGCAAAGCGAAAACGCGCTCAAGCCACTCGATTTCCGAAATGGTCTGTTCGGGGTCCATCCACATTCAATATCTCCTAAGTACGCTGCCGGGTCAATCGGTCTGAATGCCGGGCAGCGGAATACGCGTTCTTGCAACCTGGTTTTACAATATGGGCCACCTATGACATCCATTGGGGAATACAGCTGCGAGATTTGTGGAACCGTTTCGAGGAATCCTACGCACTGGTTTGTAATCGAGTGTGGGAACGTGGAGTTGACGGTGATCAAGTGGGACAGTGAAGCTGCCAGTGCAAAAGGGGCGCGGCACTTTTGCGGAGAGGGTCACGCACAGGTTTACATCAGCCGCTGGTTTGAATCAGTGTGTGCTCCACCGAGGCCTGATTTTCTGGGGACCTCGGTTGCACGTACCGGAACAGATTCATGAAATACCAGTAGGGGAAGCCGCTCCGGAGTATCACGTTGATCAAATGCGCGCTCGTGGTTCGATGACCGCGAGGATCAGTTCAGTCAGGATCCGCCCGCAATTTTAGGGGCCAAATTGATGAGCGAAATGAACAGTGAGGCCACGTTACATCCGATTGGAGTGATTCGATCGACGATCAGGACACGAGCTGAGGCACCCAAGCAGGGTTCGGAGGGTGCTCCGGACGCATGGCTGGAAGTGAACGACTCTGCGGCGGAGGCACTGGACGGGCTTGCGAGGGGAGACGAGCTTATTGTTCTGACATGGCTCCATCAGGCGAAAAGGGATGTGTTGAAGGTTCATCCGCGATCAGATCCGCGTCGGCCGCTTACTGGCGTGTTCGCGACGCGCTCTCCTGATCGGCCCAACCCCATCGGGATACACACGGTAACCGTACGTGAGGTGAATGGGAATCGGCTACGGGTTGGTCCCATCGAGGTGATCGACGGAACACCCGTCGTGGACATAAAGCCGGTGGAGTGCTAGTCCGGTAATACCTCGTGCCTTGTAACATCTGACGGCGCGCTCTCACAGGGTGGGAGAAATGACCTGCGTCCGTTTTTTCTCAGGCATAATCTAAGCAACGAGCAATAAAACCTACCGCGAGGATACCTATGCGTCTGAGCGTTACCCGATGGTGCGTGGTCATTATGTTGTCCGTTCTTCCATGGTTATTGGTGCGAGCGGCAGATAACCCGTTTCACGATGCGCCGGCTTCGGCGAAGGCGACGAAAAATCCCCTCGCCGGGCAGGAGGCCGCGATTGATGCGGGAAAGACTGTATACGCGCGCAATTGCCTGGCATGTCATGGAAAAACTCTGAAGGGCACAGGAAACGTGCCGTCACTTGTGGATGGGAAATTGAAGGGCGTGAGTGAGGGGGAAATCTTCTGGTTCATCACCAAGGGCGACAAAGACAATGGAATGCCCTCGTGGGCCTTCATGCCGGAAGAAAAGCGGTGGCAGGTGGTGAGTTATGTGGACGCGGTGGCGTCAGGGAAGATGACGGCGAGTGCATCGACTGCGGCTCCGGCCGCAGCAGCCAGTCCGGCGGGTTTGAAGGACCCGTCTCCGAATGCTCCTTTCACGGATTTTCGTTATGAGAAACCCGGCACCGTCCGCAAGATCACGGTGAAGGATTTGCCGGCCCCGTTTGCCACGAAATCGGCAGAGAATGGTGCGGAAGTGGTTTCGCGTCCAGACAGCGCTTGGCCGGTCGCGCTTCCGGGATTCAAGGTGGAACTGTACACGTCGGGGTTGGACAATCCACGACTGCTGCGAACCGCACCGAACGGGGACATCTTTCTGGCGGAGAGTGAGCCAGGACGGATTCGCGTGTTTCGCGGGATGACCTCGGACGGAAAACCGGAGCAATCCGCTATTTTTGCCAGCGGATTGAAGCGCCCGTACGGGATTGCGTTTTACCCTCCGGGGCCGGACCCGCAGTGGGTTTATGTGGGGAACGAGGATGAGGTTGTGCGGTTTGCCTATCACAACGGCGATCTGAAAGCGGGAGGCAAGCCGGAGCATGTGGCCGACCTGCCCAGTGGCGGGGGACATTGGACTCGCGCTGTGGAGTTTTCAAAGGATGGCAAGAAGCTCTTTGTCGCCGTGGGATCATCATCGAACGTGGATGATCCGGACACGAACGCGGAAGAGCGGAATCGAGCCAACATTCAGGTTTGCGATCCGGCGAACTGTACGCTCAGCGTGTATGCATCCGGGATTCGAAATGCAGGCGGGGGAATCCGGGTCAATCCGGACACGGGAGAGTTGTGGTGCTCAGTCAATGAGCGCGACGCTTTGGGTGACAACCTGGTGCCAGACTACATCACGCATGTGCAGGAGGGCGGGTTCTACGGATGGCCGTGGTGGTATCTGGGGGGACATCAGGATCCGCGGCATGCGGGGAAGCATCCCGAGTTGAAGGACAAAGCGATTGTGCCGGACGTGCTTTTGCAGCCGCACAATGCTTCGCTCGAATTCACGTTCTACGAGGCAGACAAGTTTCCGGCGGAATACAAGGGCGACATCTTTGCATCGGAACATGGATCGTGGAATAAGGCTACGCGTGTGGGATATGAGGTGATCCGTGTTCCGTTGCACCAAACGGGACATGCGAGCGGCGAGTATGAAGACTTTCTGACCGGGTTTGTGTTGCCGAATGGGCAGGTGTGGGGGCGTCCAGTGGGCATCGCAGTGGCGCCCGATGGCTCACTGCTGGTGAGCGACGACGGCTCGAATTCAATCTGGAGAGTCAGTTATACGGGCAAGTGAACGGCTAAACTGCGCATTCTGATAAACAGGTTAACAACCGTGCGTAAAGGCGCCTCATCCAAGGGGCGTGCCTGAACCACTCCAATCCGAAGAACCACCAAAGACTTCCTCTCTTCCCGCGGAAGTGCCGGAAGAGCAGATGAGCCTATTTCGCGATGTGCTGCTGGCGCTCGAGCATCGGGGTGTGCCTTACACAGTGTCGGGGGCATTCGCGTTGCGACAGCATACTGGGATTTGTCGTCAGACCAAAGATCTGGACCTGTTCGTGACCGCCGGAAACTGCGAGTCGGCACTGGAATGTCTGCGACAGGAAGGCATGGAGTGTAGCGTTCTCGATCCGGTGTGGCTGGCAAAGGCGAGACGGGGCGATTACTTCGTCGACCTGATCACCGGGATGAGCAATGGGCTGATCGC
>Ga0335079_10008615_pt1 | contig 11629 bp, 9 predicted proteins | sample Lox_Sample_33_FD_206719 | JGI IMG/M metagenome (GOLD analysis project Ga0335079, IMG submission 206719) | Soil microbial communities from Loxahatchee National Wildlife Refuge, Florida, United States - Lox_Sample_3.3 | ecosystem: Environmental > Terrestrial > Soil > Wetlands | place: USA: Florida... | reverse complement strand
TCAGCCAGAATACTCGCAGCCGTCAATATGGCTTGCTGGGCGAGGTTGGGGTCAATGTGCTCAAACTCAACCTGGCGCTGGACAAACTGTCGCCGCCGAAAGCGCAGGCGCAGGCTCAAAAGTAGGAAATCTAGTATGATCGGGGCGTGGCTACCCATCCAATGAAGGAGGACCAGCGCCCCGAACCCGAATCGTTTCTTGATCTGGTCGCGCATCCCCTTAAAGGGCGGCTGAAGATTTACATCGGCGCTGCCGCTGGTGTCGGGAAAACCTACAAGATGCTGGAAGAGGCGCATCAACTGCGCACCAAAGGAATCGACGTGGTGGTGGGCCTCGTCGAAACTCACGGCCGCGCCGAGACCGCCGAGAAAGTCGGCGACCTCGAGGTCGTCCCACGCCACACCATCGAATATCGCGGCACCACTCAGGCCGAAATGGACGTCGATGCGATCATCGCGCGCAAGCCGGAGGTCACTATCGTCGATGAGCTAGCGCACACCAACGTTCCCGGCTCCAAGCACGAGAAGCGCTTCCAGGATATCGAAGACCTGATCGCCGCCGGCATCAGCGTCATCACCGCGATTAACATCCAGCACATCGAAACCCTCAATCCACTGATGCGCCGTATCACCGGCATCGAGGTGCGCGAGGTGGTGCCCGATTCGTTCATCGCGAAGGCGGATCAGATCGTCAATATCGATGTCACTGTCGAGCAGCTTCGCGAGCGTCTGCGCGAAGGAAAAATCTATCCCGCGGCGCAGGTCGAGCAGGCGCTGAAAAATTTCTTCAAGCCGAGCAACCTCACCTCGTTGCGCGAGCTGACCCTGCGCGAGGTCGCGCGCGGCATCAATCGTCAGCGCGAGGAGCAGGAGGCTTTGCGGCGCGAGGGCGGACGGCGCCGGCAGGTGTTCGAGAGAGTCATGGTCGGACTTTCATCGAATCCGGAAGACGGCAAACGCCTGCTGCACAAGGCCGCGCGCATCGCCGGCCAGCTCAATGCCGACTGGTACGCGGTCCACGTCGAAACTCCCGCCGAATCGGTGCGCAAGATCGACACGCGCAGCTTTGTCGCACTGCTCGACAACATCAATCTCGCGGGTGAGCTGGGCGCCGAAACCGTATGGCTCAAGGCACCCGACCCGGTCAAGGCGATGCTGGACTTCGCGCGCGAGCATGGCGTGGAAAAAATCATCATCGGACGGACCCATCAGCCGTTGTGGAAACGGCTGCTACGCAAGGACGTGACTGAACGCTTCCTCGCCGAGGCAAAGGACCTTGATATCGAAGTGGTCGGCGATCAGGCACTGGAGGAACGCGAACAATGACCTCCTCGCTGCGCAGTCGCATCCGCAACAGCACGTTGCTCCTGCTCGCGTTGGTGGTTGCATTCGGCGCGTACGCACTTCCGCGCCTAAGCAGTCTCGGCGGTGCGATCCGCGAAACTCTTTATCGCAACTACATCAGCATCGAGGTCGGGCAGCATCAGCATGCGGCGCTGCACGATCTGCAGCTCGCCGAACGCGACGGCAAGGCGCATGAGAAACTGCCCGCGGCGCGCGATTCCTTCCAGCATTGGATGGATATCGAGCTGAACGACATCACCGAGGTCGGCGAACAGCAGCTCGCCAATGAGATCAACTCGCGTGGGCATAAGCTGTTCGATGACGTTGCGAACGCCGGTCCCGGCGCGCGGCATGATCAGGAATTTAACGAGCTTAACTCGCGGATCGACGATCTGATCGCGATGAACAAGGCCGCGATGTTCCGCGCCGACAGCCGCGCGACCCAGCTCGGCACCCATCTCACCTACGAGTTAGCAGCTGGCTTCGCGATTCTGCTGCTGGCCGCCGCCGCGCTTTCGATCTGGATGGGATGGACGCTTTCGCGGCCGCTTACCGAACTGGCCGAGCGCCTGCGTGGCATCAGTCAGCGCAAGAGTCACGTGCGTCTGGGGCCGCAACCGCTTGCGGAACTCGAAGAGGTTGCGCGCGAATTCAATCAGATGGCCGAGCGGCTCGAGCACTACGATCGGATGAACGTCGAGCGCATCGTGTACGAGAAGAGCAAGACTGAAGCGATCATCGAAAGTCTTGAAGACGGCGTGGTGCTGATCGATTCCGACGGTATCGTCGCGCATGTCAATGAAGTCGCTTCGTTGATCATCGGCATCGAGCCGGCTGATGCGCTCGGGAGCCGCTTCGACGATCTAAGCAGCAACCATCCGCATTACATCCGAGTGCGCGATGCAATTCGGACCCTGAACAAAACCGAAGCGGAGGTGCAACGCATCGAAGTTCAGTTGCACATTCGCGGACGCGATCATTCGTATGTACTGAAAGCGGTGCCGCTGCGCCAGGAGGGTCGCGCGCTTGGCACGCTGCTGATTTTGCAGGATGTCACCTACATCCGCGATCAGGACCGCGCGCGCACCAACCTGGTCGCAACGCTATCGCACGAGCTGCGCACGCCGTTAACCTCACTGGCGCTGCTCGCGGAACTGCTGCGGCGCGAGGAAGAATCGCTCACTCCCAAGCAGCGGGAGATCCTGCGCGCAGTGCTGGAAGAGACCTCGCGGATGAAGCAGCTCTCCGACAATTTGCTCAACCTCGCGCGTGGCCAGATACCGCTGATCGCGGTGCAGCGCGTGCCGCTCGATCTCGCGAAGATCGTGGAGGATGTCACTCAACGGTTTAGTATCCAGGCGCAGGAAAAGAAGGTGCGTCTCGAGAGCAAGATCGACCAGCTGCCCGAGATGCAGGGCGATCCGGTAAAGCTCTCGTGGGTGGTCTCCAACCTCATTGGCAACGCGCTGCGATACACGCCCGAGGGCGGCACCATCGCAGTCGCGGCTCATCCATCTGGCGAACATTTTGCCAATCTGGAGGTAAGCGATACCGGACCGGGCATTTCGCCCGACATTCGCGACCACGTCTTCGAACGCTTCGCGCAGTATGGGTCCAATGGCTACGCGCCCGGATCGGCGGGCCTCGGACTTGCCATCGTCAAGGACATCGTCGAGGCGCACGGCGGCCGTATTTTCGTCGAAAGTAATAACGGCCACGGCAGCCGCTTCATCGTGCAACTGCCCGCGGGCGCGGAGGCCTGATGGCGCGACTGCTCATCGTTGACGACGAGAAGAACATCCGGCTGAGCTTGGTGCGCTTCTTCGGATCGCTCGGCCATCAGGTGAGCGAGGCGGATAACGGCGCCACCGCGCGCGCGATGCTCGCCGATACGCGCTTCGATCTGGTGCTGACCGACTTCCGCATGGCTGAGATGAACGGGCTGGAGCTGCTCAAGGAAGTTCGCCGCATCTATCCCGACAGCCTCGTCATTCTGATGACGGCCTACGCGACGGTCGAGAACGCGGTCGCCGCCATGAAGGCAGGGGCATATGACTACATCACCAAGCCCTTTTCGCTTGAGGAAATCCAGCTCATCGTCGAGCGCGCGCTGCAGTTGCAGGGCTTGCAGCAGGAAAATCGCGCGCTGCGTGAGGCGATGGAGGACCTGCCGCTGCTGGAGTCGAAAAGCCCCGCGATGGTGCGACTGCTCGAAACCGCCAAGCAGGCCGCGGCGAGCGATGCGACGATTCTGCTGACCGGCGAGAGTGGCACCGGTAAGAATGTGCTGGCGCGCCAGATTCATCGATGGAGCATGCGTCACGATCGGGTGTTTGTAGTGGTCAACTGCACCACGCTGTCCGAAGAGTTGCTCGAGAGCGAGCTATTCGGGCATGTGCGCGGCGCGTTCACGGGAGCGATCAAGGATAAGCCGGGACGCCTGGAGGCGGCCGACAAGGGGACGGTCTTCCTCGATGAGATCGCCGACCTCTCGCCTCAACTTCAAACGAAATTTCTCCGCTTCGTGCAAGAACAGAGTTTCGAGCGCGTGGGCGGCGATCGCGTGATCAAAGTAGATGCGCGGATCATCGCAGCCTCCAATCGCGATCTGGAAGCGGAGGTCGCGGCGCATCACTTCCGCGACGATCTCTTCTACCGGCTCAATGTGATCACCCTACGGGTGCCGTCGCTGCGCGAGCGCCGCGAGGACATTCTGGCCCTGGCGGAGTGGATGCTGAAATCGGCCAGCATCCGCAATCGGCGCTCCAAGATGACGCTGTCGCCGGGAGCAGCCGCCGCGATCAGCAAGTATCGATGGCCCGGGAACGTACGCGAGTTGCGCAATTCGTTGGAACGAGCGGCGGTGCTCACCCGCGGCGAAGTCATTCAGCCGGATGATCTTCCGGATGCACTGTTTCGCGAGTCGCCCGAAGTCCTCGCCGGCATTCCCCATTCTGCGAGTCTCGAGGAGATGGAACGCGAACACATCGGCCGTGTCCTACGTGAGAGCACAACGCTGGATGAAGCCGCGGCGACCCTCGGGATCAATGCAACCACGCTGTGGCGCAAGCGCAAGCGCTACGGCATCGAGTAGATGCTCTAGCGCCGCAAATTTTCATCAATCGCCGCGGCCGTCTTCAGTATCCGGACAGAGCATGCATAGGCGTTGAACCGCATCTTCAGCGCATCCCAAGCGAAGAAGGTTCCGGACATGGCTCTGGTTATGTAGGTGGTCGAGTCAGCCGGTCGCGCTCTTCACCGAGTTGAATCGCACTGGCGTGTTTGCTTACCGAGCTGAAGTGCCTGCTCGTCGGTGGGATCTATTTTGATCGCGTGCGCGAGCGCCTCGATAGCGTCATCGCACTTCTTCGCTGCGATGTATGCCATCGCGAGGTTGTCCCATCCTTCGGCCAAGTCCGGCTCGAGACGGAGCGCCCATCGGTAGGCGGAGACGGCCGCCTGGAAGTCGCCGATCGCGTAATCCTCGAAACCGAGATTCCAATACAACACGGGATTCGTCGAATCGAGGCGCGCCGCCGCAAGGTAGTCTCTCCTCGCGCTGGTATGATCCTGCAAGCTGGCTTCGATCCGTGCACGCATCTCGTACCTACCGCCGTCGTCGGGTTGGAGGCCAATTGCCTGCCCCAGATCCGCGAGGGCCGACTTGTAGTCGCCTTGCGCCGAGTAAACAAATGCTCGATGCGCGTATGAATCGGCATCGGCGGGATCGATACGAATCGCAGCGCTCAGGTCGGACAATGACTTCGCGTAGTTCTTTTTGTTTTGCCATGCGAGGCCGCGCCATTGCAGCGCATACACATCGCGCGGGTCGCTCGCGAGCGCTTTGGTGTAGAGCTGAATCGCGCGATCGAAGTCGCCGCGAGTGTAAGAGTTCGAAGCCTGCCAGTCGTATGGAAGATAGTGTCCGAAGTGCATCGGGATGAGCGCCATGCTGAGCATCGCATAACGCGGGAAAACATCAGCAAGGATATGCCCAAGCGCACAAGGAATCACACTGCGACGCCACAAATAGAGCACGAGGAAGACGGTGAGTCCTGGCGCGAGGACGATCGTTTGACGCCATCCCCAGAACGGCAGATGCTCCAGCAGATTCAGCGCGAGCGCGATCGAAGCGCCGAGGACCGTGCTATGCGTCATCTCGCGCAGGCGCTCGACCGCGAAGCCGCGCGCACTGACCTCCTCGAAGATTCCGTTGACGAGTGCGCTGACGAGGAGCAGCCACATCGGAAAACGTGCGAACAACGCTGCACGCTCGGGGGCGCGAGAAAATCCCGGAGGAAGGAGCGCCTGGAGTGTGTACATCGATCCTATTGAGATCAGGAACGCGCCCATGCCGATTGGAATATCGGCAAGTACGGGTTTTCGGATTCCGATCGAAGCCAGCGGACATCGCTCGCCTCGCGACAGAAGAATCACCAGCGCGAGGACTACGAATGATTTAATGAGCACGGTCGCCACCCCATACATCGTCAGCCACGGCCATCCGAAAGCGCGATAAATGAGGCTCAGCGGCGCGTCGAGCCGAAAAGTCAGCAATCCAAACGAGAGCAGCAGGCCAATGAAGGTGATGACGCGCGAACGGCGTCGCGGTTCGCGCCACGAATCCCGCGACCACGCGAGGTCAGCAAAGAAGGCAATCGGCATCTCATTCATTATGCGTGCGATGCGCGAAGCTCACATCTCGATCTCGGTCTTCTTGTACCACGAACCAGCTGAACGTCCGACAGTCACTAGCAGTCGAACCGATCGGAGCACCCCCCGTCCCGTGGATTCTCTGCGCTTGTATTTGCACTGATAATGCAATTATATTCTGCGTCGATGGATTCAGAAGTGGACTTCAGCAAGATCGACGGTCGGCGCGCGCGCGGCGAACGTGCCCGCGCGAGCGTGCTGGACGCGATCCTCGATTTGATTCAGGAAGGCGACCTTAAGCCTACGGCCGAGCGGGTTGCGGAGCGCGCCGGCGTCTCACTGCGGCTGGTTTTTCATCATTTCGCGGATCTCGAATCGCTTTACGCCGCCGCGGCAGACCGTCAATTCGAGCGGCTGCGCCGATTAAGGAAGCCGATTCCGAGCGACGGTCCATTTGACCTGCGCCTCGACGCGTTCCTGCGCCAACGGATCCGATTGTGGGAGCGAATTGCGCCGGTGCGCCGCGCGGGACTGTTGCTCGAGCCGTTTTCAAACGCGATCGGAGATCGCCTTCGAGAAGCGCGATCGTTTGCGCGTGTTGAAGCTGCCACCGTGTTTCGCCTCGAAATCGAAACATTTCCGCGCCTGGAACGTGCGGAAGTCATCGCAGCGCTCGACGCCGCATCGGCCTGGCATACCTGGGAGGTGTTGCGGCGCCATCAGGACCTCACAATCGAAACTGCGCGCCGAATCGTCGCACGCATGATAACCGCGCTAGTCGCACCGGTTGCGAAAGCGCAGGGAGGGAAGGAATGAGTTCGATCACCCCAACGGCGGAGGCGCTGCAGAAACTCGCGCAGGCGCCGGAAATCGGCAAAGTAGTAATGCTCAACCTGCTCAAGTTCAAGCCGGGCGGCGGCGCCGCCTCATATGCCGAATACGGACAACACGTCGCGAAGATTCTCGCTCGCATCGGAGCGCGGATCTTGTTTTCGGGCGCGGTCTCGCAATCGATGATTGGCCACGACGCCGACTGGGACGCGATCGCGATCGTCGAATATCCCTCGCGCAAGGCATTTCTCGAAATGGCGATGAGCGCGGAGTATCAAGCGATCCATCACTTTCGCGACGAGGGCCTCGAGCGCACCGAACTGTACGCCATCAACCCGCCGCAGTCTGCATAGGAGGAAGAAGATGGGCCGCAACATTCTTTTCATCACCACCGATCAGCAGCGCTACGATTCGCTCGCATGCAACGGCGGAAAAATCGCGCGGACGCCGGTGGTGGATCGTTTGGCTGCGAGCGGAATCAACTACGGCCGCGCGCACAACCAGAATGTCGTATGTCAGCCCGCGCGCTCGACCATGATCTCCGGGCAGTATGTGCGCACTCACGGCGTGTTCGCCAACGGCATCGCACTGCCGCCCGATGCGCCCAGCGTCGCGGCGTACCTACACGAGAAGGCCGGCTATCGGACCGCGCTCCTGGGCAAGGCACATTTCGAGCCGGCGCTCGATTTCGCGCAGCGTTGGCATGAGAACACGATGGCACGCAAAGGCGATACCGGGCCCTATCGAGGTTTCGAGCGGATGGAGCTCGCGATGCATGTTCCAGTGGGCGGATGGCATTACTCTCTCTGGCTGCAAAATAACTATCCGAGTGAGCTCGGCGGATTCGCGCCAATACTCAGTGCCGCGGGCGGGGGAGATACCGGCGCACCCGAAGTAAAGTACAATCCAATACCTCGTGAGCACTACCACACCGACTGGGTAGCCGACCGCACGATTGCATTTCTCGACTCACTCGACCCGAGTGAGAATTGGTTCGTATGGATGAGTTTTCCCGATCCGCATCATCCATGGGACCCGCCCGAGTCCGAGGCGCGTCGCATCAACTGGCGCGATCTCGATCTGCCACCCGGTCATCCCGGCTCACGCGCGAAAATCGAAGCCATTCTGCGCCAGAAACCGCGTCATTGGCTCGACTGGTACGAAGGCCGCTTCCGCAATCCGGAAGGTGGACCGATGCGTTTCATCCCCGCGCAAATGACGCACGACCAAGTCCGCGAGATCAACGCGATGACTCACATCGAGAATGAACTCATCGATCAAGCCTGTGGCCGTGTCCTGCAACGCGTTGCGGATCGCAAATGGGACGAGCGCACCGACGTATTATTCACTACCGACCACGGCGAGCTGCAGGGCGACTTTGGGCTCGTGTACAAGGGGCCCTATCATGTCGATGCGCTGATGCGGATTCCCATGATCTGGCGACCGGCCCCGTCGGCGCGCGTGGCTCCCGCCCGAATCGCGGAGCCGGTCGGACAATTGGACCTTGCGCCGACCTTCTGCCAAATCGCAGGCCTGCCGGTTCCTCCGTGGATGGATGGCAAACCGCTCCCGACCGCACCGGGGTCCGGACGCGAGCGCGTGATTACCGAATGGGATAGTCAGTTCGCGCAAGTTGGTATGCACATGAAAACTATTTGCCGCGACGGCTATGTATGCACTGTGTATGAGAAAAGTACCCGCGATGTAGGATTTGACCTCGCCAGCGTGATTCGCGGCGGATTCGGAGGTCCGGACATTCCGATGCCGGATATCGCATACGACGGCAGTGAAGGTGAGCTCTACAACCTGCGGGAAGATCCGATGCAGTGGCGCAATCTCTGGAATGATGCAGGCTTTGCGAAATTGAAATCCGATCTGATTGCGGACCTCTACGCCAACCTTCCGCCCGCGCGATGCCCCCAGCTTCCGGTTGAAGCCGCGGCGTGATCCGATGAAACCTCTAACTCTGGTCGGCGGCTACGGCTCGCCCTACTCACGCAAGATGCGCGCGGTGCTGCGCTACCGGCGGATCCCGTTCCGATGGATCATGCGCGGATCCACGGAAGACGTCGGCATTCCGCTGGTGCCGGTCGCGCTCATTCCGGTGCTGGTATTTCCCGGCGAAAACGGTGCCGACGACGAGGCGATGATCGACTCGACTTTTGAGATCCTCCGGCTGGAAGCGGCTTTCAGCGATCGCTCGCTTATTCCCGCAGACCGTGGCCTTGCGTTCTTGCAATCGCTGATCGAGGACTACGCGGACGAATGGCTCACCAAGCCAATGTTCCACTATCGATGGAACTACCCGCCCGACATCTACAAAGCATCCCACGTTTTGATCCTGGACCGGTTGCCGCACCTCGATGGCGAGCGGCTCGATCGCGCGGCGAAGACGATCGCGAACCGGCAAATTTCGCGCCTCGGGGTCGTCGGCTCGAATGAAACAACGCGGCCGGTTATCGAGGGGAGCTATCGACGTTTGCTTGATATTGTCGATCGTCACGTCGCTGGCGGCTCGTCGTTCCTGATGGGAAATCGTCCTGGCGTCGGTGATTTTGGCTTGTTCGGGCAGCTCAGCCAGCTCACTCATTTCGATCCGACGCCGAGCGCGATCGCCGCCCAGCATGCGCCGCGTGTGTATTCGTGGGTCAATCGGATGGAAGACCTGGCGTCGATCGAAGTTGACGACGTGTGGCATACCCGTGAGCGTGTCGCAGAAACCTTGGGTCCTTTACTGCGCGAGATCGGGCGCGTGTACGCGCCGTTCCTGATCGCCAACGCCCGTGCTCTCGATCGGAAGGCGGCTGAGGTTCGCACCGAAATCGACGGGCGTCCGTGGGTGCAGCAGCCGTTCCCGTATCAAGGGAAATGTCTGAAATGGCTCCGGGCGGCACACGCGGCTCTGGACGAAAGCGACTGTCGTTACGTGAACGGCGCTCTGGCGGGGACCGGATGCGAAGCGATCTTCGATGCGCCTATTTAGTCGCGCCGCATTTCAACATCAACTCGAAATAGGATTCTCCGATCAGATCGCCGGTATCGACCTCGAGCGCGCGTAGGAGCTCCTCGATCGCGGGCCGGCTACCCTCAGCATCGGAGTGTGCGCCGAGGACCGCCTCGATTTCGCCGAAGATGCCGAGATTTTCGACGGCGTCGAGATGGAGCCGGATATGGTCGCGCATCATCAGGATGCGAATCTTCTTCACTATCGCGAGGGTACCAAGCGCCCGCGTCATCACCTCGCGCAATTTCTGCGGCTCGGCAATCGGCACAATGTCATAGTCGCTAAGCTTCAGGTCGCGGCTGTCGATGCGGCCGTAGAAGATGATCCAGGCACCGGACTCCTCTTCGCGCAGTTTCAATTTGCCTTGCGGGACGCGGAAAAACGTGTCGCGCTGGATCAGGGCCGCTTTAAATCTATAGCCAATCTGTTCGGCTTGTTCACGCGCACGCTCCAAGTCCGGCAATCTGAATTTCGCTTCGAGGTTCTGCATCGAGTCGGTCTTCTCACACCGCTGTGGGAAAGAATGCCACACAGCCGAGTAGCACAGTCGAGCTTGAATGCGCATACGGTTCGGTCTATGCAACCTGAGCGGGTATTCTATAAATGACGCTTCCTCTTGAAGGTGTTCGGGTCGCGGATTTCGGCTGGATCTTCGCCGTGCCGCACGCAACCGCATGGCTCGGCGCGATGGGCGCCGAGGTGATCCGCGTCGAGTCGAGCGTGGCGCCCGACCTGGTGCGCTTTCTGAGCGGTACCGACGGAACCCCCGGCATCAATCGGAGCGGAATTTTCAACTCGATCAATTTTTCGCGCCAGAGCGTTGCGCTCAATCTGATGAATCCGAAGGCGCGCGAGGTCGCGGTGCGCCTGGTAAAGCTGAGCGACATCGTGACGGAAAACTATACCGTCGGTAACATGAAGAAGTTCGGCCTCGACTACCAGGCGCTGCGCGCGATCAAGCCGGACCTCATCATGTTGTCAGGAACGCCGCTCGGACAGACCGGGCCGTATGCGCATACGGTCGGCTTCGGCCCGACCACGCAGGCATTCGCAGGGATGTGCCATCTCACCGGATATCCGAACGCCTTCCCCTGCGGCATCGGCGGGACGTGGCCGGATTTTGCAGTCGGCACCGCGATGGTGTTTTTTCTGCTCGCCGCGCTGCATCATCGCGATCAGACCGGCGAGGGACAGTACCTCGATTTGTCGATGGCGGAGACCGTGACCGCGATGTTGCCCGAAGCGATGATGGACTACTTCCTCAATTGGCGCGACAATGCGCCGATCGGCAATCGCGACAATGCGATGGCGCCGCACGGCGTGTTTCCGGTTAAGGGCGACGATCAGTGGATCGCGCTTGCAATCGCGAGCGACGAGGAGTTCGCGGCATTGTGCGACACGCTCGGATGTTCCATGGCAAAGGACGCGCGCTTTGCGCGACTCGCCTCGCGGCTGGCCAACGTCGATGACCTGGAGCGCGAGATCGCTTCGCGCACCCGCGAGTTCGAGCGCGATGCGCTGGTGACGAAACTTCGCGAGCGCAACCTCGCCGCAGGTCCCGTCTATGGTCCGATCGATCTGATGGAGGATCCGGCGCTGCGCGAATCGGGCATGCTGCTGGAACTCGATCACGCGGAAAGCGGACGGCGCGTGATTCCCGGATTGCCCGTGACTTTCAGCGCGATGGCGCCCGACTATCGTCCTGCACCCGCGATCGGCGCAAACTCGGAAGAGGTGCTGGCCGACTTGCTCGGCTACTCGCGCGAGGAGATCGCGCAACTGCGCGACGAAAAAGTCA
>Ga0335079_10008614_pt1 | contig 11629 bp, 8 predicted proteins | sample Lox_Sample_33_FD_206719 | JGI IMG/M metagenome (GOLD analysis project Ga0335079, IMG submission 206719) | Soil microbial communities from Loxahatchee National Wildlife Refuge, Florida, United States - Lox_Sample_3.3 | ecosystem: Environmental > Terrestrial > Soil > Wetlands | place: USA: Florida... | reverse complement strand
GCTCGTGTCCAGTACGTGGGTAGTGATGGGGCTCATAGTTCCAGCATCTTCTCCAGCCGCAGCCGCGTGATCTTCTGCTGCTCGCCAGCGGCCACGCGCAACTCGGTTTCGTGATCGTTGCTGATTCGTTCGCCGAGTATGGCCAGCATCTCTTCCGTGCTCTTGCCGCTGGCGCACACGATGAAAATGTAGCCGAAACGCGCCTGGTAGCGCTGGTTTGCGCTGGCCAGTTCGTCCAGCCGGCGCGGTGCTGAGTTCGCGACCGAGCGCTGCTCCTGCTCCGACCATCGCCGTGCCTGCTCCGACGGCGCGCCCTCGGCTTTGCGCTCGCCGATCTTAGGATGATGGCTGAAGGCCTCCAGCCAGTCATTCTTCCCGAGTTTCTCCCAAACTTCCCGCGCGGCGTCGAGAAGACGGGCTGCGTCATGGAACGGACGCCGCACCAGAACCCGTTCGGCCCATGCGCTCGATCCGCAGCAATTCAGCAGCGCCGCGCAGGCGGCCTCATCCGGCATGGCATTGAGCCAGCGCAGGCCCTCGGCAATGCGGCCTTCCCGCGTGGGCACTCCATAGACGCGCAGCCGCGCCACACCGCCATCAGGAAAGATATTGAAGCGCACCTCGGATGCAGAAACGCTTTCCGCGATTTCGAACCGGTGTGTCGAGTCCGACTGCAACGGCATCCGACGAAGAACTTCCTTCCAGGTGCGGGGCGAGGCGGCGCTGTCGCTCACCTCCAGCGAGCAGCTTTCAGGAAAGTTTCCTTTGAAGTGGGTTGTATCCACCTCGACCTGCCGCAAAACGCCGGCCAGCCCCAGCCGTATGGTCACCCAATCGTGCCCGGGACCGCGGCGGCGCCTGGTTTCCCAGCCATCGCCCATGTGTGCGGACTCATCCGGCATGAGCAGGTTCTGTGGCGCGCTGAAAAACATGTCGCTCGCGTCCAGCACCCGGCCTCCATTAGCGACGGCAGCGAGATCGATGCACGCGCCCTCGGCTAGCACCCGCTTCCAATCGGGAAGAACCTCGCCATGCACGCGTAACCGCGCCACCCCGCCATCGGGAAAAATGTTAAAGCGCAGGTGCGTGTAGCGGTGAGGGTCGCTGATCTTGAAGCAGTTCTGCGTGTCGCCCTTGAGGACCGACTTAGGAAGAACTTCAGCCCAGCGGAGCGAGCCGGAAGTCAGTTCTTCCGTGCGCGCGTCGTCCTCGAGCGCGCACGCCTCGATGGAACAGTATTCTGGATAATTGCCTGTGAAGTAGCTGGTATCAACAACCACACCGCGCAAAACGCCGGGAATTCCGAGTTGCACGAGGCACCAGTCGAAGCCCGGTGTGCGCCGCCGCCGCGTCTCCCAGCCATCCACCCACTTGCCGCGATCGGTGTACTTGTCTTCGATCCAGATCGGCTTGGACACCTTAAGCAGGTTTTCTTTGGGCGCGAAAAACTCGTCGTTCACGGCGAGCACGCGCCCGCCAACACGCTCGGACGCGAGGTCGATCCATTGTGTGAAGTCGCTCATGCCCGGCCTCGCTTGAGCACGCGCCCGGCAGCCGGGGCAGGGAAGTTGCCGTGATCGAATATCTTCTGGCCGCGCAGAAAGGTGGTCTGGACCACACCGCGCAGCTTGCGGCCGGCATAGGGAGTGAGCTTGTGACGCTGATGGAGCGCCCCGGCATCGACGCGGAATTCCGCGTCGGGATCCCAAACTACCAGATCGGCATCGTAGCCCACAGAGATCGCGCCCTTGCGGCTCAACCCCGCCAGCCGGGATGGACCCTGCGAAAGCCAGCGCGCAATTTGCGGGATGCTCGCACCGCGCTGCCGGGCCTCGGTCCAGATGACAGGGAGACTAAGTTCGAGAGAAGAAACCCCGCCCCAGGCGCGCATGAAGTCGCCGGTCTCGCGGCACTTCATTGCCGAAGGGCAGGGAGAGTGATCGGTGGCGATCAGGTCGATCGATCCATCCGCCAGCGCGCGCCAGAGCTGCTCGCGGTTGGTGCGGCGACGGATGGGCGGCGCACACTTGAATTCAGTGGCTCCATCACGAATTTCCTCCGCCGTAAACGTGAGGTAATGCGGGCAGGTCTCGACCGTGATCTTGGCGCCCTCGGCCCGGGCCTGGTGCAGGCAGCCAAGCGCATCCGACGAGGAAAGATGGACCAGATGCACGTGGACATCGAACTCGCGGCTCAGGCGAATGAGCAGGGCAATGGCTTCGTTCTCAGCAGCGCGCGGGTGCGACTTGAGCCAGGTGGTATAACGGCGGGGATCGTCGCCGCGAACCTCGGCCAGCGCTTCCTCGATCGGACCCGGCAGCTCGCTGTGAACCAGCAGCACAGCGCCGAGCGACGACAGTACCGGCAGCGCCTCCCGCAAGTCCGCCTCATTTACTGCGGCGAACTCCGGCACGCCCGAGGGCACGAGGAAGCACTTGAATCCAAAAACGCCTGCATCATAGAGGGAGCGCAGCTCCGGCGCGTTTCCCGGAACCAAACCTCCCCAGAAACCAACGTCAACGGTGAGCCGGCCCTCGGTGGCCGCCACTTTGGCGCCAAAAGCGTCGCGGCTTGTGGTCGCGGGAATGCTGTTGAGAGGCATCTCGATCAGCGTGGTTACGCCGCCGGCAGCCGCCGCGCGGGTCGCCGTCACGAAGCCTTCCCACTCTGCGCGCCCGGGTTCGTTGATGTGGACGTGAGTGTCCACCAGGCCGGGCATGACGACGGCCTCGTCAAAATCGTGGTGGTCAGCGCCCAAGCCGAACTCTTCGAACCCGCCGATGGCGGTAATGACGCCATCCTGCACTACGATCGAAGCCGGGCGAAGCTCGCCATCGACCAGTACACGCTGGCTGCGGATGACGAGCGCGCTCATGCTGGTTCGCCTGGCGGCGGCGTCATCAGACCCTGGAGGAACTCCTCCAGAAGTCTTTGCGCCACACGCGTGCGATAGCGGGCGGTAGAGCGGAAATCATCGATCGGCTGGATCTCTCTCGCGAGCTCGTCGCTGGCTGCGCGGATCATTTCCGCACTAAGACGCCCTCGCAATTGCGCTTCCGTCTTGCGACAGCGCAGCGCGGTCGGCGCAACGCTGCCCAGCGCGATGCGTACGTCATCGATTTCGCCGTGCCCAACCAGCGCCGCGCCCGCGAAGCAGACCTTGGAAATGGCCTGCGCCCTCCGGGTGCCGACCTTGCGATAGTACTGCCGCCAGTTTTTCTTTGTCCGCGGCAGGCGGATGTTCCGGATCACTTCTTCTGGCCGCATGTCCATCTTTTTATAACCGAGATGAAAGCCGGCGTAGGGCACCCAGCGACACCCGTTCGCCGATACCAGCTCCAGTTCCGCATCGTAAACCAATAACGCCGGTGGCGAATCGGCCGCGGGCGAGGCATTGGCGATGTTGCCGCCGAGGGTACCCCGGTTCTGAGTGGCGATGCCTCCGGTCTCGTAGGCGGCGCGGCAGAGCAGAGGAAATTCCTGTTGCAGGATGGCCGTCGTCTGCACCTGCCGGTAGGTGATCATGGCCCCAAGGGCGACATGGGCGTCCGTGAGGGCGAAGCCACGAAGCCCCTTCAGCCGCGCCACGCTCAGGAACTTTCTGTCCGCAAGCTTGCCTTGCTCGAGCAGCACCATGATGTCCGTGCCGCCGGCGAAGGGCTTCCATTCGCCGGGCTCGCGGGCCATGGTTTCCAGCGCTTCATCGAGTTCCAGCGGGACTCGCATGTCATAGGCCGGCAGGTACGATCTCATGTTCCGGCCCCGACGCGCTTCTCGCAAGCTTGCAGCACAGCTTCAAAGATTCGCATGTATCCCGTACACCGACATAGGTTACCCGCCAAGCCGTTGCGAATGTCTTCCTCGGTGGGCTGGGCCGACTGGCGCTCGACGAGCGTGACCGCGGCCAGCACCATCCCCGGCGTGCAGATTCCGCACTGCGCTGCGCCGCACTCGAGGAACGCCTCCTGCACCGCGTGCAGCGTTTCGCCGGAGATGCCTTCGATGGTGGTGATCTTGCAGCCGTCCACCTGCGCCAGCGGAACCAGGCAACTGTTCACCAGCTCGCCGTCGATGAGCACCGAGCAGGCGCCGCACTCGCCTTCGCCGCAGCCTTCCTTGGTACCGGTAAGGCTGAGATCCCGGCGGAGCACATCCAGCAGCCGCGCCATGGGATAAGCCTCCACCGTGCGCGGCTCGCCGTTGACCGCGAAGCTGACCGCGACCTTCGACACCTCAGGCACGCCCGCCCTCCAGCGCTTCCATCAGCACTTCCGGCGTGACCGGAATGCGCTTGATGCTCACCCCGACGGCATTCTCAATGGCATTCACGATCGCGGGTGCCGGCCCATCGATGGGCAACTCGCCAATTCCCTTGGCGCCGCCCGGACCGTGCGCGTAAGGCACTTCCTCGAAGAACACGCGGATGCGCGGCAGATCGGCAGAAGTCGGCATGATGTAGTTGGTCATCTGGCTATTGACCATGCGCCCTTGCTGCCAGACGACGTTCTCGTAGAGCGCAAAACCTACGCCCTGCGCCACGCCGCCCTCGATCTGGCCGGTGGCAAGAACGGGGTTGATCACACGACCGACCTCCTGCACGGCAACGAAATCGTCCACGCGAATTTCGAAGGTGGTCATATCCACAGAAACTTCGGCTACATACGCCGCCCACGCGTAGGCGCCGTAAGCATCGCCCTTGTACTTCTCATCGTCCCAGTAAACACCGGGAGGAGCACTGTATTCACTGGTGGATTTGAGCGCGCCGTGCAGCCTGATGTACTGGCGACAAGCTTTGCGAAATTGATCAGAAGTGTAGCCTTGAGGCGGCAGCAGACCGGTGGTGACCAGTTGCTGGCGGATTCCCAGCACCGCCGCTTCTACCAGCTTGCCGACTACCATGCAGGTTCGCGAAGCTACCGTGGGACCACTGTTCGGGACGACGGCCGTGTCCGGCTGCACGATCTCGATCAGATCGTAATCCACCTCCAGGGCCTCGGCCGCAATCTGCGTGAACACCGTGTTCGTGCCCTGTCCCATCTCGGTGCTGGCGGCCAGCACGCGCACCTGGCCCTCCGCTGTGGCTTCGGCTCCGACCACCGATGCCATATAGCGCTCCCCCGAGCCGGTGAATCCTCCGCCGTGCAGAAACGATGCCAGGCCGATACCTCTTTTCACCTGGCGGCGCGGATTCTCCTCGGCAAAGCGCTCTCGCTTGGCGTGGTAATCGCTCAACTCCAGCGCGCGGTCCATCAGCGCGGCCATGTCAATCTTCTCCCGGATCACCTGCCCGACCGCCAGGGTCTCGCCTTCCTTGACGAAGTTGCGGCGGCGAAATTCCTCCGGTGCGAGGCCAAGTGCCTTTGCGACCTGGTCCATCTGGCGCTCCAGCGCGAAAATGCTTTGTGGCGCGCCGAAGCCGCGAAACGCTCCGTGCGGCGGGAAGCTGGTGGCCAGGGCTCGGCTGTGAATGCGTATGTTAGGGCAGAAATACGGCCCGGCGGCGTGAATGGTCCCGCGCGAAAGCACTACCGGTGAGAGCGTGGCGTAAGCGCCCCCATCCACGAGGAACTCGATGTCCATGGCCAACAGCCTACCCTCGCGGGTCACGGCAGTGCGGTGCCGGCAGCGTGAAGGGTGCCGCTTGGTGGTAGCCGCCATGTCCTCCATGCGGTCGTAGACGATCTTCACCGGCTTGCCCGACTTCCATGCCAGCAGCGCCGCGTGGCCGGCGATCATCGACGGGTATTCTTCCTTGCCGCCGAAGCCGCCGCCGGTTTCTGTCTGGATCACCCGCACGCTGCTCACGGGCAGGCTCAGCAGCGTCATCAGGGCGCGGTGGACGTAGTACGGACACTGCATCGAGCCCCGCACGGTCAAGCCCTCCTCCGCATCGAAGGTTGCGATCATTCCCTGCGGCTCGATGTAGAGCTGCTCCTGAGCGCCCGTCTCATACTCGCCTTCGACGATGAGGTGGGCGCGGCTCCATGCGCTCTCCACATCACCCGACTCCACCAGGAAGGACTTGAAAATGTTGTCCTCGCCCCAGATCACTTGCTGTTTGGCGAGGGACTCGTCGATGGTGAACACGGGCGGCAGGGGCTCGATATCGAGCTCCACCGCGCGGCGCGCCTCTTCCAGCAGGTATTGGTCGGCGTGCGCCAATAGAACCACCGCCTCCTCGGCGTGGTTAATTACCTTGTCGGCAAGGCACGGCTGGTCCTCGAGGATAAGCGTTATGCGGTTCTTGCCGGGGATGTCCTGGGCGGTGACGATGGTGAACTTATCCCATGGAATGCCTGCGGCGAAGCGAATGCCGCGAAGGCATCCGCGTGCCACCGGGCTCCGTACGGTCACGCCGTAAAGCATGTCCGGCATGGTGATGTCGTCGACGTACGTGGCGCAGCCCGTTACCTTCTGGCGCCCTTCTTTTCGCGGGATGGACTTGCCAATGAAGCGCTCGGCCATGGAGTCGGATTGCATCGCCATCAATAAGGAATCTTGTCGGATTTGGCCTGCCAGGCGCGGAAAGCGGCCAGAGCCTCATTGCGCAGCATCTGCACCATGGCGATGCTGCGCGCGGCGGGCGCGGAGGCGAGTTCATGATAGATGCGCGAGTCGTCGAAACCGATGGCGGCCGCGTCCTCTGCGGTGTTGGCGTAATAGACCTTGTCCGGACGCGCCCAGTAGATCAGCCCCATGCACATGGGACAAGGTTCACAACTGGTGTAGATATCGCATCCGGTCAATTGGAAATGCTTGAGCGCGCGGCAGGCGGCCCGCACGGCCAGCATTTCGGCGTGAGCGCTGGGGTCGTTTGTGGACGTAACCTGGTTGGCGCCTTCGGCGATGACCTCCTCGCTCCGCACCACCAGGGCGGCGAACGGACCCCCGCGGCCCGATCTTACATTCTCCAGTGAGAGCGCGATGGCCCGGCGCATGAATCGTTCCTGCAACATTTCCCCCGGATTCGCGGATATTACCAGCTTATGACACAGATTGCTCCGGTGGCGTTCCGCGACTATAGCGTGAATAGGTTCCACCTCGGGCCCGAGGTGACCTTGGTTACTACTCAGAAAATGCGGCAGCCCTGTCCGTGAGGCCGGGTTGGTGATATTTTCTTAAGCCTCCGAGCCATGAGTCTGCAGAAGATCGGGCGCTACAACATCACGGGGGAACTGGGCAAGGGCGCCATGGGAGTGGTGTACAAGGCCACCGATCCCAACATCGGGCGCAGCGTCGCCCTCAAGACGACGCGTCTGGATGCCCATGGCCTGGAGACCGAAGACCTGCTGCGCCGCTTCCGCAACGAAGCGCGCATGGCCGGCACGTTGAATCATCCCAACATCGTGACCATCTATGACGCCGGCGAGCAGGAAGGCGTCTTCTACATCGCCATGGAGTACATCGAGGGCGAGACCCTGCACGGGCTGCTCAGCCAGCATCGCTCGCTCCCGGTGGAGCAAGTTATCGACATTGTGCGCCAGGTTTGCGCCGGCCTGGACTACGCCCACGCCCACGGCGTGATCCACCGCGACGTCAAGCCGGCCAATGTCATGCTGGCGGCTGGCGGCACGGTGAAGGTGATGGATTTCGGAATCGCCAAGGCCGGGGGCACGATGACCGCCACCGGCCAGGTGCTGGGATCACCTAATTACATGTCGCCGGAGCAGGTAAAGGGCAAGCCGATCGACGGCCGCTCCGACCTGTTCAGCGTTGGCGTTTTGCTCTACGAGATGCTGACCGGCGAGAAGCCCTTCGACGGGCAGAACGTCACCACCATCATCTACAAGATCGTTTCCGAAGACCCCATTCCGCCGCGCGAACTGGATGTCACCATTCATCCCGGCCTGAGCGCCGTGGTGACCAAAGCGCTGGCCAAAGTCCCGGATGAGCGCTACCAGACGGGCGCGGCGTTGGCGGCAGATCTGGCGAACTATAAATCGTTCGGAACCGAGGTGGGCGCGAACCAGTCCGCCTCCACAACGGCCTTTCCGGCGGTTGGCGATCGCACCGTGGTGACAGCGGTGCCGCCATCAATGAGGCTGCCCGAACCCGCAACGCCGCCGGCTGCAGCACCTGCGCCTTCTCGGCCCTCAGCGACCGTTCGCGTTGGTTCCCCGCCGGCAACGAACATGCGTGTGCTGGCCGGGGTGGTGGCGCTGCTGCTGATCGTAGCGCTGATCGCCTGGCAGGTATACCGACGGCATCAGCAACCAGCGCCGGAAGCCGCCGCAACACAAACGCTGCCGGCGGAACAGCAGCCTGCGGCGCCTCCTGCCGAAACAGCCACCGCGCCCGCTCCACCGGCCACAACCCCAGAGACGCCCTCCGCCGAGCCCGCGCCTGCTCCTGAGCCGTCGCCGCCGCAACCAGCGGCGCGAGCGGCGCCCAAGCCCAGAGCAAAGGCTGCGGTTCCCGTGCCGCCTGCGTCACCTGCGTCGTCGCCAGTCGCAGTAGCTACGGACACTGGCACGGTGCACGTCAACTCGACTCCCTTCGGCGCGACCGTCACCATCGACGGCAGCGGCGCTTTCGTGACTCCCTTCGACTCTTCGCCGCTCAAGGCGGGCACGCATGCCTTCAGCGTTTCGAAACTGGGGTGGGGCACAGTGCAGCGCAAGGTAGACGTGGTCGCCGGCAAGACTGCCAACCTCGAGGTGACGCTGGCGGTTTCTGGTGCGGTTGTCGAGGTTCAAAGCGATCCGCCCGGCGCCGCCATCGTTTTGGACGACAAGCCCACCAACAAGTTCACTCCGGCGCGGCTGGCGGTTCCGCAGGGCGAGCACAAAGTTCGCCTGCGCATGGAGGGCTTCAAGGACGAGAACACCGTGGTTCAGCTCGCCGAAGGCCAGACCCTGAGCTTATCGCCCAAGCTTGCGCCCGCCAAGGCGTCCAAGATCAAGCGTTTGTTTAAGGGTGGGAATTCCCCGGAGAACATGGGAACGCTGGAGGTGATGACTGTCCCCGACGGCGCTCACATCACGCTGAATGACGCGGCGGCGCCCGATAAAACTCCCGCCAAGGTGGCCGTCAAGCCCGGAAAGTACGACCTCGCCATCATCCTGCCGGGCTACAAAACGGTTCACCGACCGGTCGAGATCGAGAAGGGCAAGACCCTGGGCGTGGACGAAGTCCTCGTGAAGGAAACGCCCTAGTCCGCGCCATGGCGAGACTCATTATCTCGGCGCCCGATGGCAAGCGCGGCATCCTGGAACTGACTAAGCCGGTCATCACCGTTGGCCGCGGCAATGCCAATGATCTGGTGCTCAACGACCCCAGCGTCTCCCGCTTCCACGCGGTGGTGAAACAGACGGCGGATGGAGCGGTGGTGATCGCCGACCGCGGCAGCACCAACGGCGTGATGGTGAACGGAGCCCGCATCGCCGCCGAAGTCGAGCTGCACAAGGGAGACCGGGCACGCATCGGCGCGTACGAGCTGGTGTTCGAATCGGTGGACGATTCCGCTCTGCAGATTCGCCGCGCCGATATTCCCTCCGCCATTGAGAACGTGTTGCGCGGTGGCCTTGCCAGCGAGGTGGTCAAAGTCTTCGATCCCGGCGTGGAGCGCTCGTCTCGCGCCACGCTGGAAAATCTGCAGCGGGAAAACTTTCTGCTCCGCCTGCTCTACGACGCCGGCAAAGCGCTGCACGCCAAGCTCTCCATTGACGACGTCGCCGCCGAAGTGATGGGGCTGGCCTTCCGCGTGGAAGGCGTGGAGCGGGGTTTCATCATGCTCTTCGACGAGAAGGGCGATGTGGCCCGTCAGACCGAGGTGCGCTATCGTGTTGCGCCGACGAAGGAGCAACCGCAAATCATCCTTAGTCGCTCGGTACTGGAGCGGATGAAGACCGAGTTGCAGCCTATTCTGATCACCGACCTCTCTGCCGACGAGCGTTTCCGCGCCAGCGAGAGCATGATGATCTCCGGCCTGCGCTCCGCCATCTGCGCGCCGCTCATCGCCCAGAACCGGCTGGCCGGCGTGCTGTACGTCGATAATCTCAACAAGACCGCAGCGTTCACCCAGGCCGAGCTGGATGTGCTCACCGTGGTAGCGGCGCAGGCGGCCACCGCCATCGACAGCGCCCATGCCCATGCCGAGCTGGCCGAACACGCCATGCAGCGCTCCGCGCTCGAACGCTTTCTTTCACCCGAAGTGGTGGAGATGATTGCCGCCAATCCGCAGGAGGTAAAGCTGGGCGGGGTGAGCCAGAGGGTCACCATTCTGTTCGCCGACATCCGCAACTTCACCAGCCTCTCTGAAACCTTGCCTGCACAGAAGATTGTCGAGATCCTGAACGAATACTTCGCCCGCGTCACCGATGTGATCTTCGATTACGGCGGCACGCTGGACAAATATCTCGGCGACGGCGTGATGGCGGTGTTCGGAGCGCCCATCTCCAAGGGGAACGATGCGTCCCGCGCCGTGCGCTCCGCCAGTGTTATCCAGCGGCTGGTAAGCGAAATGAACCGCGATGCTTCCGCCCGCGGCTGGCCCTGCCTGGGAGTCGGGATTGGAGTGAATACCGGTGTGGTGACCGCAGGCAACATCGGGTCGCCGCGCCGCCTGGACTATACCGTGATCGGTGACCCGGTAAACGTGGCTTCGCGGCTTGCCGACCACGCCGCCTCAGGACAGACGCTCATCTCCGAAGAAACCGCCTGCGAGCTTGGTCCGGCTCCCGAGTTCAAGCTTAACCGCCTCGCCCCGCTGCAGGTGAAGGGCAAGAGCCAGCCCATTTCTGTTTTCAGCGTCGACTCTGAAGCTGAGCCGCAGGAAATTTCCAGCGCCGGGCTCGCGCCAGCGCATTAAGCGTGCCACGCTGCTTGGAAGAAAATCCCCACCCTAGCGGTTCTTGCTAGGGTGGGGAAGTTCCAGACACCTTCCGGCCAAGACTGCGTTGGTCGGATACCCTCGAACCAGATAACGGCGCTCGGATGTAAAACGTGCCACAGGGACAAGGTCTGTGAAGCGGCAGAAAAGATCCCGTCTGTCCCCGAGTTTCCGTTATTTCGAAGAGTGGGGCCCGTGCGGAAGCCATAGGAGCAGGAGGACAACAAAGACACCTACTATCAATTCAAATAGGCGAAAGTTACTTACGCGCATATGGGGGCGCGACAGCGAGTCGGCTGAATCGTTTTCCCGACTTTTCCCAAGAAAGTGACGGGCCATCCCCACGGCCGGGATTCCTATCAGAAAGACTGCCCACGTCTGGAGCAAGGCAATGTATATGGTCTGGATGAAGTTTGAAATGTGCAGACCCTGGGCCCTGGCGAACGAATACCCTAAGGTGCCGATGCCGCAAACAAGGACAAGTGCCGGCAAAACAACAGAGGAAAACACTCCCTTTTGCCTCGAGGGATCACTCACCTGCCCGCGATGATCGAGCCAGTATCCGATCAAGTACCACAAGCCAGCAACCAAGACCAACATCAGCAACAGAATAACCGCCCGCGGCGGCAAATGGTCGTTCAAGGGAATGAAGAATAGAACCCCGAGGAAAATAGCCGGAAAGTTGAGTCCCTCGCTAATGAAATTCGCAGGGGAAAGCCACCCGATCGTATTAGGTATGCTCGCTTCGGAATGAAGGTTCCAATACCGAAGCAACCCCTCTACACCGCAAAACAACAC
>Ga0335079_10008613_pt1 | contig 11629 bp, 5 predicted proteins | sample Lox_Sample_33_FD_206719 | JGI IMG/M metagenome (GOLD analysis project Ga0335079, IMG submission 206719) | Soil microbial communities from Loxahatchee National Wildlife Refuge, Florida, United States - Lox_Sample_3.3 | ecosystem: Environmental > Terrestrial > Soil > Wetlands | place: USA: Florida... | reverse complement strand
CGGCTCGCCTTCATTTCCAAATTTCCCACCATTCCCTATTCCGATTTCCTCACCCTGGTGTCGTTCGGCGAGATGCTGCACCACGATGGAATCTTCACCAACGGCTGGTATTGGGAACTCTTCAATCCGGGGCTGCCGGTGGTGCTCTCGGTCCTGTTCCGGATTTTCCACGGCGATCCCGGAAGCGTAGCGCGCCTGGCAACGGCGTTCGCCTGCGGGCTCCTGCCGCTGCCGCCCTTCCTTATCTGGCGCGGTGTGTTCCCCCTCTGGGTGCGGCTGCTGGCGGGCGCCGCTCTGGCGTTCTGGCCCGGGCAGATCCTCTTCTCCGGAGCAGTCGCGCAGGACAATTGGGTTTTGCTTCCGGTGATCGCCCTGGCATCGTTGGCGGTGCGGTCCTTGTCCTCGGGCCATCGAGGACGGCCGGTAATCGCCGGCCTGCTGCTGGCGGCGGGAGTGGCTTTCCGCCAGGAAATGCTGATCGTGCTGTTTCCGTTGTTCCTGGCGGCGGCGGGTGTGACCTGGCGGAGCGGGTGGCGGCGGATGGCGGCTGCGGCACTGGCCTTGGGGCTGCCTCTGCTGGCCATGGCCGCTTACCGCGGCGTCGTCACCGGACGCTACACCTTGAGCACGGAACACTCGGGACTGGCGATCCTGGGTGCTTACATTCCCGGAGCGACCGTCAATGGCTGGTCGGATCCTTACCCATACATCGCGTCCGTCCGCCCCGATCTGCTGCACGATCACAAAAAGCTTCTTTCCCAGGCTTCCATGCTGGCCTTCCAGGAGGTGCTGCGCCGGCCTAAATTTCAAGCGATCCGCATCCTGCAGGAGATGTGGAGCTACTCGGTGACGGGAGAGGCCGGAAGCTTGTATTGGTGCCTGGGGGCGCCGGAGGCCCTGCCGCCGAATCTTCATGCGGAAGGCCTGGCGCTCGACGAAGGCGCGAAGCGGTTCCTGCGATACGAAATGGCGGGTATACAGGGGCTGTTCCTGGCGGCCTTGATCGTGGGCCTGGGGCGGCGGAGCACACCGATCCTGTTGCTGGCGTCGGCGGTGCTCTTGAAATTCGCCATCCACGCGGCCATCGCGGCACAGGCGCGCTACTTTTATCCGGCAACCGCGATGGAGATCCTGACGATCGTGATGGCCGTCTACGAGATCGCCAAGCCTCCACTGAACAGACTGATGTTGGGCGTGGCATGCGGTGCGTGCATGGTGTTTACCCTGACGCTGCTGCTCTTCCGGCTGCCGCTCGAGATGTACGTCCGCAGCCACGATACCGATGAGCCGCGCACATACCACTTCCCCGTGGAAACGGCGGGTCATGACGCGACGCTGGATTGCGTGGTCAACCACGGCCTGCTCTATTCGCTGAACGTGACCGGATGGCCTCCGACCGCGGCCATCCGGACTCTCCAAGCGGATCCACCGTGGGGCGACTCGGCCACCGCGGTGTGCGATCTGACCGCGACCGGAGAACCGCGGCCGCTCACACTCCAGGTCCTGGATTCGTACGCTCCCGGCGGTTTCCCCAACCGGATGGTGCAGCGGGTGGAGATCGATGGCGTGGAAGTTTACCTGCACGACATCGCCAAGGATCCGGGGAGCGGATGGGCCAGCTTCCCGCTAGGCATGGTGGGACCGGGAACCAAACGGAAGGTGGTCATCGAAGTGAAGGCGGTGGAACCCGACGCCGGGCCCGGCTGGGGCAATGCCGGGGTGACCACCTTTCAGCTCTCGCGCAATTGAGCCGCAGCCCCGGCCGTCGAGGCGGGCCGCCTTTCGGGATAGATGCGGAAATAAAACCAGTTCAGGTAATATTTCCGCACGGCGTCGCGCAGCGGCCGCGGAGTAAGGAACTGGAACAGATCCAGGACCACCTGCAACGCCCTCTTCACGATGGCGCCGAAGGTCTTGGATTCGTACCCGGCGATCTGCCGCTTGAACGCGCCGGCCCGGGCCTCGGCCTGCTGTTCGGCAGCCTGCAACTCCTGCCGCAGGCGTTCCGATTCCCGCCAGGCATTGGACAGTTGCGCATGCTTCTCGTCCAGTTCGCGAAGCCGCGACAGAAGCAGGCGCCCGATCAGGTCGCGGGCCTCCGGTCCGGAATCGCTCATCTCCGATCCCCGCTGCAGAAGCTCCGCGGCGATCACGGCATTCTGCCTGGCGCGAACCCGCAGATCGCCAAGGAGCGGGCCCGCCAACTCGCGGAAGCGGCCTCTTTGCTGGAGGGCGTGGCGCATGCGCCGCGCCAGCACATCGGATTCGACGCCGCCGAAGGGCAGCGTGCATTCCTCGAGTCCGGCCAACTCTCCCAAAGCGCCGACCTTGGGATCGTATTCGAGCGCGACGAACGGCACTTGGGCAGCGAGGCTGAAGATCAGGGAGTGGAGGCGCATGCCCAACACCAGGTCCGCCTGCGCGAGGATTCCGGCCAATTCCGCCGGGGAGCACGGCTGCGCCAGCACGGCCGCATGTTCGCGATGACGCAGAAGCGCGAGCACACGCCTCGCCACCACCAGGTCGTCATGCGATCCGGAGGACAGATGGAAGGGCACGAAGAGCACGCGGCCGCCTTCGTCCAACAGGTCATCGAGCGCCGCCGCGATCCGGCTCTCGGACCGTGACTGTTCCGGCTCCACCGCGGTCTCCGACTGGAACATCGGCTCCTTGCCAAACGCCCAGTTGCGCAAACACACGGCAATCGCCGGGCGGCCCGACATCCATCGCCCGACCTCCGGAATCGTCGGAGTAGCGGCGGGTTTCAAACCGAAGGCCGGGTCCGCGGTGACCGTGATCTTATCCGCACACACCCCGAGAGATTCGAACAGCTTCTTAGAACCCGGGTCGCGAACCGTGATGCGAGCGGCGATGTCGCCGGCGGCCTTGGTGAATTTGCGGCCAAGGCCGGTCATCAGGGGACCGGCGCCGACGCCATACAGCATGAGCGGCTTGCCGTAAACGGCCGAAAGAAGGGCCGGGGTGACGTAGTAACTGAGTCCCCAATATTCGCGGGTCAGGACTTTGTCCGGATCGAACCCCCAGTAGTCTTCGAATAATCCGCCGCCGCCCACGATGGTGAGATCCGTGTCGCGGACCGCCTCGACAATCGGCACAGGGCCGTGCCAGTCGATGGCGCGGACGCCGTAGGCCGCGGCGGTTTGCGCCGGATTGCCGGAGATGACGGTGATGTCGGCCTCCGGAATCGTCTCCCGCAGGTCGCCGGTTGCGGCTTTGACGATCGCCTCGTCTCCGCCGTTTCCGAAGCCGATGCATCCGGCGATGAGAACCCGCGCCATTTCTCCATCTTTCCACAAGCGGAGAACAGGCTCTCGGTTGTGCATTCATGTTATGGTGCCACCAGTGGTGAAGCCATATCGAGAACCTCTGGGGTGCCTGCTGTTGCTGGCCCTGGGACTGGCGCCCCGGCTCGCTTTTGTCTCGAGTTTCCCTTCGATCCCGATCTCCGATGCCGAAGGACTGGTGACCCTCGGCATCCATCTTCGCGAACACGGACTGCTCGGCCCCGACCGCTATTGGGAGCAGTTCAACCCCGGGCTGCCCCTGATTCTCTGCGGCCTGTTTCACGTCTTCGCGCATGCCGATCCCGTCGCCGTAGCCCGCCTGGCTACTGCGTGCGCGTGTGGGCTGTTACCGCTTCTGCCGTTCCTGATCTGGCGCGGCGTGTTGCCTTTCCGGCTGCGGCTGCTGACGGGAGCCGCGCTCGGTCTTTGGCCCGGACAGGTGGTTTTCTCGGGGGTGGTGCTGCAGGACAACTGGGTGATCCTGCCATCCCTGGCCTTAGGGGCGCTGGCGGTGCGGTCGCTTCTGTCGGACGGCCCTCCGCCGTTGATAAGCGCCGGGCTGCTGTATGCCGGGGGAGCTGCCATTCGCCAGGAAATGCTGGTGGTCCTGTTGCCGCTTTTCCTGGCCGCGGCAGGTGTGGGCCGGCGGATGCCATGGCGGCGGGCGGCTGCGACTGCCCTCGCGGCTGTGCTGCCCCTGCTGGCTTTGGCCGCTTATCGCGATGCCACTACGGGACGCTTCGCCATCACCACTCCGCACGGGGGAGTGACCGTTCTGGGCTCCTACATTCCCGGCGCGGGCATCAACGGCTGGGTGCATCCGGGCGCGTACCTCGCCTCGGTCCGCCCCGAACTGCTGCGCGACCGCCAGGCCTACTTCTCGCAAAGCGGGCGGCTAGCCCTCCAGGAGGCGCTGCGGCGGCCGCCCTTTCATGCGGCTCGTATCGCGGCCGCGACGGGGTCCGCGGCAATCGCCGGCGAAGCCATCAGTATGGGAATGGCACTATCCTGGCCGGGCGTCGTGCCGGCGGCCGTGCAGGAGCGCGCCGCCGCTGTGGCGAAGGCCCTCGACACTCCGCTGCGCTGGGAAAACTCGGCCATCCTCGGGCTGTTCCTGGCGGCGGTGGCGGTAGGCGTCGGGCGGCGGAACCGGACGATTCTGATCCTGGCCTCGTCTGTCCTGCTCAAGTATGGCCTGCACGCCGTGACTGTGGTCTTCGGCAGATTCTTCTTCGTGACGGCCGCGCTCGAGATGCTGGCGATTGCGCTGGCGGCGCAGGAAATCGGCCACATGGGCCCGTCCGGACGACGCCGCCTGGTGGCGCAGGCGCTGTCTCTTGCCACCGTGGCGGTTGCCGTACTGTGGGTCTCCGTCCCCCAGTTGACTGCCTTCGTCATCCAGCGCGATACCGACCCCCAGCGCACCTATCAGTTCCAGTTGGAACCTCCCAGCCGCGCCGCGACGCTCTCCTGCGTGATGAATCGGGGCCTGCTCGGCGCGCTGGATATGAGCCGGTACGCCATCCTGCGCACCCGTCTGGAGAATCCCGCGCCTGGGGACGAGGCGGTGGCCGTCTGCGAACTGGCCGGATGCGGAGAGCCCAGGCCCCTGGTGCTCCAGGTGCTCGATTCCTATGCCCCCGGCGGGCTGCCGGGACGCATCGTGCAGGCCGTCGCCGTGGATGGCGCGGAAGTGTTCTCGCACGATATCGCGCAGACCGCCGGGAGCGGGTGGGCGAACCTGCCGCTGGGCAACGTGGGGCTGGGGATGAAGCGGAAGGTCGAGATTGCGGTGAAGGCAGTCCACCCCGATGCCGGCTTGGGCTGGGGCAATGCCGGATCGACCTCGATCCGGCTCGCCGACGGTTCGCCGGAATGGAACCTGGCGCTGGCCAAGCCTGCCGCCCAAAGCAGCAACTATGCTCCCGCTTCAGGGGCCGAAGCCGCAGTGGACGGGAACACCGACGGCAGGTTCTCGAGCGGCTCGGTGACGGCGACCAATGCCGATCCCCACGCCTGGTGGCAGGTAGACCTGGGAGCCTCCGTTCCCATCGGTTCGATCGTGCTGTGGAACCGCACGGATTGCTGCAGCGGCCGGTTGCAGGATTACTGGGTGTTCGTCTCCGACGCGCCGTTCCTTCCAGCCGATAGTCCGGGCATGCTGGCCGGCCGCCCCGGCACGTGGAGCAGCCATCAGGCGCCGGCGCCAGAGCCTTCGGTCACGATCCAGCCCCCGGGCGTGTCAGGCCGCTACCTGCGCGTGCAACTCGGCGGCACGGGTTATCTGAGCTTGGCCGAAGTCCAGGTATTTGGCAGGTAACTCAGGTAACTCAAATGTGTGGGGCGGCCAATCCTGGCCGCAGCCGCCTTTTTAGGCGGCCCTCGTTACCCCCAAGGTTGTTGCGACACGATGGCTGGCACCGTTGAAAGGGTTCACAGCCTATCGGGCCAATGAACCCTCGGCAGCCGTGGCCAAGCCTTTTGGCAAGACGAAAGCTACGATCACCTGGTGCGATCCGAAGCGCAGTCCGAACGCATTCAGTCTTACATCGAAGAGAATCCGGCCAGGGCGGGTCTGGTCTCCGAAGCCCGACAGTATCCGTGGTCGAGCGCAGCCAGCCGCCTGAAAGGCGGCTGCGGCCAGGATTGGCCGCCCCACGTTCTTTAAACACAGGAGCTTTTTACTGCGCCCCGCGGGACAGTAACATAGTCTTCAGGGTGTGGAAGATGATGTAAGTGTCCAGGCTGAAAGACATGTTCTTGATATAGAACAAATCATACTCCAGCTTTTCAATAGTATCTTCCAGCGTATCGCCGTACTTATAATTGATCTGCGCCCATCCCGTAATCCCGGGGCGGACACAGTGCCGCTGGCGGTAAAACGGGATCCTGCTGGAAAGGATCTGCACAAACTCCGGGCGCTCCGGGCGCGGCCCCACAATCGACATTTCTCCCCGCAGGACGTTGAACAGTTGGGGCAGCTCGTCCAATCGGAACTTACGGATAACCCTGCCCACGGGAGTAATCCGGGGATCGTCCCTGGATGCCCAGACCGCCCCGCTTTTGGCTTCCGCGTCCGGCCGCATCGAACGGAATTTGTACAAGGTAAACGAAATTCCGTCCATGCCGACGCGAGTCTGCCGGTACAAAGCCGGACCGGGCGAGGAGAAGCGCACCGCCAGGGCGACGATCAGCATCAGGGGAGCGGTCACAATCGCGCCGATCCCGGCCAGCAGTGCGTTCGAGATGTTCTGAATCAGGATCGTCTGACGGCGCGGTCCCAGTTCGCCGGAATAAATCAGGTGGGAAGGCCGGAGTTCCTTGACGCAGACCCGGCCGCAGATTCTTTCATAAGTGCTGGCCGCCTCTTCGACGATGTTGCCTCCGAAACGCAGCTCCAGGAGCTCGTTTACCGGCATGCAGCTCCGGCGCTCCGACATGCCCACGACAATGTGGCTGGGGCGGGTTGCCGCGACAATCTCACGCAGGGCGGCGATCGGTCCCAGCACCTTGTGGCCGGTAGCTTGCGCCTCCGGTTCGGGAAGATCGCCCACATACCCGGTCACGGAGATGCCCTTCTCCGGATGATCGGCGAGATACCGGGCAATCGCCACCAGCACCGGGCTGTCCCCCACCAGCAGCAGGACATCCCGCCCGACCACGCTCACCACAAACGAGCTGAAGACGATTCGCCAGAAAAAGATTCCCATCATCGACAGGAAACCTCCCAGCGCCATGACGCGCAGCGGGATGCGCATGGAAGGGACCAGGTAACTGACCAACCCCTGGACCAGAAAGGCAATTCCCATTACCAGGCAGAGCTGCTGCAAGAGGATGATGCGCGACTTCAGAACGATATCGGAATACAGGTCGTGGAGATAGAGACCCACCAGAATGCTGATGATTACCAGAGAAATGCTCTGCAGGCCGCCTTCATAGAGCAGGTAATCGGCGGGGTCGGCGGGAAAAATCAGGTAACTGGCCAGCACAAATGCTCCAGTTACCAGCAGAATCTCGGTGATCAGCAGGGCAAGTACACTAACGGGGACGAAGACTCGAAATAGACGAATCATCCAAAGCGGAACCGGCTAAGCCGATAGAAACACATTATAACCGCATTCCCCGGTATTTCCGCGGCCGCACCTGAGAGGAATGGGACTATTGCGGGATGTGAAAGTACGGATTCTGCCGAGACCGTACTAAAACTGTGCCAATATTGCATATGGATAACGGGAATGCACTGGAACCCGAAGGCTTGACACGCCCCGGAAGGCAGGTCACACTTTGATTTTGCGCTGTAATAATCCGGCTTGGGGAAAGGAGCCTTAATTTTGAAATTGGTACGCGTGCTCACGCTGATCGGATGGGCGCTGCCGGCATTCGCACAGTATGCCGGTCCGGCGATTCTTTCGCGTGGCGAAGCGCCTGCCGCCATGAACGCGCCCGAGATCAAATTCCGTCCTTTTGTTGAAATTGCCGCCACTTACACCACCGGACTTGCCGGTGTGGCGGTAACCGATCAGGGCAACCTGCCGAACCTCGATTCCTATGGCGTGGACCTCGCTTTCGGAGTCAGCGGGACTCACAGCTGGAAGCACACGAAGCTTGGGCTCGACTATCGCGGCGGTCTCTCCCACTTCGTCACTCAATCCGCGTTTGACTCACTCTCACAACAGATCCTGCTGGGAGTTACACACCAGGTAACACGGCACATCATCCTGTCACTGCGGGAAAACGGCGGTATGTTCACCCGGATTTTCGGCTTGGGCAGTCTTTCCCAGACGGTGCCCTTCGACCCGTCGCAGAGTTATATCCCCACCACGGACTTTTTCGATAACCGTACCTATTTCCTGAGCAGCCAGCTGGACATGAAGATACAAAAGACCGCCCGCCTTTCCTTCGATTTGGGGGGGAGCAATTACTTTACCCGGTATCGGGCGGCCGGCCTCATCGGAAGCACCGGCGTGGGCGCGCACGGCGATGTGCAATACCGGCTCAGCCGCCGGAGCACCGTCGGCGGAGTTTACGATTTCGAGGATTTTTTCTATAACGGCCAGTTTGGCGCCGCGCAGGTGCATACCTTCCAGGCCACCTTCGCCAGGGCGCTTGCCGCCAAGCTGGAGTTCTCCGGCTCGGCGGGTGCTTCGCGCGTCGAACAGACGTTCATTGAAAATGTTCCGGTCGATCCCGCGATTGCCGCCCTGCTGGGGGTCTCGATGACTACGGAGATCGGGCATTTCGTCTCCTGGATTCCGAGCGGCGCCGTGCGCCTCTCCCAGGTATTCAGCCGGGGGGTCCTGTATATCAGCGCCGGCCGCTCCGTGGTTCCCGGCAACGGCCTGTTTACCACCTCCTATGCGGACGTAGCCTCGGCCGGTTACACTTACACGGGTGTTCGAAGATGGAGTCTGTCCGCCCTGGCCACTTATGAGCGGTCGAGGTCCATTGGGAATTTCAGCGGAGTCTACGCGGATGTTGCCGGGGGCCTCTCGGCGTCACGCCAGATCATGCGTTCCGTACACTTTGTGGTGAATTATGATGCGCGCTCCTACCGCAGCGGCACCTTCCAAAACTACAACCGCCTGATCCAGGAGGCTCGAGTCGGCCTCGGCTTCACGCCGGGCGATGTTCCTCTCCGCATCTGGTAAGGCCACTTAGTTTTTCGATTTGACTGGAGGCATACACAGGTTGTGGGGCAGCCAATCTTGGCTGCGGGCAGGATTGCCCGCCCCACATCTACTTCAGCAGCTCGCCGAACGTCCCGCTGATCTCCCGCGCGCGGGCCTCCCAGCTCTCGCGCAGCGCGATTTCCCGCCTCCGGCCGCGCCTCGGCGGATCGTCCTCCTCCAACGCCCGGCCCACCTGCCGGGCGAAGCCCTCAGGCCCCTCGCCCACATAAACCAGGTCTCCCATGGCCGCAATCTCCGGGAGCGGAGCGCTCACCACCGGCAATCCGCAACTGAAGTATTCGTACAGCTTGATCGGATTCGTCATCAAGGTGAGCGGATTGACTCGAAACGGAATTAACCCGATCCGGAATTCCGCCAGAAGCCCGGGAACCCGGCTGTAAGAAACCTCTCCCCGAAGCTCCACGTTGGGGAGCGAGCCCAGCCGGCGAACCGGATCGAATTCGATGCGCCCGGCGATGAGAAACCGGCACTCCGGATGACGCACGGCCGCCTCCATCACAGCTTCCACATCGAACCAGGAGTCCAGCGCCCCCACGTAGCCCGCGACCGGCCGCGGCGCAGGCGTTGCCGCGGCAGCGGGAAATTCGCCGGCGCTGACCGCGTTCCGCACCACCATCCCGTTCCGCACCGCGGGGTATCGATCCATCAGCCCCTGCGAGGAGAACAGCACCAGGTCGGCTGTCTCCAGCAGTTCCGCCTCGGCCTCCAAAAGCTCAACCGCAATATTGGAAAATCCGGACAACAGATCGTGGCAGTCGTAAATGATGGGAAAAGCCGCCTGCTCTCGATAGCGCCGCGCCACTCCCGTCCAGAGCGGGAAGCTCACAATTTGAACCGCCCGTGCGGAGTTGCCGGGCTTCGGCAAAACCTGCGCGATGGCCTCCGCCACGATCTCCTCTTCGCCGCGGCTGAGCAGCCGGCAGTGAAACACCGGCTCGCGGGGAAGGCGCACATGCAACTCAAAAACCCGGTCTTCGAGCCGCGCCAGGCGGTGCGCCCGGTCGAACAGCGGGGTGCTCTCGAACTCGCGGCCGAGGTGCGGATTGATGGTGACCGAACGATATCCCAGGCCCGCAAAAGCACGCGCCAGTTGCTGGGTCCTTTGGATCCGCGCATGCCAGTCGGTCATGGGGTAGAACAGGAGGTCCGGAAGATGGGAAGCGGATTCCGGGAGCCGCGCCGATTCGCTGAGTCTTTGGAAGGGATACTGCCAACAATCCTGGAAGGCCTGGGGACGGCGCGAGGGGTAGAGGGGAAAGTAAATCCAGCGAAGGTAATAAGGCCGGACGATCTCTTTAAGCAGCGTTAGCCAGCCACCGATGGACACGGATTGTTACACAAACAAAAAAAGGGGTCCGGCCAGAACGACCGGACCCCATTTCCCTCTTCAGGTTCGACTTACAGGAAGAACGCTCTCACGGTAAAGGTTGCAATCTCCTTACGAGTCAGGTTGTTACCCGGACTGAAGGTGCTCCCGGAGGTACCGTTGGTGATTCTCAGCTCACGCATCTTCTGGATGAAGATGGCATACGGTCCATACACCGGGTCGCTGCCGGATACGTCGGAGAAATACGGGGTCGAAGGAGTGAACACGCCGAAGTTGTCACCGTACGGCGAGCTCAACTGGAGGCCCGAAAGAGTCGTCGGGAAGACGTTGTTCATCTTCGCGCGAATCAGGAACACCGCCATCTGAGCGCGGGTCACGAACGAGTTCGGGCAGTAGCCGAATAACGGATCGCTGGTGCTGGCGCCGCAACCCTTGGTATAGCCGCGGCGGACCATCACTTCGATGTAGCGTTGCAACTGGGCGGTGGTGACGCCGGCGATGTTCAGCGACGGAACCGCACCCAGGAACGGGTTGTTGACGCCCGAAGCGACATCGGCGAACGTGAAGGCCGGAGTACCAGCGGCGCAGCCGGTGGCGATACCGGTCGGGTCGCCGCCGGTGGCGCACAGGTAATTGCTGACCTGCGGCTCATCCATCTGCGACTTCACTACCCAGTAGGCCATTTCGGCGCGGGTGACGGTCGTGTCGGGTCCAAAGTACGGGCAACCCAGGGTGCTGGCGCCCGAAACCGGCTGCGTGCCGGAAGCCGGCGGCTGCTGGATCGGGGTAACGCCGTTGTTGATCGAGCAGGGACCGGTGGCCGACGGAACCGCCAGGCCGAGGTTCTTGGCGATCTGAATCCAGGTGAAGAAACCGCTGTCCGGAGTGCTGTTCACCGTGTTCGGCGGTTGGACATCCTGGAAGTAGGTGTTGTCGTTGCCATAGACGTCAGTGGCCGGGAAGCTCAGAGCATAGTTGGCCACCGAGGTGCCCCACTGGCCCGGGCCGGGGATGGTGGACAGCCGGTTCTTCGCGAATTCACCGAAGAGCCAGAGGCTGCCATCGTTCGGGTCGGTCGAAGCGCCGCCGCGCGAGCTCCACGAAATCAGCGGGCAGGTTGGCGTCGTACCGCCGCCCGTGAAGCCGTTGCTGCCGCTGAAGTTGATCGGAATGTTGCCGGTGGCCGCGCCGCCGCCCGGAATGGTAGCCGCGGCACTCAGCGTTACGGTAGTGCCGACGACGTTAAGGATCGAGCCACTGACAATCCCGCTGGCCAGGAAGGTCGCCGGCATGCCGTTGTCGATCAC
>Ga0335079_10008611_pt1 | contig 11630 bp, 8 predicted proteins | sample Lox_Sample_33_FD_206719 | JGI IMG/M metagenome (GOLD analysis project Ga0335079, IMG submission 206719) | Soil microbial communities from Loxahatchee National Wildlife Refuge, Florida, United States - Lox_Sample_3.3 | ecosystem: Environmental > Terrestrial > Soil > Wetlands | place: USA: Florida... | reverse complement strand
TGGAATTATTATTCCAGCGCATAATGAAGAGCTCCTGTTGGACCGATTGCTGAAAAGCATTAAGCAGCAGGACTATCCCGCAGACATGATCAGGACAATTGTGGTAGCGGACAACTGCATCGATCGCACGGCGGAGATCGGCGCTGAAAACGGTCCACTCGTATTAGACAGAAAGGATGACCAACTTCGCGGGAAAGGTTACGCGATCAAATTCGCCCTGGAAAACATATCGATGAACGAGCAAGAGGCTATCTTTATCATCGATGCAGACAGCATCATAAAGGGTGATCTTTTTCTGCAGTTAGATAAAGCACTGAGGAACGGGAATAAGATCATTCAATGTTATAATGGTGTCGCCAATCCCGGGCAAAGCTGGTTCACGCGCCTACTCGATGTATCAAGGACTGTGGGCAATGAGATTCTGCAGCCTGCAAAGCAGAAACTGGGTCTCTCCTCCAACTTGATGGGCAATGGGATGTGCTTTGCCAGCAACTTACTCATGCAATACGGATGGGACGCATTTACTGTCGGTGAGGATTGGGAATATTATGCAAAGCTCGTTCAGGCGGGGGAGACGGTAGCATTTGCCAACAAGGCGCGCGTTTACCACCAGGAGTCGTCATCCCTGAAGCAAGCCACTTCTCAAAGGATGAGGTGGTCCAGCGGCAGGTTTGCCGTAGCCTGGCAATACGGCATCAAATTATTTTACCGGGGACTGCTTGAGGGGAGCATCAGAAAGATGGACGCTTCTCTCCCTCTTCTTTTCCCTAATCCATCCCTGGGTATGAATATTACCCTCGTTGGAATCGTGCTTTCTCTCATACCCGGATTGGCCCTTCACAAGTACGATTATCTTCTCTGGTTCCTGCTGCTTGTGCTCGTACAGATATTGATATTTATGGTTGGAATAATGCATACCCGCGATAAGCTGAAAAACTTCCTTTCTCTGTTTGCTGCACCGATATTTTTGATCTGGAAGATGGGCGTCGATGCCTTTTCTGCAGTTGGCTTGGGTAGAAAAAAGTGGATCAGAACGGAACGAAAGCTATGAAGATCTCGGCAAAGATCAGCCGTGGCATCTTCTGGGCTTCATATTATATTGTTGCGAGGAACCTTCCGCGCTCTCACGTCAGATACTCTCTGGGTTCTCGAACAATAAGGGCATTCATATTAAAAAGACTTTTTAAGAGCTTTGGCAGACAGGTAAATGTAGAGCCCAAAGTAATATTTTTTAACTTATCAGAATCAGAGATTGGTGATCACTCCGGCATAGGCATGTATTCATATGTAGGCACCGTGAAGATCGGACGTGATGTTATGATCGGTGAAGAACTGATCGCCATAAGCAGGAACCATGAATTCGGCAGCACAACAATCCCCATGAGACTGCAAGGTTTTCAGGAAGATCGACCGATCACCATTGAAGATGATGTATGGATCGGGACAAGGGTTACGATATTACCGGGCGTGACCATTGGGAAGGGGTCTATCGTCGGTGCCGGTTCGGTAGTAACTAAAAATGTGTTTCCTTATTCGATCGTAGCCGGTAATCCTGCCAAACTCATTAGAAAAAGATGAGCCGCCGACGAGTCAATATATTATTCGTCATGCTTCAAATGGAGATGGGCGGGGCAGAACGCTTAGTTTATAATCTGGCGCGTAAACTTGATCGTAACCTGTTTAATCCTTCGGTGGCGTGGTTTTTCGGCGATAGAATACTGAAAGAGTACAAGGATCTGGATATCGCCCTTTATCATATTCCGAAAAAGAAAAGAATCGATTTATCCGCCATGCAAAACCTAGGAGACGTTATCAGCAAAAACAAAATTGAAATTGTAAATGCACACCATTTTATGCCGATGGTTTATTCATTTTACGGGAGCAAGATTAAAAACCGTTCAAGTCTCATATATACGGAGCATTCTGAATGGGAAATAGAACAAATATCATGGAAATGGAGAATGATGGGACGGTATATCTTGAAACGATCGGATGCTGCCGTAGGAGTCAGCGTCCAGGTTTCTAGAGCAATTCAAGAGAAACTCAATTTTGAACAGTCCAAGATCTTTACCATACTAAATGGCGTTAACCTTGTGTCTTCGACCAAGGGTAGTGACAGGATGGTTCTTAGAAAGGAACTTGGACTTTCCACGGATGATAAAGTAATTGGAATTGTTGCAAATTTTAGAAGAGTCAAGAATCATATCTTTCTGTTAAAGGCATTTTCGGAACTCCTTAGGGATTTTAATAATGTAAAGCTGCTATTAGTCGGCCAGGGTTTTGATTTCGATCCGGAAAATTCGGAAACGGAAATACGCCACTTCATAAATGAAAAGGGATTGACCGAGAATGTCAAAATGCTGGGCTATCGATCGGATATCCCTGAACTCCTAAATGTCATGGATATATTTTGTTTAACATCTCTTAAGGAAGGTTTGCCAATTAGTTTGATCGAGGCGATGTCGGCTGGGCGGCCTGTAATTGGAACCGATGTAGAAGGGATCAGAGAGGTAATCATACCCGGGAAAAATGGATTCTTAGTCAGCACAAACGATGTGGTTAGTTTTAAGAAATCACTGCTTGCGTTGCTTAATAATGAAGAAATGTGTCACGAAATGGGGAATGAATCCAGATTGTTAGCGGCAAATACTTACTCTTTGGAACGATGCGTTCGACAATATCAAGATATGTTCATGACGATAAAAAACGATAAGTAATTGTCGTTTATGAAATTATATTATTACGGAGGGGCATGGATTTAAATAAAGGGGAGAGAACAGGGCACAAGTTTATTATTATTCTCGCATTGAGTCTTATCCCCTTGCTTGCCCTCTTGTTCTGTTCATCCCTAGATACTGTCCCGGGCCATAAGGCACTAAATTTCTGGTTGCTTGAAAGGCTCGTTAGAATTAAGCCTTTGCCGGATGATTTTAGTAAGCTGAACTTGCACTCAAGAAGAGTAATCTATGTGCTGGGAGGTTCTGAAACTAGCCTTGAGTATCGATTTATAGCCGCGGCTGATCTTTATAAAAAGAACGCTGCTCCAATAGTTCTTATTTTAAGCAAAACCGGCATCACAGAATATGATCCCCGGCTGGGGAGGAATTTGACATACGATGAATGGTCCGTCAAAAGGCTAGGGGAACTGGGAGTCCCAAAGGGCAACATTGAGCCATTGTCCGTTAAATATGGACTCTTCGGAACTTTGGCAGAGGCACGAGGGGTGTCGCAGGAGGTCATGAGCAGGGGAGATGATGTCTTGATCCTTGTATCGTCTTCTTATCATACCGCGAGGGTGCGGGAAACTTTTTCTAAGTACCTCAGCGATAAAAACATAAAAGTCTTTATATATGGATCGGATGATCACCCTCCTTTGTGGGGTCTCCTGGTAGAGTACTTCAAGCTTATACTGTATAAATATATATTGCTGTAGATAAGGGTGAAAAGAATGAAGATTGGAATTGTCGGCTGCGGATTGAATTCAGATTACCACATCAATTTCGCCAGGACGTATCAGGGCGCGAACATTGTCGGCGTGGTTGACAGGGACAGGGAAAAGGCGCAGGAATGCGCGACCAGGTTCAACATCAAGGGCGTTTTTTCGAGCATCAAAGACCTGGTCGACAAGGCCGGCCCGGAAGTGGTCCATATACTGACCCCTCCGCGCACTCATTTTGCCGTCGCTAAGGAGGCGATGGAGTCGGGATGCCATGTGCTGGTGGAGAAGCCCCTTGGCCTCAACTACGAAGAAGCAAAGGAGCTGTACGACGTTGCCGAGAGAGAAGGGGTCCAGCTCTGCACCATGCACAACCATTTCTACGATCCCTGCATGAGCAAGGCGCACGCCTTTGTGCAGGAAGGACAACTCGGCCAGGTCATAAATGTTGAGAGCTATTATGGTCTGAATACCCAGATCTCGGCCTTTCGCGACTATCCGGCGCCGAACGTACTTCCCTGGCTTTACAATCTCCCGGGTGGGGTCTATCAGGATTTCATGCCCCATCCTTTGTACGTGCTTCTCGAGTACACGGGAGCTCCCCAGGAGATCAAAGTGATGCAGCAAAGCCACGGCGTACTTCCGCAAGGTATGGCTGATGAGATCAGGATACTCATCAAAGGAGAAAAGGCATTCGGTACATTGACGTTCTCCTTCGTTGCCAGGCCGCACCTTCACTTTGTCAGGATCTATGGAACGAAGATGATGGTCGAGGTGGATATCAATACCATGACAACAATCGATCATCCGCTAAGCTCGCTCCCTAAAGCTGCGCAAAAGGCGACCTATAACCTGTTCGAAAGCTGGCAGTTATTCAAAAGCACCACCGCGAATGTCATCAATTTCATCCGGGGTAAATTGAAGCCCTACCAGGGCATGAAGATCCTGATCCATAAATATTATGAAGCGATCGAGAAGAAGACCGCGCTCCCGGTCACAAAAGAACAGGCTTTGCGTGTCATTAAAACCATGGATGAGATCTGGAAGCAGATCGAAATAAAGCCTCTCAGCTTCGAACCCGTAGTTCATCAGCAATATCCATACCCCCTGAAACACTCTGAAAAGATCCTGGTTACCGGGGGCACCGGGTTTCTGGGAAAACGGCTTATCGGGCAACTGGTAGCGGAAGGCTATCCCGTCAGGGTCCTGGCCAGAAAACTATCGGACATAGAACCTTTAAAGAAAATGGGTGTAGAGATATTCTACGGCGATGTCGCTGATAAAACATCGCTGGAGCAGGCCTTTAAGGGGATTGACATGGCAGTTCATGCGGCTGCGGGTACGAGCGGAAACCAGAAGGACTGTGAAACCGCAACGCTCCAGGGAACCCGGAACGTGATAGAGATGAGTGAGAAGTTTAAGCTCAGGAAGCTTGTGTACGTCAGCTCGTGCAGTGTCTACGGCGTCGCGGATTATAAAACAGACCAGCTTGTGAATGAAGATTCGACGCTCGAAAGGTTCCCGGAAAGAAGGGGAGCTTACTCGGCGTCGAAGCAGACTGCGGAGAGCTTCGTCATTGAAGCAATGAAGACAGGCAAGCTGCCTGTCGTGATCCTGAGACCGGGGACCATTTATGGCCCCGGAGGGGACCTTTTTTCGCCAATGCTGGGCTTTTCGCTGTTCAACAAGGCTTTTATTGTCATCGGCAATGGAAAGTTCGAGCTGCCTTTTGTGTACATAGACAATCTTGTAGAGGCGATCATAAAGACCATTCAGAGCGAGAATGCCAATAATAATATTTTCAATGTAGTAGACAGTGAAAAGATCACGAAACGAGATTACATGCGGCAACTGATAAAGAAGCTGTACCCTGGAGCGTGGAAGTTTTATTTCCCCTACAGTCTGCTGTACTTCATAATATGGTGTCAGGAGGTGCTGTTCAGCGCTCTGAAAAGGAAACCCTTTCTGACTCGCTACAGGCTGGTTTCATCGCAGAGGAACATCAGATATGAGAATTCCAGGATCATCAGCAAATTGAACTGGAACCCGAAAGTCTCTTTTAACGGGGCGGTTTCTGCGATCGTTGATCACGAAAAGAACAAGTAGCTGGAAACGTCAAGTCTGACATGGATAAGCCGAAACCAATGCCTATTAACCACGGGTCCGCCAAGGCGGACTCACGGTTGATGCACAGTCCCGAGCCAGGATCTACAAAGACGTTTATCTGTGTGTCACGACAATGTCGGGACCCGTGGTTTCAAATGCATTGCGTCGTATCACAACAATCTCCGGTCCGTTGTGTCATGAGTCGTTTTAACCTCGGGATTCGTCAAGAAATTCTCTGCGTCCTCTGTGGTTAAGATGCGAAGAATGAAATCGGCATAAAAAAAGCTCCCCGGAGTTACGATCCGGGGAGCTCATAAAGAAATCAAGAACTACTGTACATAAATGATAGTCGGAGGCAGTGGTGTTGAAGAAGCCGTTCCACCTCCAGATAATAAATAGGCGCTACTCCTTGTCTGCGAGTTGTTTGTCACCCAAAGATAGTAAGGACCGCTTCCAAGGCCTGAAAGATTGGCCTTGATCTGTACGGAGCCATCAGAGAGATAGACCGGCTCCTGATAGACTATTGTTCCTGACCCATAAGTTGCGCTGTTGCTGATCTCAACTAGCGATGAGGGATAGATTCTTGAAGATGATGTTGCCATGTTGTCTATCCACATACTGTAGTCGAAACTCCCGTTACTGCTGCAACATTCATTTACAATTCCGAAGAGCCACGACTGAGTACCAAAGGAACCATTGGAACCATTAAATATCTGCGTTCCATCCATCCAGATCTGATAATTGCTCCCAGTAGCATAGACTTCAAACAAGTACCAGCGGTCATTCTGGAGAGGTCCTGTTGGAATAGTAACGTTGTTATTATTCGTCACTTGCACAATCATCTGGGAGGGGTTACTACCACCATTGGCATATGGCTCAAAGTAGAAATTATTAGTTGCTCCCCCCATTAGATAAAACATCTTCATCCAACTATCGGGCCAGCTATTCGCGTGCCACCGAGTATAAAACCGATACCACCTCGCCCCTGAGCTAGCTGGAGTGAACGCATTATAGGACATCTGATTACTTGAATGTGATCCTGCGGTATGGAACTTGATGCTCTTGCTGCCCGATAATTTTACTGTCGTGTCATATGCGCCCGAGCACGGGCCGAGATCGCAGTAAAAGTCAGACGAGGGGCTTGACCCTTCAAAGCCATACGCATTTGAGTGGCTGGAAAAAAATGAATCCCAATTGCCTACGTTCTCATTCATCATGTTTGACCCTGTTACGGTCAGTATCTGACCATTTTGTACGGTGCCAGACACGTTTGCGATAGTCGGTGTCGCGGCATTTGTCATAACAGGAGTATAAAAGATTTGGATGAAACAAAGCAGTGCCAGAACACTTGAACCGTAAAGTAACTTTCTCATACGACCTCCTTAACACTATTACTTATCGTATTTTATCAGTATACCAGTCTACAAAGCAACATGTTCTATGATGCTAAATCGAAATTATTAAGATAGAAATTTATAACTAATTTACCCTTAAGTTCGCCGGAGGTGATGGTGCAATTGGATCCTGTGATGCCCGCGAGGTAGCAACGGTCAGATCATCGAGCCAGAAATACTGATCTGCCGGAGAGCCGCCAGGAGGCGCATTATAAGGAGCCATGATGAACTGGTTCCACTTCATCGTCGGATGCTGGTTTGTGCGGTAGATGATATCGGTAAAATTCATTACCTGCGAACCGTCTACCCACATCTGCATTATGCCATCCTTCTGGCCTTTTCCACCGGAGATGCTGTTCATCTTCAGATAGGCTTCGATATGATGCCAGGCGTTTGTCGTGAGGTTGGCGTTCGGAGTATACAGTTTGCCGTTCGTATAATCTCCATTGCCCGTCAGGTCATAACAACCGGCCGGAGCATCCCAGGGATCGCTGTCACACGTGCCATTGCAACCAGCGACGGCTCTATTCTCAGAAGTGTTGCAGAGATTAACATTGAGGTTATTTTTGTCGATATTCGTCCCGTCCTGAATTCCGATTCTGGGCTTCGTAGCGTTCACTTCAAGGTATGCGGTCACGTTGGTTATTGCCAATCCGTCGTATGCGCCATTTTGGTCAGTCAGTAAATACATTATATGAGGATGATAGTTCGTCCCTGACCCTACCCAGTTGGAACTCAGTTTCATCCAGTAACTTACATAGACGGAATCTGTGGCCGTGAATAACATTCTTCTCGGGTCTCCGCCGGCGCAATAGTTAGACCCTTGGGTAAAATGACACTCGTAAGAATGCGTGCCGTTTTGATATTGTGATGACGTTATCGCATTGGTCTTATAGGTGCCATCGTACCAGCCGCGCGCGGAAAAGTTGGAGTCTTCAAAATCTTCCTGGAACAGGGTGCCGGAAAAGCTCAGAGAAGGCATTAATAAAAGAGTGATGAGCACCAGCAAAAAATTCTTTCGTTTCATAGGAACCCCCATGGAGAGGATCTGCTGCATCCGGGTGCTGGAAAGCGACACGCGTAAAGGATTCGTTTTCATCTCATGCTCTGTCATGACCGTTCAGTCACAGCGTGAGAATTAATGTAATAAAATTATACACTACAGTCAAACTTTTTCATGTGATAACAATCACACGAATTGGCAAAGCAATGTAGACCCGGTTTTTCACATTATCCAACTTTGGTTGCAGCGCAATATTTTCGAATTCACATCCAATTTATAGGAGTGAGATTAGCAGAATGGTGAAAAAGTAACGGTGATTCAAGTCACACGCGGAAATTAATCAAAAGATGACCCATGGAATGTCGAAGTCACAATACCCCGGCCGGCATCTTATTGCAATGACTTAATCCGCTTCGTTCGCAAAATCTGCGAATCTGGTATCTGACGTGCCTCCGCTGTTCTCAACGAATAAAAGTACACTTATGGGCCGTTCAAGATAAATAAGCCCGATATGATATTTCCTTCTAAAGGAGCGCGCCATGGATCTTCTCACTAAGATCAAGAATCATTCTGCTACAGTAGGGGTCATCGGCCTCGGTTACGTGGGGTTGCCTCTCGTCATTCAGTTCGTCAAGGCCGGGTTCGGCGTGACCGGCTTCGATCTGGACGAAGAAAAGATCAAGTTCCTGAACAGCGGCAAGTCGTACATCAAGCACATCCCCGGGGAAGACATCAAGGCGCTGAAGGAGAGCGGCACGTTCAAGGCCACGACGGACTCCGCGGCCCTGAAGGGCATGGACTGCATCATTATCTGCGTGCCCACGCCGCTGACGAAGCAGCTGGACCCGGACCTTTCCTATGTGCTGAACACGACGCGGACGATCGCCAAATACCTCCGCAAGGGGCAGCTCGTCGTGCTCGAGTCCACGACCTATCCGGGCACCACGGACCAGGACATGCGCGCGATCCTGGAGGAGACGGGAATGAAGGCGGGCAGGGATTTCTTCCTTGCCTTCTCTCCGGAGCGGGAGGACCCGAACAACAAGAACTTCAATACGCATACGATCCCGAAGATCGTGGGCGGGTATACGAAAGCCTGCCTGGCCAATGCCGACGCTCTCTACAGTTCCATTGTCGAAAAGACCGTGCCGGTATCATCGACCCGGGTGGCCGAGGCGGCGAAGCTCCTGGAGAACATCTATCGCGCGGTGAACATCGCGCTCGTGAACGAATTGAAGGTCCTCTTCGACCGGATGGACATCGACGTCTACGAGGTGATCAACGCCGCCAAGACGAAGCCCTTCGGCTTCCAGGCGTTCTATCCCGGGCCCGGACTGGGCGGCCACTGCATCCCCATCGATCCCTTCTATCTTACCTGGAAGGCGCGCGAATACGATTTCCACACCCGGTTCATCGAGCTTGCCGGCGAGATCAATACCAGCATGCCGTACTATGTCACCGGCAAGGTCGGCGAAGCATTGAACCGTCAGGGGAAGAGCATCTCCTCGTCGAAGATCCTGATCCTGGGGCTCGCCTATAAAAAGGACATTGATGATACCCGCGAGTCGCCGTCCCTGAAACTGATCGAGCTCCTTTCGGAAAAGGGGGCGCAGGTTGACTTTAACGACCCCTACATCCCGCGGACGAAGAAGATGCGCAAGTACGACCTGAAGAAGAGCTCCGTGCCCCTTACGGAGGAAACCCTCAAGAGCTACGACTGCGTGGTGGTCGCGACCGACCACTCCTGCTACGACTATAAGTTCATCCTCGACCACTCGCAGCTCGTGGTCGATACGCGCAATGCCATGAACGGGGTCGTCAAAAAGGGCCAGTCCAACCTAGTAAAGGCGTAGAGCGTTCTCATGATAGAATCCACGCTGACTGCTCTCGCCGTCTTCCTGCTCCTGCCGCTCGCAGGGTATTCGCTGTATGCCAAGCTGTTCCGGAGGAATACCGTGCGGGTCGTGGTTTCCCGCGGCGTCATGTACCGTTCGATCACGCTCCTTTCCGTCGGCGCCTACTTCATAGCACTCGGGCTCATCAGCGGAGGGCTGAAGCATTTTGAAGTCTCTTTCGCCCGCTCGATCACGATCTTCTTTGCCTTTGCCGGTGCGATCGCATTGACCGCGCTGTTCCTGTCGGAGCGGCTGCGGCGCCGGGTGAAGGTCTTCATCAACAAGCATTTTTATGAGCAAAAGCACGATTACCGCCGGACATGGATGGCTTTGACCGGCCGGCTTGCTTCCTGTACGACGCTCTCCGACATGGAAAACGCCATCCTGGAGATGTTCCGGGAGACCTTCGGCCTCCGGGGCGTATCGCTGTATCTCTATAATCGAAGAAGCGGCGTCTATGCCCCCGCGATCGATCATTCCCTGCCGCGCGCGGAAGCGGGGCTCAGGCTTTCGGCGGGACTGCTCGGCTATTTCCGGGACCGGGATCGGGTCTGGAACCCTCTTGACAAGGAGTACGTTCCCGATGATGCTGAGGCATCCTTTGTCAGCTCTGCGGGCGCCCGGCTGGTCATACCGCTGGTCTCCGGCAGAGAGGTGGAAGGCGTCGTGGTCTTCGGAGAGAGGATGGCCAGGGAGCCCTTCACCTACGAGGATTATGATCTCATGAAGATCATGGCGAGGCAGTCGGCGCTGCTGCTGAGCAATCAACGGCTTACCGAGGAGCTTGTCGAGACGCGGGAACTTGCCGCGGTCGCCCGGGTGTCCTCTTTTGTCATCCACGACCTCAAAAACCTGACCCAGACGCTGTCGCTCATCATGGACAACGCCGATGAGCACATTGGCAATCCTGATTTTCAACGCGACATGCTGGCCAGCGTGAAGCAAACGGTCGGGAACATGAAGCACCTCATGCAGAAGCTGAACGCGATCCCCGGGACCGGCAAGCCGAACCTGGTGCGATACGATATACGGCTCCTGACCACGACCGTCGTGGGGGAATTGGCGAAGACACGTCCGGGGAAGCGTGTCGTCTGTCTCGGCACAACCGCTCCCTGCATGGTCGATACTGCAGAGATGAGCAAGGTCATCGTGAATCTCGTGCAGAACGGCCTCGACGCTACGGAAGAGGCCGGAATGGTCAAGGCTGAGACGGGCGCGAACGATGGCCGCGTCTTCCTCAGGATATCCGATACCGGCTGCGGCATGAATGGAGACTTCGTGCTGCGCCAGGTGTTCAAGCTCTTTCGGACCACGAAGGGGGAGGGGCTCGGGGTAGGACTCTACCAGTGCAGGCAGATCGTCGAATCGATGGGCGGTACGATCGAGGTGAAGAGCGAGGTCGGTAAGGGATCTGAGTTCACCGTGTACCTGCCCGCGGTTCGGCAGGATGCGTGAAAAGCGAAATAGAAGGCAGGCCGTTGCCGCTCTTCTCTGCGTCGCCATACCGGGGCACGCACAAGACCGAAAAAAGGAGCGTTTTTATGGAGAAGCTGCTGATCGTCGATGACTCCGAAGACATCTGTAAACAGCTGAAGTGGGGCTTCGGGACCGAGTATACCCTGTTGTTCGCAGGTGACCGGAAGGAGACGCTGACGCTCTTTCTGAAGCATCGGCCCAAGGTTGTCGTGCTCGATCTCGGTCTGCCGCCGCACGCAGACGGCGCAACGGAGGGGTTCCGCTGCCTTGAAGAGATGCTCGCAGGAGACCTTTTTGCGAAGATAATCATCGTGACCGGG
>Ga0335079_10008610_pt1 | contig 11630 bp, 8 predicted proteins | sample Lox_Sample_33_FD_206719 | JGI IMG/M metagenome (GOLD analysis project Ga0335079, IMG submission 206719) | Soil microbial communities from Loxahatchee National Wildlife Refuge, Florida, United States - Lox_Sample_3.3 | ecosystem: Environmental > Terrestrial > Soil > Wetlands | place: USA: Florida... | reverse complement strand
ATACCTCGGAACCCGCGCGCCCACACGCCGGCGCCCGTGCCGCTGCGAAGCACTTCCTCCAGCATGTTGACCATGAGATAGTTCACACGCGGATCCAGCGCCGGATGGCTCTCCGGCCGGTCTCGATACAGCACTCGCCCATTTTGAGATTTCACCGTCGTCACCATGGAGGGCTTCACATAAACTCCGCCGTTCGCAAACACGGTGTAGGCGCCGGCAATTTCAAGCGGTGTGCACACGTAAGCGCCCAAAGCCACGGCCGGCGTGGGTTGGATGCCATTGTTCAAGCCGGCTCGCCGCGCCATGCTCACCACGGCTTTATACCCAACCTCCTGCGCCAGGCTGACCGTGGCCACATTGAGCGAGTGCGCCAGCGCCTCCCGCAGGCTAACCGTTCCGAGGAAATCGCCGCCGAAGTTGCCCGGCCGATATTCCTGATTGCCAAAATGAAAGGTACTGGGTTCGTCCTCCAAAGTGGTTGCCGGCGTAAACACCTGCTGTCCGCCGGTTAAAGCGGTATTGAGCGCCGCCGCATACACGAACGGCTTGAATGACGACCCTGGCTGTCTCTCGGCGGTGACGTGGTTCAACTGGCTGGCGCCGTAATCCCGGCCGCCCACCAGCGCCCGGATTTCTCCTGTATGCGGATCAAGCGCAATCAGCGCCACCTGCGGCTGTCCCGCCGGTACCGGCGCATCCTGCTTGCGCCGGCGGAGTTGCGCATCCACATTCTCCATGCCGATCCGGACGGCATCCACCGCGGCGCGTTGCAGGTCCTCATCGAGCGTCGTATACACTGATTCCCTGCCGGGTTCACGATCCCCCAGCCGATCTTGCACTTCTTCGTTTGCCAGGTCGAGGAAGTATTGTGAGTCGACGCCTTCCATGCCGCCCGCAGCTATCCCGAGTGGGGCCGCGGCAAATTGGGCGTACTGCGCATCACTCAACCGGTGGTTCTCGCGCATGAGATGCAGCACCAGGTTGCGGCGGTCTAAGGCGCGATCGGGATAGCGAAATGGATTGTAATAACTGGGCCGCTGCACCAGGCCGGCCAGGACTGCTGCCTCGGGAACGGTTAGCTGCGAGATATCCTTATCGAAATAGACGTGCGCAGCCTCGCCAAAACCATTGATGCTGAATGTACCGCGCCGGCCCAGATAGACCTCATTGGCATAGTAAGTGAAGATTTGCTGCTTGGTGAGCTTGTGCTCCAGGTGCATCGTGAGCAGTAACTCGGCAAATTTGCGCCCCCACCTCTTGTCGCGCCCAAGCCAGATGCCCCGCGACAGTTGCATGGTCAGCGTGGAAGCGCCCTGTTCCTTGCGGCGTTGCTTCAGATCTACATAGGCGGCCTTCATCACGCGCAACAAATCGAACCCGCTGTGTGAAAAGAAGTGCTTGTCTTCTGTCGACACCACGGCATCGACCAGAGCGGACGGGATTTCTGAGAACTGGACCAGGCGCCGTTTTGCGCGATCGCGGTCCGACAGGTTGGTGATGAGTTGCGGTGCGAATTCGTATGCTGGCCGTTGGGTACCGTCGGCCATCGCGATTCGTGTGACCTGGCTGCTTGAGAAATCAATCAACGCCGGTTCCTGATTGGGATTGGCGGCAGGGTTGGGAAAGATACCCAACGCGTTTGGATGTATCTCGTACCAGCCAATTGCATTGCCGGAGCTCAAACCGTAGCCGTGCTCGCGTAACCAATCGACCAACTCTAGTTGGGACACCCGGTCTCCGACCGCTATCGTGCGTGGTAGAGCATAGATGTTTAACGTGGTCGCGAAAATGCCGGCGCGCAGCCTTTCATCCGCTATCCAGGCGAATTTGACGTAGAAGAAAAGGAAGACTAGAAGTACTGCCGTGACCGCAATCGATGTGCCCTTGATGCAAGCTTTGGCACGAGGTCCTGGATTCCATTCGAGGCGTTTGCGCCAACTCGGAGTCTCCGGTGGGGTCTCCCTGTTTATGATACTGACGTTATCTGACACATAGAGGCCTCTCCGCCCGAGGTTGTTTTTCGGAGCAACCAAGGTGCCAACGGACACTGGCCATGATTTTTCCAGTATTCACCGATACGTTGTGGGACAGGCCGTCGTCTTTTGCAGCCTGCCCGTGCTCGCATGTATAATCCTCGCATGCGATTTCTTCTCCCCGTGCTTTTGGCCACTTCTCTCTCGGCTGCTACCGTCGATGGCCTGAAGATTCACTCCACCACCACCGGCAAAGGGCCGAACACCGTCATCCTGGTGCATGGCTGGACTTGCGACGAGACCACCTGGAATTCCCAGGTGCCCGAACTCGCCAAACAATACCGAGTCATCACGCTCGACCTGCCGGGCCACGGCCAAAGCGCATCCCCCAAAGATGGCAAGTTCACCATGGACCTGTTCGCCCGCGCGGCAGAGGCAGTGCGGAAGGAGTCCAAGGCCGATCGCGTCGTGCTGGTCGGACACAGCATGGGCACGCCCGTGGTGGTCCAATACGCGCGTCTCTACCCCCAGCACACCGCGGCTCTGGTGTTCGTCGACGGTCTGGTGAACATTCCGAGAAACGGCCGCGGCGCAGCGCCTAATCCGCAGCAGATGGCCGGCCCGAACGGCCCGCAGGCTCGCGAACAAATGATACGCACCATGTTCTCCGGCTCCACCACGCCGGACATGCAGAAGCACATCCTTTCCATGATGCTGGCGCCGCCTGAATCCACGGCCGTGGGCGCCATGAATGCCACCTTCGATCCGGCCATCTGGAAGGAGGATGTGCTGAAAATGCCGGTCCTGGGGCTCTACGCCGACCACTCCGGCCTCGGCAATCGCGACTACATGAAGGAGCATTTCCCCGCCATGGAGTACACGGAAATTCCCCAGACCGGCCACTTCCTGATGATGGAAAAGCCCGAGGAATTCAACCGGCTGCTGTTGGCGTTTCTGGCGAAGCAGACTTACTGAACACCTGCGCGATGCGTCCGAGGGCGGCTTCGCCATCGCGCTCACCCAAATCAATCCAGCGGCGGATCGTGGGCTGCGACCAAACCAGCGCCGAGCGCAGCGAGCCCAGCCGCTCCGAAGGCTCGATCAAAACCACCGGCAGCGCAGCGCTCGGACGACGAGGCCGCGTCACGGCCCGCAAGATCCGGAACGGCAGGCCCTGAAGGCAATTCATGGCGACTACTCTGGTGGCGCCCATTTCTTCCGCGGCCCAAACCGGCAGCGCACCCATCAATCCGCCATCTACATAGCTGCGGCCGCCGATCGCGACGGGCGGAAACAAGAACGGTACCGCACAGCTAGCCACCAGATGCTGCCATTCGACTTCACCATCGCGCACCAGCCGCACCCGCAAACTGGGCGCTTCCACGATAGTCAGGCCGAAGGGGATCTGCGGGCGGAAGCGGGAAGTCATGTCGCGCGCCTGCGCACGAAGCGCCTCGGGTTGAAAGACACGAATCGCAGCGACTGATGAATCCAGCCAGATCCGCTCGATCTCTTCCGGTCGGGCGCCGCCGGCAATGGCCCAGCCGTTCAAGGCACCGGCGGAAGCGCCCACAACCAGGTCGGGACGAACGTGGGGCGCCAGTGCCTTCCACACGCCCACTTCCCACGCTGCGTACATTCCGCCCGCCGAAAGCACCAGTCCAGTCGTCACATCTTCATGGTATCGACGTATGATGGTAGCTGCACCGATGCTCAATTTCCGCGAATTCGAAGCAGGCCCTGACCCGTTCGGCCGCAAATACCAGGTTTTCTTTAAGTGGCTGCAGACAGCCATCTCCACGCGTCACTCCGACACCGTGGACGTGAAATTCGTTCTAACGGATGACCAGGGCGAGCGCACCGAAAAGGACATCGCGCTCCCGCACGCCGATCTGCTGCGCGTGAGTAAAGAAATCGGAAGGAGCATGGACGATCCGTGGTGCTCGCGCATCGCGGCAATGCACCTCCGCTATCTCGTGGAATCCGGCGAGGACATGGAGAAGGACCTGGTGACGGTGCTACCAGCCGACCTGAAACGCTACGCCACGGAGCTGGCGCAGACCGAAAAATCGGAAGTCGGCGCTCGCTAGGAGCGCCCACTCTCTCATGCTTGCCTAATACTGGATCGTCGGTGCACTGCCCGGCAGCGTGTAACGAAGATCGAACCACACGGCATTCTGCTTCGCGTTCTTGGGCGCGCCTGGGGCCACGTACCAGGGGTTGCGCCAGAAGTACGCGTAATCCAGATAGAAGGAAACGGCGCCATACTTGGGGTCGTTGAAGAAGGTTTGCGTGATACCGAACGTGCCTTCCTGCATCGTACGGTTCTGGCTATTCGGCGAACCGCGATAGCCGTATCCGATCAGCGATGTGTTATTGGCGTCCAGAGCCGTGTCGCGTCCCACGTAAATCCCGCCGTAGTAACCGTAGATTTGGGTCTTGCCCACCCTGGTTTCAAACCCATCCACGGTTGAGCCGGAATGTAAGAGCGAGGGGTTGCCGCTCGCCTGCAGGATGAAGTTCGGTGCTTCGCCGAAGAGGTACCGGCCGGCGCCGTCGCTCCAGAAGTTGTTGGTGATCAGCCGGAAATTCTTGAAGATTTCGAAATTGCCATTGACGGAGCCGCCGCCGCCGGTCTTCGTGAAATACTGTTGCGCTCCCGGCCCCGTAGTGCTCGGATTGAAGATCTTCGCCGTATCCAGGACGCCCGCGATTTCGAAATGGATGTGCGCGCTGGGATCGAAGGCCAGCTTGCTGATGATGTCGGGGTGCACGTTCGAAATGTTGAGGCCAACGGCTACGTTAGCATCGAGCTCGGTCGAGGTCAGCCCGCCCAGCGCAGCAGGTAATGTAGGGTTGGCCGAGCCGCCAGAGCCGCCAAAGTACTGCGAGGCGTTCTCCAGCGAAAGCCCCCAGGTCACTTTGTTGCTCGGATGATAGACGAAGCGATAGCCGGGGATGCGGCCCCAGGTCAAGCCGTTTAGGTAGTTGACGTCGAACTCCTGCCCGTAGAAAAGATCGCCAGGCAGCGGCGAGATCTGACGCCGGTTAGGAGTCATCATGCTCCACGATTGGCCCGCCAGGAACTCAAACTTGTCCTTACGAACTTGCACCCAATAGAGCCGCACGCGAAAGAGCTGGCTGTTGCTGGTCACCAGAAGGTTGTTGGCGGCGTTCTGGCCCACAAAGTCCGACTCCCAGTAGCCCAGAACGTGATAGCCCTTGTAGGTGGAGTCGAACCGCACGCCGATACGCGAGTTCTGCACGCTGATATTGTTGCTGGTCAGCCGGCCGTTGGGCAGGTTGTTGTTGTACGGATAGTTGCCGAAGTTAGTCGCCAGTCCCGCGCCGGAGTTGGTGCTGCGGAACGTGTCCGTTGCGTCCATGAAGCCCACCGGCGTGATCGTCGAAGCGCCGATGCGAAGCTGCAACGGCGAATCCGGGATTTGGTTGGCCGCCGGTTGTTGCGGATCGGGGAGAGGCAGCGGCTTCGCGACTCCTGGCGCCGGGGCCACGCCGCGCGGAATAATCGGCACCGTTGAGGCTACGTCACCCAGGTTGGGAGCTTTATGCTCGGGCTCCGTTGGTGGCGCTGCCTGGGCTTCCGCGGCAGGCGTAGCGTTCTGTCCGTTCTGCGCCTTCTCCAGCAATTTCTGCTGGGCTTCCAATGTGGCGCGCAGTTGTTCGATCTGCTTCTGCTGCTGTTCCAGTTGCGCTTTTAGCTGCTGAAGCTCCGCCGACTGGCCATCTGACGCCGTTCCCAGCGGCTGCGAATTATCCGCAGCCCATCCGGCCGAAACCAGAGCCGCGCAAACAAATGCAAGACTAAAGCGTCGTAGCTTGTTCATAGATCCTTTTCTCGGTAGAGAGTCAACCGCTGTACGTTCCCCAGCGCTTCAACTCCCGCATGGACAAGCTTCGACGGCGCAACACTACCCTGCCGCCACAATCTTTTCTGTCCCGAGAGTTGAAGGACTCAGCCTACTTAAGGAATGTTATTTTACGATGACGATCCGGTTAAGAACTCGGCGCTTCCGCCCTCGCGGAGTCAGGCCGTCAACAGCGGGTACGGGCAGTACTTTCGGCATTTTCGGAGCGACACTGCAGCCTACGCGCTCCCCGCCTTCACGCCCCAATCCTTCTCGGCGGCCTCGACGCTTTCGTACCGCGGCACCAGCGAGTCGACCTTCGAAACGTGTAGCAGGGACATCACACGCTGCGACACGTTCGCCAAGGCAAATCGCTTTCCATGCCGCTGGCAGGATGCATACGCGCTGAGGATCGCTCCCAGGCCCGCCGAGTCCATATACGGGACGTCCGACAGCACGATGATCAACGCGTTGCCTTGCTCCTTGCGCAGTTGGTCCTGGAATTCAAACAACGTGTTGAGAGTGAGCGGACCGCTCAAATTCAGAATACTCGCGCCGCTCGCACCCTGGCTGCACCGAACCTCGAATTTGTCCATGGATTCAACCTTACTAAATCCAGATGACAGTTTTGTTACAACAGTGCCGCTCCTCGATCAATCGCGCGGCCCCGTCCCGTTTCCAACTTGGCTCGTATAAACTGATGGGAATCCATGCCGCTCAAAACCATCGCAATTCCAGCCGCGAGCGGGCTCATTTGCCTGAGCCTCGCACTGGCTGCCACGGCTCCCGGCCTACCGAAGTATGAGCCCGATCCTTATTGGCCCAAGCATCTGCCCAACAACTGGATCCTCGGGCAGGTTTCCGGCGTGGCTGTGGATTCGCATGACCACATCTGGGTGATTCACCGGCCGCGCACCACCGACGAGCACGATAATTACCTCCGCGACAAAACTGCTGATTGCTGTACGCCGGCGCCGCCCGTTCTGGAATTCGACCAAGCCGGTACTCTCGTCCAATCCTGGGGCGGACCGGGACCGGGGTATGACTGGCCCGATACCGAACACGGCATTTTCGTCGACCAGAAGGATAACGTCTGGATCTCTGGCAACGGGGACAAAGATACCAACCTGCTGAAATTCACGAAGACCGGCAAGTTTCTGCTCCAGATCGGGCATCACGGCACGACCGGCGGCAGCAACGATACCGCAAACGTCAACAAGGCCGCGGGCATAGCCGTGTATGCGCCATCAAACGAGGTCTTCGTCGCGGATGGATACGGGAATCGGCGGGTGATCGTGTTCGATGCCGATACCGGCGCCTACAAGCGGCATTGGGGAGCGTACGGGAACAAGCCCGACGATAAGGCGCCATTCACGCGTATCTACGAAGGTCCCGGACCGCCGCAGTTCAGCACCGTGCACGGCATCGCCATCTCTAACGACGCGTTGGTTTATGTCGGCGATCGCGTGAATAACCGCATTCAGTCGTTTCGCCTGGATGGAACTTTCGTCAAAGAGGTCTTCATCGAACGCAAAACCTCAGCGCGTTTTGGCACCGGCTTTGGTCTCGCATTTTCACCCGACAAAGCGCAGCGCTTCTTCTTTGTCCCGGACGGAACGAATAAGAAGGTGCAAATCGTCGACCGCGAGGCGATGGAGGTGGTAGGCTTCTTCGGCGGCTACGGCGGGCATGGCCTGGGCGAGTTCTCCCACATTCACAGCATCGCCACCGATTCCAAGGGAAACATCTACCTCGGTGAGGTAGATACGGGCAGGCGTGTCTATCGCTGGAACTACAAGGGCATGAGCCCGCGCTAGAACTGGACCAACCCTGTGGGGCCAGCCCTTCCGGGCTGCCGCCGCGCTTCCGGCGGCGCGCCGGGCAGAAGCCCGGCGGCGGGCCGAAAGGCCCGCCCCCACTAATCGCCGAAGCTGCCCACTTCCTCGCGGTCTTCGCTGGTCTTCGGCGCCGGCGCGATCCCGCCGATTTGCACCAGGTCCGGACCAGCCTGCTCTTTGAGCACGTGCTCACGATACAACTTTGCCATGCGCGCGTCATCGGCAGAAAGCTGCAGCTTGGCATCGCGCGCGCGCCGCTTCTCTTCACGGGCAGTTTTCGCGATGCCCAAGCGATCCAGATCGTGCTGCACTTCCTTAGTCACGATCTCGTCGCGCAGCACCAGCGAGTGTTCCTTAGCCTTGAGCGGTACCTGCTTGTTGCCGGCGAAGATTTCGTGCCGGCCCTTTTCCTCGTACCACTTCGTCAGCGTGGCCGTCATGTGCATCTTCTCGATGATGTTGCGCCAACCCACACCGGTGTTATACGCGCAGAAGGAAATCTCACCCTCCTGCGTGGCGTAGGGGATGATGCACTGCTCAGTGCGCCGGAAATCGTAATTGAACAGATCCTGGAACCACATGCCGGCGATGAACAGGAAATTCCACCGGTCGCGGCGGCGAACTTCGATGTCTTCGCGCGTGCGCGTCTTGCCCACGTTGCCGTAGCTCTTGCCGGTGGCGCCGAAGGTCTTGTCTAATTTCTTGTACCAGTCCGCCAGCCGGAAATGCGTGGGCGCCTGGAAGGGATCGTAGTTGCGCGCGGCAGCCAGGGCCATGCCTACAATCGATAGCCACTTCCCACGGGCCGCGTCGTTGATGCGGGCCACATCTCGCGCCAATTGGTCGGCGTTGATGAACGCCGTCACCGGCGCGCGTTCGCCGGTTTCCTTGTCCACCATCACGGCCATACCCACGCCGCAATTGGGATGGCAACCGCAGCTCAACTGACCCCATCCATACGAAGGCCCGTGTACCAGGTCGCTCCAATCGGAGAAGGTCGAAATGAAGGAGATCGGGAACCAGTCGCGCGCCGGCACTCCCAACCCCATCTGGTTCTTCACGTCGTGCGCCAGGTGCGATAGTGTGTAGCGCTGCGCCATGCGGCGTTCGTCGGTAACCGCTTCGTCGCGGCCAGTGAAGGAGACCGGCTGGAATGAAAGGAACGGAATCTTCTTGGGGTTGTCGAGGGCAAACTGGATGATGCGGCCCACCTGCTCGTTATTGATGCCGTTCACCAGCGTGATCACCGGGATGATATCCACGCCGTTGGAATATAGATTTTCGATGGCCCGCAATTTCACATCGAACAGGTTGCCGACCGCGCGGTGCGAGTTTGCGGCATTGCCGATGCCGTCGAACTGCAGGTACGCGTAGCGCAGCCCGGCGTCGGCGGCCTTTTTGCAGAATTCTGCGCTCTTGGCGAACTCGATCCCGTTGGTCGCGGCCTGCACGGAGGTGTAGCCCACCTCGCGGGCATAGCTCACTGCTTCCAGGAAGAACGGCGAAAGCGTCGGCTCGCCGCCCGAAAATTGCACCGACATCTGCCGCTTCGGCTTGATCGTGATGGCGTTGTCGAGCAGGGTCTTGATGTCTTCCCAGGCGAGCTCATGCACGAAGCCGACCTGGTTCGCATCCATGAAGCACGGGTCGCACATCATGTTGCAGCGGTTGGTCAGGTCGATGGTGAGAACGGAACCCCGGCCATGGGTAATGGTGCTCGATCCGTGCTTGTGCAGTGTGGAGTCATTGTGCGCGCGAATATCACGGCCGGGGAAAACTTCCTCCAGGTGTTTGAAGAACGCCGTGTCGATGGCCATCACATCTTCGAAGTGGCCGTGGATCGGGCAGTCCTTCACCATCAGGATCTTGCCGTCGCGCTCGATCACCTGAGCCTTGATCTCGCCGGGCTTCTGGGTGTAGAGCACGTCGAGAGGCGTCTTGCCGTCGAGAATGTCTTTGCGGATTTCGGGGACGCAGCGCGGGCAGAGTGAATCGGTCTGGCGGGGCCAGCCCAGCGGCGGCTTGGTCTTCTCCCATGATTTGAGTAGCGGTTTGTCCGACCAGGCCGGTGTGAAACTGGGGTTCTGCTTGATCTGGTTCAACTTATCGAATACGTGCCAGGCTGCATTGGCGGCATAGGCCAACGTTTTTTCCGCGTATTTAATAGGCTTGTGCATTCCGACTCCTCGTGGCGAAGATTTACCTAGCCGAGTTCGCTCAGCTTCCTGGCGCAGAGATACCCCCAAAAGGGCCTCACGCTCTTCAGGCCAGTATAGGAAAGGCCCCCGAAGGGGGGTATCAATTGGCATTAAACTGTTGAATTTATTGGTTGTATGGGCAGGTGGAGCGGTTGAACGGAGCAACCGAACGGTCGAATGGCAACCGCTCCTAGCCGTATGAAAGTGAACGGCTTACGGCCTAATTCGGGCTACCGGCCAGCCTGGAGCCCCGCGTAACAGCCTAGCGCCGACCAGGCAGCGTAAATACCGATGTGCCGCCGTCGCGGCTGTGGTCCACGGCAGCAGGGGCATTCGTCCGGACCTTGCGCTCTGCCGTTTCCTTGTGTACTGGCTCGGCGGCCGCAGTCACGGCAACTTCCGCCGGTTTCTGATTTTGGATCGCTCGCACCAGTTGTTCTTCGGTAATCTCCAGCCTGAGCCGCATCGTGCCGTCTTCCTTGGTGTCGATACCGAACTTGGTGCCATCATCGAGCGACGGGCGCGCTGCCTTGGCCATGCTTTCGAGCAGTTTCAGGGAATTGGTGAGTTGCGCAAGGTCGTCGCTGGAGCGCGTGTGCAGTTCCGCTTCGAACTCGATACCCTTTGCCAAACCTACACCGAACTGGATGTGGTCGATGGCGTCGAGCGCGGGTGCGGCGGTGTAGTTCTGCAGCTTCTTCACCAGGTTCGATGGCCGCTCCGCTACTCCCCACAGGGTGTACTTATCACGATAGTCGGCCAGTTGCGCCCAGCGGACCTGGTCGTACACATGCGACTTTATGCGGCGATCGATGGACGCCTTGATTTCGGAAACATCGCCCATCATCACGGTGGCAGGGTCGATCACGGCGAAGCCGCTTTCCTCGTTTTCCGATTCCGTCACGATCAGGCGCACGCCGTGGTAGAGCTTACCCTTTGAGGTCATCCGCGTCAGGTCGAATTTTCCGCGAGCAACGACCAGCATCGGAGGGTTGTCCCCTTCTCCGGTGGAGGCGAAGACCACCTCGTCCAGGTCGGAAAGCGGGTCGAAGCCATCGATCGGAATGATCTTGGGCAATTCGGTGCTGTTGACGTGCATCTGCGAGAGGATGCCGCGCGCCAGCGTCGAATCGATAGTGGCGTGGACATGGATCCCGAACACGATGTCCGCGCTTGGCGGCAGCAGGGACAGCAGATCGGTCGAATCAGCGCAAAACGCCGGTACGGCGCAAGCGAAAAGCAGCAGAGAAGTAGACCATTTCATGGCTGTACAAGAGGTTACTGCCGCGCCGGGCGGCGGGAATAGTCCACGGAGGATAGCATCGACCTTGAAGAGGGCCCGTCCCGCTGATGTCCGAAGTTAACGTGGTTGGATATGTCGGAGGAGCCACGGCGTCGCCTCGCTTGGCTACCGGCGCGGGGGCGGCGTTTTGACTTAGTCCACTGATTGGACGAACCTACGAACGTGGCGGATAAGATCGTCATTACCAAGGCGGGAAAATCGGTGGCGCGGCTGATACCCGAACGTGTTCATTCTGCGGCGAAGCGGGTTCCCGGAATCGACAAGGGGAAATTGCGGATTGCCGATGACTTCGACTCGCTGAGCCTGCAAGACCTGGACGAGTGGTACGGCCCCGCCCCTTGGCCACTGTAAAACTACTGCTCTTCCGGACCACCACCGAGACCCATTCGAATTTCACTGCTATGGGGATCGCCAAGTGGCGCAGACCGTCGCTTCTTAGCGGTCTGTGA
>Ga0335079_10008607_pt1 | contig 11633 bp, 9 predicted proteins | sample Lox_Sample_33_FD_206719 | JGI IMG/M metagenome (GOLD analysis project Ga0335079, IMG submission 206719) | Soil microbial communities from Loxahatchee National Wildlife Refuge, Florida, United States - Lox_Sample_3.3 | ecosystem: Environmental > Terrestrial > Soil > Wetlands | place: USA: Florida... | reverse complement strand
GGTGGGTGCCGACCTTCCCGAAAGCGCGCTACGTATTTTCAGACCGCGAACTGGCCTACTGGACCAGGCGCCAGCAGGACGACCCGGCCGCCTGTCCCTGGATTACCGATTCCGTGCTGCCGATCGTGGCCGCCAATCGCGTCGATATCGTCAAGAGCGCGCATGCGTTCAACGACCTCATGACGCTGATCCCGACCCCCGGCCACACCATCGACCACTATTCGGTTCACGTCGGCACGCCGGGCGCCGATGCCGTCATTACCGGCGACATGATCCACTCGCCGCTGCAGGCCCGATTTCCGGAGCTCGGCATGATGTCGGACTACGACTCCGCCCAGGCGGGACGGTCGCGCCGAGAGCTGTTCGGCCGCTTCTGCGATACGTCCACGCTGATGTGCACGGCGCATTTTCCATCGCCGTCGACCGCGCGTGGTGCGTCACCAGGACGCGTTCGACTTCATCGACGCGTAGACCACGCTACTCCGCTTGGTCGACCGCCGCTCGTCACAGCTAAGCCTGCATCGCGTCCGCGATCTTCTCCGCCGTCATCAGCACCGGAAAATTGGTGTTGGCGCACGGCACCACCGGGAAGATCGAGGCGTCGACCACGCGCAGGCCCTGCACGCCCCTGACCCGGCCCTGGGTGTCGACGACGGCCATCGGATCGTCGTCGCGGCCCATGCGGCATGAGCACGAGGCGTGCCACACGCCGATCGCGGCCTTGCGCACGAAAGATTCCAGCGCCTCGTCGTCCTCCATCACGTCGTCGAAGGTAAAACCCTCCACGATGAAATTGTCGATGATGTAGTGGCGCAGCATTGCCGGCCCGTCCATCATGGCGGCGGCAATCGAGGTGAGCACCTTGTTCCTGGCGTTGACAACGCCGATCTTGCGCACGCGGTCGGAATAAGAGGCCGGGAACGGCTTGTCGGTGACGGCCCGCACGGGCGCGCTCATCTGAATTCCCGCCATCTTGCGAAAACCGCTCATCAGGCGGTCGAGATCGCGCCGGTCGGACAACAGGTTGAATTCGACGATCGGCTCGACGCGCGGATCCCGCGAGGCGAGCTTGACCTGCCCGGTTTCGGAATAGGTCTTGTTGACGAAGGTGAGCAGCGAGCCGATTTGAGCGCCGACCGCATGCCAGGCTGACTTGCTCATGACCGCGACAAACATGTCGCCCTTGGGCACGCCGGGCAGCAGCGAGGAGTAACGTAAGCCAACCTGGATGTGGCGCCTTGTATGCTCATTCATGCGTGCGCCGCGGCGAACATAGCACGACAGCGAGATCGAGGGGTGATCCATCAGCCGCTGACCGACGCCCTCGAGGCCGACCAGCACGGGTATGCCCATCTCCCTCAGGTGCCCGACCGGTCCGATGCCGGAGCGCAAGAGGTGGGCCGGAGAATGGATCGCGCCGCAGGAGAGCACGATCTCGCGGCCGCGGAATTCCACTTCTTGACCCTGCACCTGTGCCTTGATGCCGACGCAGCGCGTGCCTTCGAACAGGAACTCCTTGACCTGCGTGCCGGTCGAGATGGACAGGTTCGCGCGCTTGCGCGTGTCGCGGTCGAGATAACCCATCGCGGCCGAGACGCGCTGCTCGTCCTGGTTGGAGTGCGTGACGGGAAAATAGCCGTCGGTGAACTCGCCGTTCTGGTCGGGCAGGAAGGCGAACCCGGCTTGCTCGCAAGCTTCAGCGACAGCCAGCGAATGCCGCGTCCAGTGCGCCCGCGGGATGCGGCGGACCGGGATGCGGCCATCGCTACCGTGGTACGGCCCGCCGAAATCGAGGTCGCGCTCCACCTTTCTGAAATAGGGCAGCACATCCTTCCAGCGCCAGCCGGACGCGCCCCGCGCCTCCCACTCGTCGTAGTCGGTCGGCGCGCCGCGATTGGCGAGTTGCCCATTGATCGAGGAGCCGCCGCCAAGCACGCGCGCCTGCTCGTATTTGCGCAAGGGAGGACGTTCCTCGGGATTGTTGTGGCTGATGACCTGGGTCGTGACCTTCAGGTCAGTCCAGTGGAAGCGCGGATCGAAATAGGCAGTGCCTGAATAGCTGTCCCTGATCTCCGCCGGCTCCTCGCCGGGCGGTGTGTCCTGTCCGGCCTCGCAGAGCAGGATCTTGTTGGCGCTCCTGGCGGAGAGCCGGTGGGCGAGGACCGAGCCTGCGGATCCCCCACCGACAATGATGTAATCGTACACCTTGGCGTTTCCCTTTATGTCTTTTATCGCGACAGGCTAGCCCGGCTCCGCCGAGAGGTCACGCCGATCTCGCAGTCTGCATGACTGAGTTGCGGCGCATCATGCAAGGTTGATCGCCTCGTGCTTTCGCGGCATCTTCGCCGCCGTTTCGCGAGGGGAGGAAAACCGGTGACAGATGGACCAAATGGCGGCGACGCGGCGCGGCCAAAGCTGTTCACGCCGTTTTCGGTGCGCGGTCTCACGCTGAAAAATCGCCTCGTGGTGCCGCCAATGGTGCATTATCGCTGCGAAGCCGGAAACACCTGCGGCACCTTTCACCTCGTGCATCTCGGCCGCTACGCGCTGGGCGGCTTCGGGCTCGTCTTTGTCGAGGCGACGGCTGTCGAGGAAATCGGCCTCATCAACGAGCATGATCTCGGGATCTGGAACGACGCGCAGGCGGAGAGTTTCAAGCCGCTGATCGCCTTCATGCATCGCCAGAACACCGCGATCGGCATTCAGCTCGCCCATGGCGGCCGCAAGGCGTCCTCGCAGACCGCGATGCAGGGCATGGGACCCCTGACCGAAGAGAACCTGAAGGCCGGCGCAAAGCTCTGGCAGCCGGTGGGGCCCACGACCGAGCCGGTTGCCAAAGGCTGGCTCGTGCCGCGGCAACTCACCACGGCCGAGTGCAAGGCGATGGTCGCGACCTGGGCTCATGCGGCGCGCAACGCGGTCAAGGCGGGATTTGACGTCATCGAAATCCACGCGGCGCACGGTTACCTGTTGGCCTCGTTCCTGTCGCCGGTCTCGAACACCCGCAACGACGAATATGGCGGCGACCGGAACGGACGCATGCGGCTGCCGCTTGAGATCGCCGAAGCGGTGCGGCGCGAGCTGCCGGCCGACATGCCGCTGTTCCTGCGCGTCTCCTCGGTCGACGGCACGGTGGAAGGCTGGAACATGGACGACACGGTTGCGTTTGCGCGCGAATTGAAAGCGCGCGGCGTCGACGTGATCGATTGCTCCTCGGGCGGCATCTCGGGGTCCGCCACCGCAGCGCAGGTGACGCGCAGCCTGGGCTTCCAGGTGCCGTTTGCCGAGCGTATCCGCAAGGAGGCCGATATCGCCACCATGGCGGTCGGCATCATTCTGGAAGCGCAGCAGGCGGAGGCCATTCTGGAGAGGGGCCAGGCCGATTTGATCGCGGTCGGACGCCAGTCGCAGTACAACCCCAACATCGCCCATCATTGGGCGCACGAACTCGGCATCAACCGCAGATTCGAGGACTGGACGCCGGAATATGGCTGGTGGCTCGAGAAGCGGATCAGGACGATGGAAGGCTTTGCGACACCGACCGGGGCGGTGATTCGCCGCTCGTAAGCGGCACGCCGGTCAACGGATTTGCCTGTGGCGTCCGGGACGTCGCGGCGGCTGCGGCGGCTCACACATTCTGCTGGTCACGAGCAACAATTGAAACAGGGCGCGAGCGGCCTGATACCGCGCCGCACAACGGGAAATCTCCTGTCCAGACACAAGCACTTTCCCGACCTGATCGGACACCGTCCAATTCCACCGACCCCAGCGGCGACTGATTGACATCGCAAACATGAAAAACACGATGCCGTCTCTCCCCGAATAACCCTTTGAGATAGGTCAAGGCAGGCGAACTCGAGACGTTCGAAAAGCCTTGATGGGCATGGAGGGGACTTCCATGAAAATCGCTGAGCGGTACTTCGTCGCCACGGCCGTCGCAGACTTGCTGCTGATTGCTGCGACCGTCTGTTTCGATCTCTTCTGACGCATCCATCAGGGCTTTGACCAGAGTGGGCCAACGCGCCTGAGGGGGGTTAGATGCGAAGATCGTTGTCGTGGAGCGCAATTCGCGTCTCGCGGGCGAGGTCGATGAGAGAGGCGCAGAACGTCACGAGCGCGGCAATGAACAGCAACGCAACACCATACTCATGCGCGAGATGCAGGATGGCGCTGACAAAGGCGACGATGATGATGAGCGCGGTGAGGATCGCGGAAACGACGGCGTAAAACAGCGACCTGTTCAAGATTTCGGCGCGACGTCTGAGCCGCGGCAAGTCGGCCTTGAGGAACGACCTGGCGGCGTCGCTTTCGGGGATGCCATGGATGAATTGCGATCGATCGATCACGCGATTGATCCTGGACATCAACACCGAAATGAACGCCGCAACCGCGCCCAGCAGGAATGCGGGAGCGGCCACGTTGGCGATGATGCGGGCGAGTTGGTCGATCGACGGCGTTGTTGGGATCAGCTGGATCACATTTTGCATCTGGCCATCGCCGGGAGTGCGCGAAGGATGGGTGAAAAGCCGGCCGGCTTCAACGGAGCCGTACGACCTTCGCCGCCATGTCGGGCGCGCGACCAACGCGGTAGGTGGCGTTGCTGCATTTCAGAACCCAGACGGCATAATCCGGCCTGGAGCGTTTCACGTCTCTTGTCGCGCCCAGCGCCTTGTCACATGCAAAACCCTGCAACCGTATCTGTGCAGCGAGATCGTCCTGCGGGGTTTGCGCCCGTGATTGTTCGGTCGACACCGACAGGAAACAGACGGGGATAGAAACAGCAAGGCTCGCTCGCATCAAGGCACTGCATCCTGGCATTGCGCAGATTCCCTCTTGGCGCGGAGGGGCACCCATCGCGCGCCCCTTCCAATTTCACCGGCGATCATTTCATGCAGCCTCGCACGAAGCCGATCCGCTCGACAAGTCCAAGATTCTTGGCGATTGCCTCCTTGCGGCAGCTTTCGAGCTTGTCCATCTTGAGGTCGATTTTCTGCGCCAGGCTGAGACCTACACCGCTCGAAACTTCGGGCGTAGCGGCCTCTGCCGAGGCTTTTCCCGCATCGCCTGACGGTCCGTCGCCGGCCGCCCGTGCCGTTTCCTCAAGCCGCTTGATGTCTTCAGGGCTCAGCTTCGGCCGGTCGATGTTCAGCGCGATCTTGCCGAGCTTGCCGGTGAAGGTGAACGGCGTGCTGTAGTCGTCATCGTCGACCGGCGTGCCGGTATCCGACCCGATATCGAGCGATTCGTCCCACTGCAGGATGAACGGAATCGTATGCTCCATTTTCTGCGTTGCCACGGCATTGCCGTCGACCTTCAGCACACCGGTCCCTCCGGCGCCGACGCCACTGAAGTTACCGAATGCGATGGTCGCGGCTCCAAGACCGTCATATTTGAAATCAAACTCGAGCTGGTGCTTGCCGGGCGCAAGTTCCGGTCCTTCCCAACGCACCCGCTTGAGATCCACCAGGTTCCAGGTGAACACGGGCTTGTTCTTGAGCACATAGAACCCGTAGCCGCCGAAGCGTCCGCCCTGGGTGATCAGCATGCCCTCGGCACCGCCTTGCGGAATCTCGACGTCTACCTTGAAATTGTAGGAGGCGTTGAGAATGCTCGGCGCATCGCCATTCGGCGTGCCCGTGATCGGCTGCGTCCAGGCGAAGGAAGTGCGGCCGGCACTGAGGCTCGGCCTCGACGCGACAATCCGCGTCACAACCGACGAATCGAGCGGAAGCACCTGGTATTTTTGCGCCTCCTGCATGAACAACGCCTGCAACTCCTTCAGCTTGTCCGGATTCTTGGCCGCAACATCCTCGAACTGGGTCCAGTCGTTGCGAAGATCGTAAAGCTCCCAGGGATAATCGAACGGGCCTGGCAGGTTCTTCGCCGCCGTTACCCATGGCGGCCGCAAGACCTTGGTGCTGGCGATCCAGCCGTCGTGATAGATCGCGCGATCGGCGAACATCTCGAAATACTGCGTGGTGTGCGTCGACGGCGCGTTCGCATTCTTTGCATCGAACGTGTACATCATGCTGACGCCCTCGATCGGGCTCTGCGGGATGCCGTCGACGATCTTTGGCTGCTGGATCTGGGCGGCCTCCAGGATCGTCGGCACGACATCGATGACATGGTGGAACTGATTGCGGATGCCACCCTTGTCCTTGATGACGGCGGGCCATGAGATCGCCATGCCCTGCCGCGTTCCGCCGAAGTGCGAGGCGATCTGCTTGGTCCAGGAGAATGGCGTATCGAACGCCCAGGCCCAGCCGATCGACATGTGATTGTAGGTGCGATCCGTGCCCCAGACGTCATAGAAGTATTTGAGCTGCACCTCGACCGACGGATTGGCCTGGTTGAACATCGCAACCTCGTTCGGGGTGCCGTTCGGCTGGCCCTCGGAGCTGGTGCCGTTGTCGCCTTCGATATAGATGATCAGCGTATTGTCGAGCTTGCCCATGTCCTCGACAGCCTGGATCACGCGGCCGATCTCGTTGTCGGCATAAGCGGCAAAGGCTGCGAACACCTCGACCTGCCGAAGAAACAGCTTCTTCTCATCATCGTTGAGCTTGTCCCAGCTCTTGATCAGATCGTCCGGCCAGGGGGTCAGCTTGGCCGTCTCGGGAATAACGCCAAGCCGCTTCTGGTTGGCAAAAATCTGCTCGCGCAGCTTGTTCCAGCCCTGGTCGAACAAATGCATATCGCTGATCTTCTTGACCCACTCGGGCGTCGGATGATGGGGCGCATGGGTCGCACCCGGCGCGAATTTGATGAAGAACGGCGTGTCGGGCGACAGCGCATTGATGCGATTCATGTAGTCGATCGCATCGTCCGCCATGGCCGTCACCAGATTCCAGCCGGGCTTGCCGACATAGGGATAGATCGGCGTGGTGTTGCGGACGAGATTGCCGGGCTCCCACTGGTTGGTATCGCCACCCATGAAGCCGTAGAAATATTCGAAGCCCATGCCGGTCGGCCACTGATCGAAGGGGCCGGCCTGACTCGCCTGGTATTCGGGCGTGTTGTGGTTCTTGCCGAACCATGCGGTGTGATAGCCGTTGTCCGTCAGAATGCGACCGATCGTCGCCTTGTCCCTGGTGATGACGCTGTCATAGCCGGGATAGCCGGTGGCCTGCTCGGCGATGACACCATAGCCGACGGAATGATGGTTGCGGCCGGTGATCAGCGCCGCGCGCGTCGGCGAGCACAGCGCTGTCGAATGGAAATTCGTGTAGCGCAATCCACTGTTGGCGATCCGATCGAGCGCTGGCGTCGGTATCACGCCCCCGAACGTGCTCGCCACGCCGTAGCCGGCATCGTCGGTGATGATCAACAGCACGTTCGGGGCGCCCTTTGGAGGCACCACTCTGGCGGGCCAGAACGGCTTGGAATCGCGCGCGTCGCGCTCGATCTTGCCGCCAAATTTTTGCGGCGGCGGCGGAAGCTGATCGCCGGGAATGGTGATGGTCGCGGCCGGCGAGCCCGGCGGCGCCGATGTTTGCGCATTTTGCGCCAGCGCTGGCGCCGAAACGACAAGCAGAAGTGCAGCAAAACCGTCGCGAATGCTCATCGCAAGCCTCCTCACAAAAAAGCGCTGACCACTTTGATCGAATCCGAAGTCGCCGGGTCTTGACGCAAATCAAAGGTATTTGGCCACTCATGCGATCAGGTGGCTGAGGATTGTCAGCTTGCTGCTGCGCGAAAAATCGGTTGTTTGACAAAGCAAGGAGTCGCCGGCCTTATAGCGCGGTGGCCAAGGGGCGAAAGGTACCGAAATGAGAAGAATCCAACTGCTCGCGGCGTTCTGTGTCCTGTTCGTGCCGACCATCGGCTTCGCGCAGAGCACGCAGACGAAGGCGGAACCGACGCAGACGGCGCGCATGATACCGCCGCCGCCACCGCCGCCGCCGATCATCGCTCCCTTTGGCATCCTGCGGCAGGACCTGTTCGATCGCAACGACCCCAACAATCTGCGTTCGGACTATCATGGTCCTCCTCGACAACCCGGCCAGTAGAGGAGGGAGCCACGCTATCGGCTGCTCGAAGGCCTGAGGCCGCCAACCCGGGCGGCCTCTTTCACTTTGAATATTGGATACCAGCCCATCACTCCCTCCGTCCCGTGTGCGTCCCCGCGGGCGTCGGCCGCTCGATCTCGCCGCCACCTCGCAATATAATGCAGGAAAAAACCGACACGCGAGCACCAACATGAGCCGCATCCTGCATCGAAGCCTGCGCGACACCCCGCCCAAGGCGATTGGCGGCGAAGGCGTCTGGCTGATCGCCGAGAATGGTCACCGCGTCATCGATGCGTCCGGCGGCGCGGCGGTGTCCTGCCTCGGGCATCAGCATCCGCGCGTGCTTGCGGCGATCTCCCGGCAAATGTCGAAACTCGCGTTTGCGCATACAGCCTTCTTCTCCTCGGAAGTGGCGGAAGCACTGGCCGATCAGCTCACGGGCGAGGAGCCCGGCGGTCTCGCCTACACCTATTTCGTGAGCGGCGGCTCGGAAGCGATCGAGGCCTCGATCAAGATCGCGCGGCAATATTTCGTCGAGCGCGGCGAGAGCGAGCGCCGTCACTTCATCGCTCGCCGGCAGAGCTATCACGGCAATACACTCGGCGCGCTCGCGGCCGGCGGCAACGCCTGGCGCAGGGAGCCCTATGCGCCGCTGCTGTCCTCCGCCTTCAGCCATGTGACGCCCGCCTTTGCCTATCGCGAAAAGCGCGAGAGCGAATCTGACGCCGCGTTTGTGGCGCGGCTGGCGGGCGAGCTCGAGGCGGAATTTCAGCGGCTCGGCCCCGACACGGTTGCGGCCTTTGTCGCCGAGCCCGTTGTCGGCGCCACTGCCGGATGCGTCGTCGCGCCCGAAGGCTATTTCAAGGCCGTGCGCGAGATCTGCGACCGCCACGGCGCGCTGTTGATCCTCGACGAGGTGATGTGCGGGATGGGCCGCACCGGAACGCTGCATGCCTGGGAGCAGGAAGGCGTCAGCCCCGATATCCAGGCGATCGCCAAGGGGCTGGGCGGCGGCTATCAGCCGATCGGCGCGATGCTTGCGCGCGCAAAAATCGTCGACACCATCCGAGAGGGCTCGGGCGCGTTCCAGCACGGACACACCTATCTCGCCCATCCGCTCGCCTGCGCCGCCGCGCTCGAAGTGCAGCACATCATCGACGAGGAGAAGCTGCTCGACCGCGTCAAGGAGCGCGGCAAGCAGCTTGAGCAGAGATTGACCGAGCGCTTCGGCAATCATCGCCATGTCGGCGACGTCAGGGGTCGCGGGCTGTTCTGGGCGATCGAGCTGGTGGAGGATCGCGCCACGCGAAAACCGTTCGACCGCAAATTCAAGCTGCATCAACGGATCAAGGCCGCCGCTTTCGAAGGCGGCCTCGCCTGCTATCCCTCGGGTGGAACGATGGATGGCCAAAGCGGCGACCACGTGCTGCTGGCGCCGCCCTATATCGCAACACCCGACGAGATCGACGCGATCGTCGACCGGCTCGGCACGGCGGTCGACACCGCGATCAAGAGCGTCAAGCCGTGAGACGACATTTCTGTCTTTCCAAAGTGGGGCCGGCTCCAGGAGGGCGTGGCATCGGCCTCAGTGAAACCAAGATTTATCCAGAATCCAGCCGGTGATTGTCGCTTTTGGACCTCGATACCGCGCTAACCGGTGAAAAGGCCATCACAGGAGGCATCGCCCCGTGCGGACAAGCGACGGTTTTACTCCGGACCATCCCCTGCCTCTCTTTCTCACGCGTCATGCCGACGAAGAATACCCGCCGCCGCGCTCGTCGCGACGCCTCGCGGCGAGCATTTTCCTGGCAACGGCGACGGCAATCGGTATCGCTTTTGCCCTGTCGTTGGGAAATTGGGAAAACTGGGAAAATCCGGCGAAGCTCCTTGCGGACATCACGGCTTCATTACCCGCAATTCCGTTTATTCAAGGCAGCCCCGATCAGCCGGCGCCGGCAATTCAGGCAGCGGCCGCGGCGCAGGCCTTGCCGCCGATGGCGACGGAGGCGCCGGTCCGCCTTGAAATCGCCACCACCTCCGATGCGGTCAATCAGAGCCAGCCGGAGACCAGCGAGGCGCCGGCCGGAGACTTGTTGAAGCAATTTCAAGCCTGGGCGCTCGAACAGGATGCGCGGATAAAGGTCGAGCCCGTGCGACCTGTGCAAGATGTCCAGGACAAGGTCTTGCAAATTGCTCAAGAGCCCGTCCAACCCGCTCACAGGCACCGAAGGATGATCCGGCCCATTCGGGATGCACGAGCAGAGGTCCGGCGTCCGCGATATCCACGGGCAAACGTCCGGGATCAGAATGCACGCGTAGCGGGCCGGCCTGTTCAGGACGCCCGCGCGCAGGACCAATCTGCGCAATCGGCCCAGCTCCCATCGTTCCTGCAAAACCTCGGACAGCGCGAATAGATCAAGCCGGTGACGGCCGTCTCAATCCTTTCTCCGCCGCGATTGCTGTTGCATGATGGTGGCGCATCGGCAAGAGGCGCCCATGATCTCCGCGAAGGGCCTGCGTCAGGTCGGATATTTTGATTGCCCCGGCGGCGGCCAGATCGTCGTTGCCGGCACGACCGCATTCATCGGCCATATGCGTGCGCCTGCCGGCACGTCGATCGTCGATGTCGCCGACCCCGCTCATCCGCGGCTGCTTGCGCGGCTCGAAATGCCGCCCGGCACCCATTCGCACAAGGTGCGCGTGGACAATGGGCTGATGCTGATCAATCGCGAGCGCAACAACGCCGACAAGGACGCGCCGCCCGACAATTTTCGCGGCGGGCTCGGCATCCATGACGGGACGAATCCGGCGAACCCGCGCGAGATTGCGCGCTGGGAGACCGACGGCATGGGCGTCCATCGCTTCGATTTCGACGGGCGCCACGCCTACATCTCGCCCACGGTGGAGGGCTATCGCGGCAACATCGTGATGATCCTCGATCTCGGCGACCCCGCGCACCCGCGCGAGGTCGGCCGCTGGTGGATGCCCGGACAGTGGACCGCCGGCGGCGAGGAGCCGAGCTGGCAGGGGACAGCGCATCGCTGCCATCATCCGCTGCGCCAGGGCGACCGGCTCTATACCAGCTACTGGCACGGCGGCTTCGTCATCCTCGACATCGCCGACATGGCAAGACCACGCCTGGTCTCTTCATTCGATTGGAGCCCGCCATTTGCCTGTCCGACGCATACGACCCTGCCGCTGCCCTTCGCCCTGCATGGACGCCGCGTCATGCTGGTCGCCGACGAGGACGTGGCACGCATTGCGCCCGGCCCGCCCGCCTGCCTCTGGCTTGTCGACATCACCGAAGAGCGGCACCCCATGCCGTTCGCGAGCTTCCAGGTCGATGGCCTTGACGACGGTACGCCGCAACCGGAGTTCACGGCCTGTCATCAGCCAAGCGAAAAGGTGACCGGGACCGAGATCCCGGCCGCATGGTTCGCTCACGGGCTGCGCCTCATCGACATTGCCGACCCGCGCCGGCCGCGCGAGGTCGGCCATTTCCTGCCGGACATTCCGGAGGGTTCGCAGCGCGTCCAGAGCAACGATGTCACGACCGACGACCGCGGTTTATTTTATCTGCTCGACCGGCTGCGCGGGTTGACCATTCTCGAGCGCAGCTAGTCT
>Ga0335079_10008605_pt1 | contig 11634 bp, 13 predicted proteins | sample Lox_Sample_33_FD_206719 | JGI IMG/M metagenome (GOLD analysis project Ga0335079, IMG submission 206719) | Soil microbial communities from Loxahatchee National Wildlife Refuge, Florida, United States - Lox_Sample_3.3 | ecosystem: Environmental > Terrestrial > Soil > Wetlands | place: USA... | reverse complement strand
CCGGCCCGAGCAACGAACCGAGCAGCGGCCGGCAACGCAGGACCGGGGCCCGGAAGGCGCGCCGACCGATCGCCCGCCGACGGAAGCCGGGGAGGCGCGTGCGCCCGGCGAGCGTCGCGGACGCCGGCGCGGTCGGCGCCGCGGTCGCGGCGGTGGCGCGGGCGCCGAGAACCGTCCCGAGGAGCGCGCCGACTCGCCGGCGTCGTCACCATCGCCATCGGCGATCCCGGACATCGGCGACTCCGGGCGATTCCCGGTGCTCGATGTCGCGGCGTACGAGCGCGAGCGTGGCAACGGCGGCGAGCAGCGTCGCGAGGAGCCGGTGGAGCGGCGTGACACGGCCGCGTTCGAACAGCGCCACGAGGCGCCGTTTGAGCCGCGGCATGAGCCATCGTTCGAGCCGCGGCAGGAACCCTCGTTCGAGCCCAGACACGAGGCCGCGTTTGAGCCACGACGCGAGGGGCCGGCGGCAGCGCACACCGAGGAGCGCACGTACAGTGCGCCTCCTCCCCCGCCCGTCGCGCACACGTTCGAGCCGGCGCCGGCACGTCCCGCACCAGCCGCTGCGCCTCCCGCACCGGTCGCTGCGCCGCCGGTGGCACCGGCCGCTGGCGCGCCTTCCGGGCAACACCCGCGCGGGGGACCGCCGCCCTCCGGGGGGCACGGCGCCTCCCGGCTTCCGCCGTGGGGGCCGGCGCGGCCCCCTCGACACGGTCCGGCGGCTCTTTATTTTGACGTCCGCCGGATGTGCCGCGGACGCATGCGGGTAGCTCAGCGCGAGAGCTGATACGGCATTGCGCCGCCGGCGATCGCGAGCTCCTGCGGGCCGAACTCGCAGCTCACCTCGTCGTCCGGCACTCGGGAAGAGCCCGACGCCGGCGTCACGCGCCGCGCCCCATCGTCGCGTTCGCGGCACACCGCCAGATCGCTGACGCGCGCGTATTCGCGCGCGCTCACCGGCACGATGTTGGCGGCCGGGTAGTTCGCGCGAATCCGTGGCAGCACGCCGTTGACGGCATCGAGCGAAGGAAAGAACCCGAGACGGAGCGCCTGATGCGGCGCGCCATCGAGCGGCACCTGGATGCGGTAGACCATGCGGGCGCGAAACTCCTCGAGCTCCGGCACGATCGTCGACACCACTTCGCGCCGCAACACGTCGAGCTGGATCGCAAATCGCTGGCGTGCCCCGTCGCAGAGTGCCGCGCCCGGATCCACGGCCGTGGCGCCATGCGCGCGAGCCCCGGCGGATCGCGCGCTCGCTCCTGCCGTCTCGGCACGCGCACTGCCGTGACGGGCGATCGAGAACTCCGTGATGCCGGTATCGTCGAGCGAGCCGAGGCCGCGGTTCGGCGCGGTTGCGATGTGGGCGTCGGTGTAGTGCCGTTGCACGACCCGCAGCGCCGGCCGGGCCGCATCGCGGGACTCGAAGTAGCCGACGTGCAGCCGAAACACGTCACGCCCGTGCTCGACGGCGTGGGAACGGAATGCGAAGCAGTGCGCGAGCTCGTGAACGAACGGGACGACGAGCGGCATGCGCTCGAAAGACACCGAGAACGTGATGACGTACGGCCCGGGTTCGAGCCCTGCAATCGCCGGGTTGGCGTTCATTGTGTCGACCACCCTGTGTGCTCAACACCGTCGGCGCGCGGCAAGTCGATCGCTGAGCGCTCGGCGGATTGCGACCGAAGGCGTCGCGGCGACGCGCGACGTTTGGCAGACAGCCGACGAGTCCCTCGCGGCGCCAGTTAACCTAACACCGCCCCCGGGACCGCCGTGTGATGCCGATCACATTCCGCCGGCGCGGGATCTCGGGCGGTCCTCGTTGATTGAATGGGGCCCGCCGGCCCTGCCCCGCCGGCAACGAAACCTCAACGTGGCCCCACTCGGCGTCGCCTCTCGCGACGCCACGTCGCCGGCGTGCGGACGCCGGAGCATGCTCCCGGCGGTTCAGCGCCCCTGCCGAGGTGCGCGCCTCAGCTCGTCGAGAAAGCCCCGCGAGGCCTCCTCGACGAGGTCCAGCACCTCTTCAAATCCGGTCGGCCCGCCGTAATAGGGATCCGGCACCTCGAGGCGGCCCGCGGACGGCGCGTACTCGAGGAACAGCCGGACGGTCGCCGCATGCGTCGCGGGCGCGATCTCGAGCGCGTCGCTGCGGTTCTGCTCGTCCATGAGCAGGATGTAGTCGAAGCGCTCGAAATCGGCGCGCACGAGACGCCGCGCGCGAAGGTCGCTCATGTCGATGCCGCGCCGACGCGCCGCGGCCTGCGCACGAGGGTCGGGCGCCGCGCCGACGTGGTAGCCATGCGTGCCGGCCGAGTCGATCGTGAGCCCGAGCTCCGGGGCCTCCTCGCTGACGAGGCGCCGGAACACCGCCTCCGCGGTCGGCGAGCGGCAGATATTGCCCATGCAGACAAAAAGGACGCCGTGCGAGGTGCGCGTGGCTGCCGGCACGGCGGATCGGGTCGTTCGTGTCACGTCGGATGCGCCTCGTCTGGCTCAAAGCCCTGGCTATTTTGCGCCAAACGGCCGGGTCGCTGAACCGCCTGCGGCGGAACCGGACGGATGCGCCCTCGTGGCGCGCGCCAGCCCGAGAGTGCGCGACTTCACAGAACGCGGCCCACTGTGATGACTACGCATGCCGGTCGCGCGCATCCCTTCGTACCGTTCGTCTCGCAGTCCACGGAGAGCTCGATGGAAAAGGATGCGAGCAAAACGGTTCAGGGACGATATCGCCGGCACGAGGGCCCGTTCCAACTCGGCGAGCGAGTCTCGTATCGCGATGCGTGCGGCACTGTCGTCGCGAATCTCGGCACGCGGCAATTCGCTCCGACTCTTGCCAGACACTCCTGCGAGGTGCTTCGCGACGGCATACTCGTGGAGTGGGATGACCACACGCTGACGCACATTCGCGAGCCGGCGATCGTGCTGCGTCGCCCCGCGCAATCCTTGTAGCGGCGTCTCGCAAACGCGCGAACCCGCGCTCCGGATCGGGCTGGCGCAAGGGCCGCCATCGTCCGCAGCGCGTCGGCGCGGGTGGTCGCGTACAACCCCGAATTGCGGCACCAAGGGTGCCGCCTATGATGGTTCGCGGTGGCGACGATCTGGCCACTGCTCTTTGGCAGCGGTGCCGCGCCACCGACCGAGGAGCAGAGACATGCGAACCACACGGCACGGCATCCTGGCGGCGACCGCCGCCTCCACGCTCGCCGGCGCAATTGCGATTGCGGCGCCGAGCACCACCGATATCACCGTCACGGCGACGCGCCTGCCTGGCGAGAAAATTGCCGTTCATCAGGCTACCGGCTCGTTCTACAGCGAGATCAGGCTAAGCACCAAGGTCGATGCCGCCGGGCTCGATCTATCGACCGCCGGCGGCGCGGCAGCGCTCGAGCAGCGCATCAACGACGCAGCGCTCGCCGCCTGCCAGGAGATCACGCGGCTGTACGCGAACGCGACCCCGGATGAGGCGACCTGCGCGCGGGCCGCGGCCAAGAGCGCGATGGTGAAGGCCAAGGCCCTCGAGTCCGCAGCGACCCGGGCGAAGTAGCCAAAGACTGGCGGCGCGAGGCAACGCGCGCCGCCTGAGACGTCGCGCCAGACCTGCGAGCAGGTGGCGCAGCGCCGAGGCACTGGTCTTGGGGCGAGCGCTGCTGCATGATCTTGTGCAGCCGACCTTCGCGGCACGACGGAGTGCGGATGGCGAGTGTTCGCGCGCCGGATCGCGCCAGTCCGCTTTTTCGCTACGCCGCGCTCGCCGCCGCGGCAGCGATCGTGGCCGGCTTCGGCCGCACCTACTACCTGCGGCCTTGGTTGCCGGCACGTCCGATCTCGACGCTCGTGCAGCTGCACGGGCTGCTGCTCAGCGCCTGGGTAGTGCTCTTCGCGACACAGGCGTGGCTCATCGGCGGCGGCCGCATCAGCTGGCACCGGCGCCTCGGGCGCATAGGCGCAGCGCTGGCACTGGCGATCGTCGCCGTCGGTTCACTCGTTGTCCTCGCGGCGATCGAGCGCCGGTTCCCGGGCACGAGCCTGCGGGGAACCGTGGCCCTGTTTATCGCGTTCGACGGCCTGAGCCTGATCCTGTTCGGCACGCTGGTGCTGGTTGCCATTGCCCGGCGCGCGCGGCCCGACATCCATAAACGACTGATGCTCGCTGCGACCGCCGCCCTCCTGCCGCCCGCGGTGGGACGGATCGTGGCGCGGCTCTTGCCGCTCAGCACCCACGATTACACGACCGCCACCGTCACCGCCCTTTTCGTGATCGCGTGCACCGCGATCGACACGGCGATCAACCGGCGCCTGCATCCGGCGATGTTATGGGGCGCGGGCAGCGTCGTCGCGGTCAACGCCATCGCCCTGTCCGTGCAGACGCTGCTGTGATGGCAGCGGTACGAGGCTGACCGGGGCATGCGCCTACCAGTCCTCCTGCGTCTCAGCGGCGCGCTTGCCGGCGCGACACTCGTCGTACTCGCGAGTTGGCTCTACACGGCGACGCCCGCCCGGCACGCGACGACCGTCACCGTCGCGCCGAGCGCGCCAACGATGCGCTTTCCAGCGGGCTTCTATTGGGGTGCGGCGCTCTCAGGCCACCAGGCCGAGACGGCGCAGGCGAGCGACTGGGCCGCTTTCGAGTCGGAGGTGTTCCGTGAGCGCCGTTTCCAGGCAGGCGAGGCCTACGGGACGACTCGCCCGGGCCACATCCGTGACTTCGGCCGCTGGTCGGAGGCCGTCCGGCTCCACAAATCCGCATTCGACACGCATTTCGCCGAGGACATCGCAGCGGCCGGCGCGACAGGACTGAACGCATTGCGGGTCTCGATCGAGTGGGCGCGGCTCTTCCCGCGGCCCGATCAGTCCGAACCGTCCCCCGAGGGCATCGCCTACTACGAGCAGCTGCTTGCCGCGATGCGCGCAGCGCACATCACGCCGTTCGTGACGCTCTTCCATTACGTCGCGCCGCGGTGGTTCTTTGAGCCCGACGAATCCGGCCGGCGCGGGTGGGAGCGGCGCGACGCGCTTGACCACTGGCAGCGCTACGTGAGCGCCGTCGCGACGCACTTCGTCCCAGAGGTGCGTCACTTCTGCACGCTCAACGAGCCGATGGTCTACCTGTACAGCGCCTACATCGACGGCGTGTATCCGCCGCTCGAACGCCGCGCCGACGCCGCCGCGGCGGCCGACGTCTACGCCGCACTCCTCGCCGCGCATGCGCGCGCCTACCGGATCCTGCACGCGACCGCCGCGGCCCGCCACGCCGAGGTCTACGTCGGCATCACGCAGGCGGCGCAGGCATTCGCACCGCTGCGCAACTGGCACCCCGCCGACCGCGCCATCACGGCGCTCGTCGAGCAGGCCTGGAACTGGGATTTCCTCGATGCGATTGCCTCCGGCCGGATGCGGATCGCCGCCAGCGACGTCGACCGGCCGATCGACGGCCTCGCCGGCACGCAGGACTATGTCGGCCTCAACTACTACACGCGCGTGTTCATCAAAGGCGATCTCCTGCATCCGACGAAGCCGTCGATACTGATGCGCGACCCGGCTCGGCTCGATGAGCCGGTCAACGACATGGGCTGGACGAGCTATCCGCGCGGGCTGCACGACCTCCTGGTAAAGGCGGGACGGCGCTTTGGGCGCCCGCTCTACATCCTCGAGAACGGCACCTCCGATCACGAGGACGACGACCGAGGCCGGCAGGACTACCTGCGCGCTCACGTGCGCGAGACCTGGCTCGCCATTCAACACGGTGCCGACGTGCGCGCCTATGTCGTCTGGTCGCTGCTCGACAACTTCGAGTGGGTCGACGGCTTCGGGCCGCGGCTCGGGCTGATTGCAGTCGACTACGAGAACGGCTTCAAGCGCACGCCGCGCCGCTCGGCGGCACTCTTCGGGGCGATCGCCCGCGCGAACGCGCTGAGCGAACGCTGATCGTCAGCGGGTTTCGCCGATCAGTGCGGCGACGCGCGCAAGGTCCTGTTCGGTATCGACTCCCGGCCCCGGCGGCTCGGCAGCGATCCCGACGGCGATCCTGAGGCCATGTTCGAGCGCGCGCAGCTGCTCGAGGCGCTCGCGGGTCTCGAGCGCCGTCGGCGCGAGCGCCGCAAGACGCTTGAGCGCACCGACCCGGTAGGCATACAAGCCGATGTGTCGCAGCGCACCTTCGTAGCGGGCAGCCTCGTCCTTGGGCTCCCGCACCCACGGAATGGGCGCACGACTGAAATAGAGTGCAAGCCCGGCGTGGTCACGCACGACCTTGACGACGTTCGGATCGTCGTACTCCTCGAGCGAGGCGATCGGCGTCGCGAGGGTCGCAATCGCGGCGGCCGGCGTCGCCGCGAGCAGCGCCGCGACCTCGGCAACGTTCGCGGGCGGGAGCAGCGGCTCGTCGCCCTGGACGTTCACGATGACATCCTCGTCGGCGTAGGCGCGCACACGGGCCACCTCGGCCAGCCGATCGGTGCCCGTGGCGTGTCCGGGATCGGTGAGCGCGACGTCCGCGCCGAAGCGCCTGCACGCGTCCGCGATCCGCGCATCGTCGGTCGCGACGACCACCTCGGCGGCGCCCGAGGCCCGGGCGCGCGCGTGCACGTGCTCGATCATGGTGCGACCCGCGATCAGGCGCAGCGGTTTGCCGGGCAGGCGCGTCGAGGCGTAGCGCGCCGGGATGACGACGCGAAACATCAGCCGCTGAGCGCCGGATCGTCGCTCGATAGCCGCCGCGCTTCCTCCTCGAGCAGCACCGGGATCTCGTCCCTGATCGGGAAGCCCAGCCGGTCGGCTCGGCACACGAGCTCGGCGCCGGGCCGGTTGTAGACCAGCGGCCCCTTGCAGACCGGGCAGGCGAGGATGTCTAGAAGCTTGGAATCCATGGAATCGTCCTCAGCGACGCGGCACGAGCGCGAGCACCCGCCCGACGATGGCCTCGGCGTCGGCCGCGCCGAACTCGGCGGCAACCTCGAGGTACGCGAGGCCGCCGGGCGGGAACCCGCGGCATTTTACGGCATCCTTCTCGGTCATCAGCACCGGAAGCGCATCGCCGAACGAGACGTCGCCGGCCGTGAGGCGCGCGTGGTCCGGCAACGGGTGCTCGATCGGCGCGAGGCCGAGCGAGCGCAGCGCCGCGAAGAAGCGCGCGGGGTCGGCGATGCCCGCGACCGCGTGCACGCAGCGCCCGCGCCACTGTCCCGGCGCGATCCGCGCCCCGCTTCCGAGCTCGACGATCGCGCGCGGCACCAGCGTCATCGCGCGCTCATCGGGCTGCGCGGTCCCGCCATTGACGACACGCAGGTCCGCGGCGCGGCTCAAGGGCTCGCGCAGCGGTCCCGCCGGCAGGAGCCGGCCGTTGCCGTAGCGCCGCCGCCCGTCGATGACGAGGATCTCGAGGTCGCGCGCGAGCCGGTAGTGCTGCAGGCCGTCGTCGGCGATGATCAGGTCGACCTCGGGCGCCAGCCGCTCGGCGGCGGCGGCGCGATCGCGCGCCACGACGACGCGCGCCCCCGAGCGGCGCTTGAGGAGCACCGGCTCATCGCCCACCTCGGCCGGATCGCTCGTCTCCGTGACCTCGAGCGGGCCGACGGCCCTGCCGCCGTGCCCGCGGCTGACGATGCCGACCGCGAGCCCGCGGGCGTTGAGGGCGCTCGCGAGCCACGCGACGAGCGGGGTCTTGCCGCTGCCGCCGACCGTGAGGTTGCCGACGACGACGACCGGCTTGCCGGGATGGCGGCTCGCGAGCCAGCCGCGCCCGAAGGCCGTACGGCGCGCCCACACGACGAGGGCGAACAACGCCGCGAGCGGCGCGAGGATCCAGCCGCCGCGTCCGTCTCCGTACCACAGGCGCTCGAGCCAGGCGTGCATCGCTCAGGCGTTGAACTGCATCCGGTGCAGCGACGCGTACGCGCCGCCCTGCGCGAGCAGCGTCGCGTGCGTGCCGGACTCGATCAAGCGGCCCTCCTCGAGCACGACGATCAGGTCCGCGTGCTCGACGGTCGACAGCCGGTGCGCGATCACGAGCGTCGTGCGGTTGTGCATCAGCTCCTCGAGCGCCTCCTGGATGATGCGCTCCGACTCGGTGTCGAGGGCGCTCGTGGCTTCGTCGAGAATCAGCAGCGGCGCATCCTTGAGGAGCGCGCGTGCGATCGCAATCCGCTGGCGCTGGCCGCCCGAGAGCATCACGCCGCGGTCGCCGACCTCGGTGTCGAGGCCCTGCGGCAGCTGCACCGCGAACTCGAGCACGTGCGCGGCGCGCGTAGCGCGCTCCACCGCCGCCGCGCTGGCGTCCTCGGTGCTGAAGACGATGTTGTCGCGGATCGTGCCGTTCATCAGCACGACGTCCTGGCTCACGAGGCTGACGTTGGCCCTCAGGGCCGTGCGCGGATAGTCGCGCACGTCGACGCCGTCGAGCCGCACCGAGCCGGCGGTCGGGTCGTAGAAGCGGGGCACGAGCCCCACCAGCGTCGACTTGCCGCTGCCGGAGCGGCCGACGATCGCGACCGTCTGGCCGGCGTGCGCCGTGAACGAGACGCCGCGCAGCGCCGCGGGCTTGCCCGGGTACGCGAACTCGACGCGCGCGAACTCGACCTCGCCGCGCGCGCGCCCGAGCGCGCGCGTGCCGCCCTGGTCCTCGCCGGGCTCATCGAGGAGCTCGAAGAGGCTCTGCCCGGCCGCGATGCCCTGCTGCAGCGGCCCGAACACGCCGACGAGGCGCTTCAGCGCCGTCGCGATGCCGATCAGCGCGCCGAGGAACGACGAGAAGCTGCCGACCGTCATGCCGTGCGCCAGCACGTCCTTGATCGAGAGGTACAGGACGCCTGCGAGTGCGATCGCCGCGATCATCTGCACGGTCGGGTTGCTCGCGGCCCGCGCGCGCAGGAGCTTCATGTTCTGGTAGCGGTTGGCCTCGATGACGGTCTCGAAGGCGCGCGCCTCGTGCGGCTGGGCGTTGAACACCTTGATCAGGCGCTGGCCGTCGAGCGCTTCCTTGGCGACCCGCGTCACGTCGCCCATCGAGTTCTGTATGCGGGCCGCGTAGCGGCGGATCGCGCGGTTGACGGCTTGCACGAGGAGCGCGATCACGGGCGCCGCCAGGAGCGCGACCAGCGTCAGCCGCAGGCTCATGTAGCAGGCCCACGAGAGCAGCGCGACGATCGTCAGCGAGTCGCGGATCAGGACCGTCAGCGAGTTCGTGGTCGCCTCGGCGACGAGCTCCGTGTTGTAGGTCAGCCGCGACAGCAGCTGCGCCGAGGAATTTCGGTCGTAGAACGCGCTCGGCAGGTCCAGGTAGTGGCGGAACAGGTCGCCACGCAGCTTCTTGACGACCTGCCGCCCGACCCAGCCCGGCGCGTACTGCGACACGTAGTCGCCGATGCCGCGCGCGAAGAAGATCACGACGATCGCCGCCGGCACCAGCGTCAGGGTTCTGGGGTCGTGGTTGACGAAGGTGCCGTCGAGGAACGTGCGCGCGAGCCACAGCCACGCCGCCTCGACCGCCGCCGACAGCGCCATGCCGACGACCCCCAGCAGGAACATCCGCCAGTGGGGTCGCGCGTAGCTGAACAGCCTCAGGTAGACGTCGAGCGGCCGGCCCGCAGCCGCGGTCGCGGAGACGCTCACCTATCCGCCCGGTTGCTGATTGATGGTCGCGATGTTGACCTGGGCGAATCCGACGCGCCCGGCGATGTCCATGGCGGTCACGACCGCCTGGTGGGTCGCGCGGGCATCGGCACGGATCGTCAGCGCCTGCGTGTGCACGCCGGGGCCCGCGACCTTCTCGAGCGCCGCCCGCAACGTCTCCGGGCTGCGGTTCACGAGCGCGCGATCGTTGACGCGGTAGGCGCCGTCGGCGGTGACCAGGATCGTGACCGCATCGACTACCCGCGCCTCGGGCCGCGCGCTCGACTCGGGCAGGTGAACCTTGAGGCGCGAGTCCTGCTGGAAGGTCGTCGACACCATGAAGAACATCACGAGCAGCAACACGACGTCGATCAGGGAGGTGACGTTGATCTCCGGCTCGACGTGGCGACGCGGGCCGAACTTCATGCGGCGCTCGCCGACGCCGAGCGGTCGAGCTCGTGGTGCTGCACGAGCAGCTCGGCGCGGCGCTCATCGAGCGCCTGCACGAGCTTCAGCGCCTCCTTCTCCATCGCGATCACGAGGCCGTCGACCTTGCCGCGCAGGTAGCGGTAGCCCATCAGCGACGGGATCGCGACGATCAGTCCCGCCGCGGTCGCGATCAGCGCCTGGCCGATGCCGCCGGACAGCATCTTCGGGTCGCCGACGCCCTGCTGGGTGATCGCGTTGAACGCGGTGATGATGCCGATGACGGTGCCGAGCAGCCCGAGCAGCGGCGACACCGCCGCGATCGTGCCCAGCATGTTGAGGAAGCGCTCGAGCTCGTGGACGACGTGCCGGCCCGTGTCCTCGATCGCTTCCTTGATGTGCTCGCGGGTCCGGTGGCGATTGGCGAGACCGGCGGCGAGGATCTGCCCGAGCGCCGAGTTCTGCGCCAGTGCCGCGACGTGCTTGTCGGTGAGCTGGCCGCTCTCGACGAGCTTCCAGATCTTGTCAGTCAGCGCGCGTGGAATCACGCGCTCGTCCTGCAGGCTCCACAGTCGCTCGAGCAGGATCGCCGCCGCGGTGATCGACAGCGCAATGATCGGCCACATGACCGGCCCGCCGGCCTTGATGATTTCCCACATCGCGCGCTTCAGCCCTCGTGCCGCGTAAGTCGCTGATGATACTTCAGTTTGCCGCCCGCGGGGCAATCCCTTCGGCCGGGCGATCGTGCAGCAAGCCGTCGGTGAGGACGGCGATGCGGTCGAGCCGCGCCGCGAGGCGCTCGTCGTGGGTCACGATCACGAGGCTCGAGCCGAACTCGCGGTTGAGCTCGAGCATGAGCTCAAACACCTGTCCGGCGTTCTTGCCGTCGAGGTTGCCGGTCGGCTCGTCCGCGAGCACCAGCGCCGGCCGCGTCACGAGGGCCCGCGCGACCGCAGCACGCTGGCGCTCGCCGCCCGAGAGCTGCGCCGGCCGGTGCGTCAGCCGCTCGGCGAGCCCCACCCGTTCGAGCACCGCGCGCGCCGCGGCGAAGGCTTGCGCCGGGGCCTCGCGGCGCACCAGCAGCGGCATCGCGACGTTCTCGAGCGCGGTGAATTCCGGCAGCAGGTGGTGGAACTGGTAGACGAAGCCGATCGCCCGGTTGCGAAGCGCGCCGCGCGCCGCGTTCCCGAGCGTCGTCATCGGCTGGCCGTCGACGTCGACGCTGCCGGCGGTCGGCAGGTCGAGCCCGCCGAGCAGCTGCAGCAGCGTCGTCTTGCCCGAGCCCGAGGCGCCGACGATCGCGACGCGCTCGCCGCGGCCGACCGTGAAGTCGACGCCGGACAGCACCCGCAGCACCACCGGCCCCTGCCGGAACTCCTTGACGAGGCCGCGGGCCGCGAGCACCGGCTGGCTATTCATGGCGCAGCGCCTCGGCCGGCTGGATGCGCGCCGCGCGCAGCGCCGGATAGAGCGTCGAGGCGACCGCCAGCACGAACGCGGTCGCCGAGATCCGCACGGCGTCGGCGCCACTGAGCCGCGCCGGCAGCTCGTCGATGAAGTAGACGCGCGCATCGATCAGGGTCGTCCCCAGCAGGTGCT